>OBAI01000187.1_pt1 | contig 81291 bp, 51 predicted proteins | sample 1517461 | NCBI WGS metagenome assembly OBAI01 (sample SAMN04571696, study PRJEB22368) | human gut metagenome | biome: human gut; material: stool | host: Homo sapiens | place: Luxembourg | collected 2012-06-29
CGCCGATGGTACTGCAATGCAATGCGGGAGAGTAGGTGGCTGCCTTCTTTACTTTGGGTCTTCAAGGTCTAACGACTTTGGAGACCTTTTTTCGTTTGTACATATCCTCCACGCACTTACACATTATTATGGATCAAATAATATTGTTGTGTTTTTAACAATTCAATATTATTGTTTATCTTTGCGTCATGAATAGAACTCAGCCATAGATTACAAGTCCGTATTGTCCTTATTTCTTCCAGCAGGACTCCTTGACTATTTCGATATAACAGAAGCTTCCAATATGGGAGATTATTTTATGTTGGTCTTAGTTGAGAAAGATATTGTGCCTGAGAACTTACAAGGCCTTCCTTTAATTTCCAATGGTTTTCACAAGCCAATAACAGTCACAGATTTTCCCGTCCGTGACCATACCATGTATTTTAGGATAAAGCGATGCAGATGGCTTGACAAGTCTAACGGCAAGAGCTACAGTCGCGACTGGAATCTTGTTGCATCCGGAACCAGAATTACCGCTGAGTTCGGAGCTTTTTTAAAAGAATTACCTTGATACCCATGCAGTGAGCATTAAGAGTGTAGCAGAGTTTACGCATTTGAAGGCAAATGTCCTAAATGACTACTACAAGAACCATCTGAGCGGTTTTCACTCCTGGAATCAGAAAAAACATTCAGAGGAGTTTACCCTTTACGCCTGCAATCTCGGTGAACATCTTGCCATAGACGAGTCTTCACTGAGCAATGGAGAACTGTATACAATTGTGACCAACAAGGACGGGCACGGGAGGAAGGGTACTCTTGTAGCAATGGTAAAGGGAGTGAAATCGGACTTCATAATCAAGAAGTTACAGCGTCTTCCTGTCGGCAAACATGCAATGGTCAAGTCTGTTACCATGGACATGTCAAACTCTATGTATAAGATAGTACGTAAGTGTTTTCCCAATGCAGAGCAGATCGTAGACCGATTCCATGTGCAGAAACTTATGCATGATGCTCTTCAGAACTTACGTATAAAGCACCGTTGGGAAGTGATGGCGTAGGATAATCGCATGCGTGCTTTGTACAAGGAGAAAGGGCTTGAATACAAGCCTGAAATATTAAGCTGTGGAGACACTCTTAAGCAGCTTATGGTAAGATGCAGCAGGTTGCTTGTAAGAAAACCGAATGACTGGACCGAATCACAGGCAGAAAGAGCCAAGGTTCTGTTCTGTCGATTTCCGGACATGAAAGAGTTTATTATCTTGCTTTAAGATTGGGTAAGATATATTCGGATTACGACAACAAGGACGTGACACGACCCAAACTCGCATTATGGTTTAATCAGGTTGAGCAATGGAACTGTGAAGAGTTTAATACAGTCATCAAGACGTTTCAAAACCATTATGACAGAATACTGAATTTCTTCAATGACAAAAGAACTAACGCCAGTGCCGAATCGTTCAACTGCAAGCTAAAAACATTCAGAACTGAATTCAGAGGAGTGAATGATCTGAAGTTCTATCTTTATAGGGTAAAACAGTTGTTTGTATAAGAAATGCAGATTGTTAAAAACACAACAATATTATTTGATCCCTAAAAACATTCAGAACTGAATTCAGAGGAGTGAATGATCTGAAGTTCTATCTTTATAGGGTAAAACAGTTGTTTGTATAGGAAATGCAGATTGTTAAAAACACAACAATATTATTTGATCCATATTTTGTGCGTTCCAACTTTTTTCATTAACTTTGCAAAAGTATTTGAAATACAAACTATAATCATTACTGCGCTTGTGGCGGAATTGGTAGACGCGCTAGACTTAGGATCTAGTGTCCTGCGACGTGAAGGTTCGAGTCCTTTCAGGCGCACCTAGGAGAATCCTAACTGCTTGATAATAAGTAGTTAGGATTTTTGCTTTTATAAAATTGCCAACATTTTGCCAACATAATTCGCTGCTAATTTGTTTTGGTTGGCAAAAGTTTATATTTTTTACCTTCACTTTCTTATGAATTCATTGTATTTCAATTGGCATCACTCATTTTATGAACTGCCATATGACTATAGTCATATAGATTGGCTACATTCTCCATAAATTGATATATATATCATCTATTGAATACAAAAATCACTATCTGACATAATATTTCAATGCTTTTATTCGTTATTCTAATAGGAAATCACTACTTTTGTACATTCCAAACAATTAAACGTAAATATGAGTAAAGATATAAACAGACTAAAGGTCGTCCTGGCTGAAAAGAAACGAACCAACAAATGGCTCGCTGAACAATTGGGTAAAGATCCTGCAACCGTATCTAAGTGGTGTACCAACACTATACAGCCGAATGTCGAGACACTGGTGGAGATCGCCAAATGTCTGAATGTTGAGATACAGGATTTGTTTTGGCCAATAAAAAAGCAATCTTAATAATGCCGTAAATACACAAAGGCAAATGGCATTTATATATTATAAATACACATAAAACGATATGGTTATGCAAATTATATATGACTTAATAGCTTCATCTTGGTTTTTAAATACTGTCACACTCCTTTTTTGTATGGCGATAGTGGGTGCTTATGTATTTTATCGCAAAGATTTAAAAACATTGAATAAAAATTTTTTAGATTTGTTTCCAGAGCAAGATCAGTATGGTATAGAAACATTTCTAAAGGATCATGACAAACTAAGTGAAATCTACAGAAGTTATCAAGATAGCTTTATAAATATAAATGGGAAGAACTCTACGAGAGATTATGCCGAAGAGTTTTTTTCAAAAGATAATGTATTCAATACCCTTTCTATTAATCAAAAACAGATAGCCTCGGCATCAGGAATTTTGGTAGGCTTAGGATTGTTAGGAACATTCTTAGGCTTGACATTAGGTATACTGGGATTCAATTCTGACTCAAGCGAAGCTATTCAAGGTAGTATTCAATCACTTTTAGGAGGTATGGGTACAGCTTTCTTGACATCGTTATTTGGAATGGGATTTTCCAGCTATTACATTTTTCAAGAAAAGCGATTGATGAATACTTTTGAAAAATATCTTGACAACATATGCTCTATTCTTAACAAGAAATACTATTTGTCCGAAAATGATTTCTTGGCTGCTTATCTTTCATTTAAAGATGAGCAAGGAAATACTGTATATCTCAGCAATGCTGTGCGAGATATGTATGCAGAGACACACAAGCAAACAGGTTTTATGGGAACTCTCGTTGATGATCTGTCTGATGCATTGGACGAAAAGTTATCTGATAACATTAATGAGAAGGTTATTCCTATGATAGATAAATTTGTCACGACATTAAGCGACAAATTGGATATGCTTAAAACTTCCATACAGTCTCCTGCTGAGGATATGACCCACACTATTGTTGATGAATTGAGAGCCAGCATGAATGATATGATGGAGAAGTTTGGAACAGAATTGTCTGGCTCCGCAACTTCAAACTTGACATCATTAACCGAGAACCTTGCCAAAGCAAGTGATTCATTGTTTGACTTACCTGTGCAAATGAAAAATATGTCAGAGCAATTGGCAGTGGCTTTTGGCGGTATTCATACTACAATAGAAGACTTGGAGTCGGCCGTTAAAAAGATAGTAGAACAGTCAGCCAATTCTAATAAGGATTTGGTTGAAAAGGCTGCTTCTCAATACAGTAGAATGGAGGAGTCTCATCAGCAAATTTCATCACAAACAGATGTTCTGATTGCAAACTTCAATAATATGGTTGAAACATTGAATACAACTGTTAAGGAAGTACAGGGCTCTATGGTTCAGATAAAAGAGACAAAGAATGCTCTTGGGGCTCTTGTCGTAAGTCTGCAAGGAGTAACCAATAATATGGACCAAGCTTCTACACGCATAAAGAATTCCCAGGAAAGCTATGTTAGTGGTTTGAAAGAAGTTCAAGAAAAGTCATCTACGGCTGTTACTAATATAACCAGTGCTTTACAATTGTCAAAGAATACATTGGAAGATTATTCTAACAAGTTCGGTATAATTCAGCAAGGATTGTCTGGCATATTTGCCCAGATTAAAACTGGGCTAGACCAATATAGCACAACCGTGAGCCAGAGTGCCAGGACGGTACTGGACGGATATTCGTCAGCTTTAACTGACGGCATCAACAAATTGCAGCAAGCAACGAGTCATTTGGGTGATTTGGTAAGTGAGATTAGCGACACTATAGAAGATATAAAGAAAGTAAAGTAGTATGAGGAAAATTAAGATTGCTAAAAGTGATGAAAACGACAGTAATCCATTCAGCCAATCTACAGGTGACTTGATGGCTTCGCTGCTTTTTATCTTTATTTTGCTACTTTCTTCTTTGATGCTGCAAGTCAAGAAGCAGGAAGACAGTGACCGTGCAATAACGAAGAACTATGCAAAAATAAAAACCCAGCTATATATAGACTTGGAGCATGAGTTTAAAGATAGTTTGAAAGTTTGGAACGCCGTTATTGACTCTACAGAATTGGCGGTTCGTTTTCAAGAACCATCCACGCTATTTGACTATAATAAGGCAGATTTGAAGCCTCGTTTTGCTGCAATTCTACGTGATTTCTTTCCAAGATATATGGCTTTACTGTCGAAACCTCAGTACAAAGACAATATTGAAGAAATAAGAATAGAAGGACATACAGATAGTTCAGGCGGCTACATATATAATATGGAGTTGTCGCAAGACAGGACGAGAAGTGTTCTTGCTTTTTGTCTGAACCAAATAACAAGAAAAGATTTTGAATGGGCAAAATATGCAATTACGGCTAATGGTTTATCTTCGAGTCATCCAATTATAGGAAGAGACGGTAAAGAAGACGCTGATCGTTCTCGCCGCGTGGAGTTTAAGATAAGAACAAATGCAGAAAAGCAACTTGAAGAGATTGCAATAAAAAGAGGTAAATAAGTATGGAAAATATCAATGATTTGTTGAACTTCCATTTTAAGGCTGATACATTCGCCAAAATGGGTATGAATGTCATCAATACAAATTTGATTGACGGAGTTAAGAATAAAATTTCTGAGCTCAAAGAAATATCAAATAAGATTGATGCAATAGGAAGTGGTGTGGACAAATCTATTGATATAAATCCTATCTTGGCATACATTAATAAATATGAATCTCTGCCAGAACTTTCAATGAAGAATGAGAAGAAAGTCTTGCGAGCTTTGTGCTATTATCTTTCTGAGATAAACAGCAATAATGCGATATCAGACATATTGCAGTCTTTGGAACGAAAGTGGCAGAACAGCTTTTATTGTGGATTGATAGACTATGTATTCCAGTTTTGGAATCCGGTATCACAAAATTTCTGTAGAGTTAGAGATTTCTTAAGAAGCAAACTCCATAGCTATGATGGTACGAATTCAAGATACATATTCATACGAGACAATATAAAATATCTTGAAAACAATGGACCTACAATATTGGGTGTTGAGTTGAAGTTAGGGAAGAAGCCTGTATTGTCATGTACAGAAGCATTAGGAATGTCTGAACAGAAGATTTCCTACAAATATTTTTCTGATGTTATATATTCTTACTACAAGTATAAGTTTGAAGAATGCAATGGATATGACGATTTGGTTAAAGTTCTGAATTTACACAACAATTCACTAACAGACAAATCTGTCATACCATTGTTCATAACAAGAAAGAAGAATCTCACGACTTCATGGAAAGATGTATTAGAGTCCTTGTCGAAGCAACGGATAGGTGATTGTGAAAACAATGCCAAATGGTCGCTTCCTATTGAAGTGGAGACTGATCGGCATGAAATGCTGAAACAAGCACAAAACATGATTCGTATCTGGACAAATGAAAAATATATAAGTATTTATTTTGAAAAGTGTGTTGACGATCCACGTCGTAAAACATTTTGGTTGAAATATATAAAAGATATAGAGAGAATCAGAATAGCAGGTTCTCGTGTAACAAAGCAAACGATGAGTACAGATATGCGCTTAATGCAATTGCTACATGGAAAGTTTATACTGGGGACTAAAAATACAAGGAGTGATACATCGGCAATTATAATGCAAATAAGAGGTAAAATATATATAGAATTTTCAGAAACAGGAAATGCTTTATATGTTTACCAAGAACATAACTTGCCTATAAATAAGCTGTTTTCTTGTTTTACTATTCAAAGTATAAACAGTCTTAAAAGGACGAATATGGATCAATTGATTGACACATCCTATTGGAATGGATACGACAACGACTATGGGCGTATGGTTCATATTGGAGAATGGGAGCATCGATTGTCAAATTATATATCCAGACATTAAAAGCGACGAATATGTATAGTTTTGATGAGGCAAGGCAAATAGTAAGATTTTTTAATGAGCAAAATGTAGCAATCAAAGACTGGGACATTCTTCAAAAGAGTGTCCTTATGGAATTGTGCAACAATGGGTTGGCTACATATACGGAGAGCTCAGTAGAAGTTACTCCCGAAAACATCTATCAATTGGATGAAATAGAGAGAAAAATGTTAGGGTTGCCTAATGAATACCCTTATGATATGTATGTAGAAGCGAATGGTTCTACGCTTACACAAGGTGATTTTAATTATAAGATTTCTTTCTATAGTTTTTTCCCAGGAGGTCGTATGTTGCCTTACGAAGTTAAAGGATGTTTTGTTGTTGTTGATGAAGCTACTTATTTATTAAGTAAAGAGCAATATGCCTTATACAATGCAATCCATGAATTTAACTCGCTAGATATAAGCGAAAAGGACAAAAGCAACAACTTTATCCGCTTTTCCGATATAAAAGGTTTGTCAAAATCGGCGGCAGCTAAGTTGGACAGCTATCTCACTGACACTGATGTTTGTGTGCCAAACAAAATAAAGGTTCTTTTGGACTATAATAATGATGAAATGCATTTGTCAGCATCCATTGACTCGGAAGATTCCGACCAGTTTACAGAACGCTTCAACAAAAAAGAGCAAGTAAAAGGGACCTATCAATTAAAGAAAAAAGGAGGGAAACGTGTTCATGTTGTATTTGATCAGGATAAAGTTGTCCAGCTGGAAACAATAAAAAAATATGAAAAGACAGCAGATCGTGAAACAATAAATAAAATCATGGAATCTCCAGAGAGTTTCTTTGACACGAATTTAGTTGACATACATGAATTTTATAGCGATAGAGTCATTGAAAAAGGACTTTATCAGCCTAAGTATTACTCTTTTATTTGTCCGTATAAGAGTGAATGGGTACCAGGAATTAAGGTTAATGACAATGTTAATGGATCGAAGAATCTATTTTTTCCCAAAAAGGAAAATCTTGAAAAGTTCGAGTCAAAAGTCCAAGAAGCTCTGAAAGAGGGTAAAATGAGTGTGGAATGGGAGAATACTCTTTTAAATGTCAATGAAGTCTTGCCGCAAATTACAAAGCTAAAGGAGAATTGCTACAATCAAAAGGACACAGCAAAGTTTAACTCTCCCAAAGGCACAAAGAAAATATCAGAAAATGAAGTCCTTATAATAGAGGAGAATGCAGAAGAGTTAGGATATAGTGAACAAAGTGTAAATATGCCCTGTGCTGTTGAACATTATAATTTTCACGAATGCACAAACTTAAATCCAAGCATCAAATTAAAGCAGCATCAAATAGAAGGTGTTGCATGGTTACAATATTTATATTTGAATAAATATAAAGGTTGCTTGTTGGCTGATGATATGGGCTTAGGAAAAACTTTGCAAATTTTGTATTTTATAGAATGGCATAGAATGCAAAATGTTGGAAATATTCATAAGCCATACCTAATTGTGGCTCCTGTATCCTTGCTTGAAAATTGGCAAAGAGAATACCAAAAGTTTTTTGTAGGTACTCTCATGCAAGTTTCTATAGTTATGTCGAATGACTTGGAAAAAGATTTTGCTCCCAAGGATGTATCATGGTTGCAATCATTGGATTTGATACTTACAAATTATGAATCTGTAAGAAATCGACAATTCAACTTCTGTGCAGTAGACTATGCTTTTGTTGTGCTTGACGAGGCACAGAAAGCGAAGACACCAGGTTCTTTGGTTACAAATTCTGTGAAAGCATTGAAAGCTGATTTTAAAATAGCAATGACAGGAACACCCGTTGAGAATACGCTTGTTGATTTATGGTGCATCATGGATTTCTCTATTCCTGGTTTGTTGGGAAATGCCAGAGAGTTTGCTAAATTGTATCAGAATCCATTAAAGGACAAAGATACAGACATTGAGCAATTAGGTAAAAAGTTGCGATCTAAGTTAGGACGCTTTTTCGAACGTCGTTTAAAATTAGATGTTGCAAAGGATTTGCCTCCCAAACATATATACAAAAAGAAGCAGGAAATGTCTGACTTGCAGAAACGGCTATATCGCGATGAATTAAATGCTGTTGTTGCCACACGTCAGAATGGGAAAACTCCACAAGGAATGATGTTTAAGGTAATCGCGGCTTTTAGACAAATATGCGACAGTCCTTACATTTCTGTAGTGGATTATTCTCAAATTGATATAGACAAGTTGATAAACAGCTCGTCAAAATTATCGGTAACTATCAATATATTAGATAAAATCAGAAATGACAACGAAAAAGTTATAATATTCACCGACCACAAAGATACACAGAGGCTGTTGCGAAATGTTGTTTTTCGCAGATATGGCTTGGATGTCAGTATTATTAATGGAGAGACTCCTGCAACAGCAAAGATTCAATCTCAGAAATTAAGTCGTCAGCAAACTGTTGATGAATTCCAAAACACGGAAGGCTTCAATGTTATTATTATGTCTCCTTTGGCTGCAGGCATGGGGCTGAATATAACAGGTGCTAATAATGTAATACATTATAGTCGCTTTTGGAATCCAGCAAAAGAACAGCAGGCAACAGATAGGGCATATCGAATCGGTCAGAAGAAAGATGTAAATGTATATTACCCGATGTCTGTTTCGAAAGATTTCAGGACATTTGATGTTATCATAGATGCCTTATTGGCAAAGAAAACCGAACTTGCAGATGCCACACTCTTTCCGACAGTGAGAACAGAGATAAAGCAACAGGAACTCTATGAAAGTTTGGTCGGAGAATCTGCAGAAAAGTCCCAAGACAACTATTTGGAAGCAGAAAGTGTTGATATAATGAACGACTATAGGTTCGAGGCTTTCATTGCTGCCTTATACAAGAAAATGGGCTATAAGACCATATTGACATCGGAATGTGGCGACAAAGGCATTGATGTGTTAGCATTAAATGGAGACACAAATTATGCGATTCAAGTAAAACATTCAAAGAATCCTATTGGCATTCAAGGTGTTCAAGAGGCAAAAAGTGGATGTGAATACTATTCAAATAGATGGGGCTTCCAATTTATTCCAATGTTGCTGTCCAATTCTTCTTTCACCACCGGTGCCATAGATTTAGCGAATGGAACAGGAGTAAAACTTATTGGACGAGATGTCCTATTTGATATGTTATTAAGTAACAAAGTTGCAAATGAAGATGTTGTATCATGTGAATTACATCGATTAGATAGAGCATAGTGCTTTGGAAAATATAATTAGTTTTGCATAAATACAAATGGCAATGAATATAAGACACATTCTTTTAGACGGTGAGCGTGTAACGCTCGAATGTAAGAAAGCCACGAAAGGTGTGCCAAATTCACTTTGGGACACTTATTCCGCTTTTGCCAACACATACGGCGGAACCATTCTGTTGGGAGTGGTGGAACATATGGATGAGCAAGACAATACCAAGCGGTTTGAAATCGTTGGTGTTGAGGATGCAGACAAAATCCGCAAGGACTTGTGGAATACTGTAAATAGTCGTGAGAAGGTGAATATCAATCTTCTGTAAGACGATGACATTCAGACGATAGATGTTGACGGCAAAAAGGTTATTGCCATCAACGTACCTCGTGCCGATTATACAGTCCGTCCTGTCTATATCAACAATAATCTGTCAAGAGGAACTTTCAAACGCAACCATGAAGGCGACTATCATTGTACGGAGCAAGAGTTGAAAATGATGCTCCGTGATGCCAATGAAGCTGGCAATGATGGATTGTTGCTGGAATACTACACAATGGACGACATTGACATTCCAACATTGGAACGCTTCCGCCAGATGTTTCAGAACTTGCATCCAGAGCATCAATGGAACTCGGCAGAACATAAGGAGTTTCTAACGAACTTTGGAGGTTATACACGAGACCGAAGGACTGGAAAAGAGGGACTGACTATGGCTGGACTCTTAATGTTTGGCAAAGGATTGCCCGTTCGTGAACGTTTCGACAATCTGCGAATGGACTACATTGACAAATCCAATTTGATAGGCGATCAACGCTATAGCGACCGATTGACATACGATGGAACTTGGGAAAACAACCTGTTCAACTTTATTCGCATGGTCATTCCGAAACTGACACGTGATTTGCCTCACCCTTTCAGTATGGACGGTGTACTGAGACTGCCTATTGAGCAGATTTACAAAGGTGTCGAGTCAAAGGCACGTAATCAGCGTATGCAGAATATGTTCCGCATGATAGGCTATGGCGAGAACCTTGGCTCGGGTTTTACACTCATTCTAAACGCATGGAACGAAAAGCATTGGATAAAGCCTGAGTTATTGGAACAGCCAGAACTTATGCAAGTTAAATTGACTCTGCATATTCAAAACAATGTTGCATCTGCTTCATCGAATGACCCAATAAATGACCCAATAAATGACCCAATAAACTTGAGCGAGAGGCAGAAGATGATTTTGCGGATGTTCTCAGAAGAAAAGAATCTAAGTAGAGAAAGGCTTTGTGAGAAAACCGGATTGTCGGATGCCACCGCTAAGCGTGAAATAGCATTTCTCAAAAAGACGGGCTATTTAGAACGTGTCGGCAGTTTCAAGAGTGGATATTGGAAAGTGTATCAAAATAATTGTATTTTGGGCCAAATGTTCAATGGATGGAAAATAACATTGAACATTTGGACTCATTATTTACCGTCCACATCGCCGCCGACACGGCGATGCACCTATGCCACCAGTGCTCATCATCCTAATCTTTGTCTCGTCCCCAACCATAGTATGGCGAGCCACCATCGCCATAAGACTCTGCATAGGTTGTAGCCTTATGGATATCTTATTCGTTCGCTCTTTGATGCATCTACGTTATGCTTTCGTTATGCCTACGTTAAGTTTCCGTTATGCCTTCGTTATTCCTTCGTTATTCCTCCGTTATTCCTCCGTTATGACTTCGCTTCATTAACGGAGGCAGATCGAGTTCACTACGGAGGTAGATCGAGTTCACTACAAAGGATGAACGAAGGACGAACGAAGGATGAACGAAGGAATATGATGAGGATAAGAGGTGAAATGCTACGTCAACAGCAAACGTTGTTATTATACAAAACTATGACTAACGATGTTGCGTATGTGAAATCAGCTTTCAGTAAAAAATCTTCGTATCAAGGCATGATGCGGTCATTTCAAGGCATGATATGGTCGTTTCATGGCATGATGCGGTCATTTCAAGGCATGATATGGTCGTTTCATGGCATGATGCGGTCATTTCAAGGCATGATATGGTCGTTTCATGGCATGATACGATCATTTCAAGGCATGCAACATATCTTTATATCACGTTCCTGACATTAGTGATACGATAGTAAAGGGACATGGTGTCGTATTATATATTAGAAATAAGAAATGAGAGATTAGGAATAAGAAAGGAGAGCCATTGTTGACTCTCCTTTCTTTTACTTGCTTTATATGTGCTTTATTCAGGTATTGCTGTAACGATTACTACACGATTGAGATTGTTGTTCTCATACGGTTGTGCATTGCTACCTATGCCTTGTGCCTCGATACGCGACGGGGCGATGTTGTAACGTTCTATCAGAATGTTTCGCACGCTGTCGGTGCGGCGTATGGAAAGCATGAGGTTGGTCTTAGCCTTACCGGTAGCCTTGTCTGCATAACCGTCCAGACGTATGCGGGCAGACGGATTCTGCTTGAGATATTCCACGATGTTCTCAAATACGACATTCTGCTTCTCTGATGGTTTGGCAGAAGCATAAGCAAAGCTGATGGAGGCGAGACGGAACGGATTCTGTTTCTTTGCCACCGGTTTCTCTACTATTCGCTCCTTGTAGATGGGTCGTTCCACAATCCTTTCTACCATATACACCGTGTCGACCACGGCTTCACGATGTTGTTTACGGCTACGTTCTTTCTTGGCGCATACCTTGGAAGCATTGAAGTTATAGGTCAGTCCGAGTGTGGCTCCAAGCGTTGGCTCGTACATTTTGCCCGTGATGCGACCGTCGAAATGGTCGGGCATGAGAGCCGAACCTATTTCAAGATTTACATCCAGGCATTTCGTTGCTTTGTATTTCGCCAAAACCGAGAAGTTGGCTGTAAGCGAGTTGGTGGCTGCCGTTCCACGATAAGCGAATGTACGGGCATAACCCAATCCGACAGCTGGAAGCACGTCGAACTTGCCCTGACCGCTGAACAGCAGACGCGAAAGGCTCACCATGAAGTCGGCATGAGCATTGACGTAGCGCAGATAATGACGATAGGTGCCGTCGGGGCGGACCGTCACATTATCTATTACAGGGTCGTGAGGACCATATACGGAACCGTCGGTCTGCGGATCACGCAGATAGAGTCCTTCGGATGTGGACATACCGTTGAGCGCATAGCCTCCAACCTGCAGACGCAGGGCGTAAACTGGAGTAATCCACTTGCCCACACCGATGCGGTATGAAGGTGTGAGACGCTTGCCGAAATCCAGTTTGCTGGCATCGCTCGAGAAGATTGTCTGCACGCCTCCGCCCACATTAACAAACCATCCGTCCTGTGCTGATGCCGGGAGCATCGACATGGCCCCCAGCATCAAGCTAATTATAGTTTTCTTATTCATATATACTGATAGGTATTAAGCTTATTCAACAATGACGAAAGCAGGAATGCGAGGTTCGCCAGTTGTGCCATAGCTTTCGCCATTGGTAAACTTGAATGCTGAGGCTGCCTGATACAGATAGGCATTACGGGTGGAATAATACTTCAGCGTGACGGTTTCTTCTGTTCCCATGCTGCCGTTTATCTCCATACGGAAGACATATTCGCCGTTTTCTGTTTGCACTGCCTTTGCCGTACCGCGACACTCTGTACCTACAAATGCTGCCATCATGTCCTCGGCAGTTGCCTGACGGGCAATGTTCTGTGGCAATGCTACGCAAGCCGTCATCTTAAGCGGATGCTTGCCGTTCACTACGAGTGGTAGGGTGAGTGGATTCACGAGTGATGCTTCCACCTTGCCGTCGGCAAACGTAATGCATGCAGGTGCGGTGAACACATAGCTGTTGCGATGGCTGTAATAGCGAATGTCTACAGCTGCTGATTGTGAGCTGACGCTGTTTATCACCATCTTATACACAGATTTGCCGTCCTTTTCGCCCACTATTTCGCCTATTCCGGCGCATACATTTCCTACGAAAGCCGCCAGCTTGTCGCCGCTCTTGTCGGCATAGCTGCCTGTAACGGCGTCAAGGGTGAGGTAAGCGGTCATGCTGCCTTGCGGTACAAAGGTGAGGGTTTGTGGCTGGTCTTCAGAACCAATCACCGAACCTCGCTTGCCGATGACGTATGCCTGTTCGGAAACGTACACCTGCTTCTTCTCTGCGCTGTAATAGCGGAACGTCATCTTCTCGCCCTCTGCACGACCGAGCATGTCATACCAATAGAGCATGTCAGCCTCGTTCTCCACGTGCTTTATGCCGCGGCACTCGTCGCCTACGAAAGCCTGAAGTTCGTCGCCATTACCGATGGCGAACGGCAACTGTGCCTTGTCTACCTTCACCCATGCCTTGGTGGCAATGGGGTAGGGGCCTGACTGCTCGAAGTCGGGGTACTCTGGGTTCTCGGCAGTACCGTAGATTTTGTCAACTTCATACTTGACGTCGGCTGCTACTGATACGTACACGCGCTTAGAGGCAGCGCTATAATAGCGGAACTCCACATTGCCGTTCTCGCTTGAAGGAGCCTTGACGTGAATGAAGAACAGGCGTACACCGTCGTTCATTACCTTCTTAGCCACTCCACGACACTCGCCGCCAATGAAGGCAGCCATCATGTCGTCGTCGGCAGCAAGAGTCTCGAGTATTGGACTGAGACGCACTACGGCTGTCATGCTCATCGGATAGACACTCTTGTCAGGATCGGTCCATGACGGAGCCTGCTCGTTGCTGCTGAAGTCGGCTTTCCATCCTGGGGCTGAAGCAGGGGCGTTGTCCGCCACCTGCCATACCGGGACATCGCTGACAAAGTCCTCTGCAACCGCGCTCCAGTTAGGAGCGGGTTGCTGTGGATAAGTCTTGCCATCCTCTTCTGTGCATTGTGTCATGAAGAAGCACAATGCGGCAATCAATGAATACTTTATATACTTCATATAGATTATCTGTTTATATTACTTCTTGATAGCTTTCGTAGAGTAAATCTTGCCATCGATAGAGATGCTTACGATATACACTCCCGAAGGAACTGTATTGCCTACATTCCATGTGAGGTCTACGTTGCCATTGTCATTGCAGTTGTCCCATGCTATGATTCGCCTGCCGCTTACGTCGCTTATGAAGACGTCGGTATGGGCGTTGCGGTCTACATTGGCACGGATCTTCAGCTGCGAATCGAACGGTGACGGATAGACATAGAGTCCGCCTTCATTGTCGAGGAAGCTTATGCGCATCGGTTCGTTGATGGTACCGACATTGCTGTTGGTTGCATAGCCGATAGCGTCTGCAGCTTTGGCGATGACGTTGCCGTTGCGTTCAATGGTCATGTCTACAGTTGCAGGCTTGTCGCCACCCACGGTAAGCATGAAGATGGTTCTGCCGTCGGGCAGGTTTATTGCTTCAGCATTGCCGCGTGGTTCGCCTGATATATAACTTACAAGACGGTCGCCTTGCTCAAGCTCTACACCTTCTACTTCTACTACAGCCGTCATATTGGCAGAGTATGGGAAGTATCCTGATGTGTCGTCTGCGTTTTGGGCTACAGCTACAGCCGCTCTTGTCTTGCGTCCTACTGAAGTCTTCGACGGATACTGCAGCACGGCGTCGTCCTGCGACTGGCGCTGGAGCATATAGCCCTTGCCATTCTCCATATATGTAAGACTGCCTATCCATCCCAGATTGCCGCTGTACATAGCCATCTGTGTCTGCGACTTCACGATGTCGCCATCCTTTGCATCATAGCCAGCGAGAGCTTCTTTGAGTGTGAAGTTGTCAGATGGTAGGTATGAGATGTAGTTCCAGCGAGGTGTTCCGTCAGCCTTAGCTCCGCGGATTGTGAGCTTGTGCGATGTCGGATCGACTGCCGGACCTGAGATGTTCAGAGTCTGAGGCTGTGAACTGTGTACGAGATACATCTGGTCGTTGTCAATGCCGGTGAGCGATCCCATCCATCCATTGCGCTTGGTCCATGATGCGAAGCCGTACTGCTCGCTCTTTACCTGGTCGTCAGAAGTCCACTTTCCGTCGGCAAGCAACTTGTTGAGGTCGTTAAGCTTGTCGGATGCGATGTTGGTGGAAATCCACGTCCATCCCTCATTCAGGTTGATGGTCTGCACACGATAGTCCTTAGCTGTGAACAGCACAGGCTGTGAAGGACTGCCTACAACTGAGTTGTTGGCGAAGCTTATAGGCTTTTCGCTCTCTGCGATGTATGTACGTCCGGTGCTTGCGTCCCAGATGCGGAACTCAAGGTCAGAGTTGCTTACGTCATTAGAGTAGACCGTGAGCATAGCATAGTACATATCGTTCTGCTTGTAGTAACGGTTGTTGCATACGCCGACGCACTTTCCGCCACTGAATGCAGCGAGCATGTCCTCATTGTCGGAAGAATACACCTTATTAATATACAGCTTGCCGAAGACAGACATATTATACTTGAAGTCAGCCGGATTGACCGTCCACTCAGGTTTCTCGCCTTCCACCTTAACGGTGAGCTGCAGAGCCTCGACCACATTGTTGTCGCCACGCAGATAGAGAGTCTCGTCGTACGTACCGATGTTCAGACTCGGGTCGATGGTCAGAAGGATGTCGGCAGACGAAGTCGGGTCGATGGTGCCGCTTGCCGGTTCTGCCTCCAGCCATGAAGGAAGGTTCTCGATGGTGAAGTGTTCGATTGAACCGCCGTTGTTGAGAGCCTTCACCTTGAGAGTCTTCTCCTCGTTGAGCTTCTTCACTACGGTGAGAGCGTTGTCACTCCACTTCAGCTGGTTGCGGTCGATGTAAGCGCTCCATGTTATCGGTGAGAGAATCTCATTGCCGTTTTTGTCGCGTACGCCGTCAACGGTGATCTTCACGATAGTCTTCTCGATACGCTCGTAAGGCTCCTTCAGATTGATTATGAGAGCATCGTTATTGACTACGAAGTCGTAAAGAAGCTTGCTCTCGGGTCCCTTTGCCTTAATTGGCGCTGAGGCCTTGGTCTCTACATCGCCTCCTACAGCCACTGCGTCAGGCACTTTTTGTGTCGGGTCAGCCTGCTGCTTCTGGTCTTTCAGAGAGAACTGGAGTTCCTTCACGCCCTGCCATTCGATGTATGTCTCGAACGGATAGTAAGCCAAGAGTCCCTTCTCGGTGCCGTCGAGTCGGTTGCTGTTGCCGTTCTCCACGAGCGTCTCGCTCTTATAGAGATTCCATACACGCACCTCGTCAATCTCGCCCTTGAAGAAGTTGTCGGCTGTCTCATGCTGAAGGTTGTCAGCAGGAGTCCATACACGTGCACCGAGGTGGATGTAAGCTGCTGCTATACCACCGAGGTCAGCTGCTTCGAAGTAAGTGTTGAGCTTGCCGTCCACGTATATCTGTCCGCGTCCGCTTGTACGGTTGACAGCTACAGCTACGTGGTGCCAGTCGTTGTCAGCAAAGCTTCCGTCACATGCCACACGCACTCCATTGTTATGGAATACCAGTCTGCCCTCCTCCAGATTAAGAGCGAAGAGATTGAGCGAACCGCCCATTTCCTCACCGTCGCCACGTCCGTTGGAGATGATGGTAGCTGTCTGCTGTGCCTCGTCAGCCTTAAACCATGTCTCGATGGTGTAGTCCATGCTGTTGTCTACGACACATGAACTGCCCGAAGAGAGTTTCAGATACTGGTCCTTCCCGTTGAATGCAGCTGCACGACCTTCCGGATTAGCCCATTCACCTCCACGCATATCGAGGTTGGCTCCATGTGCCTTGTCGGCAAGCACGTTGCCCTTAGCCTCCGACATAGGATAGTAAGCAATGAGATTGCTTTCTGCTCCAGAGAGCATAGTCAGCGAGTTGGTCTGAAGACGTGCTGGTGTAACCACCTTGTCCCAGATACGTGCACCATGCATCTTGCCGGCGAAGTGTCCGCTTCCGTCCACACTGGCTCCGAACACATAAGTGCCCTCGCCATTATACTCGCCCACCTCAGCTGCGCTGATAAGCTGCTTGTAGTTATAGTAAGCTGATACGTTACCCTCATTGTTATATACGAGAGCTACGTGTGCCCATGTACCCTGTTCGTAATCGAACGGACGGTCACTGATAATGGTCTTGTCAGCCACCTTCACCTTCAAGCGGTTGTCGCTTGTCGTTGCAAGTTCGATAGAACTGTTGGCATTGCCCTGACTGAAGAGTACTGCATCCTGCGGTTTGTCTGCAAGAGTCCACATTTCTATTGTCAGGTTCTTGCCGCTCCAATTGCGTTGGAACTCAGAAACAAGTTCGTCGTTCTCGCCGTCGAGTCGTACGCTTACGCTATGGTCGGTCTGTGCACCGTTGCGGATGCCCGTTACCGAGAAGTTGTTGTCGGTGAGCAGTCCGTCGGCTATCGGCTCGTTGAACGTGAGCTTCACCTCATCGTTGACAGTGAGCACGCCGTTGGCAGGCTGTGCGCTACCGAATAGGCGCGGGTTATACATATCCTTGATGCCGCTGTGTACGGCAGAATAGTTGTATACCTCTTCATTGTTGATCATGCTCGTACCTACAGTGCGCAGGTCGTAACGCTGATCCTGCTGGTCGTCCATAAACCAGCGATACTTGATAGTACCGGCATCAGCAGCCTTGATCATCTCTGCATTCATACCATTCTTCACTGCCTGGTCGAAGAGAGTCTGGTCGTTGTAGTAGCTCATGAGCGTTGTCCAGTCGTTGTCGCTGCCCGACGACGGCTTATACTGAAGCATGATGCGATGGAAGTTGTCATAGTTCACATCGAATCCGTCAATCACTACGTCCATGTAATGCTTCTGCACGCCGTTCACCTCCGCTGTTGCCAACTTGGTGTTGTATGTCCAGTTGTCGGTAGGCTTCTTCAGGTTCACGTCAGTAGCCGAGGGAGTGAAGTGTACGCTGAACGTCACGTCGTCATATATTTCATCCTGGAAGTCGGTGGGGTCGCACTGACACTGCGACTGAAGCATCAGTCGGAGATTGTCGTAGTTCATCACCGAACCCTTGCGCACCTCGAGTGTCTTGGTGAGTGTTCCACCTGCCGGTACGAGCAATGCTCTGCCGTTACCTATCGGTGCACCGTCGATGAGCAGCTGTGCTCCGTTAGGATTGCTGGCATCGTCAATAACGAGGTTATACCAGTTGTCGTCCTGCGACTCAGAGTTGTTGCGCAGATAGAGCGTGAAGTAAGCCGACTTGCCCGAAGGAACATTCTCGATGAAGTCCTTTTCAACGGTTATCTCCGGAACTTCCATCTGAACGGTAGCCTCATTGATGACGTGCTGTCCCGGTTCGTAATACTTGGTCTTGTATTCGCCCTCGAACGGACAAGACGTAGCACCGCCACGTGTCTTGAAGATGAATGTAGAGAAGGTCTGTCCCTCTTCATCCTTCATGTCCTTGTACTTGATGTACTGGTCGCCGTTCTTGTATCCTGCCTCGCGGCATACGTCTACAGAGATGTAGTCAGAGCCTTCCTCTGCGAGCACGTAGCCCTTGCAGTGGCGTGCAGTTTCCTCAGTTGAGAACTCGCCGCCGTGTTCGGTGGTAAGGCTCTCGTCTACAGTGAGCACCATACCAGTGCCATTGAGTGTCCATCCGAAGTTGTTGGTGAACTGAGCGCCAATCAAGATAGAGAAGCGTTGAGTCTCCGAGCGTCCAACCTCATACTCCTCAGAGTATTCGTAAGAAGCACCGCCCTGGAACGAATGGTTCTGCATGAGTTCTGCCTTCACCTTCTGTTCCTCGTTATTGCGAAGCTGCATCTTCCAGTTGTCAATCGACTGATTGAGGAACATGATAGTATCCTCCTTCAACGGCTGTCCTGCCGGAGTGTAGATCTTGTAACTTGGTCCGTCAATCGGGTCGGTGGCATTGGCACCCTTAAACACCTTGTCGTTGTTGCTCTTGCCGAAGTTAGGATCGTCAGCTGCCAACTTCGAAACGTATACTGGGAGTTTGGTGTTGTCAGCCATTGCCTGGAAGTCGACACCTTCAGCTGGCTGATGTAGCAACTTGTTGCGTACATCCTCAAGTTTAGGCAACAGCACCTGCTCGATGTGCACCTGCGGATAGGTGAACATAGTGCCATACTTCTGCGAAAGTCCCAGACCAGTAGTCTTCACAAGCAGATATTCACTGTTTTCGGGAGTAACATTGCCGAACAGTTCGTATTCTGAAGGATTGGCCTGATACATCTCACGTGTAGTAACGGCGATGTTTTCGGTCTTGCCTACACCGATATTGGTAGAATAGCCAACGAAGAGGTCGCCGTCGCTTCCTACATACTGCGGGTCGCTACTTGTCTCGAAGCGTGTGGTAGTGGTCATCGTCTTAGTGTCAGAGTCTGTACCACCGATTGTCTCACTGTGAGAAGCGCCGAATGAGAATTCGTTCTTCACGTCGTTCTCGTTCACCACTCCGGCACCAAGACCGGTGAAGGTGATGACCTTGGCACCAACCTTTGCCTCGTTGTTCAATACTCCCTCGTTAGTGACATTTCCCTCATATGTACTTGTAGAAGTAACTGTCACACCCTTCTCAAGATAAGCATAAGAGTTGCTTCCCGGTGGGTCGCGCAGCACGAAGAGCACCTTGTCGGGTCCGTTCGTAACGAAGTCCGATCCCAGAGTCTTTGCACCAATTACGATAGCCTTAGTATTTCCCTTGCCGTCAAAGCCACCCTTCCAGTTGATTGTTGTAGAAGATGTGCTTTCGCTGTTTTCGCTGTAGGTCATATCCATAGCTGCTGAGCGCAGAGCCGAAGTCATTTCCGGGTTGTTAACCTGGAAAGTCCATTCAACCTCACCGTTCTCGTCAGTAGTGATGTCTTCTTGCGTTCCGTACGCAATGTCGCCTCTACTGAATGACAGTTTAGCCTCAGGCGTTGGCACGATGTCCTCCTTAACGCCATCCTTACGTCTGCCGTCCTTATCCTTATATTCGTACACCTCCGCTGTGGTGATATGATAAGTGACGTATTGTCCCTGCTCATACACCGGCACGCCGAGTGTGTAAGGCTGTGCAGCATTATCAGGATTGTAGGTCTTTACCTTTATAGTTTTTGTTTGGTCGAGGGTAGCGATGCTGAGTTCTTCCTTTCCGAAGAAGTCCTGAAGCTTACCCTTCACCTTCTCCTTCACGATGATTGACGGAGTGTAGCGCTTGATGAACTGCTGCTTCTTGTTGTAATATACAGTGTCGCTGCAATTGACATACTTGCCCTGCGTAGAGATAGAGTCGACATAAGCATTCACCTCGCTCTGCTTTGCAAACTCGTTGCTCAAGTTGAGGTCGTCGCCACTGCCCGGGATTTTGTCATGACCAGGCACTACTACATTAATCTTATACTTCTCAGGAATGAGGTCGGCATAGAACTCACCCGTTTCTGCGTCAGGATAGATAGTAATCTTGTTGCCATTGTAAGCTACTCGGTTCTGGTGCTGCTTGCTTACGTATGCGCCCTTGACGTGATTGAGTGTAGTCTCGCGAGCTTTAGTTGTCATCTTGCAATCATCGTTCGGATAGGTGAGTTCGATGCGTACGTCGTCAGCGAGGTTGTTCTTCGAGAGCGAGTGACCCACGGGGAGCGCCTCCTGCTTCTTACCACCAGCTACGCGTCCGATGTAGCGTACGGTTGTAACGTCAAAGATTTCGAAGCCGCCGTCGTCGTCCTGATAGTTGCGGTCGGTGCCGTCTATGTTGGTCAGCTTGCCGCCGTTCTCGAACGTATGGTTGGCAAGCACAGCCTTCACCTCGTGCTGTCCTACGGGCACGCTGATAGTGAACTGTCCGTGCGAGTCGGTCTTCACAATGTTGCTCTTGCCGTCCATTACGGTGACGCCATCCACGGCGAACGACACGCCCTCAACGGGCACGTTGCCACCCTTATACATCACCTTACCCGAAATGTTGAACGACGACTTATCCGTGAAGTTCACGGTGTGGCTCTGTGACTGCGAGTTGATGAGGCGCAGCTCCTTAGCCGACGCAAACTGATGTATGCCAAGAGTAGGCACAATCATATAAGTGGTTCCGTTGCCGGTGTAGGGCAGCGAACGAATCTGGTATGAACCGTCTACAGCTGTGTAGCTGCTGTAGCCGAGCTGTGCAGAAGTAGGAATGTCTTTCGAACTGATAGTAACATCCGTAGCCACACCATGGTTCATGTTGTACTTGGTGCCCTTGTACGATATGTCGTAGAAGGCGTTGTCTACCGAATAGTCGAAGGTGTAGTAAGCCTGCAGGCCGTCCTCATTACCTACGATATAGCGGTCGTAGTCGTTGGCGAGGGTGTCAGCATTGAGCGCCTTGTTCCAGATACGAACTTCGTCGATGGCTCCGGTGAAGCCTTCACCAATCACCACCTTATTGTCGTTGCCCGTAATCTGAGCCGTACGCTTGGCTTCTGCCACTGCCTTACCGTTTATATATACAATAAGGTGTGTGGCGTCTGCCACTGCCGAGAGGTGTACGAACTGTGCCGAAGAAGCGTAGTCCTTCAGTTTCTTCGAAGTCTTCAGTGTCTGAGAGCCTACCGTGAACTCAATATACTGGTTGTTGTATGCCAGCTTGTACATGCCCGGCTTCTCGATGATAGTACCTTCCTTGTCTGCTCGTACCCATGCCTGGAGTGTTGCAGCCTTCGTAGCGTCCTTCAAGAGCGACTCGTTGTCGACGGTAAGCTTTGACGCACCGCTGAAAACGTACGACTTGCCGGGAACGCCAGAGCCTTCGGTAGGCTCAGCTGTAACCTTTGCTCCAGCCACTGCCTGTCCGTTTTCGAATGTTACGCGGCCGTAGATGTCGCCCGTAGGTGTGCGGAAACCAACGTCAGTAAGTTCCTCGTCGCTCTCAAGCAGATTGCCAGAGCACATCACCTGTCCCTTGATACGATAGTCGTAGACGATGCCGGGAATGGCGTTCACGTCGTTATAGTAATAGTCGTTCTGAGCCTCGTTGCCCTCAGTAACGGCTATCTGCTTATAGTCTGTATCAGGAGCGCCATGCTCCTTGCGGTTGATTACAAAGCGCTCAAAGTTGCCCTTGCTGCTCCATGCCAGTTCAACGCGGTCTGAGTAGTAGCCCTTGCCGGCTGTAAACGTAACAAGATTGCCTATGCTTGTGGGCATGATTGACTCCGGTGCTGCCACTGGGGTCAATGTGCCGTAAGCCTCGGCAGGCTTCACGGTAAGGCGGTAACGATATTCGTTGCACACCATTATCATGTCGTCAATATATTTGCCGCTGAGGAAATCTTCCTTCGACAGCTCGATGTTGTCAGTAGTATTGGTCGTAACGTTCACACGTGTAAGCAGCGCTTTGGTGCCCGAACTCCAGATGTCGCCCTCAGTCTGCCAAGTGATAGTGGCAGTCTGGTCGTCTTCACTAAGCTTAGCATGTACAGAACCTGCTATAACATTGCTGTGCTTTGCAGAAGCAGATAGAGTGGTTGACTTGCTGAAAGTGTTGTTCCACACACTATAGTTGCTTGTATGCGAACGCTTAATGCTGAATTCATAATTCAGGCTCTCGCCTAAAGGTACGTCAAACTCATAGCTGTATGCTGTCTTACCAGCCATATACTTGATATTCTGTGTGGTTGTCTCCACAGCATTTGTCGCCCTATTCGTACTCTTGATTGTGAGCACCATATTGTCCTCAATGCAGTTCTGCGTCGGAGCCGCACTGAGATTCCAGTTCACCTTCGCCTTGCGCGTCACCTGATCATAGTTGGCACTGATTTCCTTCACCTGCGGATAGGCAGGACGGGTTTTATTGGCAGAGCTTGATGTCTCGTAAATTACCTTATTGTTATAAGTCGGCTCGTAGTGCTGTATAATCTTGTATTCAGACGGATTGTCAAGATTCAGACTCTCCACTGGGATAAAGAACTCTCCACTGCTATTAAGACTCGCATCGATAGTGGAGATGTTTGGCACGGGGTCACCGTTTGAATAGCAGAGTCTGAAATGTCCCTTTTTGTCAATGGAGTTCTGCTTTGCCGTTCCGTCTTTTTTCCATGCGATGACATAGCCTGGCTTATTCCCCTTTACGCCATAATAGGCATTTGTGATTATAGTCGGCGTACAGCCGAAATGGGTGTCTACGGTTGCAGTGAAATCAACGTCCTGATCCGTCGCCGTTTTCAATTCGCGCCACCATACTCCCTTGTATTTTACAAATACGTCTTTTCCGATTCGGTCCTGTATCAGCGGAATGGTGATCTTAATGAAATAAGATCCCTTGTCGCCATCTGTTTTTCTGAAACCAAGCCATTGTACGTATTTCTTGTCGATTCCCGTGACCTGATCTGAGTTAGGGTCATAGCTTGTCCACTGGTCTTTCGGACCTTTGAGATGGATGTCGTATCCAGCCACACTGACATCAAGCCAACCGTCATCACGACAGAATCCGCAATGGCCGGCTCCTGCTCCACCCCACGATTGGTAAACGCGGATGTCGAGTACGATAGTGGCATTTTCCGCATCGTACCATTGACTTATCCAGCTGTCCTGCCAATCGTCATACGCCGACGCCTTCTGCACTGAGAACGCCATCAGCATCATGACACAAAGGAAGAACTGCATGAACCTTCCCGCGGACGTTCGCATGGAACGCCGCGTAGAAACAGAATTGCTTGCAACCCGCCCGTCCAAATATGGAGGATGTTGCTGTTGTCTTCTTTTTTTCATTTTCAGATGTTTTGATTATTGTTTATGATTTGATTTGATCTTATCTTTATGCAATAGAGTTATAGGTTGGTTTCTTTCATAGGGCAAATTTAATGTTTTTCATTAAAATTAAGTGTCTGATTCGTGTGCGTAAATGTCCAATTCATATAAAAAAGGTGTCCACTTCCTACGAAGTAGACACCTTACAGAGGGTTTTTCAGTAGTTTTTTATGAGTTTTTGGCTCTCCATTCAACAGGAGTGCATCCCTCCTTTTCCTTAAAAATCCTATAAAGATATGACCTTGAAGAGAAACCGCATTCGGCAGAAATGATGTCGTTGTTGTAGTCGGGAAACTCCTTCATCATCTTTTTGGCAGCATTGAAACGTATCTCGCTGAGCCATATACGGAACGTCGTGTTCTGGCATTGGCTGAAGAACTGCGTCAGTTCGTTTTTGTTGATGTCCAGCGAATGTGACAATGTAAGCATATTGACCGAACTGTCCTTATAGCCTATGTCGGCACACCATTTGTCGAGTGCCGACTGAATGAAGTCGATGCGTTCGGCAGAGAGTGGCAGTGGGGCAGGCTCGCTGTCAGGTTCAGATTCCGGTTGCAGTACGTCGCTGTCTGTAGCCGATGCCTTGCTTTCCGAATTGTCCATATCTGCGGTAGCTTCATTGTCACGTTCCTTGTCCAACAGTTCTTCGGTAGGCAAATAACTGTAGCCAAACGCCACAAAGTTGATGATGAAGAACAGCAATATGACAAGTCCCACCGGACCTATTATATATAATGACTTGGTAGAAAGTATGGCAAACGGCACAATCAATGCACTAAGAAACAGCAGCGCAAGACTGGCGTGTGCATACCGCATAAAGGGTTGCATGTCATTGGCAGCCATTGCTTCCATAATCTTCTTGCGCCTTATTATCTCTGTCGTTATCATATATATGCAATACACCATATTGCTAAAGAATATGGCAAGCATCACATAAACCCATACGCCCATGTCCAATGTGCCCGTAATACAGTAGCCCGTACCGAAGGCTGCAAGCATGGCAGCATACACTATGGCACAAATCAGGTTCATCTTCTTGCGATTGCTGTGTGTGGCTTCGATGTTGTAGATGGCCATAGCAAGGAGCGTGAAGCATGGCAGATATACCAGTATGTTGACAACAGCTCCTACTTCTTCGTCCGAAGCCCTGAATCCATAGCACATTTGCAGGAAATAATGGATTGCCATCAATAGCAGGGACGAGAATATCATCCAACGCGAACACTCATAACGCCTGTTGATCCATTTGATGTGAATGCGCGTAACGCCAATGAAGAATGCGCACACAAGCATCAGTATCAGACAAGCGAACTGTAATAAATATAACATAATAATCTGATATATATCGTCTATATGACTATTGTACCTATTATTATATAACGGATACCTTGGTTTTGGGAATATGCAAAGTTACTCAAAAAACGGATAAAATATCGTCCGTATCTGCTTTTTTCTTGCTAAAAAAACAAATATTCTGACCCCGTATCAGCTTTCATATCAATATATTTTATATATTTGCATACGTCGATTGTAACGACGTACTACTATATCTATTATCAAACTTAAACATACCGTTATGAACAACATCCCTTTAGTTTTTTGGCTGATTCCTATTGCCAGCATTGTAGCATTGGGAATGGCATGGTTTTTCTTCCGCTCAATGATGAAAGAGGAAGAGGGTACTGACCGAATGAAAGAAATCGCCGAGCATGTCAGGAAGGGTGCCATGGCTTATCTGAAGCAGCAGTATAAGGTTGTGGCTATTGTCTTTGTGGTGCTTGCCATAGTGTTTGCCTTTATGGCTTATGTGCTGAAGGTGCAGAATCCGTGGGTGCCTTTCGCTTTTCTTACGGGCGGATTGTTCTCAGGACTGGCAGGCTTCTTTGGCATGAAAACCGCCACTTACGCTTCGGCACGTACTGCCAACGGAGCGCGAACGGGGCTTGACAAGGGACTGAAGATTGCCTTCCGAAGCGGAGCTGTAATGGGTCTGGTCGTTGTCGGACTCGGACTGCTCGACATTGCAATATGGTTTATAGTGCTGAATGCCGTCTATCAGGGCGAATCGACTGCCCTCGTCACCATCACCACTACTATGCTTACCTTCGGAATGGGTGCTTCCACACAGGCACTGTTTGCCCGTGTGGGTGGCGGTATTTACACCAAGGCCGCCGACGTTGGAGCCGACCTTGTTGGCAAGGTTGAGGCTGACATACCCGAGGACGACCCCCGCAATCCTGCAACTATTGCCGATAACGTAGGCGACAACGTGGGCGACGTAGCCGGAATGGGTGCCGACCTATACGAGAGCTATTGCGGTTCGATACTCTCTACAGCCGCTCTTGGAGCCACGGCATTTGCAATGAACGGCGACATGCAGCTGCGTGCCGTCATAGCGCCGATGATTATAGCAGCCATCGGCATTTTCCTTTCGCTCATAGGCATCTTCATGGTGCGCACCAAAGAGGGCGCTACGATGAAGGAACTGCTCCATTCGCTCGGCTTAGGCACCAATGTCAGCGCCTTCCTTATAGCAGTTGCCACATTCGTAATACTTTATATGCTTGGCATCGAAAACTGGTTGGGACTCTCGTTCTCGGTCATAAGCGGTCTGGTAGCAGGTGTCGTGATAGGTCAAGCCACCGAATATTACACCTCGCACAGCTATGTGCCGACGCAGAAGATAGCCGAAGCGTCGCAGACAGGTCCTGCCACTGTTATAATAAAAGGTATAGGCACGGGAATGATTTCGACGATGGTGCCGGTTGTTACCATCTCGGTAGCCATCATGCTGAGCTATCTTTGCGCCAATGGATTTGACATGTCGCTATCGGCAAAGTCCATCAGTACCGGTCTTTACGGCATAGGTATAGCCGCTGTGGGCATGCTCTCAACGCTCGGCATAACCCTTGCCACCGACGCTTACGGTCCGATAGCCGACAATGCAGGCGGTAATGCAGAGATGAGCGGCTTAGGCAAGGAGGTGCGCGAGCGTACCGACGCTCTCGATGCACTCGGCAACACCACCGCAGCCACCGGTAAGGGATTTGCAATAGGTTCGGCTGCACTCACAGCCCTTGCCCTGCTGGCGTCGTACATCGAAGAGATTAAGATAGCCATGATACGTGCCGTGGACAACGGCAAGCAATATATCGATGCAGCCGGCAACGTGTTCGACCCGACGAATGCCTCGACCGTCGACTTCATCGAGTTCTTCCAGGTGAACCTAATCAATCCTAAGGTGCTCGTAGGAGCGTTCCTCGGAGCCATGGCAGCATTCCTCTTCTGCGGACTGACTATGGGAGCCGTGGGTCGTGCAGCCGAGTCGATGGTGCAGGAGGTGCGCCGTCAGTTCCGCGAGATAAAAGGTATACTCGAAGGCAAGGCTACGCCCGACTATGGCCGTTGCGTAGAGATAAGCACACGAAGCGCCCAGCGCGAGATGATACTGCCCTCGCTGCTTGCCATCATCATCCCGATTGTTGTAGGACTGGTGCTCGGTGTGGCAGGCGTATTGGGTCTGCTTACGGGTGGACTAGCTGCAGGCTTCACGCTCGCCGTGTTCATGTCCAACTCAGGTGGAGCCTGGGACAACGCCAAGAAGATGATAGAGGAGGGCAACTACGGAGGTAAGGGTAGCGAAAACCACAAGGCCACTATCGTAGGTGACACCGTAGGCGATCCGTTCAAGGACACCTCAGGTCCGTCGCTCAACATCCTCATCAAGCTCATGTCGATGGTTAGCATCGTAATGGCGGGCTTGACAATCGCCGGATTGTAACAGCCCAAAAACTCTAATTCTTACCCCTTTCCATCCTGCTGGATAGGGGTTGGAATTGGGACTTAAAACTATACATTTCAAAAAGGACTCCTTTTGCACTCCAAAAGGGGTCCTTTTGCATTCCAAAACGAGTCCTTTTGTTCATCAAAACGAGTCCTTTTGCAAGCCAAAAGGAGTCCTTTTGAAAAACCATTGTTTTTCCCTTGTAAATCCATAGCTTTTCCCTTGTTTTATCCGACATTTCGAGTGAAAAGATTAGAAGTTCAATTTTCCTATGACTTGGCAATGCAGATAGTAGGAGGCTATGACGGGGACGCCATAGCCTGAGCAGTCAGACGATACATTCTTATCATTCGTTTATTGCACCGTTGCTTGCTCAGGTTATGGCGAGGACGCCATAACCTCCTACAGTTAGACTTTCATTAATACTATTGCCTCGCTCCATATTTCGCACAAACCTTTTTCCTTTGCAAATCCATTGTTTTTCCCCGTTTTATCCGACATTTCGAGTAAAAAGATTAGAAGTTCAATTTTCCGAAGACTTTGCAATGCAGATAGTAGGAGGCTATGGCGTCCCCGCCATAGCCTGAGCAGTCAGACGATACATTCTTATCATTCGTTTATTGCACCGTTGCTTGCTCAGATTATGGCGAGGACGCCATAACCTCCTGCATTTAGACTTTCATTAATACTATTGCCTCGCTCCATATTTCGCACAAACCTTTTTCACTTGCAAACCATCGGATTCTTCACTTTTCACTTTTCACTTTTCACTTGCAAAACCATTGTTTTCCTCTTGGTCTCAATTTTCGTTGCCGCTTGTGCCGTGCTATGCATAATTAGTTGTATCTTTGCACATAATATCGGTAAAAAGGACGAAACTTACAACAATCATATAAATAAACGACAAATGAAAAGACTACTGCTATTATCTGCTACGACAATCCTTTCAGCGGTTATGTGGGCACAGACAGTGGAGCGTATGAACAGTTTGAAGCCCGAACAGAAGTCGATGGCTGTCAGCTTGAAACTCACTGGCGAATTATCTACCGACCGTAAGGGCGACTACCGACAGATGCGCGACCTCTGTTTTCAAGTACGCGACATCGACCTCAGTGACGCTAAGAGCACCGAGATTCCGAAGAATGCGTTCCATTCGCGCCACCAACTCCTCAATATTGCGCTGCCAAAGGTGCTGAAGACCATCGGAACTCAGGCCTTTTTCGCTTGCGACAAGTTGCAGAACATCACCATCCCGGCATCGGTAGAGAGCATAGGTGCTGCCGCTTTTTCGGGCTGTAAGGGCATGACCGAACTAACAATAGAGGGTGCTCCCGTCATCGGCGAATACGCTTTCGCACGTCTGTCGGGACTGAAGACCGTCAAGGTTAATTCGAAAGTGCCGCCCAAGGCAGACGTTTCTTCATTCTACGGTGTTGAGCCGGGCAGCGTGAAGCTCATCGTTCCGAAGGGTTCGGAGAAGACTTACATGAAGGCTGCCGGATGGAGCCGATTCTATGCCCAGCCGAAGATGGCTAAGGAAGTGAGCGACCCGACATTGTGCCTCACCCCAATGCCGCAGACTCTGACCGTTCAGAAGGGTGCCAAGGCACTCAATGTGTATACCGCCTGGAACATCGTTGTAGCACATATGGACGGTGACGGAACTGTGCTGAACAACGAAGTGGAGCGTGCCCGCGAGATGCTCACTGACCGTATAGGCAACATCGTGAACAGCCGTCAGCGTGGCATACAGCTCGTACTCGCCCTCGACCCGACTCTCGACGATGACGAAGCATACACTCTTGCTGTCGATTCCAAGGGCGTGAACATCAAGGGCAAGACTCCGCGCGGCGTGTTCTGGGGACTGATGACTCTCGACCAGATTCTGCTCGGTTCGGGCAACAAGGAGTGTGTCGACGCCATTCCGCAACTCACCATCAAGGATACACCTCGCACTCATGTGCGCGAATTGATGGTTGACCCTGCACGTACGTTCATTCCGCTCGACGAACTGAAGGCTTTCATCCCCGAAATGGCTCGCTACAAGCTCAACGCCTTGCACCTGCACCTCGTAGATGACCAGGCTTGGCGCATCGAAATAAAGAAGTATCCGCAGCTTACGGCTCAGGCTTCATCGCGTTGGGGCCAGGACGACCTGCAGATGCCGTACAAGGGATATTACACTCAGCAGCAAATGCGCGACTTGGTGAAGTTCGCCGCACAGTATCATGTAGAGATTGTGCCCGAAATAGAGATGCCCGGACATGAGGTTGCAGCCATCAGCGTGTTCCCCGAACTTACTTGTCACCAGCGCCAGGTGCCCATCCGTACCACATGTGGCGTTTCCAACGAGCTGCTTTGCCCTGGTAATGACTTCACATACGAGTTCTTGGGCAATGTGTTCAAGGAGATTGCCGACATATTCCCGTCAAAATATATCCACCTCGGAGGCGATGAGGCTGGCAATCCGGCGCTCGACTGCTGGACCGACTGCCCCAAATGCCAGGCTCTGAAGAAGAAACTCGGCATCACAACAACCGACCGTTCGGAGAACTGGAAGCTGCAGGGATATATGTTCGACCGCGTTATCGAACTCCTGCGCGACACTTATCACAAAACTCCGATGTTCTGGTATGAGACCGACTTCAAGAAAATCCAGCCGGGATGCGTCACCTTCGCTTGGCGCAACGGACTCACCGACAAGGCTCTGCAGGCTGCCGTTGAGAACAATGCACGCATCATGCTCTGCCCAGGCGAGCATTGCTACTTCGACTATCCGATGGCTAAGGGCGACATGCCTGAGGTGAACTGGGGTATGCCCGTAACTTCGCTCAAGGCTACATACGCTCTTGATCCGGCTTGGGGACACGACAAGAAGTTTGAAGAGAACAATCTTTTCGGTGTTGCCGGAACGCTCTGGAGCGAGTGCATCACATCGCCCGAGCGCATATACTATCAGGCTTATCCGCGCTCTATCGCTCTGGCTGAGGCAGGATGGAGCCAGCAGCAGAACCGTTCGTGGGAGTCGTTCATCAAGCGCATGCGTCCGCTGGCTAAGGATATGATGCGCCGTGGTGTGACTTTCTCAATGGAATACTAATCAAACCAAACTTTTATAATCAGGATGAACATCAAGACTGTAATCTTGTCATCGGCTGTCGTTATGGCTGCCATGACCACTAATGCCTTTGCCGCAAAGAAAACTGCGGCAAAGGCAAACAAGAATCTCACGGCTCAGATTGAAGCCGGTATGCAATCAATAACCGAGGATGCAGCGCGCGCTCATGTGTGTTTCCTCGCCGATGACCTGCTTGAGGGCAGACGTGCGGGCGAACGTGGCTCGCGTATTGCCAAGCAGTACATCATTTCGCAGATACGTCAGGCTGGACTGAAGCCTCTGTCGGGCGACTCATACGAACAGCCTTTTGAGGCGTGCGCTGTGCAGAAGCTGAAGCGAGGTGGGCGCTACTATGTCAATGCCGACTCGATTGCTAATATAAAGAAAGGTGTATATCGGTCGATGGCGCTTAGTAATGTGCTCACTGTGTTGCCTGGCAAGAAGACCGACGAGTATGTTGTGGTGGGCGCTCATCTTGATCATGAGGGCGTGTACAACGACGTGGCTGGAGACAAGATATACAACGGAGCCGACGACAACGCTTCGGGCGTTGCTGCCGTATTGCAGATTATGAAGGCATTTGTAGAGAGTGGAGTGCAGCCCGAACGCACAGTAGTGTTCGCTTTTTGGGACGGTGAGGAGTTTGGACTGCTCGGTTCGCAATACTTCACCGACCATTTCACGGAAATGTCAAAGGTGAAGGGCTATCTCAACTTCGACATGGTGGGCAGCGGTACAAGCAGCAAGTATCTGATGTACTTCTTCACTGCGGCTCATCCCAAACTGGGCGAGTGGCTCAAGAACGATATCAATAAATATCACTTCAGCACTTTCGAGCCCGACTATCGTGCTTGGGAGAATCCCGTTGGCGGCAGCGACCAGCAGTCGTTCCATCTGAAGGGAGTTCCTATCGTGTGGTTTCACACTGGCGGACAGCCTCACTACAACCAGCCGTCAGACGAAGCGTCGACCATAAACTATCCGAAGCTTACGGACATAACACGCGCTTCATATCTCACAACTTGGCATTTGGCTAATGAAGCGGAATATTAGTTGAAAGTTGAGAGAAGTATCATTGAAAGTTGAGAGTTGAAAGTTGAGAGTTATGATATGTATAGTTGATTATATTTCAAAACTATAATTATAAATGGTAATCATAACTCTCAATTCTCAACTCTCAATTTTCAATTAGTAAAGCAACATCAGTCCGGCAAACGCCGCCCAGCATATCATTCGTATAGGGTTGATTTTTAACGCCATTGTACCAATGAGTGTGGCTGTGAAAATATAAATGCTGATGCCGAAATACCAGGGGTTTATTGACGGTGCCGAGAAATTCTCGCTGTTCATTAACAGCAATGCGGCGGCGGCAATAAGCCCCACTACAGCCGGGCGCAGACCCGACATGATGCTTTGCACCATCATTGAGTTCATGTATTTCATGAACAACCGACTAATCATAATCATAAGAATGAACGACGGTAGTACCAGTGCCAGTGTGGCAGTGGCGCTGCCCAGCACAGCCATTGTCTCGCCCATGGCAGCATTATGTACAGCAGTGTATCCGCAATAGGTAGCGGCATTGATGCCGATGGGGCCTGGCGTCATCTGGCTTATAGCCACAATGTTGGCAAATTCGGCTGATGTCATCCACGCGTTGTGCGTCACCGTTTCGCTCTGAATGAGCGACAGCATTCCGTAACCGCCTCCAAATCCGAACAGACCGATCTTGAAGAAGGTGAAAAAGAGTTTCAGAAATATCATTCGGTTGGTTTTATTAATAGTCCATACAAATATCCGCACATTCCAGCTGCGGTAAGAACGAAGATAGGATTCACTTCAAGCAGCCATATAAGCAGCGCGCAGGCTATAGGAATCCAGCAGTTTATCCATGTGATACGGGCTGCACGACCCATGCTGAACACCGGTGCGCATATCAAAGCGACTACAGCCGGACGTATGCCGTTGAATATGGAGCGTACCACTTCGTTGTCTTGAAACTGATGGAAGAACATGGCTATGAGCAATATTATCACGAAAGACGGCAGTGCAACGCCCAATGTGGCGCACACGGCACCTCCCATCTTGCGCAGCTTGTAGCCTATATACACGCTCATGTTCACAGCCAAAGCTCCGGGACACGTCTGTGCCACGGCTATAAGGTCGAGAAAATCCTTGCGATCCATCCATTTATGACGGTCTACTATCTCCGATTCAATCTGTGGAATCATAGCATAACCGCCGCCAAGAGTGAAAAATCCTATTTTAAAAAAGATACGGAATAAATTGATGTACATATAAAAACCATTCCATAAACAGAAAAAGCCCCACTCCCAACAGACGGTATTGACATACCGCTCCCTCCCTTCTGGGGAGGGTTGGGAGTGGGGCTTTATTAATTATTTATTGTTCTCAATCCACTTGCGTGCATTGACGAATGCCTCAATCCAAGGTGTAACGTCGTCCTGACGACGCTCGGCAGGATACCAAGCGTTCTGCCATGGGAAGATGGCGCGCTCCAAGTGGGGCATCATTGCCAAATGACGGCCGTCGGCTGAACATATACCAGCTACGTTATAGTCTGATCCGTTCGGGTTGCCAGGATACTCTGCGTAGTTATAGCGAGCCACAACGTTGTACTTGTCCTCAGCCTCAGGCAATGAGAACTTGCCCTCGCCGTGAGCCACCCAGATGCCGAGCTTGTCGCCACTGAGTGAAGAGAACATCACGCTGTTGTTCTGCGGAATCTCCAAACCGAGGAATGTGCTCTCAAACTTGTGCGAGTTGTTGTGCAGCATACGTGTGCGGTGCTCGTGCTCAGGATTGATAAGGTTGAGCTCAACCATAAGCTGGCAGCCGTTGCAGATACCCAATGACAGGGTGTCCTTGCGTGCATAGAACTTGTCGAGAGCCTCCTTTGCCTTCGGATTGAAGAGGAATGCACCTGCCCAACCCTTTGCCGAACCAAGCACGTCGGAGTTAGAGAATCCGCCACAGAATACTATCATGTTGACGTCTTCGAGTGTCTCGCGGCCAGTGATGAGGTCGGTCATCATCACGTCCTTAACGTCGAAGCCTGCAAGATAGAGCGAGTAAGCCATCTCACGCTCGCCGTTTGTACCCTTCTCACGGATGATGGCGGCCTTGATGCCCGATGCTGTGCGACGGTCGGCAGATATTCCGTAGCTATCGAGTGAGCCCTTGAACGAGTCGTGGAACTTCATTTCTACAGGCTGCTTCTTGTAGTTGTCGCGGCGTTTTGCAGCACAACCGTTGAAGCTTTGGTCGCGGTCGAGCAGGTAAGAGGTCTTGAACCATGTGTCGCGCAGGGCGTCGATGTCGAAGGTATGAGTGTATTCGTCCTTCTTGATGACGATGGTGCGCTCTGAAGGAGTGGGATAACCGATCTTTGCATAGCCGATACCGTTCTCCTCCATGTAGTCCTTGAACTCCTCCTTGTACTTGTCTGAAACCTGGATAACAACGCCCGGGTTCTCGGAAAGGAGCATCTTGATGATGTCGTTGCCTGCAAGGCTGTGTAGGTTGATGTGCATACCGCCCTCAGTATTGGCGAAGCACATTTCGAGCAATGTTGTAATCAGACCGCCGGCAGAGATGTCGTGACCAGCCATAATCCAACCCTTCTCGATCATTTCCTGAACTGCGTTGAAGCAGTCGGCGAAGTATTCGGGGTTCTTTACGGTAGGAACGTCGTCGCCAACGAATCCGAGGCTCTGTGCAAAGGCACTGCCGCCAAGACGCTGCTCGTCGAACGAGAAGTCAATATGATAGAGTGAAGAGTTCTTATCGTTTACCAATACGGGCGAAACAACCTTGCGTATGTCCGAAACCTCGCCACCTGCGCTTACGATAACGGTGCCCGGAGCGATGATCTTCTCGCCGTTGGGATACTGCTGTGTAAGCGACAGCGAGTCTTTACCGGTCGGAACGTTAATCTTCAAGTCGATACAGAACTCGCTCAGTGCCTTAACGGCGCTGTAAAGACGAGCGTCTTCGCCCTTCTGCGAGCGGCAAGGCCACATCCAGTTGGCTGAAAGCGAAAGGCTGTTCATGCCGTCGGCAAGAGGAGCCCAAACGATATTGGTGAGAGCCTCGGCTACAGAGAGAACCGAACCAGCTTCAGGTGAAGCCAAACCAGCCTGCGGAGCATGGCCGAGAGCGGTAGCGATACCCTTCTTTCCACGGTAGTCGAGAGCCACAACGCCGCAGTCTGACAGCGGCAGCTGAATCTGGCCCTGGCACTGCTGACGTGCAATCTTGCCCGTTACCGAACGGTCTACCTTGTTGGTCAACCAGTCCTTACATGCCACAGCCTCAAGTTGCAGCACGCGGCTGACGTACTTGTCGAGTACATCGTCCTTACCGTTCTCTGATGTTTCTTCGTGAGTATACTCGGCATCCTTATAGTGACGCTCCACAGTTTCGTCGCGCATGATGGTCTTGGGTGAGTGACCGAACATCTGAGCAACGTCCAAGTCGAACGGCTTAACGCCGTCGCCCTGCTTGAATGAGAAGTGTGCGTCGCCCGTTGTTTCGCCTACTACATACAGCGGAGCACGCTCGCGCTCTGCAATACGACGTACGTGGTCGATATGTTTTTCGTCGATGAGCAGGCCCATACGCTCCTGGCTCTCGTTGGCGATAATCTCCTTAGCCGAGAGAGTCTTGTCGCCGATAGGCAGTTTGGTCATGTCAATCTCGCCACCGCACTCCTCTACGAGCTCCGAGAGACAGTTGAGGTGACCAGCCGAACCGTGGTCGTGTATAGAAACTACAGGGTTTACATCCTCCTCGCACAATGCGCGAACGAGGTTGTAGGCACGTTTCTGCATCTCAGGGTTGGCACGCTGAACGGCGTTCAACTCGATACCGTTGCTGTAACGGCCGGTGTCTACTGACGAAACCGAACCGCCACCGAGACCGATGCGATAGTTGTCGCCACCAACAACGACAACCTTGTTGCCCTTCTGCGGCTCCTTCTTCAGGCAGTCGCGCTTTGTGCCGTAGCCTACACCGCCTGCAAGCATGATGACTTTGTCGTAAGCATACTTCTCTGCGCCCTCCTGATGCTCGAAGGTGAGCACCGAACCGGTGATAAGCGGCTGTCCGAACTTGTTGCCGAAGTCGCTTGCTCCGTTCGAAGCCTTGATAAGAATCTGCTCCGGAGTCTGATAAAGCCACTTGCGGACGGGCATGATGTCCTCCCAGTCGCGTGTCTGGTTGTCGTCGTCATGAAGACGCGGATAGGCTGTCATGTACACAGCTGTACCGGCGATAGGCCATGAACCAACGCCACCGCCCATACGGTCGCGAATCTCACCGCCCGTACCTGTAGCGGCACCGTTGAACGGCTCAACGGTAGTAGGGAAGTTGTGAGTCTCAGCCTTGAGCGAGATGACGCTCTCGATGTCCTTCACCTGGAAGTAGTCGCTTGTAGACTGGTCCTTCGGAGCGAACTGCTCTACGACCGGACCCTGTGCGAAAGCCACATTATCTTTATAAGCAGAGAGAATCTTGTTGGGGTTCTCCTTGGTGGTCTGCTTGATCATTGCAAACAGCGACGACTCCATTTCCTTGCCGTCGATGATGAATGTACCGCCGAATATCTTGTGGCGGCAGTGCTCAGAGTTGATCTGTGCGAAACCGAATATTTCAGAGTCTGTAAGCGGACGGCCCAATTCCTTCTCTATCTTATGGAGATATTCAATCTCTTCAGCCGACAGAGCCAGACCCTCCTGCTCGTTGTATTCCTCGATGTTCTCCACGCGCTTGATAGGCTCAGGCTGGTGGTTAACGGTGAAGATGTCCTGGTTCAGACCCTCGTACATGCGCTGAAGCATAGGGTCGTGGTCGGCATCTTTCGAGTCGACGGGGAAGTACTCCTCTATACGCGAAATGCCGTGGAGGCTCATATTCTGAGTTATCTCTACGGCATTCGTACTCCATGGAGTAATCATTTCGCGGCGTGGGCCCACGAAGAAGCCCTCGACGGTCTCACCCTCTATGAGTGTAGCACCGCCGTACAGCCAACACAGTTCATTGATCTCATCTTGTGAGAGCTGGTGATCCACTTCTGTTGCGATCACGCTCTTGCTTGGAGTCATGAAAAATAAAATCATACTGCTTGTATATGTGTTTTGATTTGAATTCTATCGTTTGCAAAGTTACTACTTTTTAATCGAATGTATACCGATTTATATTATTATTTATTTTATTTCATCGTTTTTCCTTCTCTTAGCAATCCAAAAACAGCTAAAACGCCAATCAAAAACAGCTAAAACACCTATATAATAAGGTGGTTTCACGGAATAATTCACCATGGTTTTCAAATGTAGTCCTTTTGCCTTCCAAAAGGACTCCTTTTACACTCCAAAAGGACTCCTTTTGCACATCAAAACGAGTCCTTTTTAAGGGCAAAACGAGTCCTTTTGAAAATGAGGGAATGAAATCTCTGTTTTCAGACAAATAAAACCAAAATTTCTGACAAATTCATACCGAAACCTTGCACAAAACCTTTTGTTTGTGCAAGGTTTTGTACTTTTTCTGTTAATAGACCTTAAATAAGTATTTGTTTGTACGGAAGAATAGGACAATCTGATTACCTTTGCAACCAATATTTTAAAGGTAATTAAATTAAGATGAACAAAATCAAGACAGTTTGCTTGACAGCAGCGATTGCCTCAAGCAGCTTTTCGTTTGCAGGAGGACTACTTACAAACACCAATCAGAACATAGCTTTCAACCGTATGATGAGCCGTGAGGCGTCAATCGGCATTGACGGCGTTTATTTCAACCCGGCTGGCGTTGCGTTTTTGGGTCAGGGTCATCACCTCTCGCTCAACTGGCAGTTGGCTTATCAGGACCGTTCAATCAAGAACGACTACCAGTTGTTCACCAACAACGTGAACAATCCTTTCACTCCACGTACATTCAAGGGTAAGGCTTTCGCCCCCGTCATTCCCTCACTCCAATATGCTTACAACAAAGGACACTGGTCGTTCCAGGCTAACCTGGCACTTGCCGGTGGCGGTGGAAAGTGTACTTTCGACAACGGACTTGGTTCGTTCGAGAAGATTGTGAGCGAAACTGCTATGGGAGCATGCCAGTTGGCACAGGTTGTTGATGGCGTTGCTGCACAGTATGGCGTTCCTGCTGTATTCCAGAGCAAGTTCGGCACAGACGGCAAGTACACTTACGACAGCTATATGCACGGTCGTCAGTACTACTACGGCATCTCGATAGGTGCAGCTTATAAGGTAAATGACAACTTCGCAGTATATGGCGGTGTGCGTACCGTATATGCATTGTGCAACTACTACGGATATGTACGCGACATCAAGGTTGGCAATATGCCCCTATATCAGGTGCTCGACCCCACCAAGACAACTGCTGCTGACATTGAGCTTAGCTGCGACCAGACTGGTCTCGGATTTACTCCGATGATTGGTGTAGACTTTAAGACTGGCCGCTGGAACTTCTCGGCTAAGTATGAGTTCAAGACTCGCATGCGTCTTAAGAACAAGTCGGTAAACCAGACTCCTTCAATCGGTAACCTCGATGGCAACTTGCGCAACGCATACCTCGCTGGTGGCGTGCCTGAGGCAGCTGCCGATGCTATCCTTAGCAATCAAAATGTGCAGGGAGCAACTACTATGCTTAAGAAGCAGTTCAACACCGAGCTTGGTGAAGCAATCGGCGAATACGAGGACGGCAAGAATATTGAGGGCGACATTCCTTCGCTTCTCACTGTAGGTGTAGGCTACAAGCCAATCGACGAGTTGCGTATCAACGTAGGTTTCCACTGGTTTGACGACAAGCACGCTACTTCTTACAACAACCGTCAGAAGAAGCTCGACCGCGGAACTTTCGAATACAGCGCAGGTGTAGAGTACGATCTCAACAAGAAGTTCACCGTAAGCACCGGCTGGCAGCGCACAAGCTACGGCATGACCAACGACTACATGGACGACAAGTCGTTCATTGTCAGCTCAAACTCTGTAGGTGTAGGTGGTGTAATCCACCTCTCAAAGAAGATGGATTTGCAGGTGGCCTACTTCCATACTTTCTACGAGACAATGAAGACACAGAAGAACAACTATTCAGCCGACTTCACTCGTAACAACAATGTGTTTGGAGTAGGACTGGACATCAACTTCTAAGTCTGAACGAATAAATTGCTTAAAATTCCGCCATATACCTTAAGTTTCGGTAACAAGTGGTTATGCGGCAATCGCATCGATATTAATTTATCGTGTGATTGCCGCTTCTTTGTATGTTGCCAATGGCTATATCACCCTCTCAGCGCATCACCGTCTCATCACAATATTTGCATTTTTAAGCCCTCAAAACTATGGGTTGAGCGCACAAGGAAATCTTAAACTCGAAATTCTCGAGTTTTGCGCGTGCAGCGGTAAGCTGTTGATACACACGTTGTTATTACGTAAGCGTAGCAAGTGTGCAAAAAAAAATATCGTTAAAAGGACTCCTTTTCGTCGCAAAACGACCGTTTTTACCCTCCGTTTAGGCCCCTTTTGCTTTACAAAAAAGGCTCCTTTGCATTCCAAAAGTAGTCCTTTTGCAATGCAAAGAAGCCTCGGATGGAGATAGAGAGTGGTATTTTACGTTGAAAAACCGATAAAAACCGCCTCTGAAATTTCTAGAATCATTTTTCGTTTTGTAACACTTTTTTACTGCGTGTACAATATTTGTATTGCCTTTACTTCTTCGCCTCAGGATACGATATACGTGTGTGGTATATTGCTTTGAGGCGTTCGATGAGTACGATTTTGGCGAGGGCTATGTCGCGGAATGTGATTGGACAATCCTTGAAGTATCCGTCAGCCACGTCGCCGTCGATGATTTTGTTTACCAGTGTGGCGATGTTCTCCTCTGTATATTCTGTTATTGAGCGCGAAGCAGCCTCCACGCCGTCGGCAATCATGAGGATTGCCTGCTCGCGTGTGAACGGGTTGGGCCCCGGGTATTCAAACGGCTTCGGGTCAATCTCTTCGTCGGGATGCTCATTCTTGTATTTAATGTAGAAGAACTTGGTCATTCCCGTGCCATGGTGGGTCACGATGAAGTCGCGTATGATGGTAGGCAGATTCTCACGTTCAGCCATTTTCACGCCCTCGGTGACGTGATTGATGATGATGCGTGCGCTCTCCTTATAGTCGAGGTGGTCGTGTGGGTTGACACCTGCTTGATTTTCGGTGAAGAAAACGGGGTCGGCCATTTTGCCTATGTCGTGATACAGCGCACCGGTACGCACCAGAAGCGAGTTGGCACCAATCTTATTGGCTATCTCGGCAGCCAAGTTGCCCACCGTGATGGAGTGCTGGAAGGTGCCGGGCGCTATCTCCGAGAGGTCGCGCAGCAGTCCGCGGTTGGTGTTGGACAGCTCAAACAGCGTTACGCTCGACACGAATCCGAACATCTTTTCGACGATGTACATCAGCGGATAGGCGAGCAACAGCAGCACGCCATTAACCACAAAGTGGTAGTACATGTCATGATCCATGATGGTGAAGTCGTTGTCCTGAATCATCTGCAGAGCCAGATATACCAGTGCGCTGCCCATTGCCACGAGTATTCCGGTCTTGAACACCTGGGCACGGCGTGTCAGTTCGCGCAGCGAATAGATGGCTATCAGGCCCGCTACAATCTGAATGATGATGAATTCGTACTGGTATCTCACGGCGATGGTGCATATAAGCAGCATCGTGACGTGCGAGATGAACGCCGTGCGCGAGTCCATAAACACACGCACGAACATCGGAACCATGGCGAATGGCACTATGTAGACGCTCAGAAAGTTGTGGCGCATCATTATAGCCACTATCACCGGGAAGAGCGTAATGAGCGAGTAGAGCATGGCGATGGAGCGCGGCTTGTTGAAGTAGTCGCGTCGGAACAGGGCGAGATATATGGTGAATAGTGTCACCATAAGGGTCACAAGTATTATCTGTCCGATAATGGTGCTCGTTATCTCGTTCTGCGTTGCCGAGCGGCGTTTTATCTCTCGCTCGAACGAGTTGAGCACGCGGTAGGTGTATTCGTCGACAATGTCGCCACGGTCAATCACCTTTTGTCCGCTCATCACCATTCCGCTGGCAGGCGGTATGGACGACAGCAGGTCGTTGCGTTCGGTCAGCGAGCGTTCCTTATCATATATAAGGTTAGGCTCGATGTAGTTGTTCAGATTGCAACGCTGTAACAACGGGCGTTGCTGTGCTACCACGTCGTCGAGGAATATCTGCTCGTAAGCCGACAGCGTAGAGTAGATTTCGTTGAGCGGCATGGTCTGTGCGTTGTTGCCTATGACCACGCGCACCAGCGAAGTGGAGTCGCGATATATCTCGTTGTATTCGGGCGTGTCCATGATACCCGTCTGATACAGTCGGTGCAGCTGCTTGGCTATTATGTCGATGTACTGGTGTGGCAGTCCGGGAATGCCGTCGTGGAAGTCGGAGAGGAACTTGCTCACCTGCTTCTTCTCCACCGTCTTGTCGTAGTTGTAGTAAGGTTGGTAGGTCTGCAGCAGCGAGTCCTCCTGGGCTTTTATGGTCTCGTCGGTCTTGTAGATAGGAAAGTCGAACTTGGCAATGAACGAGCCGTACATCCACGGCTTGCCGATGTCGTATCTGAATCGCTGACCCTCGTTGCGCGGCAGCGACCACACTATCACCGTCACAGTCACCAATACCAGCGCTATACGGGTGAACATATTGCGCCAGAAATGTTTTCTGCTCTTTTCAATTCTGTACATATATTGTCTTATTATAGGTTTGGACTGCAATATTACAAAAAAAATGTCTAAATTGAGAAAAACTTACTACCTTTGTACACAAAAATAAAAACATACTATAATATGTCAGATAGAAAAGTAAGGGTGCGCTTCGCGCCAAGCCCAACAGGGCCTTTGCACATCGGTGGTGTGCGTACAGCATTGTATAACTATCTATTCGCGCGTCAGCACGGTGGCGACTTGGTGTTCCGTATTGAGGATACCGACTCTCATCGCTTTGTGCCTGGAGCCGAAGATTATATCATCGAGTCGTTCCGTTGGCTCGGTATCAAGTTTGACGAAGGAGTTTCGTTCGGTGGCGATCACGGCCCGTATCGTCAGAGCGAGCGTCGCGCCATATATAAGAAATATGTCAACCAGCTCCTTGCCGACGGCAAGGCTTACATAGCATTCGATACTCCCGAGCAGCTTGAAGCAAAGCGTGCGGAGATTCAGAACTTCCAGTACGATGCCAAGACACGTATGCAGATGACCAACTCGCTTACTCTCCCGAAGGAAGAAGTGGAGCGTCGCATCAACGACGGCAAGCAGTATGTAGTACGTTTCATGGTTGAACCGGGCATCGAAGTGCATGTTGACGACATGATTCGTGGCGATGTGAAGATTAAGAGCGACATTCTCGACGACAAGGTGCTCTACAAGAGCGCCGACGAACTGCCCACTTATCACTTGGCAAATATCGTTGACGACCACCTTATGGAGATTACTCACGTGATACGTGGCGAAGAATGGCTGCCCAGCGCACCGCTTCACGTTCTGCTTTATCGTGCCTTCGGATGGGAAGACACCATGCCTACATTCGCCCATCTGCCGCTGCTGCTCAAGCCTGAGGGCAAGGGCAAACTCTCGAAGCGCGACGGTGACCGTCTCGGTTTCCCCGTATTCCCGCTGGAGTGGCACGATCCCAAGACAGGCGACATATCTTCGGGCTATCGCGAGAGCGGCTACTTCCCCGAGGCTGTAGTCAATTTCCTTGCCCTGCTGGGCTGGAATCCCGGTACAGAGCAGGAGATGTTCTCGCTTGACGAGCTTGTTGAGCAGTTCGATATACACAAGTGCTCTAAGTCGGGTGCCAAGTTCGACTTCCAGAAGGGCATCTGGTTCAACCACGAGTACATCCTGCGCAAGTCGAACGAGGAGATTGCCGACCTCTTCGCACCTATCGTTGCCAACAACGGAGTGGACGAGTCGATGGAGCGTATAACACAGGTTGTGGCTATGATGAAGGACCGTGTGAGCTTCGTCAAGGAGCTTTGGCCTCTGTGCTCGTTCTTCTTCATCGCTCCTACAGAGTACGACCAGAAGACCGTCAAGAAGCGCTGGAAGGAAGATTCTGCCAAGGTTATGGGCGAGTTGGCAGAAGTTCTCAACGGCATAGACGACTTCTCTATCGAGGGACAGGAGCCCGTCGTGATGAAGTGGGTAGAGGATAAGGGCTACAAACTGGGCGACGTTATGAACGCATTCCGCCTTGCGCTTGTTGGTATAGGCAAGGGTCCGGGCATGTTCGACATCTCGGCATTCCTCGGAAAGGAAGAAACCATCAAGCGTTTGCAGCGTGCCATCGAGGTGCTTAAGTAAACCTTTGATACAAATATTTAAAAGAAAACAGGAGGTTATGGCTTCGTGCCATGGCCTCCTGTTTTGGTATTCCGACAACCGTTTTTCTGCATTCAAACTACTATACAACAACCTCATAATTAGCAATAATCCCCCAAAACGAGTCCATTTAGACCCGAAAAGCATAAAAAAACGTTCTTTTTTGTTGCTTTTCGGTTTTTTTTATTTAAGTTTGCAACCTATATAAATATATATGAACATGAAAATCATGTCATGGCAAAGCCTTGGCATGGTGAGAATTTGAATTACCCTTATCATAAACTTAAAACAGTGAAATGATGGACTCTCAAGAGAAAGCCTTGAATCAAGGTACACAAGAAGTGGCGAATGTGGAGAACGTAGCTGAAGTCAAGAACGTTGACACTCCCGCCGAACAGCCGGTGGCTAACAACAAGGTATACAAGACAAAGCAGGAGGTTGTAGAACGCCTGAAGCAGATAGCACAGAGCGATGACAATCCTGACAAAGATGAGATTGATCTGCTTAAGACTGTATTCTACAAGTTGCACGTCGCCGAGCGCGAAGCACGTCTGAAGGAATACATCGAAGGCGGTGGCGATCCCACAACATACCAGATTGTGCCCGACGAAGACGAAGAAACATTCAAAGAGCAAATGGCTGTGGTGCGCGAAAAACGTGCAAAGGTGTTCCTGGAGCAGGAAGCCGAGAAGCAGGCCAACCTTGAGAAGAAGCTCGCCATCATCGAACGTATCAAGGCAATGGCTACATCGCCCGATGAGGCCAACAAGTCGTACAATGAGTTTAAGGAACTGCAGCAGGAGTGGAAGGACATCAAGGCTGTGCCGGCAGAGAAAGCCAGCGAGCTGTGGCGCAACTACCAGCTCTATGTCGAGCAGTATTACGACCTGCTGAAGCTCAACTCGGAGGCTCGCGAGTACGATTTCAAGAAGAATCTTGAGATAAAGACCAAGCTGTGTGAGGCTGCTGAGAAGCTCGCCGATGAGGAAGATGTAATCAGCGCATTCCACCAGTTGCAGGAACTTCACCAGCAATATCGTGAGACAGGTCCCGTTGCCAAGGAGTTGCGCGAGCAGATCTGGACACGCTTCAAGGCTGCATCGACCGTCATCAACAAGCGTCATCAACAGCACTTTGAGGACCTTCGCGCCGGTGAAGAGGAAAACCTCGCACGCAAGACCGCTCTCTGCGAGAAGGTAGAGGAGATTGGTAAGCTCGAAAACAAGGGCGCTGCCGACTGGGAGAAGCACTCTAAGGAGATAATCGAAATACAGAACGAGTGGAAGACCATCGGTTTTGCACCACAGAAGATGAATGTCAAGATATTCGAGCGCTTCCGTGCGGCGTGCGACGACTTCTTCGGCCGCAAGACTGAGTTCTTCAAGCAGCTCAAGGCAGCTTATGCCGATAATATAGAGCGCAAGAAGGCTCTCGTCGAGAAGGCGAAGTCGCTGGCAGAAAGCACCGAGTGGAAGTCGACAAGTGACAAGCTCATCGCCCTTCAGAAGGAATGGAAGACCGTAGGTCAGGTTCCAAAGAAGCTCGGTGACCAGCTCTGGAACGAGTTCCTCGGAGCTTGCAACAAGTTCTTCGAAGCACGCAAGGCTGCCAACGCAGGCACACGTGGCGAGGAACGTGCCAATCTCGACAAGAAGCGCGAGCTCATTGCTCAGCTCAAGGGTCTTGGTGCTGAAGCCACAAAGAATCAGGTTCAGGCTCTCGTCGACGAATATAATAAGGTGGGACACGTGCCCTTCAAGGAGAAGGACGCCCTCTATGCCGAGTATCATGAGGCGCTCGACGTTATATATCGTCAGCTTAACATCACCACAAAGCGCCGCCGTCTTGACGACTTCAAGTCGAACATCAAGAACATGGCAAAGCGTGGCGAGGAGGCTTTGGGCTCAGAGCGCTCACGCCTGATGCGTCGTTTCGACCAGCTCAAGCAGGAAATCCAGACCTACGAGAACAATCTCGGTTTCCTTAACGCAAGCTCTAAGAAGGGCAACAGCCTTATCGACGAGATGAATCGCAAGGTGCAGAACCTGCGCGACGACCTCGAACTGGTTCGCCAGAAGATTAAGGCTATCGACGCTGAGAAATAAATGATATACAATTATTTTTCAAAATAAGTTGCACAGCGCTGCAACGACAACTCGCATTGCCAGCGATTGGTAGTGCGAGTTTTTAAAATATACGCCCCTGTATAATTTTATTCATTTTATTAATTAATTCAACAAATCTATGTACAGACACAGATTTAACGACAGACAGGCTCTGCGCTTCAAGCATTTCTCGCGCCGTAGCTATGCTCTGTTCAGCTGTATCGGACGTGAGGTGCTCATCTGCACCCTTAGCGTGGCAACTTTGACCTACGCCAAGGCAGACGGAATCAGTACCAAGTCTGCTGCTACAGCAATGGCAGCCGACTCACTTGGCCGTCAGGAGGTGAAGCTCGACGAGGTGTTTGTCACCGGTTCGCGTGCTCCGCTCACTGCGTTGCAGTCGGCAAAGATTGTGACTGTCATCTCGCGCGACGACATTCAGCGTGCGGAGGCGGCAAGTATCAACGACATTCTTAAGTTAGCCACGGGCGTCGATGTCCGTCAGCGCGGTGGCTTTGGTGTACAGACGGACATCAGCATCAATGGCGGCACGTTCGACCAGATTACCATTCTATTGAATGGAGTGAACATGTCAAGCCCGCAGACCGGCCATAATGCAGCCGATTTTCCCGTTTCTCTTTCTGACATTGAGCGCATCGAGGTTCTCGAGGGTGCTTCGGCACGTGTGTTCGGATCGTCGGCGTTCAATGGCGCCATCAACATCGTGACGCGCACCGACAAGGAGAGCAGTGTGCGTGTGTCGGCCGAAGGAGGCTCGTTCGGCACATTCGGTGGCGATGCTGGTTTGAGTCTGCGCACGGGCAACGTCAGTCAGCAGCTCAGCGGAGGCTATACGCAGAGCGACGGTGGCACAGCCAACAGCGATTTCAAGCGCCGTCGCATGTATTACATGGGTTCTTGGGATTCGCGTTACGTCAATCTGTCGTGGCAGGGAGGTCTGTCGTCGCAGGATTATGGCGCTTCGACATTCTACAGCGCCCGCTTCAACAACCAGTGGGAGGCCACACGCCGCTTCATGGCATCGGCTCTTGCCGACATTCGTCCGTTTGCCGACGAGCGTCTGGTGTTCTCGCCTTCGGTATATTGGCACCGCGATGTCGACCACTATCAGCTGACACGTGGCAAGGAAGGTGCACAGAACGGCGAGAACTATCACCGTATGGACGTATATGGAGCCTCGCTCAATGCCCATACTACATGGCTTCTGGGCAAGACAGCCGTTGGTGTCGACCTGCGCAAGGAGCATATACTCAGTACGGCATACGGAATGCTGCTCGACGAGAGCGAGTGGACTGCCATACACGGTTCTGACCGCCACTACGACCATCGTGGCGACCGCACCAACACGAGCCTATTCCTCGAGCATAACGTGATTCTCGGTGGCTTCACTTTATCGGCTGGCGTACTTGCAAATCGCAATACTGGTCTCGACAACCGTTTCCGTTTCTATCCTGGTGTAGACCTCTCTTATCGTCCTAACGACAACTGGAAGTTCTATGCTTCGTGGAACAAGGCGCTGCGTGTGCCCACATTCACCGACCTTTATACTTCCAACTCGGCACAGCAGGGCGATCCCAACCTCAGCCCCGAGCGTAATTCTACCTTCAAGATTGGTACACGCTACCGCACACGTGGCGTTGAGGCTGTGTTGAGCGGATTCTACTCAGAGGGCAAGAATATCATCGATTGGGTTTATCCTACAGCCGAGAGTCGTAAGTATCAGGCTATGAACATAGGCAAACTCGACAATATGGGCTATTCGGCTGACGTTACGCTCAATATGGATGAGCTCGTTCCGGGTTCGTTCATCACACGCATCAAGGCTGGCTATGCCTTCATCCATCAGAAGCACGAGACCGACCGCGAGATATTCGGTTCGCTCTACGCCTTGGAATACTTGCGCCATAAGGCCACTTTCCAGCTCGACCATCGCATCTGGAGTCGTCTGTCGGCATCGTGGGCAGTACGTTGGCAGCAGCGCATGAACAACTGTTCGCCTTATACAAAGGTGGATGTCAAGCTGATGTGGACCGCTCCGTCGTACAGCCTTTACGTAAAGGCCGACAATATTACATGCCACAGATACTACGACCTGGGTGCTGTGCGCCAGCCGGGATTGTGGATTATGACAGGCGGAAGCGTTAGGATAGGGTTGTAAGAGATAAAAGCCCCACAAAGCCCCGAAAAGCCCCACCCCCTCCCCCGTAGGGAGGGGAGTGGTATGCTTTGAGAATCTGAAAATAATGCATTGAGATTCTAATAAGAATGCTTTAAAAAAATGAGTGGTATGCATTGAGATTCTAAAAATAATGCATTGGGAATTGGGTGTTAGTGTGTTGAAAATCGAATGCAATGTGTTGAAATATTGATAAAAATACATTGAATCTCGATTTTGAATGCATTGAAAATCAGTGGGTTATATATAGGCTTTTCAAAAGGAGTCCTTTTGCTGTTCAAATGTAGTCCTTTTACCCTGTAAATGTAGTCCTTTTGCACTTCAAAAGGGGTACATTTACAGGGCAAAAGGACTACATTTTTTTGTTTATCCGGAATTTTGAGTGTTTTAGCAAACATTACATATTACTCCACTCCCTACGGGGGAGGGGGCGGGGGTAGGGCTTTTGGGCTTTTCACTTGTACCTCTCCATCAACTCTCTTTCCCCTTCCTTCGCCTTTTCCAAGAACTTCTTGTATTCTTCGGCTTCCGGATTGAACGGTCGGTGGGCGAGGGCAGCCTTTATCGGGCGCCACTCTTCAAGAAACTTCACCGTCTGTTTGGAGAAGAACGTTTCGCCGAAGCGCTGCCAGATGTATTCCACAGCCTGGTCGGTAGGGTGGAGCATGTCTTCACGATAGAAACGGTAGTCGCGCAATTCGTCGTTGACAATCTCGTAGGCGGGGAAATACACCACGTTGTCCATCTCTTTTGTCAGCTTGTCGGCAGCCAAAAGCAGCGTAGCCTTCGACAGCTGACTGCCGTGAAAGCCGTACTTGGCGTAGCGTATGGGGCTTACGGTGATGATGATACGAACCGAGGGATTAATCTGCCGAAGCATCGTGACGGCGTCACGCAGATAGTCGGCACACTCGTCTACGCTCAACTCGCGCTCGGTGAACAACCGCTGCGGACGTTTACGGCAATTGTCCACTATCTCGCCCGTCTCGTTGAGGACGTAGACATGATTGGTGCCGAGCGTGAACACAGCCGTCTGAGGGGCTTCATTGATTGCCTGACTAACGTCAGAACCGGAATCTGACGCTTCCGATTGGGCAGCAACAAGCTCCTCGGTCCATCGCTTCACGGTGTGCATGATGCTTGCCGGGTTGTACATTACGCCGTATGGATTGACCGTTGCACGAAACTTGTCATCCACAAATCGCCGTCCGATGTTGTCGGCAAAGCATGAGCCTACAAAAAGCATACGCTCGCGCGGTTCGATAGCGAACGGCGCGAGCGTAATGTTTACTGGTGTACGAAACTCCATATTTTTATTTCTTCAGTTCGTTTGTTTCATTCTTGCGTCTCTTCGTTTCGAAGAATGCGCCTGCTGCAATAGCAAGTACGAGCAACAGATAAGCCACATAAGCAGCCGTTTCGGTGTTCTTCACAGATGTAGGCTTGAATGTCAGCACTACGGTGTGCTTGCCTGGCTTCACGTTTATTGCTCTAAGGATGTAGTTGACACGGCCCACGGGAGTGTCAGCACCGTCCACTTTGGCAGTCCATCCGGGATAGTATATCTCCGAGAACACTACGATGCCACCCTTCTGCGAATCGACGGTGTAGGTAAGCTCGTTGGGCTCATACTTCTTCAATGTCACTACGGCATTTGACTGTTGTGCTGCCGGCTCGCCAAGCGCATCCTTAAACTTGCTGTCGGCTACTGCCTCATGGCGCAAGTCAATCTTTCCTACGGCGTCAATCTCGGCGTTGGCATTGTCGACATAGCTTATACGGTCTACAAACCATGCGTTGCCGAAGGCGTACGGATTGAGCAGCGGTGCTGTCTGTCCGCCCTGCAGCGGCAGGATTACGTACTTGGTGTTGAGCATGTTGAGCACCGGATAGATAGAGTCGCCAGCCACACGGGTCATGTCGCCTTGTGCGTTGACGATGGCACCATGCATGTTGCGCATCTCCTTACCGATATACTGGTCGATCATCTCCTGATAGCGGCGCAGCTTGGCAGCGTGGTATCCGCCGATAGACTTGTGATAGTAAGAAGTCTCGTTCTCGTTGAACGTGTTCGAAGCGAGGTTGAGCACACGATAATCGGGCGCTTTGTCCTGCATGATCTGGCGGTCGGTGGCTGTCTCCTGTTGCGGAGTCTCGCGCACGCTACGCTCTACAAACATGTCGTCGTTGAGATAACGCTTGTTGACCTGCCACATATCCACGAGACAGAGCACGATGATGGCACCCACAGCATACTTGGGCTGAATCTTCTTCATGCGCAGCAGCAACAGCACAGCGGTTCCGAGCACGATGACGAAGAGTGTGCGCCAGCAGTCGGCGGTGAATATCGAGATGCGTATCTCTTGCAGATTGCTGAGCAACGGACCCAGATATTCCGACGGAATCTGCTTCATTGCCTCCAGTTCTGAAGCCGAGACATAGTCGGGGAAGAATATCGACGGCATGATGGCAAACAGCAGTGCCATGCCACCCGTAGCTATAAAGCTCGCCCACAACCAAAACATATTGGTGGTGTTGTGCGCAATGATAGGATGTTTCGACGTTCCGAGGTATATGCGTATCTTCTGTGTGAAGAAGTCGGGAGTGTCGAATATCTTCTTAAGCGCCAACATTGCCAGCAACGGAATGGTGAATTCGGCTATCACGAGTATCGAAGCCACCGTTCGGAACTTGGCATACATAGGCACATAGTCGAGGAAAAGGTCGGTAAACCACATGAAGTTGTGGCCCCACGACAGCAGTATCGACAGACAGGTAGCAAGGAACAGCGCCCACTTCATCGGTCCTTTGACGATGAACAGACCCAGTACGAACAGCATCAGCACAAAGGCTCCAACATATACCGGACCGCTTGTGCCGGGCTGGTTGCCCCAGTACTGTCCAAGTTGCTGGTAAATCTGATAGAACTGCGGGTCGGCTTTCTGCATAGCCTTTTCGTTCATGGCAAGCGGCATTGACGCTCCGCCCTTGGTGTTGGGTACGAGCAGGGTCCATGTCTCGTCTATGCCATAGCTCCACTGAGTGATGTAGTCGCGGTCGAGACCGCTGCTTGTCTGGTTGGCAGAGTTCTTCTTCACCAGCTCGCTCTTTCCTCGCATCGACTCCTGGGTGTACTGCCAGGTGTGGTAGAGGTTGGAAAGGTTGATGACAACGCCCAGTGCGGCAGCCACAAAGCACACGCCAGTAGCCTTGCCAAACTGTGCCAGGCGATGATTTCGCACGGCATCCCACAGATAAGCCAGCACCATGAAGGCTATGATGAACAGATAGTAGTAGGTCATCTGCACGTGGTTGGCCTGTATCTCGAGCGCCGTGAACAGCGCCGTGATTACAAATCCCCATACGTATTTGCCACGATATGCCAGCACAATACCTGCTATCATAGGCGGCAGATAAGCCAATGCTATCACCTTCCAGATGTGTCCGGCGGCGATGATGATAAAGAAATAACTGCTGAACGCCCATATTATAGAGCCGAGCACAGCCAGCTCACGACGGAAGTCGAATGCGCGTAATAGGATGTAGAAGCCCAGAAGGTATGCAAACACATACCAGACATTCTCGGGCAACCAAAGATGATAGAACTTGCCTACCTCGTTCAGAACCTGCTGGCTGTCGTACGACGGGGCCATCTGATAGGTAGGCATTCCGCTGAACAGCGAGTTGGTCCAACGGGTGCGCTCGCCTGTGCGCTGATAATACTCGGTCAGCTCCTGACCCGAGCCTCGTCCTGCCGACGAGTCGTGGCGGTAGAGTATGCGGCCTTCGGTATCTGCCGGGAAGAAATAGGCAAATGCGATGACTGCAAACAATAATACTACCAGAATATCTGGCAGAAATCTTTTCAGTGTCTTCATTTATATGATGTTTTGTTTTGTTACTAATGGTTTGTTGTTACGTCAGCTACGATTGCCGGCTTACGTCAGTTCCAATCCCATGGCTTCAACGAATGTGCGCACTTCCTTCTGCTTCATCAGTTCGTCGAACACCTCCTTCTTTGTGAGTTTCTTGCTTATTTCCTCGGCTTTTGCCAATCGCAGCGTCAGTGTTATGCTTCCGTTGTGCAGGGCCTTTGCCATAGTTGCGCGTATTCGTCCCTTGATTGTCTCCACTTGGTCGAGCAACATCTGGTTGTCTACGATTATTTCGATGGCAGGAAATTCTGCTATTCGTGGCCTCATGTTCTTCATTCGTGAGGCAAGACTTATCATCTTCTGCGGCATTCGGTTGCACATCGAGAGCCATTGCAGTTCGAGGAAGTCTTGAGTGAACTCCTCGTTCTCCTCCTTATTGGTTATCTCTGCCTCCTGCTTCTGCTCCTGTTGCTGCTTCTGCTGAAGACTTTGGAATGTAATTCCGAGACTTGAGAGCTTCATGGCAGGGCGTTTAGGCGCTGCTGTAGTTGCCGTAGACGTAGCCGTAGCGGCTGCCGTGGCAGTTCCCGATTGCGTGATGTGTGCCGTGGCAGCGCCCATTGCGGCTGCCAGAGCGGCGTCCTCGCCTGCCGGAACAGTTGCCGTTGCCGTCGGCTGATGTCGGTGTGAGGGGATGCTGTTGTCATTTCCCGGAGCGACCACCTGCCGAGCCGCTGTGTTCCGGGTCATTGTTAAGTGCTTGAACAGGGATTTCAGACGTTTGGGGCTACGCCCCGCGCCATCAGAAGCGTCTTCTGGCTGCGTCAGCTGAGCCACTTGTATGAGCGTAAGTTCAACGAGCAGTCGCTTGTTGCTGCTCTGTCTGTACGAGAGGTCGCACTGGTTGGTCAGCTTCAGCGTCTGATACAGGAACTTGGTGGGGCAGCGTCGGGCTTGGTCGGCATACTTCTGCACCTGCTGCTGGCTTGCGTCGAGCAGTTTCAGAGTGCTCTCGTCCTTAGCCATAAGCACGTTGCGCACGTGCGACGCCAGTCCGTTGATGAGGTTGCCCCCGTCAAATCCCTTTTCAATAATGCTGTTGAGCAGCACCATTATATCGCTCACCTTGTTCTCAAGTGCCAAGTCAACCATACGGAAATAGTTGTCGGTGTCCAGCTCGTTGAGGTCTTCAATCACCTTGGCGTATGTGATGTTGCCCTGGCAGAAGCTCGCAGCCTGGTCGAATATCGACAGAGCGTCGCGCATACCGCCGTCGGCTTTCTCGGCAATAACAGCCAGAGCCTCTTCCTCGTAAGTGATGCCTTCCTTCTGCGCTACGTTCTTCAAGTGCGATATGGTATTCTCCACAGTCATTCGTTCGAAGTCGTATATCTGGCAGCGCGACAGGATGGTAGGCAGAATCTTGTGCTTCTCGGTGGTGGCGAGGATAAAGATGACGTGTGCCGGCGGTTCCTCAAGCGTCTTGAGGAAAGCGTTGAAGGCGGCAGACGACAGCATGTGCACCTCGTCGATGATGAAAACCTTGTACTTGCCCACCTGCGGCGGAATGCGTGTCTGCTCCATGAGCGACTTGATATGCTCCACCGAGTTGTTGCTGGCGGCATCAAGCTCGAAGATGTTGTACGAGCGTTGTTCGGCAAAAGCCTTGCAGCTCTCGCACTCTCCGCATGCTTCGCCGTCCTGAGTGGGGTTCATACAGTTGATGGCTTTGGCAAAGATGCGTGCGCAAGTGGTCTTGCCCACACCGCGCGGGCCGCAGAACAGGTAGGCATGGGCAAGCTTTCCGCTCTTCACGGCGTTCTTCAGAGTTGTAGTAAGAGCCTTTTGCCCCACCACAGAGTCGAACGACATCGGGCGGTATTTGCGTGCTGAAACTATATATTCTTCCATATTATATAATGTGCAATGATGATAATCAACTGCAAACTTACTATAAAAAATTCTATTTTCGTGTATGAATACGGAAAATTATGAGTAAGTTTGCATACAAATTAAATAACAATGGGTCGTCTTAAACTTATAATGGCTCTTGTGGGCCACTACAAATATGCTATTGTCATCATCGCCGGAATAATACTTGTAGGCTTTGTCGATGAGAACAGCTTTATGCATCGCGTCCAGTTGGAAATGCAGATAAGCGACCTTCGCCAGCAAATAGACAAGTACAACACACAGAACGAGGACGACATGCGAAAGCTTAAGGAGCTTAATCATGATCCGGGTGCTTATCAGAAGATTGCACGCGAACGCTATTTTATGCAGACCGATGACGAGGACATTTATGTCTTGAGTGACGATAAAAAAACAGAATCCGACAATAATGAAACAAATGAGTAGAGTACAGAGTATGCTGTTCCTCACAGGAGGCATACTTATGGTTATAGGAGCAGGATGTTTCGCGTTCATGTTTGCACGCGAGGTGGTTTGCTGGATTTATCTTGTGGGTGCATTGTTGTTCGCCTGGATGCAGGTGAGCGAAACTTATGAGGGCAACAACCCCACCATCAAGCGTCTGAAGCGTATCATGACGCTTGCCGACATATTGTTCGTGTTCTCCGGACTGCTTATGATTGACACCGCATTCCAGTTCCTTCGCGATACATTCACCGATTATACCACTTATATTGAGGTGGTTTACAACAAGTGGGTGCTGCTCTTGCTCGTGGCTGCAATTCTCGAAATGTACACCATGCATCGCATCAGCAGCTGCCTGAAGAAGGAAGAAAATACAACCGAAGCTCAGTAACGGGCGGCTGAAGGCGTGTCGCAAAAAAAACTAAATAAGAATAATCATAACTTAAAACTCGCCAAAAACGTCTGTTATTCAAATAATACATATTACCTTTGTCTAAATAGAAATTTACAAGCAACCATATTTTATGAGTAAAATACTTTACGCTTTTATTACAATCATGGCGTTAGCGTCATGCGGAAATTCTTATAACATCCAGGGATCGTCAAATGTTTCAACGCTCGATGGACGCATGCTCTATCTGAAAGTACTGCATGACAACGACTTCAAGACTATTGATTCGTGCGACGTTGTACATGGTCAGTTCCATTTCAATGGTTCTTTCGACTCTATATGTATGGCCAATATTTTCATGGATGATGAAAGCGTACTGCCTCTCGTGCTCGAAAAGGGTGACATCACTATCAAAATAGACAACACTCAGCAAACAGTCAGCGGCACACCGCTCAATGATGAGCTGTTCAAGTTCTTCAATCGCTACAACCAACTGAAGAATCAGGAGGCAGAACTCATCCATATGCACGACCGCGCAATCATGGACGGCTCGGACATGAATGCCGTTAACCGTCGCATCAGTGCCGAGGCTCAGCGCCTGACAGAGCAGGAGGACAAGCTCGTTACATCGTTTGTGACCGACAACTTCGACAATGTGCTCGGTCCCGGCGTATTCTTCATGGTGACAATAGGCTATCGCTATCCTGAACTCACACCGTGGATAGAGGACATTATGAGCAAGGCTACTGATAAGTTCAAGAACGATCCTTACGTAAAGGACTACTATAAGAAGGCACAGGAGAATCAAGCCATAATGAATGGAATGAAGACTCCTGAACCGGCAATGTCTGCTCCAGCCCAGGGTCCAACTCCCAATGAGCTGGCTGCGCCTGCCCAATAAGGGTGAGGTGTTGAGATGGTGAGATCACACCATCTCAACACAACAACATAACAACTTTAGAATATGAAAACACTTATATTTGGAGGAACCGTTGTCAATGAAGGTGTAGCCCGAAAGGCTTCCGTGATTGTTGACAATGATGTTATAACAGAGATAGTTGAAGGTACAGACTCTCCCCGTGGCAACTACGACAGCGTCGTGGATGCTACGGGGTGTTTTGTTTTACCAGGTGTGATTGACGACCATGTGCACTTCCGCGACCCCGGATTGACACAGAAGGCCGACATCGAAACGGAAAGTCGTGCAGCTGCATTTGGCGGTGTCACGTCGTATTTCGACATGCCCAACACCAACCCGCAGACCACAACGCTCGAGGCACTCAACGACAAGTATGCCGACGCAGCACGCAAGTCGTACGTCAACTACGGCTTCTTCATCGGTGCCACCAACGACAACATCGATGTAGTTACGTCGATAGACCCGCACCGCGTGCCTGGTATAAAGCTGTTTATGGGTTCAAGCACCGGCAATATGCTTGTCGACCGTAAGGAAGTGCTGCAACAGCTGTTTGCCAAATCGGCTCTGCCCATCATGGCACATTGCGAGGATACCGACATAATCAATCGCAACATGGCTGAGGCTAAGGCCAAGTATGGCGAAGATCCGGCTGTAGAGCATCATCCCGAGATTCGTTCGGAGGAGGCATGTTGGCAGTCTACGCGTCTGGCTGTAGAACTTGCAGAGCAGACCGGAGCTCGTCTGCACGTAGCACACCTCACCACAGCACGCGAGTTGCAACTCTTCGGCAACAACCCGCGCATCACCGCAGAGGCTGTCATAGCCCATCTGTTCTTCTCGGATGCCGACTATGCCACACTCGGAACACGCATCAAGTGCAATCCTGCAATCAAGACAGCTGCCGACCGTGACGCTCTGCGTGCTGCACTCAACGACGGACGCATAGCAACCATCGGTACCGACCACGCTCCGCATCTTCTTGCCGACAAGCAGGGCGGATGTGCCCGTGCTGCTTCGGGAATGCCTATGGTGCAGTTTTCGCTCGTTGCCATGCTGCAACTCGTCGATGATGGCGTGCTCACCATTGAGCGTCTGGTGCAGCTGATGAGCCATAACCCAGCCGAACTGTTCGGTGTGTCGCGTCGTGGCTATCTGCGTCCGGGCTACAAGGCCGACATAGTGCTTGTGCGTCCCGACTCGCCCTGGACTGTCGACAAGGACTGCATACAGAGCAAATGCGGATGGAGTCCGATGGAAGGACACACATTCGGCTGGCAGGTGCGCACCACAATGTGCAACGGCAGCATAATATACAACAATGGAGCATTCGACAACACGAGCCGTGGTGAGGCTTTGGAGTTCAGAATCTGATATATATGAATAATGTAACACAAATAGATTTCAACATCGCCCAACTGCGTCCTTACATCAACTGGTTGTATTTCTACCATGCGTGGGGACTTGCCGGCAAGCCACAATCCGACAAGGACAAGCTGCTCGGCGAAGCCAACGCCATGCTCGACCTGCTGCAATCGCGCTATCAGACGCATGCACTTGTAGGCCTGTTCGATGCCAATGCCGACGGCGACGACATCGTAGTCGGCACAGAACGCATGCCGATGCTGCGCCAGCAGCGTCCCTCTACGCCGGGAGCACCTTACCTCTGTCTTGCCGACTTTGTGCGTCCGCTCTCGTCGGGCATTAAGGATAGGGTGGGAGTGTTTGCTGCCAGTATTGACGAGTCGATAGAACACGACTTTCAGCAGGACGATTTCCAGCGCATGCTCGCCCAAACCCTTGCCGACCGATTGGCTGAAGCCACTGCCGAAATCACCCACTTGCAGGTGCGCCGGACTATATGGGGATATGCTCCCGACGAAAATCTCGACATACCGCAGCTCCTTCGCGAGGACTTTCAGGGCATACGCCCAGCCGTGGGCTATCCGTCAATGCCCGATACGAGCCTTAACTTCATCATCGACCGCCTCATCGACATGAAGCGCATAGGCATACGCCTCACCGACAGCGGTGCCATGAAGCCCCATGCTTCTGTGTCAGGTCTGATGTTTGCACATCCCAAGGCCCATTATTTTGACATCGGACGCATCGACGACACCCAGTTGCGCGACTATGCACGGCGCCGTCATGTGCCAGTGGAGCTGATGCGTAGGTTTCTCGCTTCACGACTCGTAGACTGACGCTGTAAGTTCAGAAGATAAATCAAGTATAAATGATAGCCCGTATATTCTTATTCATAATACTGGCAACGCTGTTGCCCGACCTCTACATTTATCGTCGCTACATACGCCACCGCTTTGACCTCTCGCTCGTGATGCGTCTGTTGTGGTGGATTCCGGGTGCTGCGATGATGGCGGTGACGCTTGTCTACGCCATGATTGACGACTTTGCGCCAGCCAATCTCACGTTGTTCAACATCTATCTGTTCATGCTCGGACTGATAGTGGTGCCCAAGCTGCTGTTCGTATTGTCGTCGATAGCCGGTCGTGGAGTGCGCCGTATGACGGGAGGCACGCGCAATTGGGGCAACTACTTCGGCCTGCTGCTTGTGCTGGGACAGCTTTACGTGCTGTTCACGGGTTCGATGACAGGCACCGACCGTCTGCGTGTGCGCCGTGTGACGATAAGTGTGCCCAATCTGCCTAAGTCGTTCGACGGCTATCGCATAGTGCAGTTCAGCGACATCCACCTCGGTTCGATGCGCAGCGAACTGCTTGAGCGCGCCGTAGAACAGATGAACCGTCAGCGTCCCGACATGATAGCCTTCACTGGCGACATTCAGAATATGCGCCCCGACGAACTCACGCGCCACACGTCTACGCTGCGTCGGCTGCATGCCAAGGACGGAGTCTACTCCGTATTGGGCAATCACGACTACTCGGAGTACGTCCCGAAGTTGCCAATGCGGCAACGCCGTCACAACGAACAGCTTACACGCGAGTTTCACGCCAACGTGGGTTGGCAGCTCTTGCTCAACGACCACCGCATCATACGGCGTGGCAACGACTCCATAGTGATTGCGGGCGAGGAGAACGACGGGCTTCCGCCATTCCCAAGCAAAGCCGACCTCAAGCGCACATTGCGTGGAGTCAGCCCCCGTTCGTTCGTCGTCATGCTTCAGCATGACCCCTCGGCATGGCGCCGTTCGATACTGCCCGGCAGCAATGTGCAGCTCACCTTGAGCGGACACACGCACGGCGGACAGATGAGTCTGTTCGGATTGCGCCCCACAAACCTGACGGGTCGCGAGGACGACGGACTCTACCAGGAGGCAGGCCGCGCTCTGTTCGTATCCACAGGATTGGGCGGTTTCGTGCCGTTCCGATTCAATATGGATCCAGAAGTGGTGGAGATAACGTTAAGAAGCCCCACCCCCCAGCCCCTCCCCCGTAGGGAGGGGAGTGGTATGAACTGCTATCTGTAGGAGGCTATGGCGTCCTCGCCGTAGCCTGAGTAAGCAATAGGGTATGGCGTGAATCATTACTCATTAAATATAATTCATTAATCATTAAATATTAAAAAGCAATGGTAAAATTAATATACCGTATTTATCAGCTCTTCATAGCTCTTCCGCTGATAGCCATATACACCGTAATAACAAGTCTGATGGTGATCATCGGCTGCGCATTGGGCAACGGTCATTTCTGGGGGTATTATCCCGGCAAGTGGTGGGCGCAGTTCATTGTGCGTGTGCTTCTGCTGCCCGTAAAGGTAGAGGGACGCGAAAACCTGCAGAAAGGGCAGTCGTATGTGTTCGTAGCCAACCATCAGGGAGCCTTCGATATATTCCTGATTTACGGTTTCCTGTGCCGCAACTTCAAGTGGATGATGAAGCGCCAGCTGCGCCAGATCCCCCTCGTGGGCAAGGCATGCGAGTCTGCCCACCACATATTCGTCGACAAGCGAGGCCCCAGCAAGATACGCGAGACCTACGACCGTGCCCACAAGACGCTGCAGGGCGGCATGTCGCTCGTGGTATTTCCTGAAGGAGCGCGCTCGTTTACGGGTCATATGGGCGTGTTCAAGCGTGGAGCTTTCATGCTGGCAGACGACATCGAGCTGCCCGTAGTGCCCATCACCATCAACGGGTCGTTCAATGTGATGCCTCGAATGCGCGACATGCGCTGGGTGACATGGCATCCGCTGCGCCTCACCATACACAAGCCTATCATGCCGATAGGCAAAGGTCCCGACAACATCAAGCATCTTGAGAGCAAGAGCTACGACGCCGTTATGTCTGGACTGACAAAGGAATACCAGGGATTTGTAGAAAATCCCGACCAGTAACCCCTTTCGCAAGAGTCTGACGACGGCTCATCCTACATTTGATAACAACAACAAGATGATTACCAGATGCTATCTTGAGATAACCAACGTATGCAATCTCAACTGTGTGTTCTGCCCCAAGACGACGCGCACGAAGCACACAATGACTTTGGACGAATTCGACACGCTCACCGACCGACTTGCAGGCGAGGTGAAGTTCTTGTATTTCCACCTTATGGGCGAGCCTTTTCTGCATCCCCATCTGGCGCAGTTCATCGGTATGGCAAGGCTCAAAGGCTTCGTCCCGATACTCACCACCAACGGCACTTTGCTCTCGCAGCGCATCGATATTCTTGAAGCTTTGCCCCACAAAATCCAGATTTCGCTCCACTCGCACGAGGGCAACGGCAAGGCAGACCTACAGCAATACATCGACGAAGTGATGGCGTTTGCCATGGAAGCAGCCCGCCGTGGATGCATCATCGTGCTGCGTCTGTGGAACGAAGGCGGACACAACAGCCTTAACCAGGCCATTCTTGACATGATAGCCAGCCATCAGCCGCGCCCGTGGACTGAACGTCACGACGGCTGGCGCATTGCCGGAAATCTCTACATCGAGAACGACAACATGTTCGAATGGCCCGACCTGCAATGCGCCCCCACTGCCGAGGAGGAAGTGTTCTGCTACGCCCTGCGCAATCAGATTGGCGTATTGGTAGACGGAACGGTTGTGCCGTGCTGTCTCGACCACAACGGCGACATGCCGCTGGGCAACCTCTACGAGCACAGCCTTGAACATATCCTCTCGTCCACACGCGCCGACGCCATCTATCAGGGCTTCACCAATCACACAGCCGTAGAACCTCTGTGCCAACGTTGCGGCTATTCGGCAGTGTCGAAGCGGTTCAGAAAGTAAGGAAAAGAGGCATTGAAAAACGTAAGGGGAGGTGCGTCAAAAGTCAATTATACGGGCTGAAAGCCCAATAAGCTCATAGCCCAGGGCACCACCCTGGGTGTACGGATTGATAAAAGCAAAACGCCCTGTAGGGGCAAAAGCATTGATAATTAACGCTTTTGCCCCTACAGGGCGCATTGTTATTTGTGATACTTTTACCCAGGGCGTTGCCCTGGGCTATGTGCTTCTGCCCCTTCGGGGCGTGCTGCTTTGACTTTTGACACTCCCTCCTGTGCAGTCTGTCGTTACATTCTTATATGTAGTTATTTACACCGCAGCTTGCTCAGGCATATGGCGTCCCCGCCATAACCTCCTACAGTTAAATTTTATTAAAGTTATTGTGACATTCCTGCTTTCTGAAGAACCGGATTCCAGTGTCCCGCCAGTGCTTTCTAACCAATGCAAATATAATACAGACAGTAAAAAACTGTTACAAAATAAAAAACGATTCTGGAGATTTTCAGAGTCGTTTTTTATGCTTTTTACCCCACCCGAACCCCTCTTTCACCCCAATATTACTGCTTTTCTATAGCAAAACGACTGCATTAGCCGTCTAAAACGACTCCTTTTGCCATGTAAAACGACAACTATTGACTGGCAAAAGGAGTCGTTTGGCAAGGCTAAAGTTGTCCTTTTGCCATCAAAAGGAGCCTTTTTGCAATTGCGAAGATTGCACACTTTGGTTACTATACGACGCAAACCGTTGTGTATAAGCACGATACCGCTGCTCGCCCAAAACTCAAGAATTTCGGGCAAAACATTTCGTCGTGCGCTCAACTCGCAGTTTTGAGCGCTTGAAAATGCAAATATCGTACTGCCGACACAGATTTCTAAACATATAAAAATGGTTCATCCTAATTTGAAGTGATTCAATTATGAACCTATAAGTAGCGGAGGTCTCTGGCCTCCGCAGCACCAAGTCGAATACAAATCATCATTACTAATAATAGTGTTTGCATCATTGATTGCTGAGGGTGAGTCAAGAGTCACAGCAGTACGCCCCAAAGGGGCAGAAGCCCATAGCCCAGGGCAACACCCTGGGTGAAAGTATCACAAATACCAATGCGCCCTGCAAGGGCAAAAGCGTTAATTATCAATGCTTTTGCCCTTGCAGGGCGTTTTGCTGTTTTCAATCCGTACACCCAAGGCGCTACCTTGGGCTATGTGCTTTTGGGGCTTTCAGCCCGCTTTGTTTGACTTTTGACATATCCGTTACTATATAAACTTGTTACATTATAATAATAAACTACTATTATCACTCCATTTTACGGATACCCATAAAAATGCCTGTCTTGCATAAGATTTTCATTCTAAAAGTAGTGATTATCTCTGATTTTGTTTACCTTTGCCACATGTCAGATATTCTTTACTGAACTTTAGCAAGTTCAGAGAATTCTGTAGTTAAAGGAGTTAAGAAGTTCTTGCAAGCAAGCGGCAAAGCCGAGCGAAGCCAAATGTTTATAATGCTATATCAAGCAAAACTAATGGCTTAACTCCTTAGCGACCGTAGGGCGCGAATACTCCTTAACTTCTTAACTACTTTCGCTTGCGAATTTTTAATTCTTTATTTGAGTTTTAAGCAGCGCTAAGATTTAATAAAAAACCACGCTAATGAGAAAATTACTGCCATTACTGCTTGCACTTTTGATGCTTGCATGCAACAGAACCGAACACAATTCAGCGTCCGACCCCGCTTACGCCATGCTCGAACGTGTAGCCGAACTCAACGCCGGAGGTGACAAGCCAGGCGCATTGGCCCTTGCCGACAGTGCCCTGCTGATGCACCCGGCGGACACTACCCGATGCTGGCTTTTGAGCGAAAAGGCAGTGACGCTTGTCGACATGGGGCGTATGGCTGATGCCGTAGGCGTGGCTCAGGGCGCTTACCGTCTGGCAGAGAAGCTGCATGACGTGGACGCCATGCTCAATCTGCGTGGCACTATGGGCATAGCCTACCGCAGGCTGGGCAAGACCGACTCGGCTCTGGTGCAGTATAAGGAAGGCATACAGATGGCGCTTGCCGAGCACAACGCCGAATATGAGATATATCTGAACAATTGTGTCACGGTGCTTTACTCCGAAAGCAACCGCTTTGCTGAGGCTCTTCACTATGCCGCAAAGACCGAAAAGGCAGCCCTCGCAGCCAACGACACCATACAGCGATTGTCGGCACGTGCCAACATCGGAGGCATATATATGAAGCAAAACCAGTATAGGGCTGCGCTCAATGCTATGCTGCCTTGCTGGCAGGAGGTGAAGAGTGTGGGCTATAACGTGCTCACGCTGAAGTTCCTTTCTATCATTCTGAAGTCGTACAGCTCATTGGGCGACTATCAATCCGTGGCACAATACATGCAATATGCCGACCGTGTCATGGACGGAATGGCTGCCAGCAGCAACGGAGTTTTGGGCATTCTTGAGGTCAAGGCCGATCTTCTTGGCAAGCAGCATAGATATGCCGAGCAGCTGGCGCTTGTGGACAGCATCATCGCCAGCGGCACACATAACCAGGCAATGCCGCTTGACAAGATGCTGCGCACGAAAGCCCAGTGTCTCGAAAACATGCATCGCAACGCCGAGGCGCTCTCGTTCATGAACCGTGCCTTTGCCGTGCTCGACTCGGTAAAGCAAAGCGACATAGAGAAAAGCATGAGCGAATTTACGGTGAAATACAAGACACTGGAGACGGAGATGGCTCTGGCTGAATCCAGACGCGAGACTGCCGAGAAAGCCAATCAGGTGCTGTGGCTTGTGGTGGCAGTAGTATTGCTGCTGGGAGTGGTTGGCATTATGCTCTATCGTAGGCGCATAGCCGCTCAGCGGGCGTTGCTGCACGAGAAGCAGAGCTACATCGACGGACTTGAGAGCGAGCGTGAGCGCATAGCCAAGGATCTGCACGACGGCGTGTGCAACGACATCCTCGCCACCAAACTGCTGCTCGCCACCGACAGCATTCATGCCGAGCAGTATCTTGACGATGTTTGGCGCAACGTGCGCCAGTTGTCGCACGAGCTTATGCCTCCATGTTTCTCGACGCTCTCACTCGACGCAGTGGTGAGCTCGTATGTAGCCGCCATCAGCCGTAACGGCAGTCGCGACATTTCGCTCAATATCGACCCTGCGTTCGATTGGGGCAGTCTGCCGCAACATGTGGCTTACGAGATATACCGCATCATACAGGAGTCGACAGCCAATGCCATGAAATACGGCGACCATACGGGCATAGACATATCGCTGACCGTCAACGACGGCAACCTGAGCGTATGCGTTGTCAACGGCATAGGCATCCGTCCGGCTGACGGCAGGCACACCTCCAATCATGGCATAGGACAGCAGACGCTGCAGAAACGTGCCGACCGCATCGGCGCAAAGCTTACTGTCGATGAGGCTGGCATGCGCCATAGGCTGACGCTCATTTGCCGACTCACCACCACATAGTCACACCTTAACCAATTGAAAACAATGACAATACTCATCGTCGACGACCACCCTATAGTGCTCAAGGGCATACACGCCCTGCTGGCTTCGTCGTTTGCCGAAGCCCGTATCATTGATGCTGCAGGGGTGGGGGAGGCTGAACAGATGCTCAACAGACACAAGGTTGACATCATTATAACCGATCTTGACCTCAACGGCGAAAGCGGCTCCATGCTCATAGAGCACGTCCGCAACGTTCAGCCAGCCACACAGGTGGCGATATATACCATGCACGAAGAACCGTGGTCGGTAGGCGAAATAGCCGATATGGACACCGAGGCGGTGGTGATGAAGAGCGACAACGCTGCGGAACTGCTCATGGCAGTCAGGAGTCTTTGTGCCGGCAAGGGCTACTATAGTCCAACCTTCTTCCGGCTGCTCAATTCATTGAAGCGCCACCCCGACCGTCTGTCCGACCGCGAGAAGCAGGTAGTCAGTCTCACGGCAATGGGACTCTCTGCCGCCGAAATGGCTTCAAGGCTTGGCATCAGTGCCAATACCGTTGAGTTTCATCGTCGTCGTATCATGCAGAAACTCAATGTAGCCAACGCTGCCGAAATGATAAGCCGGGCAACGGAATTGGGCTTTAAGGCAAACATCTGATGCCTGATTGTTATAATGCGTTTTATGTCGGTCGGACAGCGGTTCGGCCGACTACGGAAAACCATAGCCGACCCCCTACCAAAAACCATAGTTCTTAGTTTTTGGTAGGGGGTTACTGTGTTTAAAGGACTATATTTACTATTTTTTTTCTATACCTTTGTGTAGAAACAGTGTACTCATTATCAAATACCAGCTACATGAATACCGATATAAAGAACAGTATCACCGAACGCGAAAAGGAGATATTAAGTCTGCTCGCCATAGGGCTTAGCAGCAAAGAGATTTCGGAAAAGTTGTTCATATCTCCACATACCGTGGAGTATCATCGCCGACAACTGCTCAAGAAGACGAAATCACGAAACATCGCACAGCTCATCGGAACCGTTTATCGTATGGGAATACTGAGAGTGTTGTAGTCCGGTTGCCGGACATAAGTAATTGTATTTATCAAAACTTAATATACGATGTAATATGAGAAATTCTACCTTATTACTTGCTATAGCCTCGGCAATGTTTATGCAGGCAGCTCCTGCAGCGGCACAAAACAATGTGCCAATCAGAAAAATCAAGGCTGTAAAACCAACGACCGAGCTTACGCTGCTCGACCGGGTGGAAAGCGACACGCACCGGAAGATATATCAATACAACGAGTATGGATATATCACGTCGGTCATGGAATACAACAAGGAGGCGGGACAGTGGGTGCTCGACACCGACAACTCGTATCGCCAGGAGTACGTGTTCAATGCCGCCGGACAGTGTACAGCCCGAACAAGCTTCAATGTGGACAAGGCTGGCAACAAGACCACTGAGAAGAACAAAGCTAAAGTGGAAGTGATAGGCGACACGACATGGGAACGCTACTATAAGGAATATCCCGACTCCACCACTCACATAAGTGAGGCATACGCCTACGACCAGTGGGGCAACCGCGTGGAGGAAATCCTGTATGGATATGACAGCTACAATCGTAAGGAGTTCATACGCAGATATAAAAAGAGAGAATACTCCGGACCGGTAGACATATACGCCGACAATGCAAATTACACCAGCATCGAGAGAGGCCGACTTTTGTATGATCTTACGGCAAAAGGACAAGATGATTACCATTACACGATGAATACCAACGAGCTGTATGTTGATGAATTCCGTAAGATAGTATGGCAAACCGAAAACGACAAACTGTACAAACGGGAATACACCTGCCCAAACTATCTACAAATTACGGTAGGAAGTATAGAGAGAGAAATGTGGAAATCGTCTGAAAGCGAATTCGCACTCAATGCTGACGGCACCCGACCAGTACGGGAGACAATGCGTAGCTATGACCAAACTGGCGAAGTAACAGGCTATAATATTTCTCATTCTTACACATGGGACAATCTCGGTCGCCTGTTATCCGACATCAGATACAATGGATCGACATCGGAAATATCATATAAGGACGAATATACTTACGCCGACGACTATGCAAAGAAACTGTCGCTGCGCGAAGCTATTGAAGCATTAGACGGTGGCGGTCAGATATATCCGGAGGACGAGTTTATGCAGTTTGGACATCCGGCAACCTCTTCTTACTATTATCCCGACGATGGTGATAAGGGTGAGAGTACATACGAGTGGAACGCCAACGGACAACTCATTGGAGGCAAATGGACGGAGACTTATAAAGAGTATGATTCCAATAACGACAATCCGACAACTGTGACCGACTACGGCGAGATACGAGTAGGATATAACGCCGATGGACATTTGGCATGGAAGATTGACCATAGCATCAGCGAAAACGAGTTCATCAAGATTGAATACCTGTACAACAAGAAAGGTGTTTGGACTAGTGAGGCAGAATATGATGGCGACAGCTGGGATGGTCCGTGGACCAAGGAAGATTGGAGCAAAGCAAGAGCCAGAAAGCGTCTCGCAACGCGTGCAGCTACAGCGCCGAAGTTTATCGATGATATGACAGACGGCTATCATTATATAGAAAACAATGATGGTGTATGGAATACTAATGGAAACTACGAAGTGTCAGCTGGCGTTGTAACACACGGTTATTATCAACAGACTCTCGCAAGCAACGCATCCGTTCCTGCTAATCCGCAATATAACTATACCGACCCGTTGATGCCTCTCGAAAGAGAAGATGAGGAAGAAGCATATCCTGTTACCAGTGAAGCTATATGGTATTATGATTGGAACACGGACAAGGGCGATTGGGAACTCTTGGGGTATCCGACAGAAGCCCAAAGGGTGTATAACAAGGATGGCAATATCGTTGCCGACACATACAACGGCAATCAGACCATAGTAAGTACAATAACATACCGTCTTGACGACGACGGCAGACTGATTGAGGAAATCTACAGCAAGGGTGGCAACATCACCTACGAGTATCTCCCCGGCACCGACTATCTGCTTGAGAGTGTTGAGACAGCAGCCGACAACTCTCGCAACGTGTGCCACTATTACTACAGCAAGCACAACTATGTTGACCCGACGGGCATTGAAAGCATTAAACGCAACGACGCTTCCACACCCGTATGGTACGACCTGCAAGGCCGCCGCATAACCACTCCGACTTCCAAAGGCATCTACATTGTCAACGGAAAGAAAGTGATGGTTCGATGAAACACAAAAGCAACGAGATAACCTCAAATCGGTCATTTGGAAATGTAAGCCCCTTTTTCCTAATGACCGGTTATGGTTAAACATAAAAAGGCGTACAACCGAAATCGTAAAGATTGAGGTTGTACGCCTTTTGGCGTATTTGTATAACCACATAATAATCATGAAAAATAATCAGGTCGGTGTAGTGCTTACAATATCCTATTTTTTAGGTATTAAAGAAACATACTTACGATAGTCTTTACTCTGTTCTGCGTTGCAACAATCATGGCACAGAATGTGGATAACGAAAAAACAGGAATACTTCTTGTACATTACGGCACGTCAAACGATAAAAGCCGTGCACAGACCATAGACAAACTCAACTCTCGTGTAGCAGAAACCTTTCCAGACTGTGCAGTTGTTGAGGCTTATTCGGCTCCGTCGGTGATAAAGACGCTTGCAAAGCGTGGCATCAAGAAACTTTACATCTCGCAAGCTCTTGATTCGCTGAAAGCGCTTGGCTGCAACAAACTCGTTGTGCAGAGCACGATGCTTCTTGATGGAGTGATGACAGAGATGCTGAGAACAGAAGTTGGCAAGGTAAAGAACGACTTCAGAGCAGTATCTGTTGTTCGTCCATTGCTTTACTCGGTAGACGACTGCCGGACAATGATAGAGATGCTAACCAAGAGTCTTCTTGCAGACAAATCGGTAGCAACAAAAAAATCACAAGTGGTGCTTGTTGGTCACGGTAGCGACAGTCCGGCAAATGCCATGTACAGTCAGATCGACTATTTGTTGAAAGCTGAAGAAAAGTCTTCATGGCATGTAGGCACGATAGAAGGTTTTCCTAAGATAGAAAACGTGGAACAACAGTTGAAGAACAGCAAAAACAAAAACGTAATCCTTGTACCTCTGCTCTACATCGCCGGTAACCATCAGAAGGAAGATATTGATGGAGTGTGGAAAACGCAGCTTCAGACTAAAGGCTACCATGTGGACGTGTTTGGGAAAGGAATCGGAGAAATGACCGAAATTCAGAATATGATCATTGGTAAGATTGATGCTCAAATAAAGACAGTAAACTCTGAAAAGGCTAAGTAAATTGTTGTTGTCTACAGAAAAAAACAATGCGATAAGTCATAATAAAGAAAAAGGGAGATGCCCTTACACACAGACAAACTAATACAAAAAGAAATCAACAAACATAATTATATGAACAACAGAACTCTACTTTTTGTCGTAGCTGCTTCGCTTGGCTGCTTAAATGCCGTGGCAGGTAATGTTTATGACGGAACTAATGACGATAAGGACATTAGCAAGACAATAAATCTCAACCCGGTAGTAGTTACAGGAAACGGACACCACCAGTTGCTTAAGTCTACCACGACACCAGTGCATGTGCTTTCACAGCAGGCAATAAAGAAAACTGGAACGACCGACTTTCAAGATGTGCTGACAAAGCTCATGCCACAGGTGTCGTTCTCGCCTAACGTCATGGGATCATACATCCGTGTTAACGGCTTGGGAAACAAATATGTGCTTGTTCTTGTCAACGGCAAAAAGATGATAGGCGATATTGCAGGCAATGTAGACCTAAGCCGCATCAATATGTCGAAGGTAAAACGTATTGAGGTGCTTGATGGTGCTGCCTCTGCCCTTTATGGTTCAGATGCCATTGGCGGAGTGATAAACATCATTACTGATGAGAAGACAATGGACAAAGTAGTTGCTTCTTCAGACATACGACTATCGGGCAAAGGACAATTTTCTGAAGGTGTGAACCTAGACGTTACATCAAAATATCTTGACTCTCACACCTCGTATTTTCATCAAGAGGCTGACAGTTATCAGAACAACAACATGGCTGTAGATGCTGACGGCAAAGAGCATGAGACGATAGCACCGCTGTTCATCGGTTTCAACTCAAACGTAATAAATCAGCGCTTCGACATAAATCCTGCAAAGAATCTCTCAATGTATGCAGGTGGATCATACAGCTATAAACTTACCGACCGTCCCAACTCTCGTAAAGACATTACTGGAGGTTCCGATTATGACATGCGTAGCGAAGGATGGCATTGGGAAGCGGGCGCAAAATATAAGATGGGCAAACACTCTGTGCTCTTCGACTTCATAAACGACAACTACCACTATGGAAACCTCTATCAGGTGGCAACGAATACTTATGACGTTGGAGACTTCGTGCGTAACAAGTCGCAAAAATACTATGAGGCTGAGCTGAAAGGCGTATTCCATTTCTATGACAATGCAACGACGATCATTGGTGCTGACTGGCGTAACGACTTTCTCACGGCTACAAGCGGCAACGTAAACAACAATGTATACACACTTGCTGGATATGTGCAGCACGATATGGAGATTGTGAAAAATGTAAGTGCAACCCTTGGCATGCGCTACACCAAGCATGGCACCTTCGGAAACAACTTCACACCTAAGGTGGCATTGATGTATGCTCCTGGCAAATTCCGCTTCCGTGCTGCCTACTCACGCGGTTTCCGTGCACCAGGTCTCGACGAGCTCTACTATCACTACTTCAAGATGATGGGCAAGCGTCCTGTCATAACATTCGGAAACACAAGCCTCAAGGCAGAAAGCAGCAACTACGTCTCATTGAGCGCAGAATACAGCAACAAGTTTCTTACACTATCTGTTATGGGATATATGAACTTTGTTGACAATATGATTGTCAAGGAGAACATCACAATAGACGATGCTGCTCGTACTGAACTCGCACAACAGTTTCCTGAGGCAACAGCCGATCAGCTTGCGCAGCTGAAGACATACGGCCACTACATTAATAGTAATAAAGGCGTGGTAAGAGGACTACAGGCTAACGCAACGGTAAGTGTTACTAACGACATCTCTCTTATTGTAAACTATGCCTACACCAACGGCCGATCGAAGAACGCTGGCACATGGACCGCGCTTGAGCGAACCTTCAAGAACAGCTTAACGGCAGGAGCCAACTACAACCACACTTGGCGCAACTATACCCTCGGTGTGAACCTCAACGGCCGCTTCCAGTCGGCAACTTATTATCCTGGCTATGAGAATGCTCCTGGCTATGGCGTAATAAACTTGAATACTACTCACACCTTTACCATAGGCAAAATGTTTAAACTTGTTCCTAGTGTCGGCATTGACAATATCTTCAACAAGACAGATCATCGCACAGACACTCCTTTACAGAAAGTGGCACTTTACTCGCCTGGCAAAATGCTTGTGGTAGGACTAAAAGTGAATTTTGCAAAATAAGACTTTTTAATGGAATATCAAGGAAAGCGGAAGCATCAGATAGTTGGTTTTCCGCTCTCCTTGCATTGATTATATAATGAATAATGACTAAGAAAGTTCTTTTGAAACTTCATCTGTGGCTTTCCTTGCCTTTGGGAGTTATCATAATACTCATTTGCCTGTCTGGAGCTACACTCATATTCAAAAATGAGATAAGAAATGCTCTTGAAATGCCAAAAGTCATTGCGCCACACGCAAAGAGCGTAAAAGTAGCCTATAGCGTAAAAGCGGGTGATGAAGAAAGGGTTGGCAAGACTATTGGCAAGTTTTCTTCCAAGGACGCTCCTTATGGTACAACGACAAAAAGAGATTTTTTCTCCTATGTCACCAAGTTTCACACCAGTCTCATGATGGGACCTGTTGGCAAACTTATAATCACCTATACCACATTGCTCTTTATCTTCATCTTGATAAGTGGTATATTTGTTCTTCTGCCGAAAGACAGAAAGCAGTTGTGCCAACGCTTTAAGGTAGAATGGAACAAAGGAAGCAGACGCCGCCTCTTCGACCTTCACGTCAGTCTTGGTTTGTGTGCACTCCTTTGGTTGTTGCTTCTTTCTGTTACTGGCTTGGGGTTCGGTTTGAAGCTTGTACCTAAGGGTACTGAGTTGATGAGACTCTTTCATGAACTGCATATAGGTTTGTGGGGAGGTATGTTGACAAAAATTATAACTTTTGTCGTAAGTCTCATAGGAGCATCACTGCCTATTACTGGTTACTTGCTTTATTTTCGGCGCAGGTGCAAAGCTTGATATTTTACATATCCCAACGATAACGTATTCATCGCCCAACGATAACGTATTCATGTGCCAATGATAACGTATGCGTAAGCCGATGAATACGTATACGGCTAAAATATGAGTTATTTACATAGAATTGCTCTAAACATAACGAAGCCTTGTCTCCTCGTATATGTCATCAATACCATCAGCGAAACCATAGCCACATACGCTCGCCCACTTGACACACTGCTGTAGTCGCTTGTCATACTTTTCCCACAAACCGTTTTTAGCAATGAACTCAACAGTCTTGGCGAAATTACCTTCAACAGACTCATAATACTGTTCCGACATATCACCGAAGTCGAATGTGAACTCTATGGCATATTCCATATACGACAGCATCAGTTCTGCAAGCGCATCGGCAGATGGCTTGAGCTTCTTGAAGTCAGTTACGGCTTTTCTGCAAACCGAAAAACGTGTCTTTGGTTCGCGACGTCCCTCAGGATAAAATTCAGCACGAATAATATCCTTGTATTCTTCGAGTTTGCTATTCTCGTCAGGACTTGCATAATACTCCAGATAATCCTTTGCTTCCTTGCGAGCATCATACATTTCAATCACCATTTCTATTATCTCTTCCTTCGACATTGACCGAAGAAGTTTCTTTATCGTTGCTTTTGACATAACTATTGTATTTTTCCACCAAAGATACAACTAATTTCTTATATCTGAACGAAAATAACTATCTTTGTAAGCAAAATAACTAACTTCATAAACAATGGACACACTATCGCACTTCCATTCACTTGACGAACTGATACGCGCTCTTGACAGAGAACGCAAACTTCTAAGCGGACTGTTTCAGGACCGCAAGCGACTGTCGTTCCGTTATGATGTGGCACGCGACATGGCAGCCAAGAAGGACGAAAGTCTGAAGTTTCTGCGCAGATTCGGAGTAATCAGAGAGAACGGCGACTTCGTGGAATTGGAGGATGTGTACATGAAGTTCTTTGAAGAAGTGCTCGAAGTGAACGAGGAGATAAACGTGGCGAGCGTAAAGGAGAGCATCGGCAATCTTAATGCCGCCATCGACTATTATCAAAGCGAGAACAGCCCCACACGCAAGTACGGATACCTGAAGGACGTGAAGCGCATCCTGCGCAATATAGCTCTTACCACATTAAGAAACGTTATCGACTTAAAGCGAAACATCGACAATACATACAAGAACGAACCTACCTTCGCAGTAAAGAAGAAGAAACTGGTGAACCTTGATGAAAAGCGAAAGGACATAGCCGTGCTGATCAACGAATGCGAGAGGGTGATAGACGAGAAACAAGCCACCTTCTTCATGATGGCAATGGACGTAGGACTGAAGGAGACGGTGACGGACGTGAAACTACAGCTTAGGGAGGTGTTTCACAACCTCCTCGAACTCGACCGGCAGATTATCAACTACCTCAACCTAATAGAATATCAGAACCGACTGTTCGAAAAAGTGCAGAAGCTGAAGTATCTGCGCGACCAGATGCTGCTCGAAACCAACACCGACCTAAAGGCGAAGATGGACGCAAGGAATCCGGTATGGATGGAGCCTCGCCCAAGATATACGCTGAAGGTGTCGCTGTCAATGCTACGTACCACAGACCTCGGGCTGAAGATTCTGCAAGACGTTGCCAAAGGAAAACACAACAGCCGCTTGCGTAAAGGCAATCTGGCTGAACCGCTCACTAAGGAAGAACTTACCGAACAGCAACAGGTGCTGCAGATGGTGGACGTGCGTGAGGTGAAAACGGCATTCATGGCTTCGGGCGACAATCTCTTCCACTTCGTAATGAACTATTCCGGATACAGAAAGAATATGACGGAAGAAGAAAAACTGGTGTTGTTCTGCCAGATTGCCGCACAATATCTTGACGAGCTTTTCATAAGCGAAGAACATAGCCGACATGGCAACATTGAATTTCCATTGATTTATCCTAAAACAGCTTGACACTTATGCGTTATACCAAAGACATATTCGACATATTGAGCAGAGGTGGATTTATATCGCAAAACTCCGTCTCACAGCAAATCTCTAACCTTTATGATGCCATAGAAGATGACTTTCAGCAATACCAAGACTACTTCAGCGGAATTGGCTTTTTGCTTGAAGGCGGCAACGGATATTATTATTTCTCACGATCGGAGAACAAGGTGGAACTGGCGGACAAGGTACAGCGAATGGCAGAATGGATAGACAGGATTGACTTCCTCAAAACCTTTAACACTGCATTCGGGTCAGGATTCACATTCCGCAAATCGAATATCCTGGAGCAGTTCTCAAGCGACATAGAACTCAAGGAAAAGGCACGTCACCTTTATACCGACCTCAAAACCAACGATGAGAAAATGGACAAGCTGATAGGCGACCTACAACGTCAGGGATTCGTGGAACTGCAGGATGAACTTGACGGCACTTTCAAGGTGACAGCAGCCTTCCATTACATAGAAGAACTTATTGATTGTCTCACCATTATAGAAACCGATACCGAACAAGCATGAGAGCATTACGCAAGATAATATTTGTGAACAGCGCACACATAAGATACGCAGAGGTGCGACTGGACGGAAATGTGCACTTCATCGGCACACAAGGCGTGGGCAAGAGCACCCTGCTACGCGCCATCCTGTTTTTCTATAATGCCGACAAATTGCACCTTGGCATTCCCAAGGAGATGAAATCATACGACGAATTTTATCTGCCACATGCCAATTCATACATCGTGTATGAGGTGGAGCATGAACACGGACCGTTCTGCGTGCTAACGTTCCGTTCGTCAGGCCGTGCCTGTTACCGATTCATAGACGCTGCATACCGTAAGGAATGGCTCATAGACAACAATGGAGACGTTACGGCAGACAGCAAGGTGATACGCGAGCGTCTGGGAGGAGCGTCGATGAGCAAGATAATTGACCGCTACGAACAATACCGCGACATTCTCTATGGCAACAGACAAGCCGTGGGCAAGGAGTTTGCACGTTTCCAACTGATGGAGTCGAACCGTTATCAGAACATCCCGCGAAGCATACAGAACGTTTTTCTCAACTCACGACTGGATGCCAATTTCATCAAGGACATCATCATCCGCTCTATGAGTGATGAGGAAGCCAACATCGATCTCGGATATTACCGTCGTCAGGTGGCAGACTTCGAACAGGAATATAAGGACATCTCATGTTGGTATAAGCTGAATCAGAAAGGCGAATCCATAGTACGCACACAAGCGGAAAACGTGGTGAAGACTTACCGCGAACTGCTATTCATGAAGCGGCAGATAACCGAACTGTGCGGCGAACTGAAATATGCTGTACGCACATCAAGAGAACGTCTGCCTTTGGTGGAGAAGAAGATAGACGAGCTTATGGAGGAACAAAACCGGCAGAAAAGGCTGATAAGCGAAATACAGCAGAAATTCGATATGGAGAAGTCAAGTCTCAACCAAGAGCAGGGCGTGGTGAACGACCGCCTCAAACGTCTGAAGAAACGTAAGGAATATTATTCTGCCCAGAAGATAGAGGAGATACTGAATAGATACGAGCAGGAACAGATTCTGCGCGTAAAACTCGATGGAGACAATGCCCGACTGGCGGAACTCACGGCGCACTTTAATGACATAACAGCTAAATATAAGGCTCTTTATCAAGGGGCGAAGAACGTTTTGGAGAATTATCGTCAGTCGCAGACCAACCGCATCATCTCTCTCGGAATGGAAAAGCAAGCAGCAGACGAACGTATGCTCGCCGAACATACCAAGCAACGAGAGGATATAGAGGTGGCTTTCGCCGATAAAATCACTCTCGCCACCAACTATATCGAACAACTTAAAGGCGAAAAGACGGAGCTGGAGAAAGAGATGCTGAAACTGAAATACTGGCAACCTTACAAGGAAGAGACTGACGCTCTCAGCAAAGAAACCAATGAACTGGCTTTACGTGAGAAAGAATTGAACGGACTGATTTCAGCCACGGAGGCTAAAATCAATCAGCTGCAGACCGAATACGAAAAGAACGAGGCTGAAATAATGGCGGACAGTAAAGCCAAGTTGGATGCAAAGCAGCACGAAATGGATGAAGTTGAGGGGAAGTTGACCGAGATAGACAGCTTGCTGGAAAGAACCAAGGGATCGCTCTATGAATGGCTGGAGGCGAACAAGCGCGATTGGGAACAGAACATAGGCAAGGTAATAAACGAAGAAAGCGTGCTCTATCAGACCGGATTGCATCCGCAGAAGGACGAGGGAACATCGCTGTTCGGCGTGAAACTGGACCTTATGGACCTGCCACTTGCTGTGCGCAAACCTGCCCAACTGAAAGCGGAACGAGCAGAACTGGATGCGGCGCTTCGCTCGTTGAAGGCTGAATATGTTGGCTTGACGGAACTACAGGAGAAACTGCAGGACGAACTGAAACGACGCTTTGCTCCCAAGATGAGAGAATTGCGCGAACAGAAATCATACCATGAGACCGAATTGCGCGTCATTCCACAGAAACGCAAGACCATACAGCTGAAGATGGAAGACTATGCGGCTAAGGCTCAACATGAAAAGGAGGAAAGGAACAATCTGTTGAATACACGCCTGCAGGATGTGCAGATACGCCGAACTGCTGCCGATATGGAACTTGCAAAGATACTGAACGATAAACAGAAACAGCTGACTTCTGAAGACAAGCGACACCAGAAAGCTAAGGAGGAAATTATCAAGCAGTACGAACAACGAGTGGCTGAAATACGTGCGGACATCATACTGCAAGAGCAGAAAACTGACAAGGAGCTGCAACTGCTGCAACAGCAAGAGCATGAAGAACTGCACGGACGTGGAGCTGACACACGTATGGTGGAGGAATGCAAGGCTTCGATAAAGACGACAGAAACCGAACTTAAATACATAGACGACCACAGACGTATAGTGTTCGACTATCAGCGTGACTGCGAAGAACTGTTCGACCATGAGGAAGAATTCAAAACAAGGAAGAAACTCATCACCGATCAGTTCCAGCAACTGAACGAGAAATACGATCTCCGCAAGCAGAAGCATAACGAAACGCTGAACTTACTGAGCAAAGAACTGAATGAACGCAGGGAGGAGAAGACCCGTATTGACAACGACCTGCATAAGGCTGAACGCTTCATACATGACGAAAACCTGTGTCCGCCAATGCTGGCAGAGGCACAAGAACGTCAGACACTGCGCACGCCAGGACTGGCAGTGGACGAACTGACGGGCATAATTGTGTCACGCCAAAAAAGCCAAGACAAGCTGAAAAGCGCAGTGAACGTGTTCAAGGGCAATTTTACCGCTAAGAATACTTTCAACTTCCGTATGGAGCTGGCTCTTGATGAAGACTATCTCGACTTCGCCAATAATCTGGAAGACTTCCTTGTCTACAACAAGATAGAAGAATTCCGACGCCGCACCAGCGAACGATATGTAGACATATTGGGACGTGTATCCAAAGAAATGGGCGACCTGACACGGCACGAATCGGATGTAGATAAGGTCATTCATGATATCAATAACGATTTCCGCGAACGCAATTTTGCCGGCGTCATAAAACTCATTGCCCTTCAACCCGTTCCTTCAGCAGACAAGATGGTGCTGCTGATGAAGCGTATAAAGGATTTTCACGACGACAACCAATACACCATGGGTGAGCTAAACCTATTCTCCTCAGCCAATCGCGACGACGTGAACCAGAAGGCTGTAGGACACCTGCTCGACCTGATGAAGTCGCTTGTTGACAATCCGCAACGACGATACCTTGCACTCTCTGACCTATTCCTGCTGCAGTTCCGCATCGTGGAGAACGACAACGACACGGGATGGGTGGACAAGCTGTCGCATGTGGGAAGCGAGGGAACGGACACATTGGTTAAGGCAATGATAAACATCATGCTGATAAATGTATTCAAAGGAAAGGTAAGCCGTACGTTCGGCGACTTCCGCATACATTGCATGATGGACGAAATCGGCAAGCTGCACCCGCAGAACGTGAAAGGCATACTCGACTTTGCCAATGCCCGAAACATACTGCTCATCAACTCTTCGCCCACCACATACAACGTTTCGGACTATCGCTACACCTATCTGCTTAGCAAGGACAGCAAGTCGCAGACCGTGGTTCATCCTTTAATATCACAACAATAAAACACATCAGAAACAGCTGACTATATTCGTATATGAAGATTACGTCATCTCTTATAGACAAGCTTATCAGACTTCGCTCAGGTGAGTCACTTCCGTCCAGTGCCCTACGTGGTGAATGGGTGGAAGAACTCCTAAGCGACGGTGTGCTTATCAGCCGTTCACACGGAAGCAGAAGCTGCATAATTGCGGCTTCTCCAGATACATTGGAAAAAAGTCTGATGCATATCAACGAACGGTTAGGCCATCTCGACAAAATGAAAGAGACTCTTGACGCGGAAACAACAAGGTCAGAACAGGCGGCAGAAACGGGTAATTCCAAACTTGTGACAGCACGCTCATGCCCAGGTTTTCCAGTCAATTCATACGAACCAATCATATGCTGTCTGAACGGTAAGGAGCTGGTGGTCAATCCACAGGAAGGCACATTCCTATTCATTGCCGATTGGCAATCATTTGCCATACCTGCCGATGTGACCGTCGTAAACATCGAGAACATGGAGAACTTCCGCCTTATACGTCGTCAGCAATCCTTGTTTGCCTCTGCATTGGCAGGCAAACAACTGCTGTTCGTGTCGCGCTATCCGCAGTCGTCCGACCTACGGACATGGTTGCAGACCATCCCTAACCAGTACGTCCACTTCGGCGATTTCGACCTCGCCGGCATCCATATCTTCCTTACAGAATTTCAAAAACACCTTGGCACACGTGCCTCTTTCCTCATTCCGCAAGACATAGAACAGCGCATAAAGCATGGTTCGGCAGAGAGATACAACGACCAATATCCAAAATTCTGCCACCTCACCTCCAATATCCCGCCACTACAGCAACTGATAGATATGCTCCACAAATATCACCGCTGCTACGACCAGGAAGGATATATAGAGAATAGTCTGACAGAACATCACATCACTTAAACATAAAAAAGCGTACAACCAAAATCATTAAGATTTAAGTTGTACGCCTTTTGTTATTAATTCGGATTAAGATTTACAAATTGGTCAAACTTACTTCGCCTCCTCAAATATAAACAGTATTGTGTATCAGTGACTTACAAATACGCGTGAACGTTTTGGAAATCTATTAAGGGCAGTGAAGGCAAACAAAAATAGGAAACAATAAGACGATTAGTATATTCAGCAGAAGGTATATAGATTTGTTTATTGTTATCTATGGATAGCAAATTTGAAAATCTTGTTTTGTCAGATTACTCATATGTAATATATACGCACACGCACGATACATTGCATCATAAAAACAAAGTACCACAAAAATGCTGGATGAAATAGCACAAGAATAACGAATAATGCTAAAAAGGTTATCGAAATACACCTTTTTATGTATTATATGACTATTGTTTGATGGAATTTTTGTAACTTTGCACCCGATAAAGGTTGATGATATAAACCTTTTAATGTAATCTGTTACAAAAACCATATATATGAGAAGTATAGAAAATGTAATGAATGAGTGGAACGCTTTGCAGCCTTTGTCTGATAGAGACAGAGAGATGCTTAGCCGTCGATTCACTATTGATTTCAACTACAATAGCAACCACATTGAGGGTAATACACTGACTTATGGACAGACAGAGATATTGCTCATGTTCGGTAAGATCGTTGGCGAGGCTGATGTTCGTGATGTGCACGAAATGACAGCCAGCAATGTTGGTCTAAAAATGATGAAGGAGGAGGCTCTACTTAAAGAGACTCCTTTGACGCAGCATTTTATACGAACATTACATAAAACCCTCCTGCGTGAGGATTACACAGTATATCGCACACTGCCTGGAGGTGTTCAGACGAGCTACGTCATTCATGCCGGGCAATACAAAACTCGTCCTAATTCCGTCATTACTCGTTATGGTGACCGATTCGAGTATGCAACGCCTGAAGAGACTCCTGCATTGATGAGCGATTTGATCGATTGGTACAACGATGCAGAAAGATCGGGAAAGTTCACTCCAATAGAGCTTGCCGCGATATTCCACTATCGCTACATTCGTATTCATCCATTTGAAGACGGCAACGGGCGTATAGCCCGATTGATGGTCAATTACATCCTCACTCGCCATGATTACCCTATGATAGTGGTACGTAGCCGTAAGAAAAAAGAGTATTTAGAGGCGTTGCATCGTACAGACCTGACTGTTGGTGCAGCACCTTCACTTGGCGCACACGCCTCAAAGCGCGACATTCAACAGTTTCTTACTTACTTTACTAACCTCTTTATTGACGAAGTGTCTTACGACATACAGTTCCTGACTGAGCGTGGAGATAATGTATGGTGGTTTGATGGCGAACGTGTAAAATTCCGTAGTGCAACCACCAGCATAATACTGAATCGCATGTATGAGCAGCCGAATAGCACTATACCTCAATTGGCAGAGGCTGCCGGTATCAGTCTTACAGCGGTAAACAAGCAATTGCGACTCCTTACAGACAAAGGCTATATAGCTCGTACAGAGAAAGACAATTCTTGGAGGCTAATTATCACCCCATCAGTATAAAACACAAATCACGTATAAACGTATGATTCAAGGAAATACTTGGCATGAATACTCAAACGAACTGAAGCTCTTCTTGTGTGACGTTGCAAAGTCACGGTGGGCAAGGTATTTGTTCTACCCACTAGGTGTATTTGTAGCTATCATGTACATGACAAGCCAGGCAGGAGCACACCCATATTCGTTCTTCAGTTATGTATGCGATTTTGCAGGTTGTATTGTAGTCATCATATTATGTACTATGGCTGTTCTATCTTGCATCTTCACCGCTGACTATCCATATGATAGACTAAGGAGAAGAAACAAAGATCGGGATAACCAGCGAATAATTGCAGCATTTCGGAAAGAGTATGATAAAGAGACGGAGCTGCGCATACAAAGAGATAACGAGTTAGTACGCCGACAGGTTATCGTAGAATGCCACAAGCAACAGAAGGCTCAACTGGACGAGATCCGCACGAAGCAGAAAGAAGAACTGGATAATCTGCAAAGTGAGATAGACCAGAAAAAGAAGGAATTGGAATTCTGTAAAAGCCGATACGAGCTAGATTATCAGAATCTTGAGAATGTCCACAAGAAATCGGAAAACGAAATCGTCAGATTGACACAAGACATTACGGAGAAAGAGAGAAGTATCGAAGACCTTCAAACTCGACTCGTTGAATCGCAAAGCTCCTACAACATTCAGATTGAAGAACTTAAAGCTCGACAGGCTGAAGAATTGGAGCAGTTCAAGCAAAAAGCTATTGATGAACTCCGCAGTGATGGATTCTATTTGTTCAAAAAGGCGACAGAGGCGTTAGAAGAATCACGTGAAAGAATCTTACGCGAAAACTCAGAAAGAGTGAAAGTCGTAACAACATATGCTGTGATGGAACTCACCCAATTCGGATTCCCCCCAGAATCATACGCATTCATTCAGCACAAGGTTTGCACCTTTGCCGAAACTGGTGGTAAGTTCGACAAGTCAGAACCAAGCCCAATTTTGAATCCATTCAAGGATGAGTTTGCCAGAAAATATGGCCGTAAGAAGAAGATAAACAAAATAGGCAATGTTCTTACGACGCTGGACATTGCTCACTACACTCGCAATATCGCGTTTTATCTTGATTTTACCCCAATTCGGGATAAAATAGCGATTAGTTGCATATGAAGACAGATACACGAGTTCTCTTCTCATGCCATCAGACATGAGCTGTATATAAAGAATCGAAAGAGATTATTCTGTCCTTAGAACAATGTAAGTTGCTTCG
>OBAI01000193.1_pt1 | contig 80159 bp, 62 predicted proteins | sample 1517461 | NCBI WGS metagenome assembly OBAI01 (sample SAMN04571696, study PRJEB22368) | human gut metagenome | biome: human gut; material: stool | host: Homo sapiens | place: Luxembourg | collected 2012-06-29
CCGCCGCTGAGCTTCGCCAGCGCGCACCCGATCTGAATAACAGAACAGACCTGTCTTTGATCGGGCAGGTCTGTTTTTTCGCCAGGACAAAACAAGAAAGGAACTGCAATGCCTGCAAAATTTGAACTGATCGCGCCCTGCTTCTTCGGGTGCGAGTCCACTGCAAAATTCGAGCTGACCCGCATCGGTGCCGAGAACATCCGGGTGGATGACGGCCGCCTGAGCTTTGCCGGCGGTGCCGAGATGATCGCGGCGGCCAACCTCAACCTGCGTACCGTCGAGCGCGTCATGCTGCTGCTGGCCCGCTACAAGGCCGCCACCTTCGACGACCTGTTTGACGGCGTCTACGATATCCCCTGGGAAGAACTGCTGCCCGCCGACGCGGCCTTCCCGGTCACCGGTTCTTCGCTGAACAGCCAGCTGTCCAGTGTGCCCGCCTGCCAGAGCATCATCAAAAAGGCTGTGGTCAAGCGCCTGATGGCCAAGCACCACACTTCGGTGCTGCCCGAGACCGGCGCGGAGTACAAGATCCGCTTCATGCTGCGCAAAGACCAGTGTGAGATCATGCTGGACACCACCGGCGAGGGCCTGCACAAGCGCGGCTACCGCCGCAACGCTATGGAGGCACCCATCCGCGAGACGCTGGCCGCCACCATCGCCGACCTGGGTCGTGTGCGCCGCGACAGTCTGGTAGAGGACCCCTTCTGCGGCAGCGGCACTTTGCTGATCGAAGCCGCCCAGAAAGCCATGAACATTGCACCCGGCCTGAAACGCCGCTTTGCTGCCGAGCGCTACGGCTTCGTGCCCGCTTCCATCTGGGCGGAGCAGCGCCAGAAGGCCCTGGCTGAGTCCAAGCTGGATGTGGGCTTTGAAGCCTTCGGCTATGATATCGACCCTGCCGCTGTAGCGCTGGCCAACGCCAACGCCAAGCTGGCCGGTGTGGAAAAGCGCTGCCACTTTGAAGTGGCCGATGTGGCCGATTTTGCCGCGAAGCAGGAGGCCATCGTGCTGACCAACCCGCCCTATGGCGAGCGCATGAGCACCATCGAGGGTGCTGCCAAACTGGCCCGCACCCTGGGCCGCCAGATGGAAGCGCATCCCTGCGCGGGCGTGTATGCCATCACCGCCGACATGGATTTTGAGAGCCACTACGGCAAGCGTGCCAACAAGCGCCGCAAGATGTACAACGGCATGATCCCCTGCCAGCTGTACATGTACTACAGCGCACCCAAGTTCGAGCACACCGCAAAGCCCATGCCGAAGTCCGGCTTTGACGGCAAGCGCACCGCGCCGAACCGCTTTGAGAAAAACAAATAATTCACAATTGTTACCTGCCGCACCGGGCTGCACCGGTGCGGCTTTTTTCGTCCGGCCTGAAAAGTACCGGGAAAAGTTAGGACAAACAGGAATGCATCCTGACAGGGAAATGGACGCATGGACAGGAAGTTTTTGCACTTGTGCGGGAAACAAAACGGCAAAGATGAGACAAATTCATCGGGATTTTACACCGGACGGTTGCACCGGAAGGCAAAATGGATTATACTAGCCTTATTATAAACGTCCAGCGGTGCGCCGCAGAAAGGAATCGTGCGTATGGAGGGAAGGATGCGGCCCTATCTGCCCGAACTGACCATCCGGGATTACAACATCTACCTGCAGTATCTGCGGGGCGTGCGGCGGCAGCTCTATGAGGAATACGGCCTTTACGCCTGCCACCTGCTGCGCACCAACGGGGTGCTGTTTGCCATCCTTTCGGACAGTCTGGCCGGGCGTGCAGCCACCTGCCAGCGCAAGCGGGTGCCCGGCACGCTGGTCTGGCGCAGGCTCATGTGCCAGACCCAGGGCATCCGGCAGGCGGCGCAGGTGGAGGTGCTGCTGGGGTGGCACAGCCTGCAGGACCGCAGGTACGACGAGCTGCGGCCCCTCAAGCGCCTGCGCCGCGCAATGGACCGGCTGCTGCTGCGCCGTGCCTACGAGCGCACCGTGCAGGAGAACCCGGCGCTGGAACGGCTGTTCGGCCAGGAGCGGGAGCAGGCTGTGGTGCAGATGAACCTTAGCGCCAAGAACTACAGCCTGGCCGCCGAGCCCATGAGCAACATCTACGGCGCGCTGTACTCCACCCTTGCCACCGACGACCCCAGCCAGCGCAAGAGCATGCGCTACATCGGCAGCAGCATCGGACGTATCTTTTATCTGCTGGACAAGGCCGAGCGGTTTGAGAAGGATAAGCGCAGCGGCCGCTACAACGTGTTCGTGGTCAACGACCTGAAGGGCCAGACCGCCGCCGTGGAGAACGCCCGCCGCCAGGCGCTGGCAGCCGCCAACGACCTGATGCGGGTGTACAGCATGCTGGACATCAAGCTCAACCGCAGTCTGCTGGATAACATCATGCTGCTGGGCCTGCACCACGCGGTGGACCCGCTGGAAGCCGGTGCCGAGCAGGAAAACTGGGAGATCCCATGAAAAAGCAACAACGAAAAAGCTGGGCCATGGCCTACTGCGGCATCGTGGCGGCGCTGTGCGTCGCGCTGATGCTGCTGGGCGCTGTGATCCCCATTGCCATGTTCATCGCGCCCGCCGTTGCGGGCTTTCTCATTGCCACGGTCTGCGTGGAGTGCGGCCGTACCATGGCCCTCACGGCCTATGCGGCGGTGGGCCTGCTGGCGGTGCTCTTTGTGCCGGATAAGGAAGTGGCGCTCATCTTCGTGTTCCTGCTGGGGTATTACCCGCTGGCAAAGCCGTGGTTCGAGCGCATCCGCCCGGCCGCGCTGCGGGGGCTGGCAAAGCTGGCGCTGTGCAACGGCGCGGTGCTGGCTATGTACGGGCTGGTGTTTTTGCTGGTGCCTGCGGGCAGCATCTCGCAGGAGCTGCGGGCCACGGCCACAGCCGCTGCGCTGGCCACGCTGGCCATGGGCAACGTGGCCTTTCTGCTCTACGACCGGGCGCTGCACAACATGCTGCTGATGTACAAACTGGTCTGGCAGCCGAAGCTTCATAAAACATTGGGCTGGCATTGAGCCAGCCTTTGTGCTATAATAAGGCCTCGAAAGGTGGAATGTGGACAATACGGGTGACGCAAAGCGCCGGGCCACGCGGGTGACAGCCGCGAGGGTGACGAGGAGAGGAATCATCGAAAGATTCGGCGGATGTTTCTCCGGCTGAGGGCTAGACCAGCCGCAGAGAAGGGCAAAAAACGGCAGCGATACCGCAACAGATCCCTTCAAAGAAAGCCATACAAGAACATAAACTAATGACAAGAAGCTGGCCGTGGGGCACTGCGCGTTTTGGCGCGGGGCACGGCCGGTATGGAGGTGTTTTGTATGTGCGGCATTGTTGGTTATGTCGGGAAGCGCAGCGCACAGGATGTGCTGCTGGATGGCCTGGAAAAACTGGAATATCGCGGCTATGACTCCGCCGGTGTGGCGCTTGCGCTGGACGGCGGCATCCGAGTGGTGAAGGCGAAAGGCCGCCTGACCGCCCTGCGGGAGCGCTTGGCAGCACAGCAGCTGGCCCAGAGCTTCTGCGGCATCGGCCACACCCGCTGGGCCACCCATGGCGAACCCAGCGATGTGAACAGCCACCCGCATTCCACGCCCCGCGTGAGCATCGTTCACAACGGCATCATTGAAAATTATGGCCTGCTCAAGGAGCGCCTGATCGCAAAAGGCTACACCTTCCAGAGCGAGACCGACACCGAAGTGCTGGTGAAGCTGATCGACAGCTGCTACACCGGCGACCCGCTGCGTGCGCTGCAGCAGGCCCTTGCAAAGGTGCGCGGCAGCTATGCGCTGGCCGTGCTGTTCCGGGACTACCCGGACACCGTGTTCGCCGTCAAGCGCGAGAGCCCGCTGATCGTGGGCTGGGGCGAGGGCGAGAACTTTGTGGCTTCGGATATTCCGGCCCTGCTCAAGTACACCCGCAAGTACAGCGTGCTGGAAGAAGGCGACATGGCTGTCTGCACCGCAGAAGGCATCCGGTTCTACAATGAGTTCGGCGAGCCGGTGGAGCGCGAAGTGCTGACCGCCGACTGGGATATGGAAGCGGCCGAGAAGGGCGGCTACCCGCACTTCATGCTCAAGGAGATCAACGAGCAGCCCGCAGCCATCACGGCCACGGTCAGCCCCCGTGTGGAGGACGGCCTGCCGGTGCTGCGCATCCCGGAGCTGACGGATGAGGTGCTGCGGAACATCGGCACGGTGCATCTGGTGGCCTGCGGCACGGCCATGCACGCGGGCATGGTGGGCAAGACTGCCATTGAAGCGCTGGCCCGGGTGCCCGCCGAGGTGGACATTGCCAGCGAGTTCCGCTACCGCGACCCCATCCTGCGGCCCAACGATCTGGTCATCATTATCAGCCAGTCCGGCGAGACCAGCGACACGCTGGCAGCGCTCAAGCTGGCCAAGAGCCGGGGCGTGCCGGTGCTGGCCATCGTGAATGTGGTGGGCAGCTCCATTGCCCGGGCGGCAGATTACGTCATGTACACCTATGCCGGGCCGGAGATCGCTGTGGCGTCCACCAAGGCCTATATGGTGCAGATGTGCGTGCTGTACCTCTTTGCACTGCGTCTGGCCTATGCGCGCGGGGAGCTGAGCGAGGCCGATACCCGCCGCTACACCGCCGAGCTGCAGCGTGCCCCGGAGGTCATCAAGCCCCGCCTGGCAGACTGCGAACAGATCAAGTACCTCGCCAGCCGCTATGTGAATACCCAGAGCTGCTTCTTCATCGGGCGCGGGTTCGACTACGCCCTCTCGCTGGAGGGCAGCCTGAAGCTGAAGGAGATCAGCTATGTGCACTCGGACGCCTACGCGGCCGGTGAGCTGAAGCACGGCACCATCAGCCTGATCACCGACGGTGTGCCGGTCATCGCGCTGGCCACCCAGAAAAAGGTCTATGAGAAGACCATCTCCAACGCCAAAGAGACCCGCAGCCGCGGGGCGCGGGTGCTGCTGTTCACCACGAAGGACGCTGTGGTGCCGGAAGGCGTGGCCGATGCCGTGGTGCGGCTGGATGAATATGAGGACATCTTCATGCCGCTGCAGCTCATCGTGCCGCTGCAGCTGTTTGCCTACTATATGGCGGTTCTGCGCGGCTGTGACGTGGATAAACCCCGCAACCTGGCAAAGAGCGTGACGGTGGAATAAACCCGTTGAAACGCTCCGCAGGCGGCATAGAACGGAAAAACAAAAAGAGGACATCTTCTGAAGTTCAGAAGATGTCCTCTTTGTATGTCAGGGGAAGATCCGCGGGAAAGGCTTACCAGAACCAGTACCGCTTCTTGAACGCGATGTAGGCCACGCCGATGATCACGACCACCACGCCGCCTGCGATGAAGAAGGTCCAGTTGACGTTGGCGAACTTCAGGTTCTGGTTGGTCAGCAGGTAGCGGCCGGCTGTGTCTGCGGTGATGATGCCGTCGGTGTAGCTGTTCAGGTACTGCCACTTGCCGGAGACCGTGTTGTACAGGTACAGGCGGGAGTAGGTGCTCACGTCCAGATCAATGCGCACCGAGCAGGGGAGGGCGTGGCCCTTGTCCAGCTCAAACTCAATGCCCTGATCGGTCTCGGTGAGGGTGAGCATGGTGTCCAGCTCACTGGTGGTGCTCTTGACGCCGCTGCCTGCGATCTGCATGGTGTAGCCGTCGCCCACGACGCACAGGGTCTTGCCGGTGGTGCGCAGCGCGTTGAGGATGTCACCGGTCACGGTGGGGACCTCAGCCTGGGTGAAGACGATCTCGTTGTCCTCGCTGTCCTGGATGGCCTGGACCACCGGGTCCAGCGTGACGGAATTGTCGTCGTCGGTCGGCTCGCTGCTGCCATCCTCCGAGGAAGAAGACGCGGAGCGGTTGACGATGACCGTCACCATGGCGGACGCCGTGCCGTTGGAAACCGTGATGGAGGTGGCACCGGTGCCCACCGCTGTGATCACGCCGGACGGGCTGACCGTGGCGATGCTGCTGTTGGCAGACTTATAGGTGAACTTCTGGGAAGCCGAGGAAGGCGTTGCCTTGGCCGTCAGAGTGCGGGTGGCACCGGGCTTCAGCACCACATAAGAGGGGTCTACGGTAACGACCTGACCGCTGTTGGAACTGGTCGAGGTGGAACCCGTCTCCGTGCTGGGGATGCTGATGACGGTGACCTTCGTGGTGGCCGTCACCGAGCCGCAGGTGGCGGTGATGGTGGCGGTGCCGGGCGCAATGCCGGTGACGCGGCCAAAGTTGTTCACGGTGGCCACCTTTTCATTGGAGGAGGTCAGGGTGACGGTGGCATAGCTGGAAGCGGAGGAAGGCCGCACCTGCAGCTGTGCCGAGACCGAGTTGCCAACATAAATGGTGTTGGAGGAGAGGGAAAGGTCCATCTCGGTGACGATCATGGAAGAATCCATGGAAACGGCGATGGTGTAGGCACAGATCTGGTTGCCGGCGGCTGCGGTGATGCGGGTGGTGCCCACGCCCACAGCCTGCACGACGCCGCTGTTGCTGACCGTCAGGATGGAAGTATCATCCGAAATGTAGACCACCGTGTCCGTGGTATTGCGGGGGCGCACCGTCGGGGACAGCTGCTGCGAAGAACCCAGCAGCATGTTGGCGGTGTAGCTGCCCGCGTCGATGCTTTCAGCGGGCACATCCTGATTCCACGGCAGGGTGACATTGCTCAGGGCAAGGCCCGTCAGCGGGGAGGCCGCCGAAGCGGAAACGGCGGTGCCGCCCACCAGCAGGCAGAGCACTGCGGCGCAGACTGCCAGTTTTTTTGCGGTTGATTTCATGTTTTGTATACCTCTTTGGGTGGTTTGAAACGGGCTGACAGCGCAGCACCGGGGAAACGCCTTAGCGGAACAGGACGCCCAGAGCTTCCATCGCGTATTCGAAGTAAGTGACCTGGTCGTACTCCACGCGGGCGGTGACGCTCATACCGTTGGAAAGGTCCACCTTGTCGCCGCTCTTGCTCACCACATAGGTGGTGTCGGGCTTGATGGTCATCTTGTAGTAGGAGCCGCTGGTGCTGGAGGTCACGTCGCTGTCAATGGAAGTGACCGTACCGGTCAGGGTGCCGTAGGAATACTCGGAAAGGCCGGTGATGGCGATCTTGCACGGGTCGCCCACATGCAGCAGGGGGCGGTCGCTCACGGTGACCATGGCCACGATCTCCAGATCGTTGTTCTCGCTGGCGACGGTGGCCAGTGCGGAGCCGGCGCTGAGCACCATGCCCTCTTTATAAGGGCTGTCCATGTGGATGGTGCCGGAGGTGGGGGCATAGATGTAGTAATCGTTGGCACCGTTGTTCAGCGAGTCGATCTGCGCCTGGATGTTGTCCACATTGGTCTGTGCGCTGGTGATATTCTGGGAGATGGTCTGCATGGTGGAGTAATACAGCGCTTCCAGCTCGCTCTGGCTCTGCTCCATCAGGGTCTTGATCTGGGTGTCGGAGTAACCGGCAGCCTGGTAGGCCGAAGCATCAAAGGTCTTCTGGGCCACCTGGCTCTTGTAGGTCTCATACTGGTAGTAGTAGGGCTGATCTTCGGGATCGGTCTCGCTGAAGTAGTTGGTGTCGTCCTGCACGCACTGCAAGAGCTTTGTGTACTGGTCCAGCTGGGTCTGGTAGATCTTTTTCTGGCTCTCCAGGTTTTCCTGCTGCATATCCAGGTCGGTGCTCTTGATGTGGGCCACGAGGTCGCCCTCGTTCACATAGCTGCCCTCGGAGATATACAGCTCGGTGATGGAGCCGGAATAGCTGGACATGATATAGGTCTTGTTGCTGGCCTGCACAGTGCCGGAGTTCTGGCTCACATAGATGCGGTTGGTCTTGGTGCTCCACACCACCAGAAACGCCATGAACACGCCCACCAGGATGAGAAAAGCGTAGCCGAAGGGCGGCAGCTTTTTCTCCATCATGATGCGGCGATCCTGCAGGTCAGACAGGTTCTGAACATTCATCGTCATAATTACTTGATCTCCATAAAGACATCCACAACGGCGTCATCATCGTCCTGGCGGACAAAGATGGTGTAAGTGTCGCCGGTGAGGGTCTGCTCGTTTTCAAATGCATGGATCTGCAGTTTGGAAGCTGCCAGCTGGCTCTGGCTCATGGGGCCGCAGTAATGGGCGTAGAGGCAGTTCTTCACGCGCAGCACAGCGTCCATGTGGTAGCCCTGCTCCATCTGGGGGATGAACTGGGTGGCCTGCTGCATGAGGATGAGCTTCATCTGGTGGTCCGGGGTAAAGGTGATGGCCTGCACCAGCGGGCCGATGGGCTGTGCGCCGTTGCTTTTCATGAAGTTCTGCATCTGGGTCAGCACCAGCTGCATGTTGCCCATCTCCGTGGGCTGGACTTCGTGAGACAGAACATTGGTGAGCTTGAGCGTCTTGTTTTCAGCAACTTTGATCTCGTTCATGATAGATACCCCTGTTTCTCAAATTTATTTTTTCGTTGGATATACAAAAGGAAAGCGGCGGCCCTGCCCAATAAAATGTGCCCGGAGGCGGAACGCCCCCGGGCACACCATAGCGAGGCATTGTCACCTGATTTGGCAAGTGCCCTTCCGATGAACATTCCGATCGGATCCGTGTGCTGCCCCTCAGCAGGGAAGCACCGGGGAGCGGGAATGCATCAGTAGGTCATCGACTCGCCGTCGTCGTCTTCTTCCACGACTGCAGCCGCCACCGGCTTGGGGGCCTCTGCCTTCTTGCGGAAGATACCCTGCTGCATGTTCCACAGCTCGTAATACTTGCCTTCCTTGGCCAGCAGCTCGTCGTGGGTGCCGCGCTCCACGATCTTGCCGTGATCCATCACCAGGATCAGGTCACAGTCACGGACGGTGGACAGGCGGTGCGCCACGATCAGCATGGAACGATCTGCAAGCTCGTTGTAGATCATGTTGAAGATCAGGTTTTCGGTCGCGAAGTCCAGATTGCTGGTGGACTCATCCAGAATGTAGAGGTTGGAGTTCTTCAGGAAAGCGCGTGCCAGCGCGATGCGCTGCTTCTCGCCGCCGGAAAGGCCGTTGCCTGCTTCCTCCAGATAGGTATTGTACTGCAGGGGCAGGTGACGGATGAAGTCGTGGGCGTCCGCTTTCTTGGCGGCCTCCTTCACTTCGTCCAGCGTTGCGTCCATGCGGGAAACACGGATGTTGTCGTAGATGGTCTTGCTGAACAGCTCAACGTTCTGCGGCACATAGGAGATAGCGCGGCGCACCGAAGCGTTGGTATACTCGGCCAGGTTCACGCCGTTGATGTCGATCTCGCCATCCTCCGGCTCGTAGTACTTGAGCAGAAGCTTGGTGATGGTGGACTTGCCGCTGCCGCTGCTGCCCACCAGCGCGACCTTCTTGCCGGCCGGGATGGTGAAGCTGATGTGATCCAGCGCCGGGGCGCGGTTGCCGTAGCGGAAGGTGACGTCCTTGAACTCAATGTCGCCCTCGACCTTCGGCAGGTCGGTGCGGTCTTCATCGCCAGCCTGCTCGGAGGGGTAATCCATGATCTCGGTCAGACGCTTCATGGAGATGCTGGCCTCCTGGATCTGCATCTGCAGACCGATCAGGTTGCTCAGCGGGGAAGTGAAGTAAGAGGAAAGGGTGCTGAAGGCCATGAAGCCGCCCAGCGTCATCTCGCCGTTCAACACCTGGCTGATGCCCACATAGGTGGTCAGCATGCTGAAACCGGTGGAAATGAAGGAGGAGATCAGGCCCTGGGTGCTGCTGATCTTGCTGGACCGCAAGCTGATCTTCAGGCTCTTGATGTACTCACGCTCGAGGTTGTCCATTTCGGTGTCCTCGTTGGCGTTGCACTTGACGGTCTCGATGCCGCGCAGGCTCTCGATCATCTGGCTGTTCAGCGCAGCGGACTGCACCATGGTCTCCTCGTTGATCTTCTTGTAGGGCTGCTTGTAGATCAGCACCAGCAGGATGCTGACCAGCGCCATGAACAGGGAGATGGAGAACAGGGTGGAGTTCATGCGGAACAGGATGACGCCGGTGATGATGGCCATCGAGATATCCATGACCAGGCTCAGCGCGATGCTGGTGAAGATGGATTTGATGGTGTTCGCATCCGAATAACGGGTGGTGATATCACCGGTCTTGCGGGTAGCGAAGAACTTCATGGGCAGCTTGAAGATGTGCCCGAAGTAGCCCAGCATCAGCGGGATGTCGATCTTGATGGACAGATAGATCAGCACCCACTGCCGGACGAAGCCCACCAGCGTGTTCGTGATGCTCACCAGACTGAACACGACGATCAATGTCACCAACAGGTTGCTTAGTCCGTATGGCAGCACTTCATCCATCAGGATCTTATTGAACATGGACGACGCGATGCCCAGGATCGTGACGATCAGCGAACCCAGGATGGCATACACAAAGAGCTTTTTCTGCGGCAGAAGCAGGTCGATGTACCGCTTCATCATGCCGCCCTTTTCGATCTTGCCGCCCTTGAACTCCGAGGTGGGGTTCAGCAGCAGCAGCACGCCGGTGAAGTTCTTGTAGAACTCGTCCAGGCTGATCTTTTTCAGCTCCGAGGCGGGGTCGCCGATGACGACGTAATCCTTGCACTTGTGCTTTTTGCCGTTCTTTTCGTCTTCCTTGACGGACTCGGCTTCTTTCAGCATGTGCTTGCGGCGCTCGGCGTCATCTTTGATCGTGGTCTTTTTGAAGACGACGACAAAGTGCGCCAGGCCCTGGTCGGTGATGACCTGGGCGATGCAGGGCAGGGAGAAGTCGCTCAGAAAATTCTCGCGGTCCACGCGGACGGCTGCTGTGGTGAAGCCCAGCTCATTCGCGGCCTTCTGCAAACCGACAAGGTTCGTGCCTTTCAGGTCAGTGCCCATCATGTCGCGCAGGCGGGTGATGGTAACTTCCTTTTTGTAATGGAGGCACACCATTGCGAGGCAGGCCGCCGCACAGTCGGTGGCGTCGTGCTGCCGGACGTAGGTATAACGCATAGATGCTTCCTTTGACTATATACAAATTTATTCAAACACAGCAGCTCCGCCGCCCGGGACCGGACAGCGAAAACTGCGGATCTGACCAAGAGAAAATGAGCCGCGCCGTTTTGACAGCAAGAGACCGGTGCCTGTGCTCCGGCCTGCAAAGAACCAGAGCATAGCACCGGTCTGCTGTGATCAAAAGAAGGGAGCGCCTGCCCTTTGATTCCTGTGCAGACTTTTGGAAAAGTGTACACAAATCCCAAAAGCTCATAGGCAGTATACCACAATATGACAGTATCTTCAAGTGGTCAAATTTTAAGAAATCATTAATGTGTGTCTCTTTTGCCGCGCCGGGCCTTGCTTTTGAGGGAACAGAGATATCGCACTGCGGCAGAACGCAAGATGCCGGGTAAAACAAAAGGAGCAATGTCCACAAGGAACATTGCTCCGATGGCGCCTCTTGCCTGACTCGAACAGGCGACACCCTGATTAACAGTCAGGTGCTCTAACCGACTGAGCTAAAGAGGCAGATCACACAAGTGACTGCGAGAAATATTATACCGCAGAACAGGGCCTTTTGCAAGCTTTTTTGCAAAAAAGATGCAGGAAATTGCGGCACAAACAAAAACACCCTGCAGAACGTGGATTCTGCAGGGTGCAAATGCATTTATTTATAAGGTAAGAGCGGAAGGGCTTGCGTCAGCTTGTTATTTGAGCTTGCTCTTTGCCTTCATGCGCTGCTCGTGGTTCAGGATCTGCTTGCGGATGCGCAGGTTCTCGGGGGTGACCTCCAGCAGCTCGTCCTGTGCCAGGAACTCCAGGCAGCCTTCCAGGCTGAGCTTGCTGATGGGGATCAGGCGCAGAGCATCGTCGGAGCCGGATGCACGGGTGTTGGTCAGGTGCTTGGTCTTGCAGACGTTCACGTCCACATCCTCGCCGGATGCGGTGTAGCCGATGACCATGCCCTCGTAGACCTTCTCACCAGCGCCCACCAGCAGGGTGCCGCGCTGCTGCGCGTTGAACAGACCGTAGGTGACGGCCTCGCCGGTCTCGAAGCTGACCAGAGAACCGGTGGAGCGGTTGGCGATCATGCCGGCCCAGACGTCATAACCGTCGAAGATCTGGTTGATGATGCCCTCACCGTGGGTATCAGTCAGGAACTGGTTGCGGTAGCCGAACAGGCCGCGGCTGGGCATACGGAACTCCAGACGCACACGGTCGGTGCCCAGAGATTCCATCTGCTGCAGGATGGCCTTGCGCTGGCCCAGACCGGTCATGACAGCGCCCTGATACTGGGTGGGCACGTCGATGACGACATGCTCCATGGGCTCGTAGGTCTTGCCGTCGATGACCTTGGTCAGAACGTGCGGGGGAGAGACCTGCAGCTCGTAACCTTCGCGGCGCATGGTCTCGATCAGGATGGACAGGTGCATCTCACCACGGCCCATGACGCGGAAGGAATCGGTGGTGGCGGAGTCTTCCACCTTCAGAGCCACGTCCTTCAGCAGTTCCTTCTGCAGGCGGTCGCGGATCTGGCGGCTGGTGACGTACTTGCCCTCACGGCCGGCCAGCGGGCTGTCATTGACGGAGAAGGTCATCTCCACGGTGGGGTCGTTGATCTTCACGAAGGGCAGCGGCTCCACATTGGAGGGGCTGCACAGGGTGTTGCCGATGGTCACATCGGGCAGACCGGAGAAGGCCACGATGTCGCCTGCGGTGATGTTGTCGCAGGGCTGACGGCCGTTGGCCTGGAAGTCGTACAGCTTGGTCAGACGGCCGCGCATCTTCAGGTCGGGGTTGTGCCAGTCGCAGACGACGACTTCCTCGCCCACCTTGGCGATGCCGTTCTGGATGCGGCCGATGCCGATGCGGCCCACGAAGTCGTTGTAGTCCACAGAGGACACCAGCATCTGGAAGGGAGCCTCAGGGTCGCCCTCGGGCGGCTTGATGGTGCTCAGCAGGGTGTCGAACAGGGGGATCAGGTCGGTGCCGGGCACATCCGGGTCCAGGCTGGCGGTGCCGTCGCGGCCGCAGCAGAACAGCATGGGGCAGTCCAGCTGCTCGTCGGTAGCGCCCAGGTCCATCAGCAGGTAGAGCACTTCGTCGATAACTTCCTTGATGCGGGCATCAGGACGGTCGATCTTGTTGATGGCCACCACCAGGCTCAGGTTCTGCTGCAGAGCCTTCTGCAGCACGAAACGGGTCTGGGGCATGCAACCCTCGGCAGCGTCCACCAGCAGCAGAACGCCGTTGACCATCTTCAGCACGCGCTCGACCTCGCCGCCGAAGTCGGCATGGCCCGGGGTATCGACGATGTTGATCTTGACGCCCTTGTAGGTGCAGGAGCAGTTCTTGGCCAGAATGGTGATGCCGCGCTCACGCTCGATGTCGCCGCTGTCCATGACGCGCTCGGCCACGACCTGATTGTCGCGGAACGCACCGCTCTGACGCAGCATGGCGTCCACCAGGGTGGTCTTGCCGTGGTCAACGTGAGCGATAATGGCAACGTTGCGCAAATCGTTACGAACCATAAAATTCAACCTCTCTATTATTAAAACTCATAAAATACGAACGAACGTCATACAATCCTAAGTTTATAACAGAACGGGGTGGTTTGTCAAGATTGTATAAAAATTTTTTCACGCTTTCGGCAAAATGCCTGAGAAAAGCCCCGCGATTTGTGCGGCGTGTACCTTTAAAATATGCTATACTAAAAGCAGAAACCAGACCGGAGGTGTTTTGCATGAAGATCACGTTTTTGGGCGCGAACCATGAGGTCACCGGCAGCTGTACCATGATCGAAGCCGCCGGGCGGCGCTTTCTGATCGACTGCGGCATGGAGCAGGGCAAGAATGTCTACGAGAACCAGCCTATCCCGGTGGCACCGGGCGAGATCGACTGGGTGTTGGTCACCCACGCCCACATCGACCACACCGGTATGCTGCCGCTGCTGGTGCGCAACGGCTTCCGGGGCAAAATTTATGCCACCAACCCCACCGTGGAACTGTGCGGCATCATGCTGCGGGACTCCGCCCACATTCAGGAATTTGAAGCCGAGTGGAAGAACCGCAAGGGCAAGCGCTCCGGCGCGGAACCGGTGGAGCCCATGTACACCGTGCAGGACGCCGAAGCGGCCATGAAGCTGTTCACGGGCGTTGCGTATGAGCGACGGGTGGAGCTTGCCCCGGGCATCGAGATCCGGTTCGTGGATGTGGGCCACCTGCTGGGCTCGGCCAGCATCGAGCTGTGGATCACCGAGGGCGACACCACCACGAAGCTGGTCTTCTCCGGCGATATCGGCAACCTGCACCAGCCCATCATCAAGGACCCGACCTACATTCAGGAAGCGGACTATGTGTTCATGGAGTCTACCTACGGCGACCGCAGCCACGGCCCGCGCCCGGACTATGTGAACGAGCTGGCCAAAATTCTGCAGCGCACCTTCGACCGGGGCGGCAATGTGGTCATCCCCAGCTTTGCGGTGGGCCGCACGCAGGAGATGCTCTACTTCATCCGCGAGATCAAAGAAAAAGGCCTTGTCAAGGGGCACGGCAACTTCCCGGTGTACATTGACAGCCCGCTGGCCATCGAAGCAACGCGCATTTTTAAAGATACCGACCCGGACTGCTTTGACGAGGAGACCCTTGCGCTGCTGCAGCAGGGCATCGACCCCATCACCTTCCCGGGGCTGCGGGTCAGCGTGACCAGCGAGGAATCCCGCATGATCAACTCGGACCGCGTGCCGAAGGTCATCCTCTCGGCCAGCGGCATGTGCGAGGCGGGCCGCATCCGCCACCACCTCAAGCACAACCTCTGGCGGCCGGAGTGCACCATCCTGTTCGTGGGCTATCAGGCCGTGGGCACGCTGGGCCGCACTCTGCTGGACGGTGCCACGACGGTCAAGCTGTTCGGCGAGCCCATCGAGGTGCAGGCCGAGTTGTGCCAGCTCACCGGCATGTCCGGCCATGCGGATAAAGAGGGCCTGCTGCGCTGGGTGAACGCCTTTGAACAGAAGCCGAAGCGGGTGTTCGTCATCCACGGCGAGGACGAGGTGGAGAACATTTTCGTGGATACCCTGACCGGCGAGGGCTTCACCGCCTGTGCACCCTACAACGGCGCGCAGTGGGCCATCGGGGCCGAAGGGGCCGTCTGCCTGCAGGAGGGCACGAAAGTCCGCATCGAGCACAAGGTGTCCGAGGGCCAGAGCCGCGCCGCCAGCGTGTTCCAGCGGCTGGTCAGCGCCGGCAAGCGGCTGCTGCGGGTCATCGAGCACAACGAGGGTGGTGCCAACAAGGACCTGGCAAAGTTTGCCGACCAGATCAACGCCCTGTGCGACAAGTGGGACCGATAAAGCAAAACAAAAGCACCGTGACTCCAAAGAGCCACGGTGCTTTTTGCATGGAGCGGGCAATGGGAATCGAACCCACCTCCTCAGCTTGGAAGGCTGATATACTAGCCGATGTACGATGCCCGCATTCACAAGCGGTATTATAGCATGTTCCGGCACAAATGTCCAGCCCGAATTTTGCCGCGCGGCAAAGCGGCGGAAAAACCGGGCAAAACCGCTTTGCTTTTGCGGCGGTGTCTGGTACAATAAGGCGAGATGCAAAAGGAGGGGGACGTGATGGAGACAGAAGTTCAGGCCGTCCGGGCGCAGCTGTTCGGCCTGCAGGATGAGACATACCGGGACTTTCAAAGCGCGCTGATGCCCACCGTGCCAAAAGAAAAAGTCATCGGTGTGCGGACACCGGCCCTGCGCAAGCTGGCAAAGCAGCTGGCAGGCACCCCGCAGGCGGAAGCGTTCCTGCAGGCACTGCCGCATGACTATTATGAAGAAAACAACCTCCATGCCTTCCTGATCGAAGCCATCCGGGATTACGGCACAGCGCTGGCCGAGACCGAAAAATTCCTGCCCTATATCGACAACTGGGCCACCTGCGACTGCTTCTGCCCCAAGGTGTTTGCAAAGCACAAGGCTGAACTGCTCCCGCACATCCGCCGCTGGCTGGACTCCGGCGAGACCTACACCATGCGCTATGCCATGGGGATGCTGATGCGGTATTACCTCGACGCGGACTTCCGGCCGGAGTATCTTGCCTGGGTGGCCGGGGTGCACAGGGAGGAATACTACATCAATATGATGCGGGCGTGGTATTTTGCCACCGCACTGGCAAAGCAGCCGGAAGCAACTCTGCCGTGGCTCACGGAAAAGCGGCTGGACATCTGGACCCACAACAAGACCATCCAGAAAGCCATGGAAAGCTACCGCATCCCGGACGAAAGGAAGCGGCTGCTGCGGGGCCTGCGCATCCGTTCATAAAAGCTTTGGAATTTCCGCGCAGATTTCCTGTTTACTTTGGACGCGTTTTATTGTAAAATAAGCTATAGTAAAAATGCCGGGGTGTGCCCCGACGGAAGATAAAACAGGTGGTGTTTGGATTATGGCATTGAAATATCAGCGTATCCTTCTCAAGATCAGCGGCGAAGCCCTGGGCGGCGAAAAGGGCATGGGCTTTGACGAGCCCACCATGGATGCGATCTGCGGCGGCGTGAAGAAAGCCCACGATCTGGGCGTGCAGATCGGCATCGTGGTCGGCGGCGGCAACTTCTGGCGCGGCCGTTCCAGCGGCAAGATGGAGCGCACCCTGGCCGACAAGATCGGTATGCTGGCAACCGTGATGAACGCACTGGCTGTCTCCGACAAGCTGGAGCAGCTGGGCGTGCCCACCGAGGTGTTCACCTCCATCACCATGCCGCAGGTGGCACAGCCCTTCACCCGCAAGGACGCCCTGCGCGCCATGGACGAGGGCAAGATCGCCGTGTTCGGCGGCGGCACCGGCAACCCCTTCTTCTCCACCGACACGGCCACAGCCCTGCGTGCGGTCGAAGTGAGCGCCGATGTGATGTTCAAGGCCACCATGGTGGACGGCGTTTATGATAAGGACCCCCACAAGTATCCCGACGCAAAGAAGTACGACACCCTCACCTTTACCAAGGTGCTGGAAGATCAGCTGGCCGTCATGGACGGCACCGCAGCCACCCTGTGCCGCGACAACAAGCTGCCCATCCTTGTGTTCGACCTGGCTGACCCGGACAACATTGCCCGTGCCGTGCAGGGCGAGAACGTGGGCACGCTGGTCTACGAGGGCTAAGCGGACCGCAGCAGACATACATTTTATAGGGCGGCATTCGCAGCCCTGAGATAAAAAGGAACAGGAGACTACCGCAATGAGCAGCAACACCAAGGTTTACGAAGACAAGATGAAAAGCTCCGTCGAGCATCTGGGCCGCGAGCTGGGCGCTGTGCGCGCAGGCCGTGCAAACCCCGCCGTGCTGGATAAGGTGAGCGTGGATTACTACGGTGCCCCCACTCCCATCCAGCAGGTGGCATCCGTGGCCGTTGCCGAGGCCCGCACTCTGACCATCACCCCCTGGGACCGCACCCTGCTGCGCCCCATCAGCAAGGCCATCATGGCCAGCGATGTGGGCATCACCCCCATTGATGACGGCTCCACCATCCGCCTGAACTTCCCGGCTCCCACCGAGGAACGCCGCAAGCAGCTGGCAAAGGAAGTCTCCAAGCTGGGCGAGGAGGCCAAGGTGGCTGTGCGCAACATCCGCCGCGAGGCCATGGACAAGGCCAAGGCCATGAAGAAGGCCGGCGAGCTCACCGAGGACAGCCAGAAGACCATGGAAGAAGATGTCCAGAAGCTGACCGATAAGTATATCAAGAACATTGACGCTGCCGTGGAAGAAAAGCAGAAGGAGATCATGTCCGTCTGATCGGCTGCGGAAAGCTGAAAAGAACGCAAGGTGCCGTGCGCTGGTGGAGGAGTCAAGACTTCTATGGTGCGCGGCACTTTTGTTGAAGGCGGCTGCGGCTGCCGGGAGGAAACAATGGCTCACCCGAAAGAATTTGCCGAGGGGCTTTCCATTGGCATCATCATGGACGGCAACGGCCGCTGGGCGAAGAACCGCGGCCTGCCCCGCACCGCGGGCCACAAACGGGGCGCGGAGGTGTTCAGCGACATCGCGGATTACTGCGATGAGCTGGGCGTTGCGTCGGTGTACTTCTATGCCTTCTCCACCGAGAACTGGAAGCGCCCGCTGGAAGAAGTGAACGCCATCATGCGGCTGTTCGGCGAATATCTGCTGAAAGGCTTTGACTACAAGAACCGCAACATCCGCATCAAGTTTCTGGGCGACCGCACCGTGCTGGACCCGAAGCTGCAGGAACTGATGAATAAGCTGGAAGCGGAGTCTTCGGTCAAGACCGGCATGACCCTGAACATTGCCATCAACTACGGCGGCCGCCCGGAGATCGTGCGGGCCGCGCAGCAGCTGGCGGCAAAGGCCGCGGCAGGGGAGCTGAAGCCGGAGAACATCACCGAGCAGATGCTCAGTGATGCCATGTACACCGCAGGCCAGAAGGACCCGGATTTCATCCTGCGGCCCAGCGGAGAAAAGCGGCTCTCCAACTTCATGCTGTGGCAAGCGGCCTACTCGGAACTGGTGGAAATGGACGTTTTGTGGCCGGATTTCACCCGTGGCGATCTGGACGCCGCCATTGAGGAATTCAATCATCGCTCCCGCCGGTTTGGCGGATTGTAATCACCCATTCACTCCTGCGCACGGCGCAGGGACCGGAATGCCCGACTGTTCCTCGGGCTGCGGGACACCGATAGAGGGGCGGCCCTCCGGCAGAGCAAAGGAGAACAAAACCTATGAAAACTCGTATTATTACTGCAATCGTGGGCATCATCGTCCTGATCGGCGTGATGTTCACCTTTGACACCATGATCTTCAATCTGGTCATCGCGGCCATCACCCTGATCGCCATCCACGAAATTTACAATGCCCTCGGCTTTGAAAAGAAGGATTGGCTCATGTATGCGGCCATAGTGCCCTACACGTTGCTGGTCATGTTTTCCAACTACAGCGTCATGCGGCGGCTGGTCATGCCGGTGTCGTTTGTGCTGGTGACCTTCTATGCCATCTATCTGGTGGTGCGCAACGGCACCATCAGCTACCAGAAGGCCAGCGGCCTGCTGGTGTTCTCGGGCATCGTGATCTTCTGTTTCTACTCCTTTATCCTGCTCAAAGAGCGCCTTCCGGTAGAACAGTATGGCTACGACGCCATGTTCTTCATCCTGCTCATCCTGTGCTTTGCCTGGGGCGGCGACACCTGCGCTTATTTTGCAGGCCGCGCCTTCGGCAAGCATAAGCTGTGCCCGGTGGTCAGCCCCAAAAAGACCGTGGAGGGTGCCATTGGCGGCGTGCTGGGCACCATGGTGTTCGGCGTGGTCGCAACACTGGTTTACTCGGTGGCGGCCGACCGCATGGAGGAGTTCACCCGCACCAACATCGGCGTTTCGCTGTATGTCGTCATTGCGCTGCTGGGCTGTGTGGCGGCGGTGCTGGGCATCTATGGTGACCTGTTTGCCAGCGTGGTCAAGCGCCAGTGCGGCATCAAGGATTACGGCACCATCTTCCCGGGCCACGGCGGCGTGCTGGACCGGTTTGACAGCGTGATGTTCATTGCACCGTTCGTCACCATGGTGATCACGGCGGTGTTCTATTCCTAAAAGGGGGCGCGTGTGATGTCGAAAAAGATCACTCTGCTGGGCTCCACCGGCTCCATCGGCACCCAGAGCCTGGATGTCATCCGGGCCCAGGGGTTTGAGGTGTTCGGCCTGTCGGCCCACAGCCATGTGGAGAAAATTTTGCAGCAGATCGAGGAGTTCCATCCGAAGTATGTCTGTATGACCGACCCGGATGCTGCCCGCAGACTGGACGCAGAGCTGGCCGGCCGCGCCGATGCACCCCGGCTGCTGATCGGGCCGGAAGGTCTCAAGCAGCTGGCCGCACTGGACGGCACCGACGTGGTGCTGAACAGCGTGGTGGGCATCGCGGGCCTCGGTGCCAGCCTGTGCGCCATCGAGAACGGCCACGACCTGGCCCTGGCCAACAAGGAGAGCCTTGTCACCGGCGGCCATCTGGTCACCCAGGCTGTGGCGAAGCATGGCGTGCAGCTGCTGCCCGTGGACAGCGAGCACTCGGCCATCTTCCAGTGCCTGCAGGATAAGGAGAGTGCCCCCAGCCTGACCAAGATCCTGCTGACGGCATCCGGCGGCCCCTTCTTCGGGATGAAGACCGAGGAGCTGCGCGGTAAGACCAAGGCGGATGCCCTCAAGCACCCCAACTGGAACATGGGCGCAAAGATCACCATTGACTCTGCCACCCTGATGAACAAGGGTCTGGAGCTGATCGAGGCAGTGTGGCTGTTCGGCCTGCCGCCGGAGAAGATCCAGATCGTGGTGCAGCGCCAGAGCATCGTGCACTCGGCAGTGCAGTTCAGCGATAATTCGGTCATTGCTCAGCTGGGTGTGCCGGATATGCGCATCCCCATCCAGTACGCGCTGACCTACCCCAAGCGGGTGCCGGGCGTGGTGCCGGAGCTGGACTTTGCCGCGCTGAAGGTGCTCACCTTCGACGTGGCCGACGACGAGACCTTCCGCTGCCTGGCCGCCTGCAAAAAGGCCATCCAAAAGGGCGGCCTCGGCCCCTGCGCTGCCAATGGTGCCAACGAAGAAGCCGTCAAGCTGTTTCTGGAAGATAAGATCGGTTTTCTCGATATCGGCCGTCTGGTGGAGGCCGTCGTGGACAGCGACAGCTTTGGCGGCGACTATACCCTCAGCGATGTGTACGAATGCGACCGCATGGCACGGGAATTTGTGAGAGCACATCTGTAAACTTTAGGAGACGCAATGTCAGTTTTTATCACCCTGATCGCGGCGCTGGTGGTTTTCAGCGCAGTGATCGCCATCCACGAGTTCGGCCACTTTGCGGTGGCAAAGCTCTGCGGCATTCAGGTCAACGAGTTTTCCATCGGCATGGGTCCCACGCTGTGGAAGAAGGTCCACAAGGGCACCCAGTACAGCCTGCGCGCGCTGCCGGTGGGCGGTTTTGTGGCGCTGGAAGGGGAGGAGAGCCCCGAGAGCCGGCAGGCTGAGGATGCCCGCGGCGAGCGAGAAGCAGAGGACGTGAATCCCATCCCGCCCGAGCAGCGCACCGGCATCCCTCTGCCCGAAGCGCCGGTATGGCAGCGGGCACTGGTGATGGCTGCCGGTGCCTTCATGAACTTTGTGCTGGGCTTTGTGGTGCTCATCATTCTGGTGGCGGCGCAGGACGATGCCATCACCAGCAAGACGGTCTATGCCGTGCAGGACGGTGCCCTCTGCGGCCAGACCGGCCTGCAGGCAGGCGACGAAATTTTAGCTGTGAACGGTCGGCGCTGCTTTGTGGCAAACGACATCCTGTATGAGCTGGTGCGCACCGAAGCCTACCGTGCCGACTTCACCGTGAAGCGGGACGGCCAGAAGGTGGAGCTGCCGGATGTGCAGTTCGATACCTGGCAGGACGAAAATGGTGAAACGCACATGACCCTCGGCTTCAGCGTGTACGGCATCGAAAAAACACCGCTCAGCGTGTTAAAGGAAGCCTGGAACAGCACCCTGTACTATGGGCGCATCGCGTTCACCTCGCTGGCCGACCTTCTGCGGGGCCGCGAGAGCATCAACAACCTTTCCGGCCCGGTGGGCATCGTGACGGCCATCGGCCAGGCCGCCAGCTATGGCTGGCAGGACCTGCTGGAGCTGCTGGCCCTCATCACCATCAATCTGGGCATCTTCAACCTGCTGCCCTTCCCGGCACTGGACGGCGGCAAGGTGGTCTTCCTCATCATTGAGGGCATCACGGGCCGCGCGGTGCCCGAAAAGCTGCAGAGCGCGTTGACCGTTGCGGCGTTCGGGCTGCTGTTCGCGCTGATGCTCTTTGCAACCTACAATGATATCATCCGGCTCGTGACCGGAGCCATGTAACAGAAAGGGGAGCCTTATGCGGCAGAAAAAGCGGGAAGTCAAAATTGGAAACGTGACCATTGGCGGCAGCAACCCCATTGCGGTGCAGACCATGCTGAATGTTCCGGTGGAGGACATCGAGGGCAATGTGGCACAGGCAAAGCGCTGCGAGGCAGCGGGCTGCCAGATTTTGCGCGTGACCTGTCCCAGCCCGGCGGACGCCAGGTGCATCGAAGCGGTCAAGAACGCCGTGAGCATCCCCATCGTGGCGGACATCCACTTTGACTATAAGGCCGCGCTGGCCTGTGCAGACGTGGGTGTGGACAAAATTCGCATCAACCCCGGCAATATTGGCGACGACAGCCGCGTGAAGGCAGTGGTGGACGCCTGCCAGCGCAAGAACATCCCCATCCGCATCGGCGTGAACGGCGGCAGCCTGGAAAAGCACATCCTTGCCAAATATGGCGCACCCACGCCGGAAGCCATGGTGGAGAGTGCGCTGTATCATGTGCGCTTGCTGGAAAAGTTCGATTTCAATAATATCGTCATCTCCATCAAGAACTCCAACGTGCCCCGCATGATGGAAGCCTACCGCCAGCTCAGCGCCGTCACGGACTACCCGCTGCATGTGGGCGTGACCGAAGCCGGCACCTACCAGATGGGCCTGCTCAAGAGCGGCATGGGCATTGGTGGGATGCTGCTGGAAGGCATCGGCGATACCATCCGTGTTTCGCTGGCCGCCGAACCGGAAAAGGAAGTGGAAGCCGGTTACAACATCCTGCGTGCCGTGGGCTTCCCGGTGGCAGGGCCGGAGGTCATCACCTGCCCCACCTGCGGCCGCACCCAGTACCCCTGCACCGCCATCGCCAACGAGGTGGAAAAGCGGCTGCAGGGCTACAAAAAATCCATCAAGGTGGCCGTGATGGGCTGCGTGGTCAACGGCCCCGGCGAAGCCCGCGAAGCCGACATCGGCATTGCCGGCGGCAAGGGTGAAGCGGTGCTGTTCCTCCATGGCAAGCCCATCAAAAAGCTGACCGGGGACAATATCCTCGACCAGTTCATGGACGAGATCTATAAACTGTAAACACTGTATTTTCTCTGCTGCCACGCCTGCGGACACAGGTGCGGCAGTTTGTGCTGTAAACCATAAAAAGGAGTACCATTTGTGACACCACTCGTTTCCCAGCTCTGGCCGCAGTTCATGGTGGACCCGGCCTTTGCGTCCTGCTTCGGGCAGGTGATCGTGGAGCATGCCCGGATGCTGCGGCAGAGCCAGCAGGTCATCTTCACGCTGCGCAGCGCCGCCCCGCTGGATAAGGGCCTGTGCGCCCGTCTGCTGGCTTCCCTGCAGCCGGACTATGAAGGCTTTGAGCTAAAAATTGAAAACCTGTTCGGCTATGCCATGCTGGACGAAGCTGCCCTGCGGGACCTGATGGAGGAGATGAAGCGGGACGGTGTGCCCATCAACGGTTTTCTGGACCGGTGCACCATCGGCATCACCGGCCAGAAGATCACCATCGGGGTGTGCCACGGCACGAAGTTTCTGCAGGAGATGGGCTTTGAAAAACTGCTGGCTGAGCGCATTGCGGCCCATACCGGCGTCAAGCCGCAGGTGACGCTGCAAAGCGCGGTGAGCGAAGCCGAGCAGCACCAGATGGAAGAAAAGCTGGAGCGCAAGATCGCGCCGCCGGTGGTCAAGTTCGAGAAGAAGAACACCGCCCCGTCCATCAAGGTGGAGGGCCTCGACCTGACCGACAAGCCCGTGACCATTTTCCACGGCAAGATGTTCAACCCCAAGAACCTCACCCCGCTCAAGGACCTGGGCGGCGAGGGCGGCAAGTGCACCATCTGGGGTGATGTGTTCTTCTCCGAGGTGAAGGGCAACTACCGCAAAATTTACACCGTTTCCATCACCGATTATCAGGGCTCCATCAACCTGAAAATTCGCGCGCAGGAAGGCGAGGACTGCTCCAAGTGGGAGTCCCTCGGCAAGGGCACCACCCTCATCGTGCGCGGTGACTGCTCCTACGATAAATACGAGCACGATTATATCGTTTACCCCTACGATGTGCTCATCGTGGAGCGCAAAAAGCGGGAGGATACTGCCCCGGTCAAGCGGGTGGAGCTGCACCTGCACACCAAGCTTTCCAGCATGGACGGCTTCTGCGACCCCGGCGGCATCGTCAAGCTGGCCCACCGCATGGGGCACCCGGCCATTGCCATCACCGACCACGGCGTGTGTCAGGGCTACCCGGAAGCCATGCTGGCGGCGGACGACATCCACAAGACCGACCCGGATTTCAAGCTGATCTACGGGTGCGAAGCCTACTTTGTGGACGACATGGTGCCCTGCGTCTACGGCGTGAAAGACCAGCCGCTGGACGGCGAGTTCTGCGTGTTCGATACTGAGACGACGGGCCTTGACCCCGGCGTGGAGTATATGACCGAGATCGGTGCGGTCATCGTGAAGAACGGGGAAGTGGTGGACGAGTTTGACACCTTTGTCAAGCCCGGCAAGCCCATCACGCCCAAGATCACCGAGCTGACCGGCATCACCAACGAGATGGTGGCCAACGCCCCCAGCGAAAAGGAAGCACTGGAAGCTTTCCTGCAGTTTGCGGGTGACCGCATCCTTGTGGGCCACAATGTCCACTCCTTTGATATGCGTTTTCTGCGGGCCGCCGCGAAGCGCAGCGGCATCTCGCTGGAAGGCACGACCTATATTGACACCCTGACCATGGCACAGGCCATGTACCCCGGCCTGCACAACTACAAGCAGGGCACCATCAACAAGCACCTGGAGCTGCCCGCCTACGAAGCCCACCGCGCCTGTGAGGACTCGGCGGCGCTGGGCCGCATCTTCGGCGTGATGCTGAACGATCTGGCCGAAAAGCAGGTGACGAAGGTCAGCGAGATCAACACGGGTCTCGGCGGCAACCGCGAAGTGCTGAAAAAGAAGTATTATCACCTCATCATTCTGGTCAAGAACCAGATGGGCCTGAAGAACCTGTACAAGATCGTCAGCGAAGCCCACGTGAATTACTTCTTCAAAAAGCCCCGCGTGCCCCGCAGCCTGCTGAACAAGTACCGCGACGGCCTGCTGCTCACCTCGGCCTGCGAAGCAGGTGAGCTGTACCGCGCCATCGTGGACGGCACCAGCTACGACGAACTGAAAAAGATCGCATCCTACTATGATATCCTGGAAATTCAGCCGCTGGGCAACAATGCCTACATGGTGCGCGAGGGCAAGGTGGACAGCGAGGAGGACATCAAGAACTTCAACCGCACGGTTATTAAACTGGGCGAAGACCTGCACAAGCCGGTCATTGCTACCGGCGACGTGCACTTCACCGAGCCGGAAGATGCGGCCTACCGTGCCGTGCTGCAGGCAGGCAACGGCTTCAAGGACGCCGACAACCAGCCGCCGCTGTTCTTCCGCACCACGCAGGACATGCTGGCGCAGTTCTACTACCTGCCCAAGGAAAAAGCTTACGAGGTGGTGGTAAAGAACCCCCGCAAGATCGCTGCCATGATCGACAACACGGTGCGCGCCATCCCGCGCGGCACCTACCCGCCCAGCATCGAGGGCGCAGAGCAGCAATTGCGCGATGCAACGTGGGAACACGCCAAGCGCGACTACGGCGACCCGCTGCCAGAGATCGTGGAAAAGCGTCTGCAGAAAGAGTTGGATTCCATCTGCGGCCACGGCTACGCGGTGCTGTATGTTATTGCGGTCAAGCTGGTGGCCTACTCCAACGCGGGCGGCTATCAGGTGGGCAGCCGTGGTTCGGTCGGCTCGTCGGCTGTGGCCCATTTCTCCGGCATCTCGGAGGTGAACAGCCTGCCGCCCCACTATCGCTGCCCCAAGTGCAAGCACAGCGAGTTCATCACCGACGGCAGCGTGGATGACGGCTTTGACCTGCCGGACAAGAACTGCCCCAACTGCGGCACCCGGATGCTGGTGGACGGCCACGACATCCCCTTCGAGACCTTCCTGGGCTTCTACGGCGACAAGGAGCCCGATATCGACCTGAACTTCTCGGGCGAATATCAGTCCAACGTCCACCGCTACACCGAGGAACTGTTCGGTAAAGCCAACGTGTTCAAGGCCGGTACGGTGTCCGGTATTCAGGACAAAACGGCCTATGGCTACGTCAAAAAGTATCTGGACGAGCGCGGCCGCACCGTGAATCACGCTGAGGAGAACCGCCTGACGCTGGGCTGCACCGGCGTCAAGCGCACCACCGGCCAGCACCCCGGCGGCATGGTCGTCGTGCCGGACACCTACGAAATTTACGATTTCTGCCCCATCCAGCACCCGGCAGACGATGTGGCAGGCGGCCTGCTGACCACCCACTTCGAATTCAAGTATCTGCATGATACGCTGCTCAAGCTGGACGAGCTGGGCCACGATATGCCCACCTTCTACAAATATTTTGAGGAGTACACGGGCATCCCCATCGACAGCATCCCCATGAACGACCCCAAGGTGTACAGTCTGCTCACCAGCCCGGAAGCGCTGGGCGTGACCCCGGAACAGATCGACAGCCAGACCGGTACCTTCGGCATCCCGGAAATGGGCACGAACTTCGTGCGCGGTATGCTGGTGGAAGCCCGGCCCAAGAACTTCTCCGAGCTGATCCAGATCTCGGGCCTGTCCCACGGCACCGACGTGTGGACTGGCAACGCGGATGAGCTGATCCGCAGCGGCACCTGCACCATCGCGGAAGTCATCGGCTGCCGTGACAGCATTATGCTGTACCTGCTGCGCAAGGGTCTGGAACCCAAGATGGCCTTCGACATCATGGAGGCCGTGCGTAAAGGCAAGGTGGCCAAGGGCGGCTTCAAGGACGGCTGGGAAGAAGCCATGCGGGAACACGATGTGCCGGACTGGTACATTGAGAGCTGCCGCAAGATCAAGTATATGTTCCCCAAGGCCCACGCCGTGGCCTACCTGATGTCGGCCATCCGCCTGATGTGGTTCAAAATCTACCGCCCGCCCGAGTTCTACGCGGTGTACTTCACCGTGCGCGGCGACGACATTGACTACGAGGCCGCTGTGGGCGGTGCGGCGGTGGCCCGCGCCCACATGGAGGAGGTCAAGCGCCGCCTGAAGGAAGAAAAGAACGCCAAGGACGAAGATGTGCTGGTCAGCCTGCAGCTGGTCAACGAAATGCTGGCCCGCGGGTTCGAATTCCTGCCCATCGAGCTGGGCAAGAGCCGCGGCTCCAAGTATATCGTGGAGGACGGCAAGGTGCGCCTGCCCTTCTGCGCGCTGAAAGGCCTGGGCGGTGCGGCCGCCGATGCGCTGGAAAAGGCCACCATCCACGGCGAGGAGTATATCTCGGTGGAGGAGCTGCAGCAGGCCTCCGGCGTCGGCAGCAGCATCCTGGACCGCCTGCGCCAGGTGGGCGCTCTGGGCGACCTGCCCGAGAGCAGCCAGGTGAGCTTCTTCTGAGAAATAAAGGCCGTTGCACAGATTTTGTGCAGCGGCCTTTTGTCAGGTCTGGACGATTTTGAATGCCCGCCGCGTGTGCTTTGGGCATTTTCAGCGGAAAGGTATTTTATAATTTCCAAGGCTGGAAGTTCTGCGGAACTTCCAGCCTTGCTTTTTTACTAGAAAAAGAGGCTGCCGCACGGAATACCATGCAGCAGCCTCTTTATAGTTTGCGATAATGCCAGATCAGGGCAGGGGAGTGCTTACTCCACGCTGATCATATAATAATACACGGGCTGGCCGCCGCGGATGTGGCTGACCTCGACGTGGTTCGGGCACTTTGCCTTGACGATCTCGGTCACCTTCTCGGCGTCCTCGTCGCTCACGTCGCAGCCGGAGATGATGGTGACGAAGCTGGAGTCCTTCTTGCACATGCCGCGGGCCAGACGGTAGGTGGCCTTGGTGATGTCGTTGGAGGTGGAGACGATCTTGCCGTTCTCCAGCGCCATGATCTCGCCCTTCTTGATGCGCTTGCCGTCGTACTCGCTGTCACGGGCAGCGTAGGTGATCAGGCCGGTGGACACCTTATCGGCCGCTGCCATCATGTTGATGGTGTTGGTCTCGGCGTTCACGGAAGGATCAAAGTTCAGCAGAGCAGTGATGCCCATGGGCACGGTGCGGGTGGGCAGCACGATCACCTGACGGTCGGCCAGCTTCTCGGCCTGCTCGGCAGCCATGATGATGTTCTTGTTGTTGGGCAGCACGAACACGGTCTTGGCGGGCACGCTCTGGATGGCGGCGAGGATGTCCTCGGTGGCGGGGTTCATGGTCTGGCCGCCGGAAACGACAGCGTCGGCTGCCAGATCGGTGAACACGGCTTTCAGGCCTTCGCCTGCTGCCACGGCCACAAAGCCGTAGTCACGGCTGGGGTCCACAGCGGCGTAGACGAACTCGCTGGCCTGCGCGGGAGCCTTCTCGGCAGAAGCCTGCTTTTCCAGGCTCTTGCCCTGCTTCTGGCGGGCCAGGAACTGCTCGTGCATGTTCTCGATCTTGAAGTTGGTCAGGTAGCCGTACTTGATGGCCTCGCTCAGGATCTTGCCGGGGTCGGCGGTGTGGACGTGCAGGTTGATGACATCGTCATCCTCGATGCACACCACGCTGTCGCCGTTGGATTCAGCGAAGGCACGCATCTTTGCGGCGCTGGCGCCCTCGTTCTTGTTGATGAGGAACTGGGTGCAGTAGCCGTTCTTGATGTCCTCCACCTTCATCAGGTCGTCGGTGAAGACGCCCTTGCCGGCGTTCTCGGTGGAGAGCTTGGCCTTGTTGGGGGCGGGCTCGCCGCCTGCCACGATGGGCTCACCATGGAACACCTTGCCCATGCCCTCGAAGATGATCAGGATGCCCTGACCGCCTGCGTCCACGACGCCGGCCTTCTTCAGAACAGGCAGCAGGTTCGGGGTGTCGTCCAGGGCCTTCTGGCCCGCGGTCATCACCACGTCCCACAGGGCGGGCACATCGGCGGCACCGCAGGCGGCAGCTTCCTCGCTGGCCACGCGGGCCACGGTGAGGATGGTGCCCTCGGTGGGCTTCATGACGGCCTTGTAAGCACCCTCGACGCCCTTCTTCAGGGCCTCGACGATGTCGGCAGCGTCGGCTTCCTTCTTGCCTTCCAGTGCCTTGGAGAAGCCGCGGAACAGCAGGCTGGTGATGACGCCGGAGTTGCCGCGTGCGCCGCGCAGCATGGCAGAAGCAGCAGTCTTGGCAGCTTCGCCCACGGTGCAGCTGTCGTCCAGAGCTTCCAGCTCACGCACGGAAGCACCCACGGTCATGCCCATGTTGGTGCCGGTGTCGCCGTCCGGGACGGGGAAGACGTTCAGCTCGTCCACGCGGGAGCGCTGATTGTTGATGTTGTTGGCGCCGGAAATAATGGCGTCGCGCAGGATCTTACCAGAAATCATTCTTTATTACTCCTTGTATCTCGCCGGGGAAAAGCGCCCCGGCACTGGGATGAAACGTCAGGCTCAGCCGATCACATCGTCCACCGAGACCACCACGCGGGCGACCTTCAGGCCGGTGGCCTGCTCCACCTCGTCCTTGACGCGGTGGGAGATGCTGCGGGCAGCAGTGGAGATGTTCAGGCCGTAGCTCACGGCGATGTGCAGCTCGATCACCAGACGCCCATCTTCCTGCGTGACACGGACACCTTTTTCCGGGTAATCGGAACCGTGCACCATGCTTCTGACGGCATCGGTCATATCGCGGGGTGCCATTGCGGCAACACCGTAACACTGCTTGGCTGCTTCACCCACCAGGGTCGCAAAGTACCCGGAGGTAAAGCTGACATCCCCCAGAGGGAAACGGGAAGTGATCATAGTCGCTCTGCTCCTTTATGTTAGTTTCGTAAAACACATGCAAGGTCTGGGGTGCCCGGCCGGGCGCGAAAGCACGGCGCTCACCGAGAAATACCCATTCCATTATACAACTTCAAAGCCCGGTTGTACAGTTCTAATTGCTGGCATCGCAGTTTTTTGCGGCATTTTTTGTGCGCGGCGCGGCTTTCGGGCCGTTTCGCGCCGCAAAAGCGGTAAGATACCGGACGCGAGTCGATTTTATCAAACCCGAAAGTATGACGAAAGAAAGCAAACAATCTGTTAAAAAATTATAAAAGGTGGGTGAGAACGCTTTATCTGTCTATGGAAAAGTGCTAAAATGGAACCAAGGATAGGGACTGCGGCGCAGGGTCCCGCTGTGCGGAAAGACTGCGCTGTTTTTTGCGCTGCAAGATCATCACATTTTTAGGAGCTGTTGTCATGAACATTCTGTTTTTCCTTTCTCCCAAGCAGGATCTGATGTACGTTTACGATGATTTCACCCTTCGTCAGACGCTGGAAAAGTGGGAGAACAACCGTTATGCGTCCATCCCGGTGCTGAACCGGCAGGGCAAGTATGTGGGCACCCTGACCGAGGGCGATATCCTCTGGGGGTTGAAAAAGTTCCACGGGCTGGACCTGGAGGCCGCTGAGGACGTGCCCATCTCGGCCTTCCCCCATAAGCGCGACTATAAGGCCGTCACCGTGACCACCAGCATGGACCAGCTGATCGAAGCCGCCATGAACCAGAACTTTGTGCCGGTGGTGGACGACCGGGGCAGCTTCATCGGCATCGTGCGGCGGCAGGCCATCATCCGCTACTGCTACGAAAAGGCCCGCACCGAGCAAAAGCCGCAGAGCCAGCGCCTGCCGGAGTATGCGGCGGTGCACTGAAACGGTATATATTATCATAAATAGGTAACGGGAGCTGCCCTGCACGAAAAACGGTGCGGGGCAGCTTTTTTGCGCAAAACAGCCTGAAAGTCCGTTTTATGGGATGGCTTCTGTGCGATAATACAGCCATGGAACGAAAACGCTCCAAAAATCAACACAAAACAGCACAGGAGGGAACAGGAATGAAAGAGTATGAACTGCGTTATGTGGGGAGCCATGTGGAGGTATACACCGGCAATGGGGTGTTCCTGTTCTCGGCGGATACGGTGCGCGAGGCCATGGAAGAACTGGCGGGGTAAGCGCCGCTTAACTGCGGTCGCGTTTGGCACGTTTGTAAAATCAATGTAAAATAATTGAAAAGAAGCCGTCTGTGAAAAGCTCAGAAGCGGAAAAATGTGTAGAAAAAGTGGTTTTCATGTAAAATAAACCTTGTTGTTGCAGGGGAAAAGATGATATAATAACAGCAAGCGCGGCCGCGGCACAAAAACTGTGCACTCCGCCCGGAAGGATGGGCGGGCGGCCCGAACGGCTGCCGGGACAAACCGCTGCAAGGCGTGCCCCGGCGGCTGTGTGCTGTCAAAAAAGCGTTAAACGGAAGATCATCTGCTAGGAGTATCGTTATGGATATCACTCACATCACCTCTTTGCTGGGCGGCATCGCGCTGTTCCTGTACGGCATGTCCATCATGGGTGCCGGTCTGGAAAAGCTGGCGGGCGGCAAAATGCAGGGCGTGCTGCAAAAGCTGACCTCCTCCACCATCAAAGGCGTTATCTTCGGCACCCTTATCACGGGTGTCATTCAGTCCTCGGCCGGCACCGTCGTCATCTGTGTCGGCCTGGTCAACTCCGGGATCATGACCCTGACGCAGTCGGTAGGCGTCATCATGGGTGCAAACATTGGTACCACTGTCACCGGCCAGCTCATCCGCATGGCGGATATCTCCGGCGACAGCCTCTGGCTGACCCTCATTCAGCCCAAGACCTTTGCGCCTGTGGTGGCGTTCATCGGCTGCATTTTTTATGTGTTCCTGCGCAACGCCAAGAAAAAGAACATCGGTCAGATCATGCTGGGCTTCGGCATCCTGTTCACCGGCATGAGCCTGATGGACACCGGCGTGGCCCCCCTGCGGGAAAGTGCGGTGTTCCAGAACCTGTTCGTCACCATGACCAACCCCATCCTGGGCGTTCTGGTGGGCGTGGTGGTCACCGTCATCATCCAGTCTTCTTCCGCTTCGGTGGGCATCCTGCAGGCGCTGTCCAGCACCGGCCTTGTCACCTTCAGCTCGGCCATCCCCATCATTCTGGGTGCCCACATCGGCACGGCTTTTACTCCGCTGCTGACCATCGGCGGTTCTTCCAAGGACGGCAAGCGCGCCGCCCTCATCCACCTGTATTTCAACGTCATCGGCAGCGTGATCTTGCTGGCGCTGGTGTATGCGGTGCAGTTCACCATTGGCATCCCCATGTGGCATGACGTGATGAACAAGAGCTCCATCGCAAACATCCACACCCTGTCCAGCATCTGCGCCATGCTGCTGTTCCTGCCCTGCAGCGGCGTGCTGTCCAAGCTGGCCATGCTCACCGTGCCGGACAACGCCGAGGAAGCCCAGGAGCTGAGCATGCCCGTGCTGGACGAACGCCTGTTCAAGAGCCCGGCCGTGGCCCTGCAGCAGGCCAAGAACGCGGTGGTGAAGATGTCCCGCCGCGCCGCCCGCAACGTGAACCTTGCCGCGCCCATGCTGCTGAAGCTGGACGAAGACACCGTCAGCGCCATCAAGGTGCGCGAGAACCTGATCGACCGCATGGAGGTGGCCATCTCCAACTACCTTATTAAGATGACCGACCAGGAGCTGGGCGACGACGAGAGCCACGAGGTGACCGAACTGCTGAACTTCGTCACCGAGTTCGAGCGCATCGGCGACTATGCCGTGAACATTATGGAAAAGGCCGAGGAGCTGAACGAGAAGGAAGCCTCTTTCAGCGAGAGTGCCCAGAAGGAGCTCAAGCTGCTGGAGCAGGCGCTGGAGCGCATCCTGAACCTGACCAACGACGCCTTTGAAAACGACGACATGCACAAGGCCGCTCAGGTGGAACCGCTGGAGGAGATCATCGACGTGATGGTGGAGCGCCTGCGCGACCAGCACATCCGCCGCCTGAAGGACGGCGTGTGCTCCATCGACACCGGCGTGGTGTTCCTGGACGTGCTGAACAACGCCGAGCGCATCTCGGACCACTGCTCCAACATCGCAGCCCGGCTCATCGGCATGGATGCGGGCGAAGACTACGACTCCCACACCCTCAAGAGCATCATGCACCACAACCCCACCAAAGACTACATGCTGGAGTATGAGGAGTGCCGCAAGGCCTACCTCATCCCGCTGGAATCCATGGAAGCATAAAAAGGTAAATCGACAAAAAAAGCAAAACCCTCCGGCGTGCGTCGGAGGGTTTTGTTTTTTGAAAAAGTATGAGGCAGACAAAATGAGAATACTCAGCGCTGAGCGGCACGCTGCGGGATGATGACCCACTTGTGGTGGGTGTGGAAACCATCCACTTTGGGCGATTTGTTGCACACGCCGGGGTTGGGCGGGCCGCTTTGCAGATCCTTGCTGGTCTGCATCCCGCAGAAATGGCACTGGTAGTGGAGCCGGATCGGTTCGGACATGGGGATCACACTTCCTTCTTCTCACACTGGCTAAGAAACTTTACTCTCTTTGATTATTATACAATTGCATCGTTACGATGTCAATAAAAAATGACAGATTTGACATATAAAGTTAAGGCGCGGCTTACTCCCCCAGGTCTTCCAGCAGCTGGTCCAGCTCCAGCTCGCTGTGCACCCGGATGCCCTGCTTGATGCGCAGCGCGTCGTTTTCCGGCAGCAGGTTCGTGTAGATGCCGGTCACGGTCAGAAGGGCCCCGGCGGTGCCGTCTGCATCGCAGCGATACACGGCCACCCGGCCGCCCTTGTCCTGCAGCAGATACCCCTGGGCCGAAAGCTCCGGCAGGGCCTGCGCAGCAAGGCTTTCTTCTGCCGAGGAGGGCGGCGTTTCGCTCCCGGCAGGGGAGGGCAGAGTGAGGCGCGGCAGGGCCATCCAGAACAGGCTGAATGCAATGGTGAACACGCACAGCCCGTAGAACAGGCAGGTGTACAGCTTGCGCATGGGGAAAACACGCTCCTTTCAGGAAAAAGTATGGCCGGAAAAGGGGAAAGGTAAACATTTTTCACATCCGAATGCTGTACTTTGACCGGCAGAATGTGATATACTAACCATAACTGGGACCGTTCCGGACGAAGATTGGTCCTTGCCCGTGTCCGGCGGGCGTGCTATAATATGGTATTGCGTGCAGCAGTGTGCACGCCGCAAACAAACATTCCCAGCGCGTGGCGCTGGATCATCAGCCTGTAATGATAGGAGGCGATTTCTATCTCCGACAATGAGATGAGAAAGATCCGCCGCAGCGGCGAAGAACATTCGGCCGCACCGGCGGGCCGTAGGGTGAACGTGAACAACAGCCGCCGGGAGCAGCCCGCGCGGGAACCGCGCGGTGCCAAGCCGCCGAAGGAACCGAAGGAGAAAAAGAACCATCCCATCCTGCGGTTCATCGGCCGCACCATCGCCACCCTGATCTGCCTGGGCGTCATGCTCGGCAGTCTGGTGGCCGTGGGCATGGTGTACTATGTGGTGCAGGCCACCGCCAACGACGGCGACCTGCTGGACCTGGACAACATCCAGCTGAGCCAGTCCAGTGTGGTCATGGCCACCGACCCGGACACCGGTGCCCAGGTGGAGTATGCCACCCTGCGCTCCTCCAACAGCCACCGCGTGTGGGCAGACCTGGAGCAGATCCCCACGAACCTGCAGTATGCGTTCATCTGCACCGAGGACAAGGACTTCTACAATGAGCCCGGCGTCAACTTCAAGCGCACCATCGGTGCCATGGTCAACGAATATCTGCTGCCCATCTACAGCTCGAAGCAGGGCGCTTCCACGCTGGAGCAGCAGCTCATCAAGAACCTGACCGAGGATGACAGCGCCAGCGGCATCGAGGGTGCCCTGCGCAAGCTGCGCGAGATCTACCGCGCCCTGTGCCTGAGCAAGAGCTACTCCAAGGAGACCATCCTGGAAGCTTACCTGAACACCATCAGCTTCACCGGCACCATCCAGGGCGTGCAGACGGCGGCGAACGAGTACTTCAACAAGGATGTCAGTCAGCTGACCCTGTGGGAGTGCGCCACCATCGCCTCCATCACCAAGAACCCCACCAACTATAACCCTTATACAAACCCGGAAAACCTGATCAACCGCCGCAACTTCCTCATGTACAACATGTGGCAGCAGGGCGTCATCAGTGAGGACGAGTACCGCAATGCGGCCGCACAGCCGCTGGTGCTGGCCGAGGAGGAGGACACCAAGAAGACTTCCTCCGTCACCTCTTACTTCACCGATGCATTGTTCACCGAAGTGGTGCAGGACATCATGGCGAAGGAGAACATCACCGAGTCGGAAGCGCAGAAGCTGCTGTACACCGGCGGTTTCACCATCGAGGCTACCGTCAACACCAAGGTACAGTCCGCCATGGAGAACCTGATGCTGAACACCGACGACGCCTACTTCCCGGCCGGCTGGCATGAGGAAGAAGTCACCTCCATCTCGGACGACGACATCCAGGTGATGAACGACGACGGCACCCCCAAGACCCGCACCGGCGACGACGGCACGGTCTACTATTACCGCAACGTCCGCACCCAGGCTGCCATGGTCACGCTGGACTATGACGGCAACGTCATCGCCATCGTGGGCGGTCTGGGCGAAAAGACCAAGAGCCTTTCGCTGAACCGCGCCTACAGCGTCACCCGGCAGACCGGCTCCACCATCAAGCCCATCGGTGCCTATGCACTGGGCATTGAATATGGTCTGGTGAACTGGTCCACCATGCTCAACAACTCGCCCCTGTACCAGAAGCAGGACATGGTCATCCGCGATGAGGACTACTGCCGCAAGAACGGCCTGATGGGCCTGACCGACAAGCAGCTGCGTGCTTACCCCAATGCATGGCGCAGCTGGCCCCGCAACTACGGCGGCAGCTATGGCGACAACAGCGATGTGCCGCTGTGGAACGGTCTGGCCCGCTCGCTGAACACCATTGCCGTCCGCGTGGGCGACCTGGTGGGCGCAAGCAACATCTTCAATTTTGTTTACAACACCCTGCAGCTGGATACGCTGGACCCCACCAACGATGTGGGTCTGGCCCAGATGGTCATGGGCAGCCAGACCCACGGTGTCACCCCGACGGCGCTGGCGGCCGCCTTCCAGATCTTCTATGACGGCGAATACACCACCCCGCACCTGTACACCCGTGTGCTGGACCGCGACGGCAACATCTATCTGGAGAACAACGCCACCAGCTATCAGGCACTGACGCCGGATACCGCCTACGTCATGAATCGCCTGCTGAAGAACGTGCTGTACTCCAGCGTGGGTACTGCCAGCGGCCGCTACCCCAACTCCAACGGCATGGAAGCCTTTGGTAAGACCGGTACCGCCAGCGACGAAAAGGACCTGTGGTTCGTGGGCGGCACGCCGTACTACGTCACCGCTGTGTGGTGGGGCTACGACGCGCCCTATGATATGACCAAGACCCTGGGCAAGCAGCAGGCCAAGACCCGCACCTGTGTCAACGCCTGGAAGGCGCTGATGGAGCAGGCGCAGGCAGACCTGCCCTATAAGGCATTCCCCACGTCCGATGGCGTAGTGGAGCGCCGCTACTGCACCCAGAGCGGTCTGCTGGCCGGTGCCTCCTGCCCGAGCACGGCAGTGGGCTACTACCGCGCCGACGATCTGCCCGATACCTGCAACTACTCTCACGCCAGTGCGGCAGCCGAGCCCCCGGCCGACACCGCCGCCCCGGCAGGTGATGCGGCCCCGGAGCAGACTGTCATCCCGTCGGATACAAGTGCCCTGGATACCGAGTGATTCTGTAGCCTGCGCGCGGACAAAACGGGCAAAAGTCGTACAACTTCGGCTTCTGCCCATAATTCCGGCAAGGAAACACCGCACTTCACAAGCCAAAACTGGATAATCTGCCAAAAACGCATCCGGCCTCTTGCAAAGCAGGGGACCGGATGTTATTATATTCACTGCAAGAACACTTGTGTTTGTGAGGTGAACAAGTTGGAACGCCGCTTTTATCTGGTCGATGCGCAGGTCCTGCCCGAAGTTTTCCTGAAGGTGGTCCGTGCCAAAGAACTGCTGGCCAGCGGGGAAGCACGCAGCATTTCCGCTGCCACCCGCGCCGTGGACCTTTCGCGCAGCGCCTTCTATAAGTATAAGGACTGCATCTTTGATTCCGAGAACGGCCGCGAGGTCATCACCGTCATGGCCACCCTGCGGGACGAGACGGGCGCTTTGCAGAGCCTGCTGGCCGGCATCAGCGCCGCCGGTGCAAGTATCGTCACCATCAATCAGTCCACGCCGGAGAACGGTGCCGCACTGGTGGCTGTCACCATCCGCACCGATACCATGCAGATGACCCCGGAGGAACTCACGGAAAAGCTTTCGCGCCAGCACATGGTGGTGGGCGTGCACTGCGGATACAATCTCTGATCGCAGATATAGGGAAACGAGGGAGAACAACAATGGCTAAAATTGCAATTCTGGGCTTTGGCACGGTGGGCAGCGGTGTCTACGAAGTGCTGTGCCGCAACGCCGCGGGCGTCTCCCGCCGCGCAGGCGAACCGGTGGAGGTCAAGTATATCCTGGACCCGAAGGATTTTTCGAACCACCCGGCAGCCCATCTGTTCGTCAAGAACTTTGACACCATTCTGGAAGACCCGGAGATCAAGGTCGTGGTCGAGACCATCGGCGGCACCCGCTTCGCCTACCCGTATGTGAAGGCCTGTCTCGAGAGCGGCCGCAGTGTGTGCACCTCCAATAAGGAGATGGTGGCCACCTACGGTGCCGAGCTGCTGGCTCTGGCCAAGGAGCATGGCTGCGCTTTCCTGTTCGAGGCTTCGGTGGGCGGCGGCACGCCCATCATCACGCCGATGCACCAGTGCCTGGCGGCCAATGTCATCACCGAGGTGCAGGGCATCGTGAACGGCACCACCAACTTCATGCTCACCAAGATGGTGCGCGAGGGTCTGGGCTTTGACGACGCGCTGAAGATCGCACAGGAGCTGGGCTACGCCGAGACCAAGGACCCCAGCGACGACGTGGACGGCCGCGACGCCTGCCGCAAGATCGCCATCCTGTCCTCGCTGGTCTGCGGCCACCAGATCTACCCTCAGAACATCCCCACCCGCGGCATCCGCGATATCACCACGGCGGACGTGGCCAGCGCCGAAAAGCTGGGCTGCGTCATCAAGCTGATCGCCTGGATGAAGCTTGGCAAGGACGGCAGCGTGGCCGCCGGTGTGGAACCCTGCCTGGTGCCCAAGGCAAACCAGCTGGCCAGCGTGGACGACGTGTTCAACGCGGTGCTGGTCAAGGGCGATATGCTGGGCGACGTGGTGTTCTACGGCAAGGGCGCAGGCAAGCTGCCCACCGCCAGCGCTGTGGTGGCCGACGTGGTGGATGCCCTCAAGCACGGCTCCAAGGTGCACGACAGCCTGTACTGGCAGCCCGCTGAGCCGGTGGACGGCATGCTCACCGATCCTGCTCCTGCTGCATATTATGTGCGTGTGGCAGGCATTGCTCCCGCAGTGGTGGAAGCCATCTACGGTTACGGCAAGGTGGTGGATGAGCGCTACGACGGCTGCGCCTACTTCGTGGAGCGCGCCGACGAGAAGGCGCTGACCGAAGCAGCCCGCAAGGTGGAGGCCGTGGGCGGCAGCGTGAAGCTGGTGCTCAAGCGTCTGCCGGAAGAAAACTGATAACGGAACAAAGAAAGGTGCGGCGGCTATGAAGATCAAGGTTTCTGTCCCGGCCACCAGTGCGAACATCGGCTCCGGCTTCGATGCACTGGGTCTGGCGGTGACGCTGTATAATACGGTCACCTTTGAGGAAAGCGAAGTGCTGGACATCTCGTCCGCAGACGGCACCCGCATCCCGCGCGGCGAGTCGAACCTCGTGTACCGCTCGGCAAAGGGCCTGTTCGAGAAGGTGGGCAAGCAGATCCCGCCCCTGAAGATCACCCAGACGAACCCCATCCCCATGGCGCGCGGGCTGGGTTCTTCCTCGGCCTGCATCATCGCGGGATTGCTTGGCGCGAACCGGATGCTGGGCGATGTGCTCAACACCCAGGAGCTGCTCACGCTGGCTACTTCCATCGAGGGCCACCCGGATAACGTGGCCCCGGCCCTGCTGGGCGGCCTGACCAGCAGCGTCTTTGAGGATGGCAAGGTCTACTCGGTCAAGCGCAACGTGGACGAAACGCTGTGTTTTGCCGCCATCGTGCCGGACTACAAGCTGCTGACCGAAGCGGCTCGTGCAGCCCTGCCGAAGGAAGTTTCGCACAAGGACGCGGTGTATAACCTGTCCCGCGCAGCGCTGGTGCCCGCCGCGTTCTGCGAGGGCCGCCACGACCTGCTGGCCATTGCCACCGAGGATAAGCTGCACCAGCCCTACCGTATGCCGCTGATGCCGGGCTCCAAAGAAGTATTTGACATGGCACGGCTGTGCGGTGCCAAGGCGGTTTACGTATCCGGTGCAGGCAGCACCGTGATGGCGGTGGCCGAGAAGGCCGACGCCGAAAAGTTCTATTCCAAGCTGGAAAAAGGTCTGGAGCTGCTGGAAGGTCTGGACGGATGTGAAGCATTTACACTGCTGCGACTGGATGCCGATAACACCGGCGCGACTGTGGAATGATAAATGGGTAAGGGAAGTGCAAGGCTGTGCCAACCGCTTCCGCCCGGTGAGACCCCGTGTGTACGGGGGCAAAAAGAGGAGAGTGACAAGATATGGCGTTGATCGTACAGAAGTTCGGCGGTTCTTCGGTGAAGGACCGTGACCGTATCTTCAACGTGGCGCGCATTGTGGCCAACACCCACAACGCGGGCAATGACGTAGTTGTGGTGGTGTCTGCTCAGGGCGACACCACCGATGACCTGATCGCCAAGGCAGGGGAGATCACCCACAACCCTTCGGCGCGTGAAATGGATATGCTGCTGGCCACCGGCGAGCAGATCAGCATTTCGCTGCTGGCCATGGCCCTGAACGAGCTGGGCTGCCATGCCATCAGCCTGACCGGCTGGCAGGCGGGCTTCCGCACCGACCGCGCCTACACTAAGGCACGCATCACCCGCCTGGAGACCGAGCGTATCTCCTCCGAGCTGGAGCGCAACCGTGTGGTGGTGGTGGCAGGCTTCCAGGGTCTGAACAAGCTGGACGATATCACCACCCTGGGCCGCGGCGGCTCCGACACCAGCGCAGTTGCCATTGCAGCCGCCCTGCACGCAGACCGCTGCCAGATCTTCACCGATGTGGAAGGCGTTTACACCGCCGACCCGCGCAAGGTGCGCAACACCCGCAAGCTGGAGGAGATCACCTTCGACGAGATGCTGGAGCTGGCATCTCTGGGCGCACAGGTGCTGAACAACCGCAGCGTTGAGCTGGCAAAGAAGTATAACGTGGAGCTGGAGGTGCTCTCCAGCCTGAACCCCATCCCGGGTACGGTGGTCAAGGAGGTTACAAAGGACATGGAAGGTATGCTGATCAAGGGCGTCGCAAAGGACACCGACGTTGCCGTTATTACGATTCTGAACGTTCCCGATGAGCCGGGCATGAGCTTCAAGATCTTCGGCCTGCTGGCCCAGAAGAACATCAACGTGGACATCATCCTGCAGTCCACCGGCCGCGACGGCAAGAAGGACATCAGCTTCACCTGCTCTGAGGGCGAAGCCGACCTGGCCATGCGCGTGCTGAAGGAGAGCGCACACTTCAAGGATGTCAGCGTGGACACCACCTGCGCCAAGGTCTCCATCGTGGGTGCCGGCATGCAGAGCCACAGCGGTGTTGCTTCCAAGATGTTCGAAGCACTGTCCAACAACAACATCAACATCAAGATGATCTCCACCAGCGAGATCAAGATCTCCTGCATCATCAACCGTGAGGATGCCGACAAGGCTGTCAGCTCCATCCACGACATGCTGTTCGATTGATCTTAAAATAGCCTGAACTGCCGCCGCACTGTTTCTTTTGGAAACGGTGCGGCTTTTTTGTTGCACTTTTTGCGGAAAATTATTATACTGATAGAAAACGGACGAACAGGGCGGGGGAGCAGCATGGAACAGCAGACGACGGCACAAAAACAGATGTCACTGCGCGCAAAGGCCACCGGGTGGCTTGCGGCCATTTTGCTGGTGACCCTGATCTCTATCGGCATTGCCACGGCGGTGGGTCAGTGGACCGTGAAGGCCTTCGACACCCTGCTGGAGGATAACGCTGCCTGCTACGCCGTGCAGGATGCCATCAAAGAGGAGACCCGCGCCTTCGAGCACTATGTGCGGGAGCCCTCGCAGGAGAGCAGTCAGACCTTTGCCGATGCCTGCGCGGCGGCGGAAGAAAGTCTTGCCGCTTTGCCCTTCGACTACGCCAAGATCGGCGAGGACCGCTATGCCCGCACCTGGAGCCTGCGGCAGGGCTATGCGGGCTACCAGAAGGCGCGGGACGCCTTCCTGCAGCTGGCCCCCTCGGCGGAAGACTATGTGGAGCGGATGTACGCCGTGATGGACCAGCAGGATTATCTGGCCGAGTATGCCCTGCGGCTGACCCAGGCCACCCTGGAGCAGGAGAACACCACCTACAGCAGCCATGCCACCCGGCTGCAGCGGCTGCCGTGGCTCTACTTCGGGCTGCTGGCGGCGGCGGTGGCACTGATGCTTCTGCTCATCCGGGTGCTGAACCGGGCCGTGGTGCAGCCGCTGCTGCGGCTGGCGCAGGCGTCCCGCAGCATTGCGGGCGGCGACTACACCGGCGCGGACCTGCCGATGCACAGCGGCGACGAGGTGGGCCAGCTCACCGGCACCTTCAACCGCATGAAGCACGCCATGGCGGAACACCTCTCCACCCTGAACGCCCTGCACCGGGAGGAGGTGCGGAATCTGGCGCTGGAAAAGGACCTGGAACACACCCGGCTGGAAGTGCTGAAAAGCCAGGTGAACCCGCATTTTCTGTTCAACACCCTGAACATGATCTCCTGTATGGCCCGGCTGGAAGATGCGTCCACTACCGACCAGATGATCGTGCACCTGGGCAGCCTGTTCCGGCACAACCTGCGCACCAAGCAGCAGGAAGTGACGCTGGAAGAAGAACTGGACGGGCTGGAAGACTACATCTACCTGCAGCAGATGCGCTTTGATGGGCGCATCACCGTGGAAAAGAAGATCGAAGCCGACCCGGCGGCGGTGCGGCTGCCGTCCTTCACCCTGCAGCCCATCGTGGAAAACGCCTTCTCCCACGGGCTCAAGTCCTGCGAGGAAGGCGGGCGCATCCTGCTGCGGGGCTGGATGCAGGGCCGCACCCTGATCCTCACTGTGGCAGACAACGGCAGGGGCATGACCCCGGCGGAGCTGGACGCCCTGCAGGAAAAGATCGCCCAGAGCGAGCGCACCGGCCGCAGCATCGGGCTGGGCAACATTTCCCGCCGCATTACCATGCTGTACCCGGAGGGCCGGATGCAGGTCTTCAGCCGGGAAGGGCACGGCACGGTGATCCGGTTCGAGATCCCGCAGGAGGACCGAGAGGAGGATGGTTCGCATGAAGTGTAAGCTGCTGGTGGCGGAAGATGAGCTGATCGAGCGCAAGGTGCTGTGCAAGACGCTGCAGAAGTACCTGGGCGACCTTATCACCCTGTATGAAGCGAAGAACGGCCGGGAAGCCATCGAAATTTTTGAGCGGGAAGCCCCGCAGGCGGCCATTCTGGATATCGAGATGCCCGGTGCCAACGGGCTGGAAGTGGCACGCAAAATTCGCGAAACGGATAAGAACTGTGCCATCCTGTTCCTCACCGGCTATGATAAGTTTGCCTACGCGCGGCAGGCCATCTCGGTGCGGGCGCTGGACTACCTGCTCAAGCCCTACAACGAGCAGGAGTTGGTGTTTGCGGTGGAGGAAGCCATCCATCAGGTGACGGCCCGGCCCACGCGGCCCAGCCGCCCGGCCCCGGCATCCGCCCCGGCCCCGGTGCGCCGGGAGGAAGACGAAGACGTGCGCACCACCATCATCCGGGCCGAGATCGGCAACTTTATCGAGAACCACTACCGGGAGGACATTTCCATGCAGGACGCGGCAGCAGCCCTGCGCTACTCCGACGCTTACTTCTGCAAGCTGTTCAAGCAGTGCTTCAAGGTAAATTTTTCGGCCTACCTGAACGAGTACCGGGTGAAAAAGGCCCAGCAGCTCATCCGGGATTCCCGCCTGAGCCTGAAGGACGTGGGCACGGCGGTGGGCTATGCGGACGCCAACTACTTCACCCGGGTGTTCAAGCGGCTCACCGGGCAGACGCCTTCCGAGTACCGGACGGCAACGGCAGAGCAGAGCATCCAATAAAATGATTTTGTGCAAAATGACCGGGAACGGGCGGAGAAATCAGCCTGCTCCCGGTTTACTTTTTGCCAGTTTCTTTCGTCCGTACAGCACGAAATTTGTACTTGGATACAACAAAGACAAAATCGTGCTGGCTTTCGCAAAAAATTCCCGTTTCGAAAAAATTCACAGCTTGTTAAAATAAAAACATGAAAGAATGCGAAAAAGCGAAAAGAGAGGATGCAATTCATGAAAAGAAGAACGTTTCTGTCGCTGATGGGCGCAGCGGCACTGACAAGCGGCGCGATGCTTACCGGCTGCGGCGCCGGCTCCGATGACGACCGCAAGATCGTGCGCATCGGCCATGTGCAGTCCCAGACCCACCCGGATCACCTGGGCCTGGAAGCGTTTGCCGACCACATCAATGAAAAGCTGGGCGACAAGTACCGCGTGGAGGTCTACCCCAGTGAGCTGCTGGGCTCCCAGACCGAAATGGTGCAGCTGACCCAGACCGGTGCTATCGATTTTGTGGTGGCGTCCACTGCCATCATGGAGACCTTCAGCGCCAAATACCAGATCTTCAACCTGCCTTACCTGTTCTCCAGCGTGGAGGCCTACCACGAGGCCATGGACGACCCCGAGGTGACGGACCCCATCTTCAAGACCACCTCCAAGGCCGGTCTGGAAACGGTGGCGTGGCTGGACGCAGGCACCCGCAACTTCTACACCATCAAGACCCCCATCAACCAGCCCTCCGACCTGAAGGGCCTGAAGATCCGCGTGCAGCAGTCGCCCACCAACGTGGAAATGATGCGTCTGCTGGGCGGCACCGCCACCCCCATGGGCTTCGGCGATGTGTATACCGCCCTGCAGGCCGGCATCCTGGATGGTGCCGAGAACAACGAGCTGGCTCTGACCGACAACGGCCACGGCGATATCTGCAAGTATTACTCCTACGATATGCACCAGATGGTGCCGGACCTGCTGGTGGCGAACTATGCTTTCCTGGAGGGCCTCAGCGACGAGGAGCGTGCCATCTTCAACGAGGGCTTCGAGATCGTCAAGCAGGTCGAGCAGGGCGCCTGGGAGGACGCTGTAGCCGAGGCCAAGGATAAGGCCGAGAACGAGCAGCACGTCAACTTTATTTACCCGGACACTGCACCGTTCCAGGAGGCAATGGCCCCCCTGCACGACTCTGTGCTGGCCGCAAACCCGGAGCTGCAGTCCATTTACGACCTGATCCAGCAGCATAACGCGGCCAACACCGCAGACTGAGGAGGAGCATCATGGAAAAGCTGAGAAATACCCTGAACAAGGTGCTCAACCTGCTGGCAGGCCTGAGCATGACCGTCATGGTGGTGCTGACCACCTATCAGGTCATCGTCCGTTACATCTTCAATTCGCCCTCCACCTGGTCGGAAGAACTGGTGGGTTACCTGTTCGGCTGGAGCACCATGCTGGGTGCCACCATCGTCTCCGGCGAGCGCGGCCACATGAACATCCCCGTGCTGGTGGACCGCTTCAACCCCACCATGCGCAAGGCCTTCCACATCTTTGCCGAGGTCATTGCCTTCATCTTCTCCGCCGCCATTCTGGTGTTCGGCGGCTTCCAGGTGTCCAAGCTGGCCATGGGCCAGCAGACCTCCTCGCTGGGTGTGGCCGTGGGCGTGTTCTACTGGGTCATGCCCGTCTGCGGCGTGATCATCCTGATCTACTCCATCCTCAACATCATCGGCATTGCCAACGGCTCCATCAGTCTGGATACCCCGGAGGATGCAGACTTCGCCAAGGTGGAAGCTGAAATGGCTGCCGAAGCTGATAAAGATAACAAGGAGGACTAAGCTGTGGCAATTCAAGCATTACTCGTTATTCTGGCAGTCCTGCTGGTGCTGCTGTTCCTCGGTGTGCCTATCTCGTACGCCATTGCGGTTTCTTCTCTGACCGCCATCCTCTCGTCCATTGACCTGAACGTTGCCGTGCTGACCGCTGCCCAGCGCACCTTTGTGGGCATGAGCAAGTTCAGCCTGACCGCCATCCCGTTCTTCATCCTGGCCGGCAACATCATGAACCAGGGCGGCATTGCAAAGCGTCTGGTCGATTTCGTCATGGCCATTCTGGGCAAGCTGCCCGGCGCGCTGCTGGTGACCAACATCGGCACCAACGCCCTGTTCGGTGCCATCTCCGGTTCCGCTTCCGCTGCTGCTGCGGCCGTCGGTTCCATGATCCGCGACGGTGCCGAGGAGCAGGGCTATGACCCCGCCGTTACCGCAGCAACCAACGCGGCTTCCTCCTGCTCCGGCCTGCTGATCCCGCCGTCCAACGCCCTGATCACCTATTCTCTGGCTTCCGGCGGCACGTCTGTTGCTGCCCTGTTCATGGCCGGTTACATCCCCGGCATCATCTGGGCCCTGTGCTGCTGCGTGGTGGGCGTGCTGCTGGCCATCAAGCTGGGCTATAAGGGCACCCCGGGCAAGTTCGACTGGAAGAACCTGGGCGTGTGCACCCTGCGCGCCCTGCCCAGCCTTTCGCTGATCATCGTGGTCATCGGCGGCATCATCGGCGGCGTGTTCTCCGCCACCGAGGGCTCGGCCATCGCCGTTGTCTATGCGCTGATCCTGGCTTTCTGCTACCGCTCCATCAACCTCAGGAGCCTGTGGAAGATCATTGTGGACTCTGCCAAGATGTCCGGCATGGTGGTCTTCCTGGTGGGCGTTTCCAACATTCTGGGCTGGGTCATGGCCTTCCTGCAGATCCCGGACGCTGTGGCGGCCGCTCTGCTGAGCCTGACCAGCAACAAGTACATCATCCTGCTCATCATGAACGTGATCCTGCTGGTGTCCGGCACCTTCATGGACGTGACCCCGGCTATCCTGATCTTCACCCCGCTGTTCCTGCCCATCTGCCAGAGCTTTGGCATGAGCACCATCCAGTTCGGTCTGATCCTCGTGTACAACCTGTGCATCGGCAACATCACCCCGCCCGTCGGCAACGCGCTGTTCGTCGGCATCAAGGTGGGCCGCACTTCGCTGTCCAAGGTCATGCCGTACATGCTCATGTACTATGTGGCCATCATCGGCGGCCTGCTGCTGGTCACCTTCATCCCCGCAGTGTCTATCGCACTGCCCCAGGCAATGGGTCTGATGTAAAACAGATATCATCCTTTTCTTCTCCGTGGGCGGTGCCTTGCAAAAGGCACCGCCCTTTTCCATACCGCTTGCACAAAGAAGGCAAAATGCGCTATACTACAAGGGCAAAGGGGGAGTGCATCATGCGCAGACGGACATTTCTGGCCGGGGCGGGCCTTGCAGCGCTGCAGCTGGCAGGCTGCGGCACCGCGCCGCAGACGGTGCCGGACTACGTGCTGACCTATGCCGACAACCAGCCCGCTGATTATCCCACCACTCAGGGTGCGCAGTATTTCGCCGACCTTGTGCGGGAGCGCACCGGGGGCAAGGTGGTCATTCAGGTAAAGGCCGACGGCGAGTACGGCACCGAGCAGGAGGTATGGCAGCAGCTGGCCATCGGCGGGGTGGACTTTGCCCGGCTTTCGCTGTCCGTCCTCACCGACGATCTGCCCAAGCTGAATGTGCTGATGCTGCCCTACCTCTACCGGGATGCCGGCCATATGTGGCGGGTGCTGGACGGGGACATTGGCGAAGAATTTCTGCAGGCTTTCGCCGAGGGCGGCTGCGTGGGCCTGAGCTGGTACGACGCCGGGGCCCGGTCGTACCAGCCCCGCCAGCCCATCCGCAGCCTTGCGGACCTTGCGGGCAAGACGGTCCGCGTGCAGGATTCGCCGGTCATTCTGGAAATGATCCGGCTGCTGGGCGCGGTGCCGGAAACCACCGCCTACAGCGATGTCTATGCGGCGTTCCAGACGGGACAGATCGACGCGGCCGAGAACAACTGGCCGGCCTACTATTCCATGGACCACTACAAGGTGGCGCGGTATTACACGCTGGACGAGCACAGCCGCGTGCCGGAGATCCAGCTGGTCAGCGGCAGCACCTGGACGAAGCTGCCGACAGAGTACCGCGAAACGCTGCGGGAGTGCGCGCGGGAGTCGGCGCAGTATGAGCGCGGGCTCTGGGCGCAGGAGGAGACGGCGGCCCGCCAGAAGGCGCTGGACGCCGGCTGCCGCGAGATCACCCTCTCGGACGAAGAACTGGAGCGCTTCCGCACATTGGTGCAGCCGCTGTATGCACAGTTCTGCGCCGCCTATCTGCCGCTGGTGGAGGAGATCCAGCAGGAGTAAGTCAAAACTTACCCGGACGGGTCGATTTTTGTCCGCGGAGTAAAAACAGCTTTCTTGCAAAAGTAGATAAATTTCACGGGGCAGAAAGGCGGTTTTTTGTTGGCTGCGCGGAGATTTTTACAAATGCCCTTAATCATATTGACATAGTGGGGAATGGGGTGTAAACTACCAGCAATGGGCCGGAACGGCCCGGAACAAAAACTGCAGGGAGGAAACGGTCATGATGTGTTGTCGCGCAATGTGTTGTTGTTCTGCGAACGCTTCCCGGACCGGCTGCCTTGCAAACGGGCGTGCATTCTGAGCATGTCCCGCAGCGCTGCACAAAGGGTGCAGTCCGAAGGTCGTCAACTGCCTGGAAGCTTGCATAGGGCTTCCGGGCTTTTTGTTTTGGCCTTCGCAGTATCAGGATAACAAGGAGGGGGTCCGGCAATGGACTGGAATGCGATCCAGCAATATTTGCCGCTTTATCAGAAAGCCGCCGTGCTCACCCTGCGGCTGGGCGTCGCAGGCATCATCTTTGCCATCGTCATCGGCCTTGTGTGCGCGGTGATCCAGTATGACAAAATTCCCGTGCTGCGGCAGATCGTGGGGGTGTACATCCAGCTTTCCCGCAACACACCGCTGCTGGTGCAGCTGTTCTTCATCTACTACGGCCTGCCCAAGGTGGGCATCCGTACCAACGCCGAGCTCTGCGGCATCGCGGGTCTGGCCTTCCTGGGCGGCAGCTACATGGCCGAAGCATTCCGCAGCGGCCTGGAAGCCATCGAACCCATCCAGACCGAGAGCGCCTACAGCCTGGGCATGGACCGCTGGCAGGCTATGCGGTACGTCATTCTGCCGCAGGCCATGTCCACCAGTATGCCGGCCTTCATGGCGAACGTCATCTTCCTGCTCAAGGAGACCAGTGTGTTCAGCGCGGTCAGCCTGATGGACCTGATGTTCACGGCCAAGGACCTCATCGGCATGTACTCCAAGACCATCGAGTGCCTGTTTTTGCTGGTGGTGTTCTACCTCATCATTCTGCTGCCGGTGTCCATCGTGGGCAGCCTGATCGAAAGGAGGCTGCGCTATGCTGGATTTGGGTCTTGACGTTCTGTTCAAGGGCAAAAACCTGGCCCGTCTGCTGGGCGGTCTGGGCGTTGCGCTCAAGATCAGTGCCACCTCGGTGCTCATCAGCCTTCCGCTGGGCATCCTGCTGGGCGTGCTGATGACCTTCCGCAACCCCATCATCAAGGCGATTTTGCGGCTGTATCTGGAGTTTATCCGCATCATGCCGCAGATGGTGCTGCTGTTCCTCGTCTACTTCGGCACCACCCGTGCGTTTGGGTGGAACCTTTCCGGCGAGACGGCGTCGGTCATCGTGTTCGTGCTGTGGGGCACCGCCGAGATGAGCGACCTTGTGCGCGGTGCGCTGATCGCCATCCCGAAGCACCAGTACGAAAGCGCTGAAGCGCTGGGCATGAGCCGCGCGCAGGCGTACTGGGACATCATCATCCCGCAGACGGTGCGCCGCCTGATCCCGCTGTCCATCAACCTGATCACCCGCATGATCAAGACCACCAGTCTGGTGCTGATGATCGGCGTGGTGGAGGTGATCAAGGTGGCTCAGCAGATCATCGAAGCCAACCGCACCGCCAGCCCCAACGCCGCTTTCGGCATTTATCTCACGGTTTTCGTGTTATATTTCTTTGCCTGCTGGCCCATCAGCCTGCTGGCAAGCTACCTCGAGAAGAAATGGAAGTGACCGCACATGGCAGAACCTATTTTGACTGTTGAACATCTGATCAAGGCTTATGGTGAGACCCCGGTGCTGGACGACATCAGCTTTGCCGTCAAGCCCGGCGAGGTCATCGTGGTGGTCGGCCCTTCCGGCTGCGGCAAGAGCACCCTGCTGCGCTGTCTGAATGGTCTGGAACCCACCCAGAGCGGCCGCGTCCGGCTGGGCAATGAAACGGTCGCCTACGGCGGCAAGAACCTGACCCAGCTGCGCCAGCGCATCGGCATGGTGTTCCAGAGCTACGAGCTGTTCCCGCACCTGACCGTGCTGGATAACATCCTGCTGGCCCCCACCAAGGTGCAGAAGCGCCCGAAGGACGAGGTGCAGAAGGAAGCCGAAGCCCTGCTGGACCGCGTGGGTCTGCTGGCCAAGAAAAACAGCTACCCCCGCGAGCTTTCCGGCGGCCAGAAGCAGCGCGTGGCCATCGTGCGCGCCCTGTGTATGCACCCGGAGATCCTGCTGTTTGACGAAGTGACCGCCGCCCTCGACCCCGAAATGGTGCGCGAGGTGCTGGACGTGATGCTGGACCTTGCCAAGCAGGGCCGCACCATGATCATCGTCACCCACGAGATGCAGTTCGCCCGCGCCATCGCCAACCGGGTCATCTTCCTGGACGGCGGCAAGATCGTGGAAGAAGCTGCCCCGGCGGACTTCTTCGACCACCCCAAGACCGAGCGCGCGCAGCGCTTCCTGCGCACCTTCACGTTTGATGCTGTGAAATGAGTCACAGATCATATAACGGCTCCGGGGGTTCCGGGGCCATGGGAAAGATTTTGTAAAGGAGAATCCATTATGAAACAGTCCAGAATTTCGCGTCGTTCCTTCCTGCTGGGCCTGGGTGCCGTGTCCGCTGCTGCCGCGCTGACCGCATGCGGCGGTTCCTCTGCTTCCACTGCAGCATCTGGCAGTGCTGCTTCCGGCAGCGGCGTCGTGTACCGCACCCTGGACGAGATCAAGGAGTCCGGCACCATCAACATCGGCGTCTTCTCCGATAAGAACCCGTTCGGCTACGTGGACGAGAACGGCGAGTATCAGGGCTATGACATCTACTTCGGCAACCGTCTGGGCGAAGACCTGGGCGTGGAGATCAACTACGTTTCCACCGAGGCTGCCAACCGCATCGAGTACCTGCAGACCGGCAAGGTGGATGTGATCCTGGCAAACTTCACCGTCACCCCCGAGCGCGCTGAGGAAGTGGACTTCGCTCTGCCCTACATGAACGTGGCCCTGGGCGTCATTTCTCCGGACGATGCCGTTGTCACCACGCTGGACAACTGGAACGCCGATGACCAGATGATCGTCATCTCCGGCACCACCGCCGAGACCTACCTGACCAAGGAGTATCCCGACATCCCGCTGCAGAAGTACGATTCCTACGCAACTGCAAAGAATGCACTGGAGAACCGCAACGGCGTGGCATGGGCCAACGACAACACCGAGGTCATCGCTTTTGCAAAGCAGAACCCCGGCTACACCGTGGGCATCCCCTCGCTGGGCAGCGCCGACACCATTGCTCCCGCTGTGAGCCAGGGCAACACCACCGTGCTGGATTGGCTGAACGAGGAGATCAAGGCACTGGGCGAGGAGAACTTCTTCCACAAGGACTATGAGGAGACTCTGGTGGACACCTACGGCCTGGACTACGAGGACGAGCTGGTCGTCGAGGGCGGCGTTGTGGGCGGCTCGGACGATGCCGCTTCCAGCGAGGCTGCTTCTTCCGAGGCTGCTTCCGCATCCGCAGCACAGTAAACCGGAAAATGGTTCAAGGGCAGGCAGGGGCAAAACCTTTGCCTGCCCTTTTTGTGCGCCCGATTGCACCCGGGACACGAACGTGCTATACTGGAAGAAAAAACGACAGGGAGGGACAACGCATGAAATTGACATCCGCAGGCGCAAATAAAATGATCAAAGCATGGAACGAAGACCTGGAGGGGCTGCTGAAAAAAGAAGAAGCGGAAAGCAGAACGACCTATGGAATCAATGAGGAACCGCTGCCCGCAAACTACGACTTTGCTCGGATGCAGCAGCAGATGGATGCGCTGAACCAGAAGATCGCTGTGCTGCGTCATGCAGTGAACGTGTTTAATACCACCACTGTGTTGGAGGGATTTGGGTTTACCATCGACGAGGCACTGGTGCGCATGGCAATGCTGACAAAAAAGAAGCAGCGTCTGGCACAGATGAAGCAGGTGCCGTCGCTGGTGCGCACATCCCCCGGCTATGGCAGCAACACTCCGGAAATGACCTGCCGCAACTACGATGCAGAACAGGTGGAACAGGAGTACCGCCGTGTCAGTGATCAGCTGACGGCTTTGCAGCTGACGCTGGACCGCACCAATCTGCTTTTGGAATTTGAAGTGGAGCTGGAGGGGTGACCGTGATATTCCGGGGTGAATGCGTTTTTATTTGAATCTGGGAGAGCCATAAGGTTCTGGTACAAGGTTACAAATTTGGGTTGTTTTGTTATTTGATCAAGGTTATGGATAAGGTTAAGGCTTTGATAAAATGCAGCAATGCAATCGCGCGTGCATCTAAAAGCCTCCGTATCGGCTTTTGTCGGTACGGGCGGGGAGGCACGGTTTCAGCCGCATCTAAGAGCAACAGGGCAGGCAGGGGCAAAACCTTTGCCTGCCCTTTTTGTGCGCCCGATTGCACCCGGGGCACGAACGTGCTATACTGGAAGAAAAAACGACAGCTGTCGTGTAAAAGCGAGGGAACCACCAATGAAGCGAGCCTACATCAACGGCATTCTGCTGGACGGCACCCAGCATATGGAACCCCAGGCCCACAAGGTGCTGCTGTGCGAGGACGGCACCATCACCGCGCTGGCGGACGAGGGCACCGATCTGGACGGGTATGAGGTCATCGACCTGCACGGCAATTATGTGATGCCGGGCCTCATCAACCTGCATGTGCACCTGGCGGGCAACGGCAAACCCAGTGCAAAGCCCCGCGACAATGCAGCGCTGGTGCGCAAGATCCTGAGCAATGCCCTGACCCGGGCGGTGGCCTACCGGCTGGTGTGCAGCTATGCAAAGCTGGAACTGCTGGGCGGCGTGACCACCATCCGCACCGTGGGCGGCATCGCCGATTTTGACACCCGCTGCCGGGACGATGCCGCAGCCGGCAAGCTGCTGGCACCCCGTATCCTTGCCGCCAACGAGGGCATCTCGGTGCCGGGCGGCCACATGGCAGGCTCGGTGGCCGTGGCGGCCCACAACAACGGCGAGGCCCTGACCCAGCTCACCAAGGCCAGCACCCAGCGGGTGGACCTTGTCAAGCTGATGATCACCGGCGGCGTGCTGGACGCCACCGAGAAGGGCACCCCCGGCGAGCTGAAAATGCCGCCGGAGATGGTCAAGGCCGTCTGCGACGAGGCCCACAAGCTGGGCTATACCGTGGCGGCGCACACCGAATCGCCCGAGGGCGTGAAGGTGGCGCTGGAAAACGGCGTGGATTCCATTGAGCACGGCGCAAAAATGGACGAAGAAACGGTGAAATTGTACAAGGAGCACGGCGCATTCGTGTGCACCACCATCTCTCCGGTGCTGCCCTATGCGCTGTTTGACACGGCGGTGTCCGGTGCATCGGAAAAAGACCAGTACAACGGCAAAATCGTCTTTGACGGTGTGGTGGAAAGCGCCAAGACCGCCCTTGCCAACGGCATTCCGGTGGGCCTGGGCAACGATGTGGGCTGCCCCTACATCACCCAGTACGACTTCTGGCGGGAGCTGTGCTATTTCCACAAGTACTGCGGCGTGAGCAACCAGTTTGCCCTCTACACCGCCACCCTGCGCAACGCCCAGCTGGCCGGGGTGGGGGACATCACCGGTTCCATTGAGCCGGGCAAGAGCGCCGATTTCATCGTGACGAAGCGCAATCCGCTGGAAGACTTGCGTGCCCTGCAGCATCTGGAGCTGGTGGTCTGCCGCGGCCATGTGGTCAAAAAGCCGAACCCCAAGCGCAACAAGACGGTGGACGAATTGCTGGACCCGTATCTGGAATAAAAACACAGAAAAAGCCGCTTGCAAGCGTTTGGTTTGCAGGCGGCTTTTGCTTCCGAATATAGAAAGCTCGCCCTTCGGGAGGGCTGATGAGCGCAGCGAAGCGGAGAGAACTTCTCACATGCTTGCCATCACGGCCATGATGCTCTGCCAGCTCTTGTTCCGGGCGGCAGGCACGGCAGAACGGCTGCGGCGGGCAGGCGCACTGGTACTGGCCGAAGCGGCCGCGTTCATGGCGGTCAGGGGCACCGTCGGGTGAAAGAACACGGCGGTGTCACCGGCCAGCCACTGGGCCGCAAGGCGCGCTGCCTGCGGGTCTGCCTGCAGGGTGCGGCGCTCAGCACCGGCCAGAAAATCGGCCAGCCAGTAGAGGATGGCTGCCAGCGGCAGGCTGGGTGCGGCGTCCTGGCTCCAATAGGTCCAGCGGGCACCGGTGCCCACAAAGCTTTCCACGGTGATCTGGGCCCCGGTGCGGGCGTCCTGCGGGATGTGGCCCCGGTAATTGACACCGGCACACTGCTGCAGCTCAGAAAGGATGCGCTGGGTGCGGGCCAGGTCCAGCCGGTCCTCGCGGCAGTAGGCGCGGAAATCCGTCTCGTCGATGAGACCGTTGGCGCTGGCGGGGAAGCGGCCCACCAGCTGGCCGTCGGCGTTGTGGCACAGCTGCCAGCCTTTGCGGAACAGCTGGAAGCTCAGGCAGCGGCGGCCCATGGTGGAGTAGCACAGGATGGAGGTGCTCTCGCCGGGCAGCTGCTTGAGCTCCAGGCAGGCATCGTTGCCGCAGGTGTCCTGCAGCTTTACCGTTAAAAGCAGCTGTGCACCGGGGTGCTGGGCTGACATGGCGTTGTGCATGGCATCAAAATAACGGTTGGCATCCATGAGCGGTTCCTCCCTGAAAATGAGATACAGCGGTTCGTTGTATAACGAGCAGGCGCTGCGCGAGACGACCCGGTGCACGACAGGCGGCTTACGCAGGAATGTTTTATTGACTGAACATAGTATAGCACATCTCACAACAAAAAACAACTATAAGTTTGCCGAAATTCGAAAAAATTCTGCAAACCGGGGCGGAACGGCTCGAAATATGGTTGTTGAAACATGCGTGCGGTTGTATTTGAACGCAAAACGCCCGCAGACGGAACGGCAAAACCGCTCGCCTGCGGGCGCTATTTTAATAAGGTATCATCAGTCACCCAGTTCACGGATCTCGTTCTGGATCAGCCGTCCGGCGGCGCGGGCCAGCTGGTCCATGCCGCGAATGCGGGCCATGTTCTTGCCGTAAATTTGCGCGGCGGCACCGGCAGAGCTGTCCTCCCCCATGAACACGGCCGAGACCCGGATGCCCATGCGCTGCAGCGCGCGCACCTGCGCGGCGGTGTCGGCCACACCGGCGGCGTCCTCATAGCCGCAGCCGAGGGGATTTTCTGCACTGGGCGGGATGCGGCGGCTGTCGTTGGGCGAAGCATCCGTCAGCACGATGAGCAGGTGGCGGGGTGCCGGGCCGGGCGCAAACTGCAAAAGGTCGCCTGCCGCGCGCAGGGCAAGGCCGTCGCGGTTCCAGCCGGAGGCAAAGTAACGGTTGATGTTCTGCAGGTTTTTGTCTGCAAAGCCTTTGAGCACCCGCAGCACGGTGTAGCCCCGCAGGCTGCTGAAGCTGGACACCCGCACCGGGATGCCGCAGGCCGCAAGGCTCTGGGCTAGAATGGACCCTTGCGCCGCAATGACCTCCTGACAGTGCAGGCGGGAGGCCGATGCATCCAGCAGAAGGTCCACGGTGAAGGCGGGCTGGTTTTCTTCTTCCGCGCACAAAAACACCCGGTCATCGTTCAAAAGCGGGGCGCGCCACACCCGCCCGGCGTCCACGCTGCCGCTGCGGGCGATGCGGGCGTTGGGCTGCTGGTGCACGAGGATGCAGTTGCGAATTTGCTCCGTCAGCCGCAGCACAACGCTGCGGTGCAGCTCCCGGTTTTTGGCGTAATAGGCGCGGTTGCGGTCGGCCTGCAATTCGGCCTGTTCGGCCAGATGCTTTGCCTCCGGCGTGGGGGCCTGCTCCGGGCTGGGCACACCGGCGCTGAACCACAAATGGCAGCCCAGATGGTCGCCCACGCACAGCTCCTGCTCGGCCTTGCGCAGCCGTTCCGGCGGGTAAATGGAGCGGCCGAAGCAGCTCTCGATGTAGGCGCGGTCCTGCGCGGCATTCTGCTTTAAGGTGATGTGGGCTTTGCGCCTGTCCACGGCCAGCCCGCCGCCGGGGGCATCCACAGAGCCGGAGTGCTCCACGGTCACCCGGTCAGTCTTGATCATCTGGGTGGGCATGGCCTTTGTGGCAAGCTTTGCCAGCAGGCCGTCCAAGTGCAGGTGTAGGGCCGCTTTCTGGTGCACGGTGCCGTCGAACAGGTTGAATTTTGCGTAGACGGCCAAAATTTCGGCCTTCAGCTGGGCCGGTTCGGGTGCGCTTTCGGGGGCAAGGGCCGCCGCAAGGCCGGACTCATAAGGCGTCATCACCGGGTCGGCACGGCCCAGCACACGCCGCCAGCGCGCCGCCTGCATGGTGTAGACCAGCTGGTTTTTCGCCATCCATTCCTGCCGCGAAAGCTTGTACTGAATGGCAAAAAAGTAGTCCGCATGGGCATGGCGCAGCGCTTGGAGCACCGGGCGGCGGGGCAGTTCCAGATGGTAAGCCGCGTTTTCCAGGTACAGCCAGGTCATGTCATCCAGCATGGCCTGCCGCATGTCGCCGTCCCATGCATCAAAGATGCTGCGGATGAGCGCATCTCCGTAATATTTGTGGATGAGCCCCACGACGGTATTCATGTAAAAATCGGTGGTGCCGTCGGTGTAGCGGGCCAGAAACAGCGGCTCAAAGCCATAGGCTCCTGCAGCAGCCCAGACCTGATTGGCCGCGCGCCGCTCCTGGGCGGTGTAGCTCTGGGCTTCCATCAGCCGAACAGCTTTCCGGCGTCCAGCTTCGCCGGGATGCGCGCTGCGATGACGTCCCGGATCAGGCCCTGCTCGTAGGAATCAAAGGCCTTGTTGGTGATGCCCATATCCAGCGCCGCGCCCGCCGGGATGCCGCGCCGGATCAGCCGCAGCGCGTCCAGCATACCGCGCAGGTCCAGCGCTTTTGTGGAAATTTCCGCGCTGTCGCACTTTTTCTGCAGGTCGAGGAACAGCAGCGCGAACTGGTGCACATATTTCGCCGTCAGGTCCGGGAACTGGGCCCGCAGCAGCTTTTCCAGATTATCCTGGGTGATGGTGGGCATCTGGATGACCACAAAGCGGGAGGTGAGGGCCTCGTTCAGCTCCCGGGTGCCGGCGTAACCGTAGTTCATGGTGGCGATGAAGCGGGTCTCCTCCGCCAGCGGGATGCGGTCGTAGCCGGGCACGTCGATGGCGCGGCGGAAGTCCAGCACCGCGTGCAGCACGGCCAGCGCTTCGTTTTTGGCCATGTTGATCTCATCCAGCACGCCGAAGCCGCCGCACTGGGCACAGCGGTACACCGGGCCGGGGCGGAACACCACCTGCCCGCCTGCAAACGTGTCCATGCCAATGAGGGACGCCGCGTCCATGTTCACATGGAACGAGATGTCCCACGCGGGGCGGCCGAAAGCGGCGGAAAGGTTCTCGGCCAGCACATTTTTGCCGGTGGCCTTGCCGCCCGCCAGCAGCAGGTTTTCGCCGCAGAGCAGGGCCGCCAGCGCCTGCTCCCACACCTCTTTGCCGTAGTAGGTGAAGGCAGGGGAAGGGATGCGCGGGCGCAGTTCGGCGGCCAGCGGGTGGGCGGCGCGGTACTGCTGCACCGCTTCCAGCAGGGCAGGGTCAACGCCCTCCTGCCGCAGAGTCTCAAGGAGATCAGACATTTGTACAAACACCTCGATTTTGCCGGTCGGTTTCACATCACTGACCGGCTGTTCAAGCTTATCATAGCACAATCCGGGGCGTTTGTGTAGGGGGCGGGGGAGCAAAGAAACGGAAAATAAAACCCCCGGAGGGCGGTGGGGCTCTCCGGGGGAGGGGCAAAAAAGCAAAAGGGTCAAAGGGGTGCTCAGCGGTTTTCTTTGCGGCGGTTCAGCGCAGCGCCAAGGCCCAGAAGCAGGCTGCCGCTCAGGGCGCTGAACAGCACCGCCAGCCGGTTGACGCCGGTCTGCGGCAGGGTGGAAGCCGCAGGAGCAGCCGGGGTGACGGTGGGGGTCTCTGCCGGGGGAACAACGGTGTCGGCCGGGGTCTCGGCAGGCAGGCTGTCGGCAGGGGTCTGTTCCGGGGTGCCGGGCTTCGTCTGGGTGGTCGTGGTCACCAGCGGGGCCGCGTCGGTGGTGGAGACGCAGCCGTAAGTATAGCGGACGGAGGCTTTGGTGTCCGTCTGCACGGTCTTGTCGCCGTCCAGCGTCACGACCGGGTCTTTCTCGGAGCGATAAGTATAAGTGATCTTACCGTCCAGCTTTTCCGCTGTTGCATCGGTTTCAGCGGTGGTCTGCTGCCACGGCGTTACCGTATCATAGGCGGCTGTGCCGGTCTTGGTGGTGGTGCCGGTGGTGGTCTGCCGGAAACCGGCGCTGTAGCTGCCCTGCTGCTGCCAGCCGGAGCCGCTGTGGGCAGCGGTGGAAGCGGTGCGGGCGCTCATGGAGGTGCCCACGGCGTCGTCCTCCTTGGTGATAACGGTCAGCGGGGCAACATAGGTCTTGATGGTGGATTCGTTCTGGCCCACCACTTCGCCGCTTTCCACCTGCACAAGGTCAGAGATCTTCAGGTCGTAACCGCCGTACCAGCTATTCGAATGGTTCCAGCGTGCCTTGGTTGCGTTGGCACATTTGTTGCTGCTGACATCCATATAACCATAGGCGGAAAGCTTGGAATTGTTGAGGTAGACCTGATACCAGACCGTTTCAGGCGTTCCCTTGTTTGCGTCATACCAGGACTGGTCGGAAAGGCGGACGACCTGCCGCTGGATGTCTGCATCTGTGACTTCTTTGCCCTGCGCTTCCATGGCAGCCTTGTAGGCAGCAACGGCAGCATCATAGGAGGCATAGTGCTGCACAGCACCGTCTGTATCCGTAAGCGCATCGTAGACCACCGTGCCGGTCAATCGGTAGAAAGCACTCTTGTTGGGGTTGTTGTTATGCTCTTGGTTTTCGGTACGGGCATATTCATAAAAACCTTGGATGCCACCGGTTTTGTCGAAGCCGATATTTTTGGCAAGACCGGCTACCTTGTTGCTTGCAGGCTTATTGAGCAGATCGTCTACGTTGTAGTTCCATTCCAACTGGAGACCATTGCGGATGATCAGGCAATCGGTTGTTTTCGAGCTGCCGCCTTCATCCGGGAGCAGATGCAGGGTGGAATCGGTGATGAGTTCCAGATGCTGAAGGTAGTCATTGGTTCCACCGGTATAATAGTTATTGCGCAGTTCGTGGTACATTTCTTCATACTGCGTGCCTACGGTGTCCTCATTGACCCAGACCTTTTTGTTGGAGTCCTTCGCCAGCTTCTCCTGCTCTTTCAGGATTTTCGCCAGCTGATCTTCGTTCATGTTGTTCAGGCTGACGGCGGTGGTGATCTTCTGGATGATGTCCGTTTTCGTGCTCTTAGAGGTGATCTCCATATCGCCCACCTTCAGGGTCTGGTTGGGCTTCAGGCTCTTGCGGATGGTGTCGATCTGCTTCCACAGTTCATCGTAAGCATCGTCCTTGTCATCCTCGGTGCGGGTCTCGGAGAGCGACCAGCTCTCGCGGGTCTCCACGCTCAAAGTCTGCTCCAGCAGGCCGGTGCAGTCGATGGTGTAGATGGTGTGGTCCTTCGTGTAGGTCACGGTCACCTTGCCGTCGTTCCGGGTCAGGGCGATGTCGGTGGCATCGGCGGTCTTGTCCGCCAGCAGGGCAAGGATCTGATCGTCGGTCAGCTTGTTTTTGTTTTTCAGGGTGATGGTGGTCTTCAACGTCTTGCCGGAAGCGTCGGTCACCTCGCTGGTGTAGGTATCGCCGTCCTTTTTCAGGCCGGTGTAGGTGTGGCTGTTTTTCACGATGGTGTAGGTGGCGTCGTCGCCCTCGCCATCGGCTGTGACGCTCCAGCTGTCGCCCCGCTGGATGGTGCTGGACGCTTCGGTGCTGTCGGCCTTTTCAAACACGTCCCACGCAATGCGGGTCAGACCGGTGAAGCTGGTGTCGGTCACGGTATACCCGGCGGCAACCAGCTGCTCCACCGTCATATCTTTTTCGGCGGCAAGCTTTTTCAGGGCGTAGTCCCGCTTTTCATCGTCGGTCAGGCTGGCGCTGTCGTAGTGGAAGCGGTAGACTTTCGTCTTGCCGTCCACCGTCCGGGTATACTCGGTCACACGGCCTTCGGCGTCGGTCTTGATGTCGGTGGCGTCTGACGGGGCACCCAGAGCATCGGTCAGGGGAGAGGCGGCAGTGCTGCCGTCAAGCTGGAAGTAGGGCTTGCCGCTCTCGCTCCATGCAATGACGGCGCCGCCTGCGGTGGCACTGCCGGTGACGGTGTGGGTGCCGGACTCGCCGTTATTGGTCTCACTGGCCGTTTCGGTGACCTGATAGGTCTCGCTGGTCTCGCCGCTGACCGTGACCGCAAAAGTGTAGGTCTTGCCGTCATGCGTATAGGTGTAACTGCCGTTTGCATTAAGGGTGAGCTCGGAGAAAGACACCGTTTCCACGCCGGAGGCCTTGGCGGCGGCAGCGGTCAGGGCATTTTCCAGCGCAGCCTGCTTTGCGGCGGCGGCTGCCTGCTGCGGGGTCTGGCTGCCGTCTGCCAGCTGCTGGCTGCCCAACGTGCCCTTGTCGTTTTCCACCTTGACATGCACCTTCATCTGCTTGCGCAGCAGGGCGGTCTGGTCGGCATCCAGCTTGCAGGTCTCGCCGTCTTTGGTCAGGTAGAGGGCACCGTCCTTGCCGACGGTATAGCCCTTTTCTTCACCGCCCATCAAAGCGGCAAGGTCCTGATTGGAAAGCTCTGCCTGCCCGGCAGTGGTCTCATCCCCCAGCGTCAGGGTGTAGGTCTTGCGGCCCTTTTGTACCGTGATGGTCTTGCCGTCCTCGCTGCGCTGCGCATCCGGGTCGGCCAGCAGGTCGGCGATGCTCAGGGTGTAGGAGTTCCCGGCACCGTCGGTCAGGGTGGTCTCGGGCGGGTAAGTGTAGTCCTGCTTCACGTCCTCGCGGCCGTGCTGGGTGCTTTTTTCCACCTTGACGATCAGGGTGGTGGTCACGGTCCGGGAAGCGGTGCTGGAATCCACCGTCACGGTGGTCTGCTGCTGGCGGCCGTTGGCGTCGGTGATGGTCTTGGTCAGGGTATAGGTGCCGTCGCCGTTGTCAACGTAGCCTGCGTCGATCAGCTTGGCAATGTCCTGCCCCTCCATGGAGCCGGTCTCGTGGGTGACCTTGGTCAGGGTGAGCTGGCGGGAGTTGCCGTCCTCGGATAGTTCGGATTCGCCCGTCACGGTATAGCCGCCGCCCACATCGGCACCCTTGCCGGTGCTCCAGTCCACGGTGATGTCCTTCAGTTCTTCGTCGGCATCCAGCTCATCCTTGGGCGTGGTCTCGGTCTTGCTGGTGGAAGAAGACGCGCTGCCCTCCACGGTGGTGGTGGTCGTGGTGGTGCCCTGGCTCACCGTGGTGGTGGTCTCGGTGACCGAGCCGTCCGGGTTTTCGGTGGTGGTCTTATCCACCACCGTTCCGGCGGGGTCGTAGGTCGTGGAGCTTTCGTCGGTGCGGGTCTCGGTCTTGTCCGCAGTGCCCTTGTCCTTGCCGGTCTCGCCGTCCGTCACAGGGCCTTCGGTCGTTTCGGTGGTGGAGCCATCCGGGTTCTGGACGGTTTCGGCAGGCGGGTAGGCGATGGTGTCTTTCGGGCCGAGCACGGGCAGGGCAGGCTGTGGTTCTTCTGCAGGGTCAGAGTCATCGCCAGGCGTGGTGTCCTGCGCCGCATCGGCTGCAGACGGGCTGACCGTGTCGTTGATCTCGGCCGTGTCGGCGGCGGGCGCTTTCTTCGGCTGCACGACGGCATCCTGTTCCGGGAAGGCATCGGGCAGCTCATCTGCGGCGGACGCAGAGACGGGCTGTGCGGCGGCACATGCCGCAAGAGCAACCGCGGCTGCGGTCAATTTGAACTTCTTATTTGTCACACAAATACCCCCTAATGGATGATAAAAGCATGGCTCTATTCAAAAGGCCAATACTTCTTATTCTATTATACATCATAGGGGGGGGGGGGGGTAAAGCGATAATGCGACAAAAAGTGCGTGAAATAGCAGTTCTTTTTTTAGCAGGTGGTTCAAAATTCGGCAAAAAGACCGCCGCAAAAAAAGCCCGGAAGCTCTTGGCAGAAAGGGCTTCCGGGCAGGATTATGAAGGGAGTGATTCCAAACGGGGAATTTGCCGGGCGGACTCAGTCCACCACGTCCTCGAACTGGCTGTTGTACAGATCGGCGTAGAAGCCGCCTGCTTCAATGAGCTGGTCGTGGGTGCCCTGCTCCACGATGTCGCCGTCCCGCATCACGAGGATGAGGTCGGCGTCCTTGATAGTGGAAAGGCGGTGGGCGATGACAAAGCTGGTGCGGCCTTCCATCAGGCGGTCCATGGCGGTCTGGATGCGCTGCTCGGTGCGGGTATCCACACTGCTGGTAGCCTCGTCCAGGATCAAGATGCGGTTATCGGCCAGAATGGTGCGGGCGATGGTGAGCAGCTGCTTCTGGCCCTGGCTGACGTTGGAAGCGTCCTCGTTCAGCTCCATCTGGTAGCCGCCGGGCAGGGTGCGGATGAAGTGGTCGGCGTTGGCAGCCTTGGCGGCTGCGATCACTTCTTCGTCGGTGGCGTCCAGGCGGCCGTAACGGATGTTCTCCATGATGGTGCCCTTGAACAGCCAGGTGTCCTGCAGCACCATGCCAAAGCCTTCGCGCAGAGCGCTGCGGTCAAAGTCGCGCACATCGTGGCCGTTCAGGGTGATGGAGCCGGAGTCCACATCGTAGAAACGCATGAGCAGCTTGACCATGGTGGTCTTGCCCGCGCCGGTGGGGCCGACGATGGCCACCTTCTGGCCGGGCTGCACCTCGCAGCTGAAGTCGTGGATGATGGTCTTTTCCGGGGTGTAGCCGAACTTGACATGGTTAAAGGTCACCTGACCGTCGATGCAGCTGGGGTCTGCGCGGCGGGCAGGGTCGGCGGTCTGGTCTTCTTCCGGCTCGTTCAAAAACTCGAACACGCGCTCAGCGGCGGCGGCCATGCTCTGCAGCATATTGGACACCTGCGAGAGCTGCTGGATGGGCTGGGTGAAGTTCTTGACGTACTGAATGAAGGCCTGAATGTCGCCGATGGTGATGACGCCGTTTGCCGCAAAAATGCTGCCGACGATGGCCACAGCCACATAGCCCAGATTGCCCACGAAGTTCATGATGGGCATCATCAGGCCGGAGAGGAACTGGCTTTTCCACGCAGATTCGTAGAGTTTATCGTTGGCGGCGTTGAAATCGTTCAGCACCACAGCTTCGCGGTTGAAGGCCTTGACCACATTGTGGCCGGAGTACACTTCTTCCACCTGGCCGTTCACAACGCCTAGGATGGCCTGCTGGGCCTTGAAGTATTTCTGGCTGAACCGGACCACGATGAGCACCAGCACCAGCGAGACGGGCAGGATCAGCAGGGCGATGAGGGTCATGCGGGGGCTGATGGACAGCATCATGATCAGCACGCCGATCATGGTGGTCACACTGGTGATCAGCTGGGTGATGCTCTGGTTCAGGCTCTGGCCCAGCGTGTCCACATCGTTGGTGATGCGGGAGAGCACTTCGCCGACCGTGCGCTTTTCAAAGTAAGCGAGGGGCAGGCGGTTGATCTTTTCGCTGATCTGCTTGCGGAAGTCGTAGCAGACTTTCTGCGAAAGGCCGGTCATCAGCCAGCCCTGAATGAAGCTGAACGCACTGCTCAGCAGGTACATGCCCAGCAAAAACAGCAGGATGCGGCCGATATACACAAAGTCGATGCTGCCGGCGCCGCGCAGCTTGGCGATCCAGCCGGTGGCAAGGGCCGTGGTGGCTTTTGCCAGCACCTTGGGGCCTGCGATATTAAAGATAGTAGACAGGATAGCAAACACGATGGCCGTGATCAGCGAGAGCTTATAGCGGCCCATGGTGCGGATGAGCTGCAGCAGCGTGCCTTTGAAGTCCTTGGCGCGCTCGGTCGTGGGGCGTCCGGGTCTTGGCATATCACTCACCCTCCTTTTCCGTATTCAGAGATTCGAGGTCAAGTTCCTTCTGGCTCAGCTGGCTGCGCGCGATCTCCTGGTACTCCGGGCAGCTGACCATCAGCTGGGCATGGGTGCCCTTGCCCACGAGACGGCCTTCGTCCAGCACCAAAATCTGGTTTGCGTGCAGCACGGTGGAGATGCGCTGTGCCACGATGATGACGGTAGCGTTGTCGGTCTCGGCTTTCAGGGCGCGGCGCAGGGCCACGTCGGTCTTGAAGTCGAGGGCCGAGAAGCTGTCGTCGAACAGATAGATCTTCGGCTTTTTGGCAATGGCGCGGGCGATGGAAAGGCGCTGCTTCTGGCCGCCGGACACATTGGAGCCGCCCTGTGCGATGGGGCTCTGGTACCCCTCGGGCTTCGCGTCGATGAACTCGGTGGCCTGCGCGATGGAAGCGGCCTTTTTCACGTCGGCGTCGGTGATGTGGTCGCCGCCGAACTTCAGGTTCGAATCAATGGTGCCGCTGAACAGCACACCCTTTTGGGGCACATAGCCCAGCAGGTCGTGCAGCTGTGCCTGCGGCATCTCGCGCACGTCGATGCCGTCCACGGTCACGCTGCCGCCGGTCACGTCGTAGAAGCGGGGGATGAGGTTCAGCAGGGTGGACTTGCCGCAGCCGGTGGAGCCGATGATGGCGGTGGTCTCGCCGGGCTTGGCCGTAAAGCTGATGTGCTCCAGTGCGTCGCTGTCGGCACCGGGGAAGCGGAAGCTCACGTCGTTGAACTGCACGGTGCCCTGCCAGTTTTTGCGTTCCTGTGCGGGCTTTGCCGTGGCTTCGTCCGGGTCGTGGATGGTGGCCTTGGTGCGGATGACCTCGTCGATGCGGTCGGCGGCCACACCGGCGCGGGGCAGCATGACGGCCACCATGGCCAGCATCAGGAAGGACATGACGATCTGCATGGTGTAGGTGATAAATGCGATCATCTCGCCCACCTGCATGGTGCCGGCATCCATGGCCTTGCCGCCGAACCAGACGATCAGCAGGCTGGTGCCGTTCATGATCAGGGTCATAAAGGGCATCATGGCCACCATGGCGCGGTTGGTGAACAGCTGGGTGCCCATCAGGTCGCGGTTGGCCTTATCAAAGCGCTGTTCCTCAAAGGCTTCGCGGCTGAAGGCACGCACCGGCATGATGCCGGTCAGAATCTCGCGGCTGACGAGGTTCAGGCGGTCCACCAGATTCTGCATGATCTTGAACTTCGGCATGGCGATGTTCATCAAAAAGATGATGAGCAGCAGCAGAACGGCCACATCCAGCACGATGATCCACGAAAGGCCGGTGCTGCTGTTGATGACATGCAGCACGCCGCCGATGCCCAGAATGGGTGCATAGGCCACCATGCGCAGCAGCATGACGCAGACGAACTGCACCTGCTGGATATCGTTGGTGGTGCGGGTGATGAGGGATGCGGTGGAGAAGTTCTCGATCTCGGCGTTGGAGAAGCCGATGACCGAGGAGAAGGTCTCGCGGCGCAGGTCGCGGCCGATGGCGGCAGACACGCGGGAAGCGAGGAAGCCCACCGCGATGGACACAGCCACCATCAGCAGGGTCAGGCCCAGCATCTGGCCGCCCACCTTATAAAGGTAGCGCATCTGCACGTCGTGGGCCACGCCCTGGGCTTCGTATTCCAGCTGCACCAGCAGCATGGACTGGCTCTTGAGGTTCTCCACCACGGTGTCGTCCAGGCTGGCGAAGGCACCGGCCAGCTGCTGCTGGATGGCGTCGCGGCTGAAACCGGGCATCTGGGTCATGGCGGCGAACTGGGCGCACACGGTGTCCAGATCGTCGGCGGTGGGGGCCACGGTCTCGGCGTCCGTGTCCGTGCTCTCAGAAGAAGCCGCCTGCATGTCGGCCAGGCTCGTCATGCCCATCGCGGACTGCCCGGCGGGGGCGTTGGCCGCCTGGGCAGCCGCCATATACAGCACGATGTCCGGGGTGGTGATGGCATCTTCCAGCGCAGTACGCTCGTCGGCGGTCAGATCGCTGCGCAGTTTCAGCACGCCGTCGTCCTGCAGGTAGTACCCGTAGGCGTTCTGCAGCTTGTCGGCGTCCTCCTCGCTCATCAAAAGCGAGAGGGCGTCCAGCGTGCTCTGGCGGATGGTCTCCGGCAGGGGGCTCTCGATGCCGCCCTGCTGGATGCCGGTGTCCACGATCTTGCTGGTGTAGTCCGGCAGCGAAAGATCGCAGTACGCCTGCACGAACAGCAGCGCGAACACCACAAGGCAGACGGCCCAGTGCCGGGCCAGCTGCTTAAAGATTTTCGTCATGGTTCGGTTCTCCCTTCGGTTTGATACGCGCGGCATTTTCGGCCACGATGGCATCCATCAGTGCGCCGCGCAGCGCGTTCAGCTGGGCCGCCTGTTCGGGCTCCAGCCGGGCCATTACACAGGTAAAGTAGTCGCTCAGGGCGTCCTCGCACTGTTGGCAGGCTTCGTAGCCCTTGGGCGTGATGCGCACCAGCGTTTTACGGCGGTCCTCCGGTGCGGGTTCCCGGGCAATGAGTCCGTCGGCCTCCAGCTGACGCAGCCCGCGGCTGATGGCCGGCAGCGGCTGGTGCACCTCGTGGGCCAGGTCGGATACCGAGATGGCACCATCCTGCCCGCGGCTGCGGATGGCATGAAGCAGTGCTTCCAGCCAGGCAAAGTGGCATTTTGGTGTGTCGGCCAGAGCGGCTTTCATACCCGCCTTGGCAGCTTTGCTCAGCCGCCTGATATAGTGGCACAGGCCCTGAAAATTCAGCGCTTCTTCGGTTTCAGCAGGCACACGATCCCTCCTTCCTGCAAAATGCTTAACATGTGTTAAATATTAACGCTTGATAATAGTATACCTGCCGGGCCCGGATTGCAAGCGGATTTTGAAATATTAAACAAAAGTTCACAAAACAATTTGGTACATTTTCCAGCTTGCACCGCCGGACTGGTGCATAAACATGGAAGCAGGACAACAAGTGAGGTGGAACGGATGCAGGATATTTCCATGATCTTGCAGCTTTTTGGCGGGCTGGCGCTGTTTTTGTACGGCATGGACAGCATGAGCCGCGCCATCCAGCTGGGGGCGGGCAAGCGGCTGCGCAGCCTGCTGGCCCGGTGCACGGCGAACCCTGTGGCCGGGCTTGTGACCGGCGCTGCCGTGACGGCAGTGGTGCAGAGCAGTTCGGCCGTCACGGTGATGGTGATCGCCTTTCTGGCGGCGGGTCTTTTGCAGCTGCGGCAGGCCGTGCCGGTGGTGTTCGGGGCCAACATCGGCACCACGGTCACAGCCCAGCTGCTGGCCTTTCAGGTGGAACAGGGACGGTACCTGCTGCTGTTCGGCGGGGTGCTGCTCTGCTTTGCCTGCAAGGGGCAGAAGGGCCGCTGCGCAGGCGAAGCGCTGTTCGGCTTCGGCCTGCTGTTCGAGGGCATCACGGTCATGAGCGGTGCCTTGCAGCCGCTGACCGAAAGCCCGCAGCTCTGGCAGTGGCTGGTGCGGGTGCAGGCAAACCCGGCCCTCGGTCTGCTGGCGGGCCTTGGCATGACCCTGACCGTGCAGAGCAGTTCTGCCACCATTGCCATGCTGCAGACGGTGGCCGCCCAGCCGGGCCCGGACGGCGTGCACGGCCTGCTGAGCCTTGCCGGGGCCATCCCGGTGCTGCTGGGGGATAACATCGGCACCACGATCACGGCGGTGCTGGCATCCATCGGGCAGGGGAAAGATGCCAAGCGGGTGGCGGCGGCCCACGCCATCTTCAACCTGAGCGGTGCGGTGGTGTGCTGCGGGCTGCTGGGGCCGTTTGCGGCGCTGGTGCAGCGGCTTTCCCCCGCCGGGCCGGAGTGCGCGGTCATTGCCCGGCAGATCGCCAACGCGCATACATTATTCAATGTGTGCTGCGCGCTGGTGTGGCTGCCGCTCACCGGGCGGATGGTGCGGTTGGTGACAAGGCTGCTCCCGGACCGCGCGGCATAGACAAAAATGCAGCGGGCGTGTGGTGCAGGCAGAGAGCGCCGCCGCTTCGGCGCGGGATATCTACCGCTGCCACCGCTCCTTTGAAAAGGCCGTGGCCATCGACGGCAAGCGGGAGACCTACCTCACGGGGGACACCACCGTGGACTATGCCGAAGTCAAGGACCAGACGCTTTTGTACCGCATCACGCTGGTGACCTCGGCAGACGAGAGCGGCGAGATCGTCTTTGAGGACACTCTGCCGGAGGGCACCGCGTGGGGCACCGGCGGCGGCAACAACAAACTTTTTGTGGACGGCGTGCAGCAAAACTGGTATAATGGTGGCTGGCAGATCACTTCTGCACCGGACGCGGCTCTGCTGCTTGCCTGCGGCCGGGTGCGGCGCAGAAAAGAGGAAACGAAATGAGACAGAAAATCGGCAAAGTATGCATGATTCTGGGGGCCCTGCTGATCCTGGCGTCGGCAGTGCTGCTGGCCTACAACAAGTGGGACGCCTCCCGTGCGGACAAGGCCGCCCAGCAGGCACTGGGCGAGCTGGAGCAGACCCTGACCCAGACCATTGAGGACAAGACGAAGGACGACACCCTGGTCCTGCAGCCCGAGCTGGACCCGGAGCAGGCGATGACTGAGGTGGAGCTGGACGGCTGGAACTACATCGGCTACCTCTCCATCCCGTCCGTCGGGCTGCAGCTGCCCGTGATGAGCGAGTGGAGCTATGCGGGCCTGAAGGTCGCGCCGGGCCGCTACTCCGGCTCCACCTATGCGGACAACATGGTGGTCTGCGCCCATAACTATGCAAAGCACTTCAGTCCCATCAAGTGGCTGGCTGAGGGGGCCGAGGTCTATTTCACCGATATGGACGGCATGGTCTGGAGCTACGAGGTCTCCTATGTGGAGAACCTGCAGCCCACCCAGATCGAGAAAATGACCACCAAGACCGAGGATTCCGATGCCTGGGACCTGACCCTGTTCACCTGCACCACCGGCGGCAGTGCCCGCTGCGCCGTGCGCTGTGTGCGCACCGGGTATCCCACCCTGACGACGGAGACGGCTGCCGCTGCAGAATAAAACAAGCCCAAAAAGAAGGGGCCGCTGCACAAATTTCGTGCGGCGGCCCCTTTTCTGCGCCCTGCCTGCGGGAGGGGCGCGGAGACATAAAAAAGCGGAACAGCCGCAGCCGTTCCGCCATTGGATACAGAGGGTTACTTATTCTGGATGTACTCGTCGATGGCCTTTGCAGCAGCCTTGCCGGCGCCCATGGCCTTGATGACGGTGGCAGCGCCAGTGACAGCATCGCCGCCGGCATAGACGCCGTCGCGGCTGGTCTTGCCGTCGTCGCCGTCGGTGACGATGCAGCCGTGCTTGTTGGTCTCCAGACCCGGGGTGGTGGAGCGGATCAGCGGGTTCGGGCTGGTGCCCAGACTCATGATGACGGTATCCACATCCAGCTCAAACTCGCTGCCCTTCTTCTCGATGGGGCGGCGGCGGCCGGAAGCATCGGGCTCGCCCAGCTCCATCTCGATGCAGGTGATGGACTTGACGAAGCCTTCGTCGTTGGCGTGGATCTCCACGGGGTTGCACAGGGTCTTGAAGATGATGCCTTCTTCCTCGGCGTGCTCGACCTCCTCCTTACGGGCAGGCAGCTCGGCCATGCCGCGGCGGTAGACGATGTACACGGTCTCGGCACCCAGACGCAGGGCGCTGCGGGCAGCGTCCATGGCCACGTTGCCGCCGCCCACAACGGCCACCTTCTTGCCGGTGCGGATGGGGGTCTTGCTGGTGGGCAGGTAAGCCTTCATCAGGTTGGAGCGGGTCAGAAACTCGTTGGCAGAGTACACGCCCTTCAGGCTCTCGCCGGGGATGCCCATGAAGCGGGGCAGACCGGCACCGGAGCCCACGAATACGGCCTCGTAGCCGTACTCGCCCATGAGCTCGTCGATGGTCAGCACCTTGCCGATGACCATGTTGCACTCGAAATCGACGCCCATCTTCTTCAGGCCGTCGATCTCCTGCTGGACGATGGCCTTGGGCAGACGGAACTCGGGGATGCCGTACATCAGCACGCCGCCGGCCACATGCAAAGCCTCGTAGACGGTGACCTTGTAGCCCAGCTTGGCCAGGTCGCCTGCAGCGGTCAGGCCGGCAGGGCCTGCACCGATGATGGCGACCTTGTGGCCGTTCCACTCGGGCACGATGGGTGCGGTGTGCACGTTCTCGCGGTGCCAGTCGGCGACGAAGCGCTCCAGGCGGCCGATGCCCACGGGCTCGTTCTTGATGCCGCGGGTGCACTTGCCCTCGCACTGGCTCTCCTGCGGGCAGACACGGCCGCAGACAGCGGGCAGGGAGGAGGAACGGTTGATGACCTGATAGGCGGCTTCAAAGTCGCCCTCGGCCACATGACCGATGAACTCGGGGATGTCGATGCCCACGGGGCAGCCGGTCTGACAGGGCTTATTCTTGCAGTGCACGCAGCGCTTTGCTTCGTTCACGGCCATTTCTTCGGTGTAGCCCAGTGCCACTTCCTTGAAGTTCTTGTTGCGGACATTCGGGTCCTGGGTGGGCATGGGGCACTTTTTCGGGTCCATATTGAAAGCCATCTTACATTCCCTCCTGAGCCTTGAACAGATTGCATGCCGCTTCACGGGCGTGTGCCTCAAACGGGCGGTACATGGTGCCGCGGGCCATTGCTTCGTCAAAATCCACCAGGTCGCCGTCAAAGTCGGGGCCGTCCACGCAGGCAAACTTGGTCTCGCCGCCCACGGTCAGGCGGCAGCCGCCGCACATGCCGGTGCCGTCGATCATGATGGGGTTCATGGAAACGATGCTCTTTAAGCCGTGCTTCTGGCAGGTCTTGACCACGAACTTCATCATGATCAGCGGGCCGATGGTGATGACCAGATCGTACTGGTTGCCGGCAGCCACCAGCTCGTCCAGAGCGGCGGTGACGACACCCTTGGTGCCGTAGCTGCCGTCGTCGGTCATGACGCGCAGCTCATCGCTGCAGGCCTTGAACTCGTCTTCGAGGATGAGCAGGTCCTTGTTGCGGAAGCCCACCACGCTGTGCACGACGCAGCCCTGCTCGTGCAGCTCGCGGGCGATGGGCAGAGCGATGGCGCAGCCCACGCCGCCGCCCACGACGCACACCTTCTTCAGGCCTTCCACCTCGGTGGCGCGGCCCAGCGGGCCCACGAAATCGTGGACGCTCTCGCCCACCTTCAGGCTGTTCAGCTCCATGGTGGTGCCGCCGACGATCTGGAAAATGATGTCCACAGTGCCCTTTTCGCGGTCGTAACCGGCCACGGTCAGGGGGATGCGCTCGCTGTCCTCAAACGGGCGCACAATGATAAACTGGCCCGGCTTTGCCTTTTTGGCAATGAGCGGGGCTTCAATGACCATCTTCGTCACGGTGGGGTTCAGCGCGACTTTTTCAGTGATCTTATACATCGTGTTTGCTCCTTTATGCTGGCGTTTCCTATTTCTGCGCACGAAAATGCGCCTGCCCGCCCGCATGGCGGTGCAAACGCATGGCTTCAAGCGACAAAATGACATCTTTATTATAATGTTTTATAAAAAGGAAAGCAAATCAATTTTCTTCGTGTATGTCTCAGCAAACTTGAACGCAGACGCACTGTGCGCCCCGAAACTGAAATTTTTTTCACGCAGAGCCGCGCATCGGGCAGAAAATTTGAAAAAATGCGAATTTGTGGTTGACAAGTGCCGCTCCCTGCGGTATAATAACCAACGTCGCCGGGAAACACCGGCGCAGACACATGGAATGTGCGGCCGTAGCTCATCTGGTAGAGCGCCACCTTGCCAAGGTGGAGGTAGCGAGTTCGAGCCTCGTCGGCCGCTCCATTTTTTGTGGAAGTTTAGCTCAGCTGGGAGAGCATCTGCCTTACAAGCAGAGGGTCAGCGGTTCGAGCCCGTTAACTTCCACCATGTGGCCCGGTAGCTCAGTTGGTTAGAGCACCAGCCTGTCACGCTGGGGGTCGTCGGTTCGAGCCCGATCCGGGTCGTGCGTCGAAAGTCCTGCGGTTCATCGGGCGGTCTTGCAAGCAAGACTGCTGTGATGAACGCCAGACTTTCTCCTTTTCCCCACAAACCTTTGCTTCGCAAATCTTTGCGGGGGCCCCGTTTGAAACAGGAGCGGGAGGGTGCAGGGATAATTGCACCGGTTATGCCTCTGTAGCTCAGTCGGTAGAGCAGGGGACTGAAAATCCCCGTGTCATTGGTTCGATTCCGATCGGAGGCACCACGTCGAAAATCCTGTCATTCATCGGGAAGTCTTGCAAGCAAGACTTCTGTGATGAATACCAGATTTTCTCCTTTTCCCCACAAAATCTTGCTTCGCAAGCTTTCGCGGGGGCCCCGTTAAAAGAGAGCGGGAGGGTGCAGGGATAAATGCACCGGATATGCGGCCGTAGCTCATCTGGTAGAGCGCCACCTTGCCAAGGTGGAGGTAGCGAGTTCGAGCCTCGTCGGCCGCTCCAACACGAAGCCATCGTTGATGCAGAAATGCAAAGACGATGGCTTTTTTGTTCCGCCGGTTTATAGTCGCTGCGCGACGGTCACAAGACCGGCAGCAGCAAAATGCAGGTTGCCTTTACAACCCCTTCCCGTGAAACAGCAAAGAGGAAAATCCCACAGGATTTTCCTCTTTGCAAATAAAAATAATAATTCCGCTGATATTGTCAGAGCGAAGCGGAGACAATTCTAAATTGTCTTCACAAGATCACATTCTTGATCAGCAGCGAGATGCTGCCGTCGTCGCTGTGCAGAAACTCCACCTCGTTGTCCGAACTGAGCAGCTCGGTGGGGATCTTCACCTCGATGCCGTTGGCGGTGTGGATGCTGCGGCTCTCCATGCGGCGGATGCGGGCAGGCGTCACGGTCACAGGCTGCTCGGGTGCTTCCAGCACGTCGCTTTTCTCCACATAGTCGTCAAACGGCACGGCCGCAAGAGGGTATTCCTCCTCCAGCTGCTGGCGCACCTGCTGCACGGACACCTGATTGTCGTTGTCGGCAGCCTGATTCGCGATCAGCATGGCCACCTGGGCTTCCACATGGGGCTGGTCGGCGTAGTTCTCCTGCACGGCCTGCACGGCGGCTTCCTGAATGGCCTGCAGTTTTTTCTTTTCCGGCTGGGCGGTGGTGTACTGGAACACCACGGTGGAAAGGTAAAACTCCTTGCGGCCGTCAATGTCGAACTTCTTTTCCAGCAGCTTCATGGAGTAATCGGTCAGGTTGACCAGCGCGCCTTCCTCCACCTTGCCGCTCTGGCTGGGCAGGCAGGCCCGCTGCTGGATGATGGAGTTCACCGGGGCACCCTCCACATTTTCGGTGTAGTGGGTGTAGCCGTTTTTGTAGTTCAGCTTCAGGATGCCCAGCCACGGCTCGCCGTCGCGGGTGAAATCCACCACCGCAAGGTCCGCGCCCGGGATGGTGGTGTGGGCGTGCATGTAGTCGAACAGCACGCCCGCGATGCGGCAGGAAAGGTCCACGAAGTCCTTGTTGTGCTCCAGCTCGTTTTTGAAGGCGGAATCCGGCAGCGGGCGGCACTGGCGGATATCGTCGCTGGCAAGCAGTTTTTCGATGTGGTACTGAAAATAGGCGGTCTTTTCAGCGGTCATCTCCATGCCGCCGCCGCTCAGCACGGGGGCGTCCATGGTGGTGTCCAGAACGTGCAGGATCGCCTGATGAATGATGATCTCCATGGGTGTTGCAAACCTCATTTCGTACAAAGTCTCATGCCCTACAGTATAGCACAGTCCGGCGCAAAAGGCGAGAGTGGCCTTGTAAACGGTCCGCCGGAATGCTACAATAAGGGCAGAACATCCGCAGGAAAGGGGACAATGACCATGGAATTCCGCGATAAACCGATGGAGAATCTCATTCGCATTCAGGAAAAGGACATCTGCAAAAACGCTAAAGCACTGCTTTTGGAGGGCGAACAGGTGGTGGGCGCGTACAAGACGGTGCGCGATCAGGTGATCTTCACCACCCACCGCATCATCATGGTGGACATGCAGGGCGTCACCGGCACCCGGCAGCAGATCTTCGTGCTGCCGTACAAAAAGGTGCTGCACTTCGGCATCCAGACGGCCGGTTTCGGCGACCCGATGCAGGCTTCGCAGCTGACGGTCTGCTTTGCGGACGAGCACGAGGCGAAGTTCGGCTTCATCGGCCAGCAGGAGCTGTTCGCCGTGGCCAACGCCATCAGCCGGTGTATCCTGTAAAAACAGAATCGCTTCACTCGTAAAATGCGTTTTGAGCGGCCGCGGGCTGCTCAAAACGCAAATTTAAAAATGAAAATTCCGCTAAATATGGCTAGAGCGCAGCGGAAGCCGTTTTAAATGGTTTGACTCATATAAAACAAAAGGCTCCCCGTCCGGTTTGCGTGCCGGACAGGGAGCCTTTTGCTGTATACGAAATAGGAGATGTCAGTGTGAAGTTTTGCGCACCAGCTGTTCGTGCATGACCACCATCAGCACCAGAAGTGCCAGCAGGTAGAAGGGGAACAGCGCCGGGGTGATGTTGTTGGCAAGCAGGCCGAACAGCGGCGGCATGACCAGATTGCCCACATAGGCACTGGCCATCTGGATGCCGATGACCGCCTGCGATCTGTCCGCGCCGAAGTGGTCCGGCGTGGCATGGATGATGCTGGGGTAGATGGGCGCACAGCCCACGCCCACCAGCACAAGGCCCGCCAGCGCCAGCAGCTGCGGCCCGGGCACCAGCAGGGCCGCCACGCCCACGGCCAGCACGCCCTGGCCCAGACGGATCATCTGGGTGTCACTGAGCTTCAGGGTGAGGAAGCCGCAGGCCGCACGCCCGGCGGTGATGCCGATGTAGAACAGGCTGGCGAAGCTGGCAGCGGTGTCGGCGGCCACACCGCGCGTCAGGGTGAGGTAGCTGCTGGCCCACAGCCCGGCGGTGGTCTCCAGCGCGCAGTAGCAGAAAAAGCACAGCATCACTTCTTTTGCGCCCGGCAGGCGGAACACCTGCCCAAGGCTTAACGCCTGCGGGGCAGTGCCGCCTTCTGCCGTTTCATCGGTGCGCTTCTGCCACAGCGGCAGGCTGAGAAACAGCACGGCGGTCAGTGCGATCTGGAACAGTGCAATGTACCGGTAACCGGCTGTCCACGGCCCGCCGCCCGCCAGCACCCGGCCCATGACCATGGGGCTGACCATCGTGCCGATGCCCCACATGCAGTGCAGCCAGCTCATGTGGCGGCTCTCGTAGTGCAGGGCGACATAGTTGTTCAGGGCGGCGTCCACGCTGCCCGCGCCCAGACCGTAGGGCACAGCCCACAGGCAGAGCATCCAGAACTGCGTGGACACCGAGAAGCCGAACAGGGCCGCCGCCGTCATGCCCACGCTGATGGCCGTCACCTTGCCCGCGCCCAGTGCCCGGGTGAGCCGGTCACTGTTCAGGCTGGAGACGATGGTGCCGAAGGAGATGATCATGGACAGGATGCCCGCATAGGACACCGGCACCCCCAGCAGCGGATACATGGACGGCCACGCCGACCCCAGCAGGGAATCCGGCAGGCCGAGACTGATGACGCGAGATAGATGATGGGCAGAAGAAGCTGGATCATAGACTTGAGTTCCCTCCCGGACAGTGTTATACTGTACTCATGGTTTTTGATAGAATAATACCACGAAATCGACACAAGAGGTAGAACAAAAGCACCGGATTTATGCGACAAAACCGGCTTTCTGAAATTGCCGGAAACTTTGCAGAAAGGGGGGACAGGCCATGGCATTCCAGACCAGCTGCGCTGCGGCGGGGGGCATCAACTGCCCTCCGGACATCGTGGCAGACGGCGAAGGGCGGGAGCTGGTGCAGCACGGCAGCGCACTGTTCCCCATTGCCTGCTACGCGGAGGATGTCAAAAGCTACTCGGTGGCCTGGCACTGGCATGAGGAGTTCGAGTTCATCCTTGCGGTGAAGGGCCCGCTGACCGTGGACGTGAACAAGACGCAGCTCGTTCTGCGGACCGGGCAGGGCGTCTTCATCAACTCCGGGGTGCTCCACGCGGTGGAACAGGCCGAGAGCGGGAACGCGCTGCTGCACTCCGGGGTGTTCCACCCGCGCCTTGTGGGCGGCATGGACACCATCTTCTGGCAAAAGCGCATCCGCCCGCTGCTGCAGCCCGGTGCCCCGGCGTTTTTCCTGCTGGACAGCGGCACCGCCTGGCAGCGCGAGGCCCTTGCCTGCCTGCAGGACGCCTGGCAGGCCGTGGCGGATGAACCGCCGGACTACGAGAACGAGGCACGCTACCGCCTGACCACGGTGCTGCGGCTGCTGGGCGCGCAGTGCGAAGAAGGCGGCGGCGTCAAGGTGTCGCAGCAGGAGCAGATCGCGGCCGAGCGCATGAAGCAGATGCTGCGCTTCGTGGAGGAGCACTACGCCGAGGAGCTCACGGTGGAGCGCATCGCGGCCTGCGTGGCCCTGAGCGAGAGCGCCTGCCTGCGCAGCTTCCGGCAGCTGCTGGGCATCACGCCCATCCAGTATGTGAAGCAGTTCCGGGTGGAGAAGGCCGCCGAACTGCTGCGCTCCACCCGGCTGCGCACCGGCGAGATCGGGGCCGAGTGCGGCTTTGCGGACGGCAGCTACTTCATCAAGACCTTCCGGGAGCTGAAGCACTGCACCCCGAAGGAGTATCGGCAAAGATTTGAGGCGCAGTAACTTTTCTGGCAGGACGGCAGGGAGTTTCTCCAGCGAATGACCTGGGGGTGGGGCCCCGGCAAGCTTTGCTTGATGGGGCGGGACTGGAGTTCTGCAGCGGCGACGACCGCTGCCAGCGGCAGAAGCAGGGAGGAGCCGTTGGGGCCGCGGCCAGCAAGACGCAAGCGAACGCGATGCGGATGCTGGGTGCCGCAACCCGCCGCTGTTCGCGGAGAAAGCTCCCTGCTGGCCTGCCTTTCCATAGAGCAGACCAAATTTAATCGCTCCCTATTATAATAGGTATAAAAAAGGAGAATCAGACCATTGACACAGCGCAGCATGACCCAAGGCCCCATCACGCAGGGCATTTTACTCTTTGCCCTGCCGCTGATGCTGGGCAACCTTTTGCAGCAGATGTATAACATTGCGGACACCTGGGTGGTGGGCCGCTTTCTCGGCCCGGACGCACTGGCGGCGGTGGGCTCGTCCTATACCCTCATGACCTTCCTCACCTCCATCCTGCTGGGGCTGTGCATGGGCAGCGGCGCGGCCATCTCCATGCAGTTCGGCAGCGGGGAAGAAGACCGGATGCGCCAGAGCGTGTTCCTCTCGTTCAGCCTGATCGCGGGCATCTCGCTGGTGCTGAACGCGCTGGTGTATCTGGGGCTGGACGGCATCCTGTGGGTGCTGCGGGTGCCGGACGAGCTGAAACCCCTGATGAAGGAGTACCTCGTCATCATCTTTCTGGGGATCACGGCTACCTTTTTGTACAACTACTTCGCAAACCTGCTGCGCGCCATTGGCAACTCGGTGGTGCCGCTGGTGTTTCTGGCGGTGTCGGCGGTGCTGAACGTCATTCTCGACCTCGTGTGCGTGCTGGTGCTGCAGTGGGGCGTGAAGGGCGCGGCGGGGGCCACCGTGTTCTCGCAGTTCGTGTCCGGCATCGGCATCGGGCTGTATACGCTGAAAAAGTTCCCGCAGCTGTGCCCGAAAAAGGCCGACTGCCGCTGGGACAAAAAGAACCTGGACACCATCCTGAACCTCTCGGTGATGACCAGCGTGCAGCAGTCCATCATGAACTTCGGCATCCTGATGGTGCAGGGCCTTGTGAACAGCTTCGGCACGGTGATCATGGCGGCGTTTGCGGCGGCGGTGAAGATCGACTCCTTCGCCTACATGCCGGTGCAGGATTTCGGCAACGCCTTCTCCACCTATGTGGCCCAGAACTACGGCGCGGGCGAGACGGACCGCATCAAAAAGGGTATCCGCAGCGCCGGGCTGTGCAGCGCGGTGTTCTGCGTGTGCATCAGCGTGCTGGTGTGCGCCTTCGCGTCGCCGCTCATGGGCATCTTCATCGACCCGGGCGAGAGCGCCATCATCGCCGCCGGTGTGCACTACCTGCGCATCGAGGGCGCGTGCTACATTGGCATCGGCATTTTGTTTTTGCTCTACGGCTATTACCGCGCCGTGAACCAGCCGCAGATGTCGGTGGTGCTCACCATCGCGTCGCTGGGCACCCGCGTGGCGCTGGCTTATCTTCTTTCGGCAACGCCGCTGGGCGTCACCGGCATTTGGCTCAGCGTGCCCATCGGCTGGGCGCTGGCGGATGCCATCGGCATTGGGTATTACCTCAAAAAGAAACGGTGAAACGGCAAAAGGCTTCCCCCGAGGGGGAAGCCTTTTCACCCCATATGGTGGAACTGCTCCAGCGCGCCCTTTTCCAGCCGGGACACCTGCGCCTGGCTGATGCCGATCTCCCGGGCAACTTCCATCTGGGTCTTGCCCTGCAGGTAGCGCAGCTCCATGATGCGCTTTTCCCGCGGGGTGAGCCCGGCCACAGTCTGGCGGAACTGCAGCCCGCTGATCCAGCTGTCCTCGCCGTCCGGGTCCCGCACCTGGTCGATGACATACATGGCGTCGCCGCCGTCGGTGTAGATGGGCTCCTCCAGACTGATGGGCTCCACCACCGATTCCAGCGCGGCGGTCACCTCCCGGCGGGTCAGCCCGGCGCTTTGGGCGATCTCGTCCATGGTGGGCTCGCGGCCCAGCTGCTTTTCCAGCGCTTCGCGGCTCTGCATGGCGCGGTAAGCGGTATCCCGCAGGCTGCGGCTCACCCGCAGGGCGTTGTTATCGCGCAGGAAGCGCCGGATCTCGCCGATGATCATCGGCACGCCGTAGGTGGAGAACCGCACCGGCTGGGCGGGGTCGAAGTTGTCGATGGCCTTGATGAGCCCGATGCACCCCACCTGGAACAGGTCGTCCAGGTTCTCGCCCCGCTGGGCGAACCGCTGCACCACGCTGAGCACCAGCCGCAGGTTGCCTTCCACCATCTGTTCCCGGGCCTGCCGGTCCCCGGCGCGGGTGCGCACCAGCAGGCTGCGCTTTTCTTCCTCGGTCAGAACGGGCAGCGCGGCGGTGTTCAGGCCGCACAGTTCCACTTTGTTGTACATCCCCATGCCCCCGGTTCCTGTAAACTTCACCGGAAGTATGGCCCCCGCGGCCGGGCACTATGCGTGGAAAAAATTGTGCGCCCTCCCGCACAGGGCAGGAGAGCGCAGAAAAATAGGGCGGTGGCTTGACAAACCACTGCAAATCGTTTATATTAGAAGTGCAAAAGGCGCTGGCCCTGCAAACGGCTAGCTCCTTACCAGATTGTCAGTTTTCAAAAAGAAAAATGACCGCTCTGATTGGAAGTTGAGAGGCGGTCATTTTTTCTTTTTGTCATCACTGTGAGAAACAGTCCATGTAATCTGGAACGTTACGTAGATTGCCCCGCCGAGAAGCGTGAGCAGAAGCACGACCTGTTCAAACGTCATGGTGCATCCCCCCTTCCTGCCCTCAAGCATTCCGGGGAGAACGAGATTCCAAATGAAAAAATTCGCTCTTACCCGGTCCACCCAGGGTACGGGTAAGGAGCAGCCGCCTGCGTTTGTGGGCACAGCGCCTGATGGGCAGCTTTGCAGCCGCCGCTAATAGCTTACCACAAAAAGAGACAAAACACAATGTGTTTTGTCTCTTTTTGCATGGCTACTCGTTTTCCAGCTGCGCTTTCAGTTGGTGGAGGATGCGCTTTTCCAGGCGGGAGATGTAGCTCTGGCTGATGCCAAGGGCGTCGGCGGCTTCCTTCTGGGTGCGCTCCACGCCGTCGGCCAGGCCGAAGCGCAGCTCCATGATCTGCCGCTCCCGCGGGGAGAGGGCCGCCACGGCGCGGCGCAGCACGGCCCGCTCGGCGTCCTGCTCCAGCCGCTGGCTGATCTGGTTCTCGTCGCTGCCAAGGATGTCCGAGAGCAGCAGCTCGTTGCCGTCGCCGTCCACGTTGAGGGGCTCGTCGATGCTGGCTTCCTGGCGGCGGTTGGAACTTTTGCGTAAGTACATCAGAATTTCGTTGCCGATGCAGCGGCTGGCGTAGGTGGCCAGCTTGATGCAGCGGTCCGGGCTGTAGGTGTTCACGGCCTTGATGAGCCCGATGGTGCCAATGGAGATCAGGTCTTCGGTGGGCACGCCGCTGCTCTCGTACTTTTTGGCAAGGTAGACCACCAGCCGCAGGTTGTGGGTGATGAGCGCATCCCGCGCGGCGGCGCTGCCCGCGGCCATCTCGGCCAGAAGGGCTTTTTCCTGCTCGGGGGTGAGGGGCGGCGGCAGGCCCGGCCCGCCCGTCACATAGTGGGCACCGCCGCTGTGGCGCAGCGCGCCGCACAAGGCCTGCCAGAGCGTGCGCAGCCAGTGGAACATAGATCAGACCTCCTTTTTTATAAGGGGTGAACCCTCTCAGCCAGCTCTGGCCCCAGCAGCAGGGTCCAGTGGTCCGGCGGGGCGGCGGGGCAGTAAAACGCGGTGAGGAAGCCCTGCGCCTGCCGCTGGCCGGCCTGCAGGCGCAGCCCCGGCACGGCGGGCAGCAGGCAGGGCCCCGCAAGGGTGGTGCAGGGCACCAGCCGCACCCCCAGCCCCGGCGGCGGCAGGGGAGAGCGCCCCGCAAAGTGGGCGTCCAGAAAGGCTTGCAGCGCCCCGGGCAGGGCACCGCGCACGGCGGGGTAGTAGGCCAGCGCCACGGCCCGGCCGGAAAGCGGGTCCTGCACGGCAAAGCCGGTGTCGCAAAAGGCCTGCACCGGCACCCGGGCGCTGCCGCACACCAGCACGGCGGCAAAGCTGCGCCCCTGCGCCCGGCCAAAGCAGTACACCACCCCGCGCAGCAGGGCATACACCGCCGCGCAGGCCGCCAGCAGCCGCCCGGGGGAAAGCGGCAGGTAAAGGCACAGGTTCGCGCTCTGGGCCCCGGGCAGCAGCACCGCACCGCCCAGCAGCAGGTTGAGCAGGGCGTACCACCCGCACAG
>OBAI01000198.1_pt1 | contig 79183 bp, 54 predicted proteins | sample 1517461 | NCBI WGS metagenome assembly OBAI01 (sample SAMN04571696, study PRJEB22368) | human gut metagenome | biome: human gut; material: stool | host: Homo sapiens | place: Luxembourg | collected 2012-06-29
CCCCTCCCGCCGTATGACCGGAATTAGCCCCTCCATTTACTTTTATGACAATTGAAACAATGTCTTTTTTGCCTGTCTCGGCTTTTAATTCGTCTATGATCTCATAAACGAGGCGCCCCTTGCCTTCGTCTCCCATGCTGATGCCGACGTCGGCTATTAATTGACTTTTAAATTTTGTTAGTGCCATTTCTTATGATATTATTTTGACAATCCTTGCATAATGGCACTTGCGCATCTTCTTTACAACACAAAAAACACATAATTTGCCAATCGAAGCCAAAGATTTTGCTGCATAAGAACAAAAACCCCCAATTTGCGATAATATACTTGACCATTTTAAGATTCGCGGCGATTATTTAAGAGATTTAGGCGGCAATATTATTGCTTTCGGAGGGGAAAAATGTTATTTAGCCATACAAAAAAATTCATATATGAACAATGTTTTTATATGCGCAACCAGCATCCCTTTGATTTATTGCAAAATTTCCCAAGATTAAAGCTTGCAAGCTAATGTTTCCGCAATTAACCGGCGTTTGTTTTATTTAAACCTATCGCCAATTAAAACTATTCCAAGCCTTTTGATAAAATCCAATATTCGCCTTTATGAGCCATAAAATTGCTATCATAATTTTAATATCGATTTTTATCTCCGTTTTTTCATCCGCAAGCCCCGCGCCTTATCTCGCCTCGAAGAACCCGAGCGTTTACGGCGACATACCAGACTATGGCGAACGGTATTTAAGCCCCGATTTTCTGCAAACTGGCGCAGGAGGAAACCTGTTTGTGACCTGCCGGACTGGAGATGAACTTTTGATATTAAACTCAGATAAAGTCCAAAAGCGGATACCACTTCCCGGTCATCCTTCCGGAGTTGCAGTTTCCCACGACGGAAAGACGGCATATGTTTCAATAGCCGCTCCAGACGGAAAAATTTGCAAAATAGACGTGGACAGCGGGAAAATTTCCCAGACAGTTCCCGCCCACCATATGCCGCGCGCAATTATTCTCTCTCCGGACGGAAGAACTATCTATGCAGCCAACCAGTTTGAAAATAAAATCCGGGCGTACGATGCAAATACTTTGTCCGAAAAAGCTTCGGGCATGGCAGTGCGCGATCCTTTTTCAATTGCCTATTCCCCGCTTCCCCGAAAACTATTTGTCCTTAACCAGCTTCCGGAATCAAAAGGCGGCCTATATGAGGAAAATATCGCTGCAGCAGTATCTGTGTTAAATCCAGACACATTGGAAAATATTGCCCGAATAGACCTTCCAAACGGTTCAATAAACGCCCAGGAAATTATCGTCACAAAAAAATACGCTTATTGCACGCATGTAATCGCAAGGTTTAACGTTCCTACAACCCAAGTAGAGCGAGGATGGATTAACACAAATGCAATCAGCGTAATCGACATAGAAAAGAATAAACTTGTCGCAACAATACTTATAGACGACATAGAACTAGGCGCTGCAAACCCCTACGGCATAGTTGCGTCGGAAAAGTTCTTGATTATAGCCCGGGCTGGAACCCATGAAATAAGCGTCATTGACAGGCAGGCATTGGAAAAAAGAATCGAGCAGGCTTTTGAAAAATCCGAAGACAAGCAGAAAACTTTTTCCGACATATGCAATGATTTATCCTTTCTTTCAGGAATCCGAAAGAGGGTTGTTCTCGACGGGTACGGACCAAGGCACTTGGCATTGTCTGGCGGAAATCTATACGCCGGAATGTACTATTCAGATGTTTTAAATAAAGTTGATTTAGACACTTTGCGCGTACAAAAAATCTCAATAGGCGGAAACGAGAACCTCAATGAAATCCGCAAAGGCGACCTATATTACCACGACGCCGCCCTGTGTTTCCAGAAGTGGCTCTCGTGCGTGACATGCCACACGGAAGTGCGTTCCGACACTCTAAATTGGGATTTGCTTAACGACGGCATAGGCAATCCAAAACAATCAAAGTCTATGCTATACGCCCACTTTACTCCTCCGTCAATGATAACGGCGGTTCGCAAGGACGCAAAAGTCGCCGTTCGCAAAGGCATTCAATATATACAATTTACGCGCCGCCCCGAAAAGGATTCAAAAGCAATCGACGCCTACTTGTCCTCTCTGCATGAAATCCCAAGCCCGTATTTGGTTGACGGCAAGCTAAGCCGCCGAACGCGGTGAAATGTATTTTGAGATAGCCAAATGCTCATACTGCCACTCGGGAGACTACTACACAGACATGAAACGGCACGACGTAGATTCGGGGCTAGATGAATACAAAGGATTTGCCTTTGACACACCCACGCTCCGCGAAGTATGGAGAACTGCGCCATACCTTTACGACGGCAGAGCGCGCACAATATTTGAAATGTTGAGAAAATTCAATAAGGACAATAAGCACGGGCATACATCAGACTTGACAGACCAGGAATTAAAAGATTTGGAGGAGTTTGTTTTATCCCTCTAATTGCCATCCCTGCCCAGAATTAAGCATATAGCATAAAAGCCCGCGCAAAGAAATATTTAGCAATTCTTTTAAATCAAAATGCGGCTTTCTTTATTTCTCTGGGCTAATAATGCGCACGGGAAAATTCCTCCACATACAATGGCAAAAGCAAGGCATTTTAAAGCGCAAGAAAGCGCAGGCATGAAATAATGCTCACGCTAAATATTTTGAATTATGCATTAATTCGGCCCCACCTCAAAACAACCAGCTGTCTCCTAAGCTTATTAAAATGCACCTAAACGTTTCCGCAAAATAGGCCGACAATTGCCAATATCTACATTTTGTCTATTTTAAGCCTGAAGAACTTTTTCGCCGGCCTTTGTGAGAATTTTATGCCAGCCTGCATCTTTAAACTCGGATACGAAACTTCCTTTACAATGTATGCGACATCTGGACAATCAGTCCAATTTGACATATCGTCGGATTCCTGTATTGCTATCTTTATGTCTTCAGCTGAAACACTTGCAGATTTATAAAATTCAAAAGATATGTCGTAATTGGGATCGCTTATAGGTCTAAGGGACGCGTCTGACGGAGAAACCGCTGTCTTTGCAGAAAACCCCATGGCAAACTTTTGCAAATTTGTGACGCCGTCGTTTGCAGGAGTGGCCAAATCCCCGGAAACTCCCGGATTTTCAAGTTCGGACTGCGTAAAATTAGAAGATTTCCACAAATTATATTCGCGCGTATTTTCCGATACGTTAAGTATGTAATCCACTGAACCTGAACTTACACCTTCAGCGGTTGTTGCTTCTATTGAGAAGTTGTGGGTTCCACCCTCTGAAACCGCCCCGCTAAGAGTCCCCAAAGACTGGTCAAACTCTGTTCCATCTATTTCAGAACCGTTAAAAACCCATTTTTCCACAGGATGGTCGGCCTCAAATTTCCATGTGAAATTTTCTGAGCGGGAAACGTTTTTAGAAGTTTCACCCAGCTGGTTTATATACCGCTCAACAGAAACCTCTACAATTCGAGTATTTACAGAACTGGTAGAGTCGCTTACTGCACAGTAAAAGTACGTAGTCTGATCTATTTGAAGTTCTGAAAGATCCAGAGCCGGAAATGTCTGGTTTTCTATGGCAACAAAGACCAACTCGTCTGTGTCGGAGGGAACCGACATATACCATTGATAACTCTTTTGATAATAGCTTGAAGCAGACACTTCAAGAACGCCCGTGACCGCCTCATCTGGGCTCAATGACAAAGATATATCTTCCGGCTGCAAATCGATTGAAACGTCGGGCTTGGGAATAGTTCTATTGCCAGCAACTAAAATTTCTGCAGTGGAAACAGGTGAATAAAATACTCCGGCGGACATTGGATTGGCCGATTGTATGTAAGTGTTATTTATGATTTTTGTTCCAGACGAATACGACACCCTAAAGGCTCCGCGGTATGAAAGCGGATTGTTTCTGGATTTTTCGTTAACAAAAGTGTTGTCCCTTATTATAAGATTTCCGGTCGATGCTATCCAAGCAGCCAAGCCATAGGTATTATAGAAAGTATTTCCCTCCAGAAGTATATTGCTTAATATGGGATAATAAGTCTGCTCCGAAGACGGATCCTGTTTTAGATAAACGCCAAAATATATGTCGCGCGCGAAACCGTCTTTGCTTGCGGAATCGGTAGGATTCACAGTGTCGAAAATGCAATTGCGCACTACAACATTGTTTACCCCGTGGCCTTCGCACCATGAGTTTGTGGTATAACCTGTCTCAAACTTCAGCGCTCCCATTTCGTTGTGGAAAAACCTGCAGTTTTCCATTGTGACATTGCTGGCCAGTATTAGAATTCCGCGAGCGCGGTTGTCATGGAAATAGCAGTTTCTCACTATTATGTTAGAGGTATCGTAAGCGCGGTTGAACAATACAAAGCCGTCCATATACGCTTCCGGAAGCTCGCGGTCGAATACAACTTCGCGTATGCCGTTTTCGGCATCCAAGACATTCAACGCCACAACGGTCGCGCTAAAATCCGTTGGAGAATAATCTCCGTGCCTGAACTCCAATGTTTGCCCCACAGCATAAAGATAGGTGTTCCTGTCGTTCATGGTTTTGAGAGAGGTCGCCGAATAGGGATACATGAAGGTAGTGCAATCGTGGAAATTTATGCAGTCGTCAGCCCCGCGCGAAAATTCGCAATCCTCTATTTTTATGTATCCGCGCGACGACGAAATGTGAAGATGGTCGGCGGTGCATGTTATTGAACGGCGTTCGGAGTTCGGCGGGCGCACTATGTTCACATTCTTAAAATGGGTGTATTGCTGGGTGCCTCCTATTGTCATGGCGTGTCCTGAGCAAGAATATATGTTGACGTTTTCCATCGTCAGGTGGCTGTTGCTCTGAAAATTAATCCCTCCCATTTCATAATAACTATGCTGCATTCTTAGAAGGTGCCCGATTTCATAGGACGACGCGTCCACATAGACGCGCAACACATTGTCGGAAAGCCATTCGACTGTCGGTATGTTTTGCCCGACATACATTTCATAAGACTTTGTGTATCCGCCCTCAACCCCGACAGACTGCGTTTCCGGATCGTACCTCGAAAGTGTAGCCACGCGCACATTCCTCATGGGAAAATAGTCGTATTCTATAAACTTAAAATCGACATAGTTTGTTCCCGACTTGTTCAATCCGACAACTTCGACAATGCTAGCCAGCGGATTTTCATCCCAATTCCAATCCATATTGAAGTTGCAAATTTTCAGCCGGGTGTTGTTTGCAACATACATATTTGCATTGTTTGAACTTTTAAGGTATTTATTGAATATTATAGTTGAGCCGTTGCCGTCGAAGGTGAAATCGGTCATATTTGTCAATTCAATCCTAAAATTACCGTTTTCGCGGTAATTGCCTTTTGGCAGAGTGACTTTCTTTATGCCCGAATTCTTGCAATAGTTTATTATATTGCGTATTATCTGAACGGCATTTGTGACATTCTCGGTCAACCCGAACGAGTCTATACATTGCTGGGGCGTCACCTCTGGAGTGTCTATTTGCGGCAGCGAAACGTCGAATTCCGGAGATCCAGTGGGAATATTGGATATTTCGCCGGAGTACTGGGACTCGGCATCCGCCGGCGCGAAAACAAAAGAAGGTTCCTCTGTCACCTCAAAATCCCATATCTGAGCGACAACCTGCTTATTTGTATCAATGCAAATGGAATATGCCGCCCCCGACGCATCCGTGGTAAAATTAAAAGATATTGTACATTCCTGGTCGTAAACATTCATCGAACTGTTTACATAGTCCGTAGAAGGATCTTGGGTGTTTTGGTTGCGGACAAATGCGAGTATCGTTCCGTTGGACTGCGAACCGTCTATTTTATAAGTAAGCCTGACGGAATACTGGGTGTTCGGCTTCAGCCTTTGGGTTTTTATTCCCGTGGTCCATCCAGTTTTTCCGGCGGAATTGAGAGACAGGCTTCCGTCTGAATTTCTGGTTGCAATCGACGAATTTACTGTCGGGACTTGGGCAGTGTTTGAAAAACCGCCTATTACCTTTGTTCCGCAAGTAAAAGCGTTTAAATACCCATCTGGAGAAATGTAAAAACTGCCTCTGGCAAACCCGTCGGCATATATCCGCTTCAACTCCGACGGAGAGCGGACCGAATTAACTTTCACTGTGTTGTTGCGAAAATTCTTGAACGTTAGGGAATTTGTCGACTTCAAATACCCTTCGTCCGAATCGAGCTTTACCGTCAACGAATCGAGTTCCAACAAATCGCAATTTTCCCCAAGCTCTACAGTCACTTTAGAGTTTGGCCCGACACATAATCCGCGCAAATGCGCATCGGCATTAAAAACTACGGTTTGCGTTCCGGTCCAAAACCAGAGAGGCGCGATGTCTTCAAGGTCTGTTTTATCCACGATAAGCGCGCCTTCCGTATTGAAAGTGAGCTTTGAGTTGCCGTCCATGCGCAAGTATCGCGGAACGACCAGCGATCCCGCCCCAGAATTTACAACCACATCTCCGCCGTTCCCGATGTGAAAATTTCCGTAGCTCCCCTGAATTTCAACTCCGGAATTTTCGCCGATAACCGCAGGGCATTGAATCTTTACGCCGTCGAGATTTTCGCCAGAAATTCCATGCGCAAATAGCTTTCCATTCAAAGTAAGCGAAGAGTCTGAAGAAACTGTTAGATTTGCAACGTCAACATCTCCGTTTATAAGGACTGTCGCTTTCGATATGTTCATTTTAGCATAGGTGCCGTTGTAAACGGCCTCCACGTCCCCGTGGATTGTAAGGAAAGAACGCTCGGCGCCGAGGCCGTTTACCTGTATAGGCTCGGTTGTCTTGAAAGACTTGTAGAGAGTGAGATATTTGGGAGCCGTAGAGTCGGTTGCGTTATCGGAATAAGTTATTTGGGCTTTGCCGGTAGATGGGGCGGAAGAATAGGTTGCAAAAATATCGCAATACAAATGCAGGTCGTTTGAAGAGGTAGACATTCCTCCGCGCAAATTTATATGCCTGTCGTATGAATCTATCGTCAGCAATATGGAATCGTTTTGGCTGTATAGATAGTTTGTTTGGCTGCTATATCCGGTCATTACAGATTTAACCGTGTAGTTGCCGTTTATGGTGACGTCTTTTTCAATGGAGACCGATGTGGTATTGGCGTTGGGAAAATAATCAACTTCTGTCTTAATCGTCGGAGAATAGGTTATTTTTCTCCAAATAGTGTTGTCGGACCATATGCCTGAACTTTCAGTTATAAGCTCTTCAGCCATGCCGCAAGTACAGGCAAAAATCAAAAAAACTGCGAAACAATATTTAAACCAATGCCGCATATGCTAATATAAATAATGATGGGGGGGGATATTTTATTTAAGAATAAAAACGCATCGCAACGTTAAGTTTCACTAATTGTAGATTTGCCATATTTTTACATTAGTCAAACATATAAGTTAGCTAATATAAAAAAATTCGAAAAAAATAGCCGTTTAAGCATTTGGATGCCCAAAGCTGCTTTTACTTGACCGCAAACACATTTCCGGACAATACTGTCATGCATGAAAAAATACAACAGCCTAAAAATCCTTGCCGCAGTCATGTTTGCGGCATTAGCTGCTCTTCCGCTCTCCGCCCAAAAATTTAAAGCAAATTACGACGAAAGCAAAATTCCAGACTACCAACTGCCAGATATTCTGCAAAAAGCCGACGGAAAAGGCCAAATTTCAAGTTCTCTTGAATGGCTCAATTTCTCGCGCCCCAGAATATTGTCTATCCTCGAAAACGAATTTTACGGGCATAAACTCCCCCGCCCCGAAAAAATGAAATTTGAGGTGGTAGAAGAATCCGACGTTTTCAGCGGAATAGCAGTGCGCAAGCAAATAAAAATAACAGTATCCGACAAAGCAGGTTCTCATTCTTTTACAATGCTCATGTACGAGCCAAAAGCCGCGTCCAAAACAAATCCAGCCCCGGCGTTTATAGCTTTAAACTTCAAGGGAAACCACGCCACGTCCGACGACAAAAACATTGCCATTACAAAAGCCTGGATGCGCGGCGCAAAAGGCAACAAGGCTAGCGAAGAAGATAGGGGGGTGGCAAAAAAGCGCTGGCCGTTTGAAGAAATTGTAAAGCGCGGATACGCGATAGCCACAATTTACTATGGAGAAATTTATCCGGATAAGGAAAAGTTCGACGGCACTCCAGAAAGCGTCTATAGAATTTTCGACGCAAAGGCTGTTGAGATGCCTGCCATAGCGGCTTGGAGCTGGGGATTGTCGCGCGGGATAGACGCACTTGAATCTATGCCCGAAATTGACTCAAATAAGATTTTCGTGGTCGGGCACTCCCGGCTCGGCAAAACTGCGCTTTTAACTGGCGCCTACGACAAGCGCGTAGCCATATGCGCATCAAACGATTCCGGATGCATGGGGGCGGCGATTTCCCGCCGCGCATACGGGGAAACAGTCGATATAATAACAACTCAATTCCCTTTCTGGTTCGCCAAAAGCCTAAACAAATATAAAAACGCCGAAAACACAATGCCCATAGACCAGCACCAGCTAGTGGCAATGATGGCGCCCCGCCCCGTATATGTTGCAAGCGCAACCGAAGACAAATGGGCTGATCCCAAAGGCGAACTTATGGCGCTCGTTGAAGCCTCAAAAGTTTACAAGCTATTCGGAGCGCAAGACCTTCCCGGCATGGACAATTTCACCCCCGAAAAGCCATTTCACGGCGACGTGGGATACCATTTGAGAATTGGGAAGCACGACATTACCGTTTACGACTGGATGAACTACTGCGATTTCGCAGATAAGCATTTTGGCAAACCTAAAAATCAATTGTAAGGAACAAAAATTTATGGAACTGACATATAAAAATAAAATAGCCCTTGTAAGCGGCGCGGGCAGAGGCATAGGCAAGGCAATAGCAGAAGCTTTGGCAAAAGGCGGATGCACTGTAATATGCGTAAGCAAAAACATATCATCCTGCGGGAAAGTCGCCGAAGAAATCAACGCGTCGGGCGGCAAGGCTGAAGCGTTTGCCGCGGACTTGTCGAATCCCTCAGAAGTGAAATCACTCTGCGAAACCGTATTGAAAAAATATGAAGCCGTTGATATACTAGTTAATAACGCAGGCATAACAAAAGACAACCTCCTTATGAGAATGAGCGACGAAGAATGGAATGCCGTAATGGACACAAACCTATCTTCGTGCTTCCACATGTGCCGCGGCTTAATCCGCGCAATGATGGGCAAACGCAGCGGAAGAATCGTAAACATAACCTCCGTGACTGCCCTTGCCGGAAATGCTGGACAATGCAATTACGCAGCTGCAAAGGCTGGAATCATAGGCTTTACAAAAACGCTCGCCCGCGAAGTTGCGGCGCGCAATATAACTGTAAATGCAATCGCTCCAGGCTTCATAGATACCGACATGACAGCCGTACTGCCGGAATCAATTATGGAAAACCTAAAGAATGCAATTCCACTCAAACATACCGGGAAACCCGAAGACATCGCAGCAGCATGCGCGTTTTTGGCGTCAGACCAAGCGGGATATATAACCGGTCAAGTGCTTTCAGTCAACGGCGGACTTTATATGTAAATTATTGGTAAAAAACTATTTTTAACGCCAAGCGAAAATTTTGCTTGGCGTTTTTTTTCGACGAATATAAAAACTTTCATTGAGATGAAACGGATTTGTATTTACTTCGCAATTTTTGCGTCGTGCGCGCACTTAAACTTCGCCGGAACGACACTCGTTAAAACGGGTTTCGAATCCCCCGAAGACATGCAAATTTTCGATGCAGCGCGCTTTGCCGCAAATCCGTCGATAAGCCAATCCGCTAAAGAAACAATCAGCGGATGTTCTTCCTTGGTATTGGACAACATGAACTCTGGCGCACGCTGGCCTGATACGCTTGTTATCCCCAAAGAAAGCCTTAAAAAAGGGAAAGTTTACGCATGCTCTTTTAAATACAAAGTTCTGGAGTTGGGCAAAGGCAAACGGAACCACGTTTTTTTTGAAATAGAGAGCGCCGACGGCAAAAAAAGCATGGCTGACTATCGCGAGTTTGGAGGGGAAATTGGAGAAACCGGAGAAATAAAATGTTCTGCAAAAATTCCGTCCGACTGCAAATCTGCGGTTTTCCGCATGACATCCTACGAAGGCGCGCGCCTGGCAATCGACGACTTCAAATTTGAAGAGATCGACTGGAACGGAGATTGGTTTTTCGACAAATCCCTATTTTTCGGAATGAAAAACACGCTTGTAGAAAGAGGCTACGCTCCTTTGGACGACCCGATATTTTCTATACCGCGCGAAAAATTCTTTCCCATGATCGACAAATACGGACAATTCAAGCACCGCGACTGGCCAGAAAAAATTAAAAGCGACGCCGACTTCCAGGCGCGCAAAGAAAGCGAAGCCAAATACAACGCAAAACTCCCACCAATAAATAACAGGGATAAATACGGCGGATATTTAAACGAGAATTACAAATTTAAAGCCACGGGAAAATTCAGGATTCAAAAAGTCCGCGGCAAATGGTTTTTTATCACTCCCGAAGGCAACTTATTTTGGTCGTTGGGGACAAATGCCGTGGCTGAATCTTCATACACAACTTTAGACGACAGGGAGTTCTACTTTGAGTCTTTAGACAAGAAATTTATTTTCCCTGGAAGGCATTCGCGCCACGGATATAAAAAAGCGGGCGAAAAAAGCCGAACATACTCTTTCAATAGGTACAACGACTCGATAAAACACGGCAGCGACGACGGCGAAGCCAGAGCCGAACGCGATATATTCAGGATGGGGAAATGGGGATTCAATACCGTAGGCGCCTGGCCGCATCCTCACATGATAAATTCCCAGAAAATTCCTTACATAATACAGGTGAATTCCCCGCGAATATCATACCTGAAAAGCACCAATAAAAATCTAGTGCTCCACTGGGCGGACTTCCCGGACTTTTTTGAGCCCGACTTCGAAAACCAAATGCGGGAAACTCTTTCCAAACTCTCTGCTCAAATCAATTCGCCATATTGCATCGGAGTGATTGTGGACAACGAGCTTTCTTGGCAGGCGAAAAACGGCATGATATCGTCCGCCGCCCTAACCTGCCCGCCAGAACAGCCAACTAAAAAAGCGTTTTTAGCCATACTAAAAGGAAAATATAAAGATATCTCAAAACTCAACGCGGCATGGGAAACCTCTTTTAAAGATTGGGGCGAGCTTGAAGCAAACCGCGCACCAATTAAATCCCCGACAAAAGAGTTCGCGAGCGACATGGACGCTTTTGACGAAACAATCTGCAAGAAATATTTTACATCCTGCCGGAACGCGGTAAAAAGCGTATCTCCCGACACTCTATACATAAGCTGCAGATTCGCCTGGCGCGATACAATACCGGTAAATACTGCCGGAAAAATTTGCGATGTCGTGGCAATGAACTTATACGGGCTAAATCCCACAAAACAGGCAAATTTGCCAAAAGACTTTCCAGATGTTCCAATACTAATAGGCGAATACACCTTCGCAAGAATTGATAAAGGCAATTTCGGCGTTTATGGGGCCTGCGTTTGCCGCTCGGAAAAAGAGCGGGTTGAAAAGTTCAACGCCTATATATCGGATGCCCTCAAAAATCCCCATATAATAGGAGCACACTGGTTCCAATGGGGAGACCAGCCGGCTACAGGAAGGCCGGACGGTGAAAATTTCGCCTTCGGAATCGTCGATATTTGCGATACCCCGGACTACGCTATGACTGACGCTTTTCGAAAAGTGTCTAAAAAGATGTACTCTAAACGGCTTGCCCGGAAAAAAGGGGCGGCCAAAGCCAATTGACAACTGAAAAATCCTCAAAAGCCCATAATATTACAGCATGAAAACACCGCTTATTCGAACTGATTTCGGCATTATAGCCGCTAGCCTATTGACGAACCTATTTCTGTTTGAAGCCAATGCTGAAATAAAAAAAGCCGACGCAGAAAATGGAACCGCCACAAATTACGATGTCGCAGCATATGTATGGCCTGCCTACCAACCCGAAAAACGCTGGGAGGAATTCGGACTTTTTAAGGATGGCAAAGGTGAATGGGAAAACGTATATAGGGCAAAGCCCAAAAAGCCGGGACACAACCAGCCGTACATTCCGCTATGGGGATACGAACCCGAAGACAATCCGATAGTCGCTGCGCGAAAGATAGACGCATGCCTTGCGGCTGGCATAAATGTCCTTATTTACGATTGGTATTGGTACGAAGGCAAACCCTTTCTTGAAGGGAGCTTGAATGCCTTTTTGAAGGCTCCGAACAATGAAAGAATGAAATTCGCGTTGATGTGGGCAAACCATGTAATAGACGACCTATGGGAACGTACAGCCCCGATAAAATACAAAAATATAAGGTCGAAACCTGATGTCACTTCCGAAGAATTTAGAAACGTGCTCGTGCCGCGTTTTATAGAATTTTTTAAAAAGCCCAACTACTACAAAATAGGCGGCAAGCCGTTATTTCAAATTTTTGCAACGAATAACTTGATAAAATGTTTTGGTTCTGTGGAAAAAGTCCAAGAAGAATTCGACTATTTTGAACAAAAAACAAAAGAAGCGGGATTCCAAGGATTGGAGCTCCAAGTAAAAGGCGACGCTTTTAAATGGTCATCCGATATCAGAAAATTGAAATTTTCCGGAGTTTTTTACTATAACTGGCTTGAACTCGACCCGTTTAGTTCCAGCTACTGGCAAGACTACTCAGACAAACCGGACAAAGACTATAAACTGTGGGGCGAAACTGCTTACGGCAACTTTGCAAAACTGGCAAAGCAATATCCTCAAATACAATTTTACGCAAATGTGACTTGCGGCTGGGATACCAACCCGCGTTTTCCCCAAGACGTTTACGTACCCGTAGCAACCGGGAACACCCCCGAACGCTTTGAATATTTTTTGCGTAAGGCAAAAGCCTGGGCGGATAAAAATACGCGCACGGGAAAGCCGAAGTTAATATTTATAAACGCCTTAAATGAATGGACCGAAGGCTGCGTTTTAGAACCTGACGCGCGCAACGGCTACGGCTTTTTGAATGCTGTAGCGCGTGTTTTCGGAGCCCATGGACAAGCGTATGCGAGGCAGCCGCAAGACGGGCAATAATAAAGGAACGACTCTCTGTGCGTAAGATGAAAAATAAGTGAAAAAATCGGGTAAAAAAACTCTTACAAAAAATCCGAGACTGCGTCGCCTTCTTTCCAATTTTCAGCAACAATCTGCACTGTGCCCGGCGGAAGACGCCCATGCGCAGAAACTGCTTTTAGAAGCTGGATTTGAGCTTGTTTTGGCCCGTTTATGCAAGCTTTTATGTTTCGTTAAATTTCACATCAGATTGCGCCCATGTGTGTCGGCCATATTTCAAGCTTGTCCGTCCCGTATTTATGGCTTTGCCCAATTTACTGCCATCCAGTTCCGGCTCCATCCATCTTGCGCGCGCTGCCAATCTATAGACACCTCCATTTAAAACATGGAAATCTAAAAATTCCAAAAAAATCCAAAAAAGACGTCGTAAACGCTTTGTCCGCCATAAACATTCGGTAAAAAATATAGGATTTGAGGAAATTTTATAAAAGAAAGGTTGAAAGTTTAGGGAGGATTTGCATTATTAAAAACTTCATAAATTTTTTAGCAATATAATCGAAACTAAAAATCATGGGTACTATTAAGAAATCGATTCTATCATCACTCGTAAAGAAGTTTGTGATGGCGATAACCGGCTTTGTGCTGGCATCATTCCTGTTGGTGCATATGCTCGGCAATTTGCAGACGCTAGAAGGCGGCCCGCACGCTATAAACGCATACGCAAATTTCCTGCAAACGCTGCCTTGGGAATTTCTCTGGGGCTTCAGATGCGCTCTAGCGGCGTGTTTCGTGCTTCACTTTTTGATGGCATACCTGTTGGTTGTGGAAAACAACAAGGCGCGCCCGCAAACTTACGCGGTGAAAAAGAACCTGGCATCGACTTTCGCCTCGCGCACCATGATTTACACCGGAACTATAGTGATAGCTTTCGGAATAATACATATATTGCATTACACCATGCTAAAGCTGAACCCGGAATTTAAAGTTCTCGACTGGGTGGCAACAAGCGGAATGTACGAAGGCAAAACATTGCACGACGTCTACGCAATGATGATTTTGGGATTTTCCAATACGTGGGTTTCGCTGGCGTATATATTTTCAATGGTAGTTATCGGATTCCACCTTTCCCACGGAGTTTCGAGTATGTTCCAGAGCGTTGGTTTCCGCGACGAAAAATGGAGATACCGCTTAAACGCGATTGCCGTGGCGTACTGCGTTGTAATTGCGGCAGGCTTCTCGATAAATCCGGCAGCCGTTTTAATTTCAAAATACACTCCCCTCGAAATTATGCCTGTTAACGAAGTGGTTTCGCAGATTGAAAAACAAAAAGCCGAAGGCAAATCTCCGATTTTCGTCAATTACGACTTTCTAAAATCGGACTGCACCGCAGCAAAAAAATAATTTTTAACACAAGGCAAAACTATGAATTTGGATTCTAAAATTCCGGAAGGACCGATTGCAGAAAAGTGGTCCAACTTTAAGTTCCACGCAAAATTGGTAAACCCGTCAAACCGCCGCAAATTCCACGTGATTGTTGTCGGAAGCGGGTTGGCTGGCGCAAGCGCCGCCGCAAGCCTCGCCGAACAAGGCTATAATGTTTCCTGCTTCTGCTACCAAGACAGCCCACGCCGCGCGCACTCAATTGCGGCGCAAGGCGGAATCAATGCAGCGAAGAACTACCAAAACGACGGCGACAGCATTTACAGGCTTTTTTATGACACAGTAAAAGGCGGAGACTTCCGTTCCCGCGAGGCTAATGTTTACCGTTTGGCGGAAGTAAGCGTAAATATCATAGACCAGTGCGTAGCCCAAGGCGTTCCATTCGCGAGAGAATACGGCGGACTATTGGCAAACCGCTCTTTCGGAGGCGCGCAGGTAAGCCGCACGTTCTACGCCCGTGGACAAACGGGGCAGCAGCTGCTGTTGGGCGCATATTCCGCGCTGCAAAGGCAAATAGGGCTAGGCAAGGTTAAAATGTATACCCGCCGCGAAATGCTTGATTTGGTAAAAGTAGACGGGCACGCAAAGGGAATAATTGTACGCAACCTTTTGGACGGCAAAATAGAGCGCTATTCCGGAGACGCAGTTCTTCTCTGCACTGGAGGATACGGAAATGTATTCTATCTTTCAACCAACGCCCAAGGATGCAGCGTGACGGCGGCATACCGCTGCTACAAGCGCGGCGCAGGCTTTGCCAATCCTTGCTTCACCCAAATACACCCGACTTGCATTCCCCAACACGGAAACCAGCAGAGCAAACTCACCCTCATGAGCGAATCGCTGCGCAACGACGGACGCGTTTGGGTCCCCAAGAAGGCGGAAGACTGCTCTAAAGATCCAAACGACATCCCGGAAGAAGACCGCGACTATTACCTGGAGAGAAAATATCCGAGCTTTGGAAACCTAGCCCCCCGCGATATTTCGTCACGCGCGGCAAAAGAAGCGTGCGACGACAAGCGCGGAGTAGGCCCAATGGTAAACGGCGAGCGCCGCGGAGTCTATCTTGACTTTGCAGACGCAATAAAGCGCGACGGTCTCAAAACCATCGAAGAAAAATACGGCAACCTGTTTGAGATGTATGAACGCATTACCGGCGAAAACGCCTATAAGACTCCTATGCGCATATATCCGGCATCGCACTATACCATGGGCGGGCTATGGGTCGACTACAATCTTGAAAGCACAATTCCGGGCTTGTTCGTTCTGGGAGAAGCCAACTTCTCCGACCACGGAGCCAACCGCCTTGGAGCTTCCGCACTAATGCAGGGATTGGCGGACGGATATTTTGTGATTCCGTATACCCTTCCCAACTATCTGGCGCGCGAAGGTGCAAAAAATATTTCGACAGACCGCGCAGAATTCGACGAAGCTGAAAAGGAAGTAAAGGACAAAATTGCCAAACTTATGGCAGTAAAGGGAACAAAAAGCCCGCGGCAATTCCATATAGAGCTAGGCAAGGTAATGTGGGAATACTGCGGAATGGCCCGTTCAGAAGAAAGCTTGAAGAAAGCCTTGGAATTAATCCCGCAAATACGCGAAAGATTCTGGAAAGACGTGCGCGTAGTCGGCGAGGAAGATACGCTCAACAACGAGCTTGAACGTGCCGGAAGAGTTGCGGACTTCCTAGAGTTCGCCGAAATTATGGTACTCGACGCCCTAAACCGCTGCGAGAGCTGCGGCGCGCACTTCCGCGTTGAATATCAAACAGAAGACGGAGAAGCCAAGCGCAACGACGCCGAATACTCTTACGCCGCTGTTTGGGAATACGCCGGAGAAGGCAAAGCGCCGATACTCCATAAAGAACCTATCACGCACGACGAAGTAAAACCCGTTGTCCGCTCATATAAATAAGATAAACAAATTTAATTTAGGAAATCAGATGAAAGTACATCTTAAAGTTTGGACGCAAAAAAACAGCAACGAAAAGGGACGCTTCGTAAAGTACACGGTTGACAACGTCAGCCCCGACAGCTCCTTCCTGGAAATGTTCGACATCTTAAACGAACAACTCGTAGCCGAGAATAAAGAGCCTATTGCATTCGACCACGACTGCCGCGAAGGCATTTGCGGAATGTGTTCTATGACAATCAATGGCATCCCACACGGCCCTGAACGCCGCACCACAGTATGCCAATTGCACATGCGCAAATTCAAAGATGGAGACACAATTGTTGTCGAACCTTGGAGAGCCGGCCCATTCCCGGTAAAAAAAGACTTGGTTGTGTCGCGCGACGCCTTGGACCAAATCCAGCAGGCTGGCGGTTTCATTACCGCACGCACGGGTTCCGCTCAAGACGCGAACGAAGTTCTTATACCCAAGGACACCGTTGAAAAGGCAATGGACGCTGCAGCATGCATAGGCTGCGGAGCCTGCGTGGCAGCCTGCCCTAACGCGGCTGCAATGTTGTTTACAGCGGCAAAAGTCGCGCATTTGAACTATCTGCCGCAAGGAGCCCCGGAAAAAGACAGGCGCACAATAGCGATGGTTGAAAAAATGGACGAACTTGGATTCGGAAATTGTTCCAACTACGGAGAATGCCAGGCAGTATGCCCCAAGGGAATCACGTTGGACTTCATCGCCAAGATGAACCGCGACTATGCCATAGCAAAAGCCAAGCAAATGGCGTAAAGTTTTCATAAACTTAAAAAAAAAGAAAGGATTACATGTTTATGTAATCCTTTTTTATTTTGCTTAAAGTAAAGCTCTCGATATAATTAATTTACGTCTAATGACATAATGTAGTCTGTCATAAGATAGCCGTTTCCTATGTCAAAATCGCCTTCAAAGATTTTTTTCATCCCCATTTTTGTATAGAATTTAAGGGCTTTTGAATTATACCTATTTACATTCAATTCAATCTTTCCAGCACGCTCTGATTTAGACTGTTTTACAAAATCGACAGCCTTTTCAAACATCAATTTCCCAATTCCTTTACCTTGAAATTCGGGCAGCAAATAAATTTTCTGGAGATGAAACAAGTCCTCTCCCTGCTTTTCAACCGAAAAATACCCGCATTCTTTTGAATCCCAATAACAAATAAAATAAGTATGGTTATTTTGCATCTGTCCGGAGATATTCGCCGGAGAATACATCCAGTTCATCATGAACACAATTTGGTCGGGAGTTAAAAGCCCCCGGTAAGTTGCAGGAAACGCCAGCCATGCAAGGCGGTTTATAGTTTCGATGTCGCTTTTGCTATTTTCAGCTTTTTTTACACTAAACATAATGCCTTTAAAATTATTACTTTCAATCCTGTCTTAAAAGAAAAAAATGCGCGCCAACTTAAGGCGCGCATTTTTAGTGCATATCAAAATTTTACTTTTTCCTGCGCGAAGCAAACAACAACGCGACCAAGCCAAACAATGCAGCAAACATTGCAGGTTCCGGGACTGCCTGTACATATGAAACCCATAAACCGTCGTCGCGTATTTCGAAAAGAGGATTATAGGTTTTATCTCCGACTATAAAACTATTTGCAGAAAATTCGTCGCTCGTAAAATCAGCGATTTTGTTCTCATTATCCCATGCTAACAGCTGGACAAAAGTGTCTATGATAGATTCGAGATCACCGGATATTTCAAAATTCATTTTAGCGCCGTCAAGAAAGTCTATATCCTTCTTTAATGTCCCCGACAAAGTCAATTTGTCGGCACTGCCGTCTTTAACATATGTTAATATTGTTCCGTCATAGTACACCAAATCGGAAAACATCATATTAGCCTGTCCAGGATTTTTCTCAGACGCAAGCAAAGATCCAAATTTTCCGCCGTACATCTTCAAGTCTCCCCTTGAATATGTAAGGGCTTCCACAGAATTGCTCATGTTCACCTGCAAAGTCCCGCTATAAACAGAAACCCCTCCGCTTATGCAGAATTTTTCTCCGGTAAACTTTTGAGACCCGGCTCCAGCCATCACAATCATGGTGCGGACTCTTTGTCCTTCGACAGGAGTTGAATAATTATAAAGGTCGAAAATCCAGCTGTTGCTTGAGTAATTGCTGGAAGAATCGTTTGTAAGTTTTAGAATAGATAGAGAATCGGTAGTAGTTTTCGAGGACACATCGTTTGAAAGCGTCCCCCAGACTCCATTTATACCATTCATGGAAACTATACTCACTGATCCCACTACATCTGAGCGAGTTCTGATTGACAAATATAGGGTCGGATTTTGATATCCGGTTCCGGCATCCCCGCCTTGCGGCTTAGCTGCGCCCAAAACTTCCACCGTAGGCGCTGCGCCTGTATTCAAGAGATATTGCGCATATTCATCAACCGTAGCATACGATGTTCCATCATAATCGTATCCCGTATTAAACGAGACTGAAGAATTATAGCGAGCTATTAAATTGCCCTCAATGCGCACAGATTTCAAGGAAGCTTCCCATGAAGTTGTAGAACTCCCATAGCCTCCAAACTGCAAACGCCCAGCGGATATAGTAGCGTTTCCGTCCTCTGCAAGCTCGCCAACAACAACATCGCCCTTTACCACGATTGTTGGAGCCTGTTCAGCCCCATTTCCGCTATATGTAAATTTCGCAGTACTAGCGCCGGCGTTTGCATTAGTCCCGCGATACTTGTACAAGTTTCCATTTACGGTTAATGTGGCATTATTATCCAGAGCAAGATTTGCTGAAAAATTGTTTTGAATAGTGAAATCATTCACAACAGGAGTTCCCCTAAAAACACAATCCCTACCTTCTCCGGGCAAATAAATATATTCAGTTTTGTCTTCGTTTGTGGATAGGTCGAAAAAGACATTATCCGAGGCAGTTGGAGCGCGGTTATATAACGTCGTTCCATCTTCAGCAACCCAGGCATTGGTGTCGGTAAAACTATGGTTGCTCCCGATTGGATTGCCTTCCGCAGTATTGTGGAAATACATATCGTCAGCATGGGACGCAAACGCAAAAATCATAGAAAAGATAAATAATGAGGCTGTATGTTTCATTTTTGAATTATTATTAATGTTCAGAGCTGAAAGCTATTTAATTTATTTAGTTTAAATATATTGCTATCATTGGATTTGTAAAGAAAATTATAAGCAAAATAGTATATTTTATAAGTTAAGTTTTACCAGACCCATTCTCGCGCTTTGCCTATGTAGCCATCAGGCTTTTCATTAACAATTTTGTTTTTTTTGCGTTTAATAAGAACGAAAATGCATACTCGCCCCAATATCTTCCGTTTAAAGTTTTCTTGCCCGCGCAAAAAAAACAAGCCGATCTTTTATTTTATCAGTATCTTCAGGCAGCAAGAAATATTTGTGCAAACCTCCTTTTGCAGGCATAAACCCTACCCTTCCGCTATCGTCTATTACAGAAACCTTTCCAGGTGCGGAAAGCTTGATACGTTTAGGCTCTAGAACGAACAAAACGCTGGTCATATCAAATGTGGCCCAATCGAATTTACCGTTCGCCCGTGCACTTTTAAAGACGAAGCGTTGTAGGCGTCGAAAACTGGATTTCCTTCGCCAAAATAAGCGTCTATTTCAGACCTTGGATAGCGCACGCTATCGCCAAATTCAAATCCGCTAAAATACATCGGTACAGGACAATTATCAAAAACATACCTGGCGGAATCTATGTCGGTGGCTATATTAAATTCGCATCTTGAGGTTTTAGGATTTTCTAACGATTCCGCGCTAAAGTCCCCTGCCATTATAGAAATGTACCGAACCTTTTTGGCTACTAGTTCGCGCCCCGCCAATTCAGAACATCCATCCGCGCCAGATTTTAACAGATTTGCAAGATTTGTTGAGAACCCCACAGAAATATACACTACCGAAGAATCTTCGGCTTCCGACAATATCTTGCGCAAAGTAGAAACGCTTTCCGGCACGGAAATCGGAGCGACTAAACGTCTATTATAGAAGAAAGAACCGTCTGATTTTTTCTTTTCGCACACTTCCCGCAAATACCATCCGTCGTTGCGCGAAACTCCGGTTCCCGGAGACACTGCGCAAATCCTCGGAGACCTACCATAATATTTAGAGACTATGTCGGTGGCTACCGCCGAATTTAAATTATCCTTATTGTGGGCTATGCATAAAATCTTGCACAACCCCATGTCTTCGGCCGTAAAAAGCATGCACAGAGCCAATGCATCGTCGACATCATTTCCCATATCGGTGTCGAATATTACGGGTATGGGCTTACTTTCAGCTGCATACGTGAAACAAAAAATTGCGTATGCGCAAAACAAGCTAACAAAAAATTTATTCATATTTAATTTAGTAGAGTATTATATTTGTTTGAATTGTATTTACATTAAACGGATTGCCAATAAAAAACTCTATAGAATACCACTTTTAGGCATATCTCCTGCCGACAAATATGCGAGCCATTTTGTCTCGACAAGCACAATAAAAAATTATAGGATTTTTAGTTATGTTTAGGAATATATTTTTAGCTACTATTTTTTGTTTGTCTTTTAATTGCATGTTCGCGGAGCAATCCGGAGAGACAAATATCCTGTCGGAAAATCCTTTTATGGATACAGCCTCATACAAACTCCCCGGAATGTCAAAAGTCTCCATGAATGACAAGGGAACGGTTCTAAGCATAGATACAACATCCAGTAGCGACCAATGGCATAAATTTTTGGAGTTTAAACCAGGCATCTTTCAGCCAAACAAGCTTTATACAATAGAAATTAAATACAAAATCTCCGAGATTGGTGACGAAGGCATGTTGTTCTTCATAGTCCGCAACTTAAAAAAGGCGGAAAATGGAGTAATAGACGATCTGGCCTCCGTGACTCCCGTCTCGACCTCCGAAAAATACAAGGTAGCCAGGCTGATTTTCAAAACTCCGGAAGATTCCTCTGACTACGCTTTTGTAATACACGGGCACAAAAAGTTTAAAGCAAAGGTCAAAGGCTTGAAAATTTTTGACGGTTTCGACTCATCCTGCGCCTACAAGCCCTCCCCCGACGCCGAACCGTACGAAGCTGAAATAAAAAAGCTTCCAACTGGTTGCGAAGACTTTGAAGTCGCACTTCCCCAGCCGGCCGAAAACGCTCCAACCTTAAACGCCAAAGACTTCGGAGTGTCTGAAGACGCCGCCGGATGGGAAAACTTTGCCAACTTGCAGAAAGCCATAGACGAATGCAAAAAAGTCAAAGCCGCAAAACTCGTGCTAAACAAGGGAAACTACAAAATCTACAACCTAAAAAATTCCGCCCCGCTAAATTTCAACGGGATGGAAAACTTTGAATTTGACGCAAGCGGGAGCACATTGACATTTTGGAAATCCGGCGGCGCGCATTTTGACATCCGCAATTGCCAGAAAGTTAAATTTTCCAATATAAATATAGATTGGAATTGGAAAGACGACCCGATTGTAAGCATTGTAAAAATTGAAAATTGCGGAGAACTTCAAGACAAGACGAAATATATAGACTTGAAATTTACGGAATACGAAAAATTCCCAAAGCGCGACAATTTGCGCACAGCAATTTTGGTGACCTACAATCCCAAAGACAAGTCAAGGACAAACGACTGGGGAATAGGAATAGCCCTGGGCGCATCAAAACAACAGGGGATGAAGTACGAATGGCTATCTGACAATATACTGCGCATGTCGGGTCCTCAAATAACGAGATTTCCCGAAAAAGGGAAAGAAATGTTTCTCCAGCACTATTATTACGACCGCAACGCATTTCAGCTGTACGACAATAAAAATATGACCCTTCAAAACATCAATATTTACTCGGTTCCAGGGCATGCGTTTGTAGTAGGCGGCACACAACAGTACTTCCAATTTCTAAATGTCAATATTAAGCTGCCTCCGAATAGCGACAGGCCAAAAATTACATGCTCGGCAGACCACCTGCACTTCACCCGCTCCTGCGGTTATTTTAAAATGATTGGCTGCGAATTTTCTTACGGCGTAGACGACTGCGCAAACTTCCACGACTGCTCAGGCTTCGCCCGACGCCATACGGACTACTCGCTGATGACGCAAAATACTGAAGGATTTCCAAAAGGGACAAAAGTCGAACTCAGGCAAGGCGACTATTCGCCCGCAAACTTTATCGGGACTGTAAAGGAAACCATTCCCGTAAATCCCGCAAAACGCGTCTACGAAGTAGTTTTCGAAGAAAAGCTTCCGGAACAAAAATACGACGGTTTTGTGATGTTCAACACCGCCTACAACACACATAATTTGCTCATAAAAGACTGCCACTTCCACGATACGGTATGCCGAGGGCTTCTCATACTATGCCGCGACACTACAATAGAAAATTGCCGTTTTGAACGCCACAATATGGGAGCGCTTAAATTTGAAACCGGATATACTTTCAACGTATGGAGCGAAGGGTACGGAGTAAAAAATGTCGTAGTGCGCAATTGTAAGTTTTACAAGTCGAATATAGCCGAACACAAGCACGGCGGATATGCGCGCGATATTTTTATGGGCGTATACATGAAAAAAGATCCTACCGATGTGGGAACGATGTATCCGATTATAAGCGATATATTGATAGAAAATAACATATTCGAAGAATCGTCTGGGCTGATCGCCTATATTTCATCTACCGGGAACGTCACCATACGCAACAACAAGTTCATAAACAATGAATCTATGAAATCCGATTTCCCCTATCGGGCAGGATTTTACGTCACATACTCGTCTAACACAAAAATCGTAAACAATACATGGGTCCAATCGAAGTACGCGCCTTACCCGGCTGTTTTCTATGATCCTGCCACAACAAAAAACCTTATAGCCAAGGGAAATAAAATAATATCCGAATAAACCAATACTATAAAACGCCGAAATACAATATTGAATATCGCATTTTGCATTTTAAATGTTTGCAAGTTTCTATAAAACGGAGCAAACTGTCGTTAAACTTATATAAAATATAATTATGGACGAAGAAATTTCAAACACTGAAAAAACGTCTCCATTGTCGTTCGTTCCCGCACTTGGGCTGCTAGGATTGTGCATAGCCGTAGTTGCCGTAGCGCTTGGAATATTTTCAATGGTCAAAGTAAGCGATACCTCAGCTGAAATGAACGATAAGATTGAAAAAGCCGCCGCTCTTTCAATCGACATGAAAAAAATTAGCGACAGAATCGATTCTTTGGCGCTGCAGCTCGAAGACGCGAAGTCCGGAGACAACGCAAAAGTAAACGATCTTGCAAAGCAGACGCAAAAGGCGGTTGAGAGCATCGGTAAAATTCTTAATGAAAACCGCGCCGCCATAGAGGAAAACCGCAAAGCAATAGAAGAAATCGCAAAGCGGTCATCGGCAAGAGCCTCTGTTGCCTCAAGCGGATCAGTCCAGCCAACCGCAGCCGACGATAAGCCGGAAGCTTCAACTGCAAACGCGCAAAGCGTTCCCACTGGCGGACAGAGAACCCACACAATACAAAGCGGCGACACTTTTGCAAAGCTTGCTATAAAATATAAAACTAGCGTCGACGCCATTATAAAAGCAAATCCCGATCTCAATCCTTCGCGCTTGCGGATAGGACAAGAAGTTGTAATCCCCTAGTAAACACAATTAACTATCTATTTATTGCGCGTTTGGAAGCCTTTGCTGTTTGCGGGATTGCGCTTCGAACGCGTTTTTTTATGATGAAACCTAAACACCCCAAAATATGGAAATGCACAGACGAGTCCACTGTGGCCGACTGCAAGGTTTTTAAAGTTGTAAAAAAACATTTCAAACATCCCGACGGCAAATCAGGAGATTTTTATATAAATATGTCTCCGGACTGGGTTCAGGTCGCAGCGCTCTTAAAAACAGACAAAACAGATGAGCCGCAAGTTGTAATTGTTAACCAATTTCGCTTCGGAGTGCAAAAAACATCTTGGGAGTTTCCTGGAGGAGTGTCGGAAAAAGGAGAAACTCCCGTAGAGACGGCAAAACGCGAACTATTGGAAGAAACAGGATATGCCGGCACCCGGGCAAAACTTCTGGCGAGCTATACCCCAAACCCGGCCATCCAGAACAACCGCGCGTATTTCGTAGTGATAGAAAACTGCTCAAAGAAATCCCAAGTGAGTTGGGATGAAAACGAAGAAATTGAAATGAAAATCGTTCCCGTTTCCAGCTTGGACTCGCTAATAAAATCCGGAAAAATCCACCACGGCATAGCAATAGATTCTGTTTATTTTTTGCAGAAGTATCTGGAAAAGAAACAAAAAAAGCACAATATGCCCCGAGCAAAGAAGTAGTCCTAAAAAAAACGGCGAAAATCCGATATAATAAAAAAATGCCTTTAAATGAAGACAGCAGCGTCTTAAGCGCATTTAGGGAAATGGGCTATGTTCCTGTATTTTCAAAAAAGCGCGGAACGCGCGGAAACCCCGAATCGCTGAAAAGTCTCACAGAAAAATTTTTGATAAAAATAAAAAACCGGAATCCCAGCCTATTAACACGCATAAGAACAGATTGGGGCAAAATAGCAGGGGCAAATTTTGCCAAATATTGCGAGCCCCAAAATATAAGGGCCGGCATATTGTATATTGCCGCTGAAAACTCCGCCGTAAAGCAGGAGCTTTCATTCAACGTACATAAAATCCTGCCCAAGCTGCAAAAATTGGAAGGCGGAGAGAATATAAGGAAAATAAGATTATTATGAAAATAGCAATGGCACAAACCGATGTCGAACAGGGCGACATAAAAAAGAATATCTTAAAAGTTGATAATTTTGCATCGCGCGCAAAAAAAGAGGGCGCCGACTTGATAGTATTTCCGGAAATGTTTGTTTGCGGATTCGACTATAAGAAAAATATGGAATTTCTCGAATCCAATTCCGGAAGCATAGAAGAAATGCTCTGTAAAATAGCCAAAAAGCACTCTATTTCTCTGTGCGGTTCCATACCGCACCTGTGCCCTGAATCAGACCTCGCAACAAACCGTTTCATTTTTATAGACGATTCAGGAAAGATAGTATCCCATTACGATAAAATCCATCTTTTCAGCGTATTTAACGAAGACAAGTATGTTAAAGCCGGCGATGAAATAGTGGTTGCAGATACCAAGTTTGGAAAAATAGGATTCGCCGTATGCTACGACATCAGATTCCCTGATATATTCGTAAGAATGACAAAACGCGGCGCGAAGCTTATAATAATTAGCGCAGCCTTCCCGCATCCGCGCTCCGAACATTGGCGGATTCTATCTAGGGCAAGAGCCATAGAAAACCAGTGTTTTATCGTTGCCGTAAACAGAGGCGGAACTGAAAAATTCGGAAACAACCAAGTAAAGTATTTCGGCATGTCGGCTATCATAGACCCTTGGGGAGGCATTGTCGCAGAATGCCCGGAAGACGCCGCGGACGACATTGCCATCGCCGATGTAAATCTAGATGAAATAGACACTATACGCACCCAAATCCCTTCGCTAAAAGACAGGCGCGAAGATTTGTATTGACGCGCCTTGCCCTATATTAGGCAAATGGCGGTGGTTCATTGGGAACAATTCCAGCCTCAATCTGGATTTGAAGATATGTACCGGCGTTTATTTTATTGACCGCGACAACTGAAGTGGTAATGGTATTTGCATATGAGGAAATTCTTACTGGCAATATTAACATCACTGCTAACGCTGTCCGCATTTGCGCAATTCGATTCTTTTGCGGGCTTTTACAAAGGAGAGCAAAGCGGAACAAAAAAATATCCGCTAAATATGTCTCCCGATATCTACGCCGAAGTTTATAAGGGCGGAGATTCGTACAGACTAAAAATTCTCGCAGACATCCTTTGCAGAGGCGACGAATACTGCGTTGTTGAAGGGCTAAAAGCGGAAAACGGAGAAATCAAGCTCGTCGACGCGGGAGCCCTGAAATTAAACGGCAAAATAACCCCCGAAGGCATAGAAGCCACAGGAGTATACGACAAAGACCCGATTAAACTTTCCCTAAAACGCTACAAATACGAATCTCCGACTCTCGGCGCGAAAGCCCCTGCAGGTGCCATAGTGCTTTTTGACGGCAAAGACACGTCAAAATGGGAACTTTGCGCAAACAAACAGCCTATCAACTGGATTATCAACGGCGACGGGTCAATGACGGTAAAGAACGATGCAAAGAAACCCGACGGCAAACCGTTGAATTCCTCAATCCAAACTAAGGATGTATTTGGAGCGTTTAAACTCCACCTTGAATTCATGACCCCCGGCGAATACGACAAATTCGGCCAAGCCCGCAGCAATTCCGGCGTAATAATGGGGCCATATGAAGTTCAAATCCTTGACTCGTTTGGAGACACCGGAGCAAACAATCAATGCGGCTCACTCTACCGCCAGACGCCTCCGCAATCAAACGCTTGCCTTGAACCCGGCGCATGGCAAACTTACGACATAATTTACACTCCAGCGAAATTCAACGGCAAAACGCTCGTTGCCTACCCGACTTTCACTGTTTATCTCAACGGAGTGCGCATACACAACGAAACTCCAGTGACATACGGGACGAGCATTTCGGAATACATGGCAAAAAAGAACAACTTCCAGCATCCCACAAAAGGAATCAGCATCCAGTTGCAGGACCACACAAACCCGATAAAGTTCCGCAATATCTGGCTGCAAGCTCTCTAAATCGGCAAGCTTTTATAAAAAAAGCGGATTCAAAAATTTGAATCCGCTTTTTTGTGTTCAACGAAAATCCCCGCTTGGAAGCCCGGAGAAACGGCGGGTAAAATCCGCCGTACAGCTGTTGAATCGGAACTATATTTACGGCTACTTAAAATATTTCACGCCGGACAGGAATATCGGCTGAACTTTGTCTCCTACAATATTTTTGCCGACGTTTTCTCCGAAGCGCTCCGTGTGCCCCATTTTTCCAAAAACCAATCCGCATGGACTGGTAATACCCTCTATCGCATGCATTGAGCCGTTTGGATTAAACGGTATGCATGCGGAAGGATTCCCCTGCGAGTCAACATACTGCGTTGCGATTTGCCCATTTTTTGCAAGCTCCAATATTAGGCTTTCAGGAGCTATGAATTTCCCTTCCCCGTGCGATACCGGAATCATATATTCCTGCCCGACCTCGCACTCGGAAAGCCATGGAGACAAACGGCTTGCCACGCGCGTGCGCACATAGCAGCTTACGTGGCGCGCAATGTTGTTATACGTTAGAGTAGGACTCTCCGGCTCAAGCTCCCTAACTTCTCCGAAAGGAACCAACCCCAACTTTATCAGTGCCTGAAATCCGTTGCAAATGCCGAGAATCAATCCCTTGCGGTCTTTTAAAAGAGACATAACCGCGTCTGTCAAAGCCGGATTTCTGAACACGGCGGCAATGAATTTGCCGGAACCTGCCGGTTCGTCTCCCGCGCTGAATCCTCCTGGAATCATAAGAATCTGTGCTGAATCTATGCGCTTTTTCATTTCGGCGATGGACTCGGCTACATCGGAGTCTGTAAGATTTTTAAACACAAAAGTATCGGCAACAGCCCCTGCCGCCTCGAATGCTCTTGCGGTGTCGTACTCGCAATTTGTGCCGGGGAAAACCGGAATAAAAACCTTGGGCTTGGCATATTTGTTCGGAGACACGGCAACATTTTTGTTTTCAAAGCTGGGGCAAAGAATCTCTCCATTATTTCCCGGCTCGGACAGGGTCGGAAATATTCCCTCCAACGGGGCATTCCATGCTTTTGAAAGAACGTCTAGCGGAATTGAAGAGCTCCCAACTTTGATTTCCGGACTTCCTATGGTAGTCCCCATAGGAGCGGCCTTGAGTTCCTCCGAATAATCTCCTGACATCTCAACGACAATCGCTCCATAATTCAGCTTGAATATATCAGATTTAAAATCCGGATTGAACTCGAATCCGATACCGTTGCCAAATGCCATTTTTGCAACGGCTTCGGCAATGCCTCCAAAACGCACCGTATGCGCTGCAATAACTTTTCCGTCCGCAACCGCCTTGTGCAATAGAGCGTATTTTTCTAGGACATCCTGCCAATCTGGAATCAGACTGGCGTCTTTTCTAATTTCTATTAATGCAACTTTTGAACCCGCTTTTTTAAATTCAGGCGAAATTGCATTGCGCACATCGCATGGGCACATTGCAAAACTTACCAATGTTGGTGGAACATCTATATTGTTAAAAGAGCCCGACATAGAATCCTTGCCGCCGATAGAAGCCAACCCCAAGCGCATTTGAGCGTCGAAAGCGCCCAGCAACGCGGCCAAAGGTTTACCCCAGCGGGACGGATTGTTGCGCAACTTTTCAAAATACTCTTGGAATGTAAAACGGATTTTGGAAATATCTCCGCCGCTTGCCGCAATTTTTGCAACAGATTCCAGAACTGCGTATTCGGCGCCGTGATAAGGGCTCCAAACAGATATGTTCGGATTGAATCCAAACGCGAACATTGTTCCCGTGTTTGTATTGCCTTTCAATAGCGGGATTTTGGAAGTCATAGCCTCCGGCTGCGTGGATAGATTTTTACCGCCGAAAGGATGCATAACGGCGCAAGCGCCTATCGACGAGTCGAAACGCTCGATAAGCCCCCGCTGGGAACAGCAATTAAGCTGTGAAAGCATATCCGTCCAAGCGGATTGGTCGGAGGCCGATTTCCCAGAAGGCCTGGAAAGGGGCGAATCTTCCGATGGGGCCTCTACGCGAGCACTCGCAACTGCGGTTGTGCCGTTGGTGTCCAAAAACGCTCGCGGCAAGTCCACAATTACATCCCCGCGCCACTTCATAACAAGCCTGCCGCTGTCGGTGACCGCAGCGACTTGCCTGCATTCCAGATTTTCTTCGGCCGCGCACTTTTTAAAGTCTTCGGCATCCTCCGGAGAAACAACTACCGCCATTCTTTCCTGCGATTCTGAAATAGCCAATTCGGTGCCGTCTAGCCCGTCGTACTTTTTGGACACCGCGTCAAGGTTTATCTCCAAAGATGGCGCCAGCTCTCCTATTGCAACGGATACGCCTCCAGCGCCAAAGTCGTTGCAGCGCTTAATCAGGCGGCTTGCTTTGGGATTGCGGAATAAGCGTTGAAGCTTGCGTTCCATCGGCGCGTCCCCCTTTTGGACTTCAGCAGAATTCTCAAGAGCTTTTTCCGTATGGTCTTTAGAAGAACCGGTTGCGCCGCCTATTCCGTCGCGCCCCGTTCTGCCGCCGACGAGCAAAATCAAATCCCCCGGCTCCGGAGTTCCACGGTACACCATATTCCGCGGAGCCGCCGCCACAACCGCTCCGATTTCCATGCGCTTGGCAACATAGCCCGGATGGTAAATCTCCGTAACCTGGCCAGTGGCAAGCCCTATCTGGTTCCCGTAGCTGCTGTAGCCGTTTGCCGCTCCGATTACAATTTTGCGCTGGGGAAGCTTGCCGGGAATAGTCTTTTCAAAAGGCAGTCTCGGGTCTGCGGCCCCAGTGACGCGCATTGCCTGGTATACATAGCTTCTGCCTGAAAGAGGGTCGCGTATGGCCCCGCCTAGACATGTGGCGGCGCCGCCAAAAGGCTCTATCTCCGTAGGATGGTTGTGCGTCTCGTTTTTGAACATCACCAGCCACTCCTGCTCCGATCCGTCGACATCGACATTCACAATAATGCTTGCGGCGTTTATTTCCTCGCTTTCCTCCAAATCCGCAAGTTTGCCTGCCTTGCGCAAAGCGCGCATTCCAATTAGCGCGACATCCATAAGGCAAACGGATTTCCCGCGCTCCTTAAGCTTTAATTCTTCGCGGGTACCCAAATATTCCTTCCAAGAAGCTTTAGCTGGAGCGTTGAACGCGCCTTCGGCAAATTCGACGTTTTCCAGGCGAGTCAAGAAAGTCGTATGGCGGCAATGGTCGCTCCAATATGTATCCAAAACCCTTATTTCGGTGATAGACGGATCGCGGCCGACAGAAGCGAAATGGTCTCGGCAAAAAGCCAGGTCGGCAACCGACATCGCAAGGGACATTTTAGCGTGCAGCGCTGCGATTTGCTCATCGTCCATTTTTATAAATCCGACTATTCTTGCCACGTCAGGCGGAGTTTTTGACGCGCGCTCCAGGGTTTTGGGCTTTTCCAACGATGCTTCCCTGCTGTCGACGGCGTTTATAAGGTATTTTTTTATTTTATCGACGTCTGCATCTGACAGTTCCCCGCTCAAAACGAATACGCGCGCGCATGCGACTTTAGGGCGTTTGCGCGCTACAATTTGTATGCATTGTTCGGCTGAATCAGCGCGCTGGTCGAACTGTCCCGGCAAATACTCTATTGCAAAAACAATGTCGGTCTCCGAAAATGGGAACGACTCCTCATACAAAGTTTCGACTGGAGCTTCGCAAAAAATGAGATTTTTAACGCCATCATATTGGGCATCGTCCAACCCCTCCACATCGTAGCGCTGCAGCGTGCGGACCGATTTAAGCCCGGGAATGTTTAAATTGGCCTTCAAATCGTTAAATAGCGACTTCGCCGCATTCTGTTTTTTTTCCTCGATAAATACTCTGCGTATCATTTGTGTTCCTGAATTGGTTGCGCGGATAAATTTTCGGATTTCCGCCTAATAAAATATGTCGGGTAAAACTATCTAATAGAATAAATCAGTCAAATATAAATGCTTTTTTCCTAAAGAAAACCCATCTGCAAAATAAAGAAGCAAATCACTCTATTTTACATAATAAATTTGCAATCTACAAAAATAGCACCATTTTCGCAAATTATGTTAAAAAAGATTGCATTTTCACTAAGTTTTATGGCTGCCGTTTCGTCAGCCCACGCCATAATAACTTCCTATGGACAACCCGCCCAATACGGCATTTCCGCGTCTCCTGAAAACTGGTATGAAATAAACCCCTATACGTGGGAGGTGTTTACAACATACGATTCCGACAGGTATTTTAGCGACGGGAAACCGTCGTTTACTTCCCTTAGCGCCGAGATGTGGAGCTCTGGAGTTCTCGAAGGCAAAATGGTAAGCCAGGCAACTGCGTTCGCAGTTCTAACCGACCGCCGCGCGCTATTTGGCGGCGACGGATATGTGGATTTGGGATGGTGGCAGCCTACTGAATCAAAGTATGCCCAACAATTCGTGTTTCTCGGCGGCTGGAAGTACAACATAACAAAATATTTCGATCTTGATTTGGGCGGTAATGTAATTTATTCCACAAAAAAAGTAGTGGGGCCGGGGCTTGTTGGCATGGGAGGAGAATTGTGGCGCGGCGACGTTTACGTAGGAATTGTAACCGACAAAATATTCTTGCGCCCATTCGTATATTTTCATTACGACCCGACATACGACTCTAAAAAATACCAAGCCGGATTCAGCCCAATAATAGACTTGGAACCTTACACCGCAATAGAAGGTTTGGCATTGGAATCCCAGGTGACATTTGCATATGTCGACGCCAACAGATGGTCAGGCAACCAAAAAATCGACGGAAAATACTGGAGAAACGCATACGCATACATCCAAGTGGAATCGCACCTTTCCTACACCTACAATAAATCATTCAAAGTGTATGTAGGAGTTGGCTGGGCCATTAACAACGACGGGCACGGAAAAGTCGGCCAAGGAGGATTTGATATGGGCCCTGACGATATGGTCTGGGGCGGAGGCGGAATCGGATACATATTCTAACGTAGAAATTTAGTCTGAAATAATTAAGCTTGTTTAAATTTTATGGCACCAACCGCCCGCGCCCAAAGAACGCGCGATAAGAAGGCCATCTTTTATTGCAAAAACAAAATGAAAGGCGCCCTGCCAGGCATCCCCGGCAAGGCGTCTTTTATTTTTAATGGCAAAAATCTGCGGCTTAGTATGCCGGATTTTCAATATTTTGGTTGAACGATCCGTCGGAATTCTTCTTCCAACTCACCTTCACATTTCCCTGCGGAGTCGGATAAACTATTGTTGCTGAATCCACAAATCGATTCGGATTGCACGATATTTTTCGCCATGCCGGCGCCTCCTGCTTTATCCCGCCCAAAATTTGCGGCAGCAGAAAAACCGGATGCGCTGACCATGCATGCGAATGGGAAATGTCCTTCGAGGCGTCAAAATTCTCAAAGGTTGTTCCGTATTCAGCCATTTCAGCCCAGCGGCGTTTTATAAAGTCGTAAACTTCCCTATTGTATCCTGCGTCCGCCATAACTTTGAGCACATTTACGACCCAAAATGAAGACGGAGTTGCCTTGCTGAATACTTTGTCGTCCCTAATATATGGCAAGAGGATATCCACGCAAGCTTTCTCAAAATCAAAGCCCTCTATATTGTTAACCTTGGCGAGAGTTTGAGAGTGTATGCTTTTGGACGGATTTTTCTTCCCATTTCTTATTCCGTCAACAACCAATCCATCCGAATCCAGGAGCCGCGTTGTTATGGCGCGTCTGACTTTTGAGGCGCGGGCGGCGAATATTTCGGCATCGTCGTCAAACCCGCAGTCATTGCAGAGTTCAGCCATCCTATCTAAAGCGTAGAGAAGCCACATATTCAACACGGTTGGATTGCCGTCGCGCTGAATGTCAGTCCAATCCATAAACAGCCAGTAGCGCGGATCATATCGGACAAGCCCGTTGTCGTCAGTCACGGAATCGAAGTACGAAAGTATTCCCATGACGACATCCCTATGTTCTGTATAAGCGTCGGACTTGCCGGTCTGCCAATAGTAGTCCCAAATCGACGCAATCCAAGTAAGCGAGAAATCCGGAAGTATGCACGTGTGAGCCATTGTCGGAGCGTGCCCGTATGTCAGGCCGTTGGGAACGGTCTGCATGGCGATGTTGCGGATGCCGCGCCTTAACAAACGGGCGTCGTTTGATATAAAGAAAGTATTCCAACTTTGAACGCGTGCGTCTCCCCACCATTGCGCCTGCTCGCGCCATGGAGTGTCTACATACGAATCTATCGCGCAAATCTTTTGGGTATGTTTGCAAGCCTGCCATATTTTATTTACAAGCTCGTCGGGAGTCGAAAACACGCCTTTATCTTCCAATGGATAAGCCGACCAGCGAAGCATCGGATATACTTTTAAAGCAGACGCGTTGTTGCGGACCCTTACGAGGACATACCGGAATCCCTGTATGTGGAAAAATTGATGCTCTTGGTTCCCCGCCCTGCAAATCAAACGGTTGGACAGCGCCACTTTGCAATGGGTTTTATGCGAATCCAAAAGATTTGCGCCATTCAAAACTTCAGCGTGCGACATATCTATGATTTCACCGCCCTTTGCTCCTTCTATTTTTATCATTGGGAATCCAACCATCATCTTCCCGAAATCGAAAATGTAGCTTTGGTATTCCCCTGGCTTTGAAGCCGGAACTTCCACAAAATCTGTGGCGCAAGACATCGGCTTATGTTCGCAAACCTCCTTTGCGAGCAATTCGTTGATGTTGAATACGCGCTCGGAAGTATCGACGCACTTGCCGCTGCCTTGCAAAACAAGGCGGGGAGCGGGAACAATATAGGATTCCATCATGGGAATCATCCGCTCCTCAAGCGTATAGTAAGGCATTGCGTTAAAGACCTTTGCGCCTTCTGAACCGCCCCATTTTGAGTCGTCAAAATCCGCTTTTACCCAATCCGGATTTTCCTCCCGCAAGTCTATGTGTTCCTGGTTATTCAGCTGCAGCGAATAAATTGCCGTGTTGCGGTCGCAACCGCTCTGCCGGCGCGATTTCGTATTTACTTTTGACGCGACTATCTTCCCGTTGCCCAAATCCAGTGCATAAAGAACGCCCGCATTGCCGGCTGTCAGGTACCCGAATGTGCTTCTGCCCGCATTGTAAGCGCGCACGGCAATTATATTAACGCCTTTTTTCAAATATTTTGCGACGTCTATTTCGTCATAAGGCCAAGACTTCTGAAAGCCGCGCGCGGGGCCGCTGGCGACAAACTCTCCGTTTACATAAAGCCTGTAGCACTGGTCGGCGGTTATGTAAAGAGGAGCCTTCTCTGGAACATCTTCAATCTCAAATTTTTCCCTAAATTGCGCATAGGAATTTACTATCTCGCAAAAAGATATGGGATACGGCCAAATCCAAGACGCCTTTTTTAATGGAGAAGGTATTTTCTCCCATATTTCCGGACTTTCGGATCCCGTTCCCGCAAACATCGCCAAAGATGACGCAAAAACGCCAAGTAAAATAGATATTTTTTTTAGGTTCATAATTGTCTTATTATATAATTAAAAAGTATGCCGCAAAATTGTTGGATTTTGGGCGTTTATCTTTGCTTTTTTTGAAATTGAAAAAAATTATCTGTTTTTTCAAGCATAATCTTGGCGTTGACAAAGCAAAAATCCGCCCTATTTTCCTTAATAATATGCAGAATAAAGCCGTTTATTTTATCACTTCGGACGACGATTTTATAGCATCAAACAGGGCTAAAAAGCTGTTTGAAGAACATTCTGCGGATGTTGCCGACGAAATGTCTAAAGAAATAATAGACGCCTCAGCAAGCAAAGCAGAAGAAGCAGTTAAAGCGTGCAACGACACAATTTCCGCGGCGGCAACGCTGTCCCTGTTCGGCGGCAAAAAAGTTGTTTGGATGCGCAACGTGAATTTTATAAACGACATCCGCGCCGGAAAAACAAACGATGCAAAGAACGCCCTTGAAAAGCTTTCCGAAGTATTGGCTAAACTCACCCCAGATATTGCAACCGTCATAATAAACGCATCCCCAGTTTCGCGCGCTAAAAAATTCTATAAAGACATGCAAAAAATCGCCTATTGCGAGGATTTCCAATCAAAGAATCCAGTGGCTGACTGCGTAAAATTAATAGAATCGGAAGCGCGAAACCTAAAAGTAAAACTCGAATACGGAGCAGCCGAAACCCTGGCTGAAATCGTTGCGGGAAATCCAAGAATGGCAATGCAGGAACTAGAAAAACTTGCTACCTATGTAAATTTTGAGCGCCCGATAACAGAAAAAGACGTTGTAGATATGGTTCCTATTTTCGGCGAAAACAGCTTTTTTGAAATAACCGAAGCCTTTTATTCCGGAGATATAAACCGCCGCCTATCCTCTTTGCGCAGGTATTTCTACGCCAATAAAAACGCCTCCGCGCGGCCAATTATTTCGGGATTGCAGCGCCAAAATTCCCTCCTTATCCAGTTGAGAGCCCTAATGGACGACAAAGTCTTAACTAAAACATCCTCGCCCCAACCGAGAGGCGCCATAGAGGAAGCCTCAAGAAAATTTTCACATTTTTTCGACGGAGCCGATGCAAAATCGCAATATAATATATTCGAAAAAAATTCCTGGTTTCTGGGCGCTAAACTCTCTCCGATAGCAGCCAGAATATCGATGAAAAAGCTTTTAGACTACCAAATGGCCTTTGCAAACGCCTTTGAAGAATTAATTAAACGCCCTTCGAGCGACGAGTCTATAATGCGCGATTTATTCTCCCAGCCATAATTAAACCTTAAAAACGCAATTCTTTCATCCAAGAAATGATTGACAAAAATACCTCCCAAAATACTATGTATCGGCATATGAAACGAATTAACTCTTTATTTATTTCAATAATAATCGGTTCTGCATCCGTGTTTGCCCAGGAAATGCCGGCCGATCTTTCCGCAAAATTGGAAGCAAAGGCCGCTGAAGTGAATGCAGGCAACTCTGCTGCGGCAAAAACCTGGCTAAGAAAACAAGTCGGAGCTTGGGAGACAATACAAAATATGTCTTTTGCCGCCGATGAAAGCGACATCAAGCTTATTAAGGAAATTGCCGAAAAAAAATATCCTCTCGATTATGTCAACCAGGAAAAATTTATAAACGAACAGTCAATCGTCGCCGCGGGACTGCCCGAGTTCAAAGTAGCTCTCGGCAAAGACGGGTATGAGGCTGTCCGCAAAAAATTCTTTGATTCAGGCAAGACTGATTTAAATGAACTTGTTGAAATTTTGCGCAACCAAGCGGCGGCAAAAACCGAAATCGACAGCATGAAACCGATTGGGGACGAAATGACTTTTGCAATCACAAAAGAAGTCGTCGCAAAAAAATTTGCGGGAGACTACGTATCCCAATTAGCATTCCTAAAGAAGCAATCGGCTCCCGCTGCGACCGCTCCGGCAGCAGCCGCAACAAACGAGCCCCAAACTTCCGACAACGCAGTCGCTACAACGACCACTTTGACATCGGAAACTGCCGTTATGGACTCCGAAACAGCCAAAAGGCCTATGAATATAAGCGAACTTAACAAAATAGCGCGCGACATATTCTCAAAAGAGACCTTCGTCGTTGAAGGGGCGAGAAAATGCACGGCGGTAGCCGCAGAAATAGAAGGCAAGCAAGTGATATTAATGCCTTTTACAGCATATTCTCCGGACTCTTCCATTACAGTTCTCAATAATCTTGGAGAAGAGGTTCAATACGACAAAGATTCGATATTTGCATGCAAAGATTTGCCCCTAATGCTTATATTTGCCCAATCGGTACCGGCCGACACGCTCAATGTGGCTTTCCCGACCGACAATCTATACCGCGATTTAATAGGCAAAAATGTTTTCTTTGTGGGATTTACAACCAATAATATCCAGTCTTTCCCCGTAAAAATCAATGCAATATCAGATCCGATAATAACCCTTTCAACGAGAATACCTACAAACTTCCAAGAAGGAACAATTCTGTTGGACGCTGAAAGCGGAGTGACATTGGGTATATTAACTATAAACAACCCAATTATAAAAAATGTGAATTGGAAAAACCGCTCTGAAGTCAACAAATTCCTGCGTTCTCTCGATACAAGTTTTAAGAGCTTGAATTGCATACGCATAGACAGGCTGGGCGAATTTGAAAAAGTTGAAAGCGAAAGATTTAAAGCCGAACAAAAGAAAATTGCCGAACTTAAAGTTCTGGCTCTGGACGTAATAAAAGTTCTAACAAATTCCCGCATAGACGAACTATCAGGGCTACCCGTGATTGGCAAGATTGTCAACAAACACAAGCGCGATATGATGCGCAAGCAGGAAAAATCGCGTTTTGACAGACTCGGCCGCCAATATTTGCAGGACATCATAACACTGATAAAAGTCAATTTGAAGGACTATAATCCAAACGAATTCTATACAGCACACAGGGTTGACGCCATTCAATACCAAAATGTACTCAACGATTTCATAAAGACATTTGACAACGCCTTAAGAAGCGGAAACTTTAAAGAATTCCTGCCTTACGAAGCAAACCGCATCCAGGAAAAATAAAATAACAAACAAAAAGAAAAGCGGCTTTTTTAAGCCGCTTTTTTTATTTTGTGCGTTTTTAGAAATGGCTAAATCCTCCGCCATTGTAGAGAGTTTTCACTCCTGAATATGTTATGTATATTTCACCAGGGCGGCCGCATTTAGAATTTACAATGCGTCCAATTCTGAAAGGCACATATCCAAAAACGGCAAAAAAAGATTTTTCAAATTTCATATAATTTCCCCTTACAGCAAACAGCAGCTCGTAATCTTCCCCGTCGCCTAAAGCCTGTGAAAGCGATGCTTTCCCTCCAGTAAACGCCCTCAACGGCACAGAATAGGCAAAAATCTCCGCAGAAATTTCGCCGGACGAAATTATATTTCTTAAATCTTGCCCCAATCCGTCGCTCAAATCGGTGCATGCGCGCACGCACTTTTGCTTCCCAAGCCATATTCCCTCCCTGAGCCTCGGCTGAAAATCCAAATGGTGCCCGCTTTCAAAGGAGCGGCCTAGAACGCCAGTGACGTATATCCAATCGCCTACCCCGGCGCCGGAGCGCAGCAAAGGTTTTGTAGAAGAATCTCCCAAGAGCGTAAGATGCATTGAGAAGAAATCTTTTTCCACTCCCGCCAAATCTCCGCCTATGAGTTTTATGCCGTATTCTTCCGCCGTTGAAGCCAATCCAAAGCAAAATTCGTCGAGCCATTCCAATGAAAGATTTTTTGAGAATATTGAACTAGTAAGCGCCGCAAATGGCGAAGCTCCCATCGAAGCTATATCGCTTATGTTGCGCTTCATTAACTTGGCTCCCGCCCGGCGCGGAGAAGCGCTCGAATCGAAATGCCTGCCGTATATTACGGCATCGCTTGTGGCATACAGGTTTTTGCGCAAAAGAGATTTTTTTATCAGCGCGCAATCGTCTCCCGCACCAAATGGAGGAGGCGGCATTGAACTTCCAAAATTTCCGCAAATTCTTTCAATAATTTCTTTTTCTGAAAGCTCGCAAACGCAATTTCTATCTGCAAACGGATTCATTTAAGGAGAGCAAAAAAATATTTGAGAAATTAAACAAAGAATGAACCAGCATCGGGACTACAATGCTTCCTGACTTCTCGTACGAAGCCGCCAAAATCATTCCCATTATAAAAAGCGGCAGAAATACAAAAGCATTTGCATGTATAGCCGAAAACAGCAAAGACGAAACGGAAGCCGCGAACACGGCGTTTAAAGTTCCCCGAAAGAAAGCAATGCCTTTTAATGTCCTATAGACTAATCCCCTAAAGACGATCTCTTCGGATATTGGAGCAAGAATTCCTATTGATATGACAGCCAATATTTTTACGCTAAACGAATCTATACCGATAAAAACCTCTATTATATCTTGGGACTCCGGGATTTCCCCGAAAAAAGTCAGCGAAAACAGGTTTATTAAAATTCCGCAAAGTAAAACGCAAGATATCGCCAATGCAAAAAATTTTAAAGCCATACCTAAAGTTTTCGCATCAATAACGACGCAGTATCGGAATTTTGCATCCGCAAACTTCTTAAAAAGAACGGCAACCAATATAAAAAGAGTTTGAATCAGCAATGTTGGCAAGAAAACAACCTGCGCTGAATCTGCCGGATAGTATTTTGGAAGCTCCCTTGAAACGCATATGGCAGAAAGGATTGCAAGAGACACCATAAAACCCAGCAGCATCCAATCTGCTGCATTCAAACGCACAGCGGGAATTCCAGCGACGTCTTTTGACGAAAATCTAGCCCCCCATGTCAATATGAGAACCAAGGCGGCAACAAGTCCCGCCATAAGCGCATATGACAACGGCAGCGACATTTTTTATTTTTTAGAGTATATGCGCTTGCCGCCTAAAAACGTCTGCACCACGCGCGCGCGGAGCTTCTTCCCGAGCCAAGGCGAGTTTTCAGACCGCGAAAGCGATGTGTCGTAGACATATTCTTCATTTTCGTCGATGAGGACAAAGTCGGCTGGGCTTCCAGGCTTCAAAGTTCCGGCGTCAAGGCCAAGAAGTTCTGCCGGGCGCGTAGCCATCAGACTTATAAGTTTTGGCAACTTTATCTTTCCGCCTCTTACCAAAACTTCGTGGCAAACGCTAAAAGCTGTTTCCAATCCAGTTATTCCAAAAGGCGCGCGGTCAAATTCCCTATCCTTTTCGGTGTCAGTATGGGGCGCATGGTCTGTGGCTATTACCTCAATAGTGCCGTCTACAACGCCTTCAATCAAAGCTTCGACATCGCTTCGGGTTCGCAAAGGAGGGCACATTTTGAAATTTGTGTCGTAATTTTTTAGGCAAGCGTCGGTAAGCGACAGATGGTGCGGAGTGGCCTCGGCGGATACGGAAACGCCGCGCTTCTTGGCGTTTCTTATTATATCCACAGAAAGAGCGCTTGAAATATGCTGAAGGTGTATATGGCTGCGCGTATAGTGGGCGAGAATTACATCGCGCGAAACTATGATATCTTCGGCGGCGGATGGCCATCCGCCCAGTCCTAGCCGGACCGACCACTCGCCCTCGTGCATTTGCCCGCTTGCCGTAAGCGAGCTTTCCTGGCAATGGTCCATGACAAAAAGCCCAAACATTTTGGCGTACTCCATGGCATTGCGCATAAGTTCGTTGTTTTGGACGCAAGACCCGTCGTCGGTAATTGCCCGCACGCCTAGTTTTTTGAGCGAACCGTAGGGGGCAAGCCTTTCACCCGCCCGTCCCTCGGTTATGCATCCGCTCTGATAAACCCGGACTTTTGCGGTTTCGGAAATAATATCGTTTATAAGGCGTATCGAAGCTGGAGAATCGGCTGCCGGCGTCGTGTTCGGCATGGCGAGCAATGAGGTAAAACCTCCCGCAGCCGCAGCAGCGGTGCCTGTTGCGATAGACTCTTTCGCAGTTTGCCCCGGCTCCCGCAAATGGACATGCATGTCAACAAATCCCGGAGCCAATACCAAGCCTTTGGCATCTATAACTTTTGCGCCAGAAGACACCTTGTCGGCAAAGACTCCGCCGCAAACCATTACGTCTTTAACTTTGTCGATATTTTGCGACGGATCCACCACCCGCGCATTTTTTATTATAAATTCCTTTTTCATAACGCCTGCCGTCCCGCCGCTGCCATGCAAAGTTTCATTACCGCCATTCTTACGGCCACTCCATTTGTCACTTGGTTTAAAATCACCGAACGCCCAGAATCCGCAAGGAAAGAGTCCAGCTCTACCCCCCTGTTTATGGGGCCGGGATGCATGATAAATGCGCCGGGCTTTAAAAGCGACTCCCTGCGCCTGTTCAAACCGAACACGTTCGCATACTCTGAAATAGACGGAAAATGCAACGAGCTTTGGCGTTCATGCTGTATGCGCAACAACATAACCACGTCAGCGTCGGAAACCGCCGTTTCCAAGTCGTAGCATATCTTAACACCCAATTTTTCAAATTCTTTGGGAACCAATGTCGAAGGCCCTGCCAAAGTCACAGATGCTCCGAGTTTATTTAATGCATGGATGTCCGAGCGCGCTACGCGGCTAAATAAAATGTCGCCCAAGATGGTTATCTTTTTCCCCTTAAAATCTCCATTAAATTTCTCGCGCATTGTGAAGGTATCCAACAACGCCTGTGTAGGGTGCGCATGCGCTCCGTCTCCGGCGTTTATCACGGGAATCTTAACGCGCTCCGCCAGGTATTGAGCGGCTCCCGCGCAACTATGCCGCACAATTATCATATCGCTCATAAGAGCCTCTATGTTTCTGGCGGTATCCCGCAGCGTCTCACCCTTAACCGAAGATGAAACATTTGAAGCCACGCTTATAACGTCAGCCCCAAGTTTATGCGCAGCCATTTCAAAAGCGGTGCGGGTTCTGGTGCTGGGTTCGAAAAACAAACTTACTACGGTTTTTCCGCGCAGATAGCCAAGCTTGGTTTTATCACCTTTCAGCTCGGCTTTAAACATATCGGCAAGCGCAAAGACCTCGTTTATTTCGCGCAGCGACAAATCCTCAATGCAGGTCAAGTCCTTGCGCGACCACGTCACATTGTCTAAAAGTTCCTTTGCAGTCATACAAATTTTTAATGAAGCTAATTTACCCCTTCCGATTGTCAATTTTTTTTATCCTCCGCCTATAGATTAAATAGCCTGTAAACCTCAGAAATTTTAAGTTAAAAAAAGCTTTTTCTGCGCCGAAAATATGATAAAGTCCAATGAGATGAAAATAATAATAGTAGGCGCAGGCGACGTAGGGCATTACTTATGCCAGATTTTAAGCGAGGACGGCCACTCTGTGACCCTCATTGAATCCTCCGACGTCACTGCCGACGAAGTCGAGGAAAATTTAGATGTGCGGGTAATACGCGGAAACGGGGCATCTGCCAAGTGCATTTCCATGGCAGGAGCGGATTCTTGCGACTTCTTCATGGCAATGACCGCACATGACCAACTTAATATAGTGGCATGTTCCATAGCGCATAAACTCGGCGCCAAAACTACAATCGCAAGAGTCCACGACCAGACATATTCGGACAATTCCATTGTAAACTACCAAAAATATTTCGACATCAACGTACTGATAAACCCCGAAGCCCTCACCGCCATAGATCTTGCCAAGCATATAAGAAACCCTGAAAGGGTTGCAATAGAAGACTTCGCGCGCGGACAAATAGAGCTTCAAGAGCTAATAGTCACGGAAAATGCAAAAGTATTGGGGAAACCGCTAAAGGAGCTTGCCCTTGGAGCCGGGATAAAAATTTGCTATCTTGAACGGAGAGAATCGCTTCTCGTGCCGACTGCAAACACGGTACTTCAAGCCGGCGATAAAATAACGGTAATAGGAACTCCGGAAATCCTGCTTGCAAAACGCCCGCTGTTTTCCACCGAAAACAATTCCTCGAGCGTACGAATTGTGCTATACGGAGCAACTGAAACGGCAGTTTCAATAATACGAAGGCTGTCCAATTACCGCTTCAAACTAAGGGTGATAGAACCCAATCTGCGCAAATGCAAGGAAGTTGCCGAAAATTTTCCGAATGTCACCGTAATAAACGGAAGCGCAACATCTTTGCGGCTGCTGGAAGAAGAACAAATAGGCAGCGCCGACTACTTTATAGCCTGCACAAAAGACGACGAAGAAAATGTAATGACATGCCTCCAGGCAAAAAAACTTGGCGTGAAGCATGTTGAATTGGTTATAAACAAGCCGGACTATGAACAAGTCCTGCAAAATATCAGCGGATTTCTAAATATAGAAGCGGCATCCTCCCCAAGGAGGGTGACGGCATCGGAAATACAAAAACTCGTGACAGATAAAAACTTTATAGTCATAGGGGCGCTCCGGGGAAGCCCCATAGAGTTTATAGAATTGGAAGTTGCCGAAAACTGCCCCGCCCAAGGGAAACAAATATACGAGCTCAATTTGCCTCCGGCGTGCATAATAGCGGCGATAGTAGGCGATGACGGCGCAAAAGTCCCCGGCGCAAAAGATGTTATAAACGTGGGCGAAAGGCTCGTAATAATTCTGGAACGAACAAACGTCAGGGAAGTCGCAGCGCTGTTTTGCGATATTGGTAGATGAACTATTCCATTATATTTAAAATCCTGTCGATGGTTTTCGCGGTCATGGCCGGAGCATTTTCCGTTTGCGCCGGAGTGTCTGTCATATACGCGGACACCCCGCTTGAAGGAGAAGCTATGCCTTCGTGGATTTGCGCGATAGCCCTTTCTTTAATGCTTGCACTGGCGTTCTTCATACCAAGCAGAAACGCACCGACAAAGCTTTTCAAAAAAGAGGCGATGTGCATAATCGGCCTGGCGTGGACTCTTGCTTCGCTGGTAGGCGCCCTTCCCTACGTGCTGATATTGGACTGCCCGTTCGCAGCGGCATTTTTTGAATCCGCAAGCGGATTGACTACAACCGGAGCCAGCGTGTTCGCAAGCTTCTCGGAATTTCCCCACAGCCTTATGTTTTGGCGTTGCCTATCGCATTGGATTGGAGGCTTGGGGGTTGTGGTATTCTTCGTGGCAATTCTATCGTTTTTGGGATCCGGGGGAAGAATTTTATACGCCCATGAAACAAGCGCGAATTCCGGTGGGGGAATGGAGACGGAACGCATACAGAGCGGCGCAATAAGAATACTTGAAGTATACACGGCAATATCGGTAGTATGCCTGATAACCTTCAAACTTTGCGGAATGGGATGGTTTGACGGGATTTGCCACATGTTTGCAACCGTGTCAACCGGAGGATTTAGCGTATATGAAAACAGCATTGCCCATTACGACAGCAGACTGATAGACTGGGCGGTGATAGTTTTTATGTTTATCGGAGGCGTTAGTTTTACCGCCATTATTCTGGCACTGGAATTCCGCCATAAAAGGCTTGCGCAAAATACAGAATTTTGGACCTATCTTGGAATTATAACCGCTTCAAGCTTTATAATTTTCGCGTTAATATGCACAAGCCAGCCGTCCATTCTCGACGCATTCACACATTCCGTATTTCAAACGGTATCCATAATGACAACTACCGGATTGGCTTCAGCGCCCTATCAAAACTGGCTTCCCTCAACCCATATAGTTTTATTCGCCTTGATGATAATAGGCGGCTGCGCGGGATCGACATCAGGCGGATTAAAAGTTTCAAGGGTTGTGGCTTCGTTTAAGATACTTTTGCGGGACGTAGAGAAGTCTTTTAGGCCAAGGGTGGTTCGGAACATAACATTAAATGGAAAAACTCTCGACGAATCCGATACAAATTCAATTTTATCATTTGTAGTCCTATACTCGTTTATAGCGATTATTGCTTTTATAGTCTTTACGATATTTGAGCCGGACGCTTCCATTACAACATGCATATCTTCTGTCTTGAGCATGATGGGCAACGTTGGTCCGGGTTTTGGAGACGTTGGGCCGGACAAAACTTACGGATTTATGGAAGACCATACCAAGATATTTTTGTCGATGCTTATGATTATGGGAAGGCTTGAATTCTATGCAATATTAGTCCTATTTATGCCCTCCTTATGGAAAAAATTCGAATAAAGAAACATCAATTTACAAATTCTATGACAAAATTAGGCGTTAATATAGACCATAGTGCAACTATAAGACAAGCCCGCTACCGCGATTCCAACGAAAGCGAGGTCGTAATAGAACCGTCGATACTAGATGTCGCCGCGGCGGCCGAACGCGGCGGAGCCGACTCTATAACGGTCCATCTGCGCGAAGACCGCAGGCACATACAAGACTCCGATGTGCGAAGACTCCGAAAGGAAATATCCACCAAGCTGAATTTAGAAATGGCCTGCACCCCGGAAATTACAGAAATAGCGCGCCAGATTATGCCAGACTACGCATGCCTTGTTCCGGAGAACAGAATGGAAGTGACCACCGAAGGTGGCTTGGATATAGCCGGAAACATAAAGAAAGTGGAGGAAACCGTTTCCGCCCTTTCCGAAAAAAACATAGTTTGCTCCATTTTTATAGATCCGGATCCCGCTCAAATAAAATTGGCCAAACAGATAGGCGCCCCTATGGTTGAACTCCACACAGGCGCCTATGCAAACGCGTGGAAAAACCCGGAAAAAAGGCGGGCTGAACTGGAGCGCATATCGCGCGCGGCAGAATTTGCGGCTTCTATAGGGCTGGTAGTAAATTCTGGACACGGCATAAACTATTTGAACGTTCGCGAACTGCTGTCTGCGGCTAAATTTAACGAATTAAACATAGGCCATACCATAATATCCCGCGCGATAATTGCCGGAATGGAAAACGCTGTGCGCGAAATGAAAGAACTATTGAAGTAGCGTTAAATATGGATCAGCCAGAGCTTAACCCGTCTATAATAGGCGTCGGCATAGACCTTGCGGACGTTGCGCGCATAGACTCTATGCTAAAAAAATACGGGAATGCTTTTCTGGAAAAAACTTTTGCCGAATGCGAAATACTCTACTGCAAAAAACGCGCTTTCCCCGCAATGCACTTTGCAGCCAGATTCGCCGCAAAAGAAGCGGCAGTCAAAGCTCTCGGCACAGGATTTTGCGGCGGTATAACCCCAAAGAGCGTATGGATTGAAAACGACGGCCTAGGCGCCCCAATAGCGCGCTTCGACTCTGCCTTTCAGTCAAAAATGGACGCGCTGGGCGCAAAAAAACTATGCGTAAGCATAACCCACTTAAAAGACTACGCACAGGCAATTGCTATTATTTCACGATGAAATTGCACGACCCCATATTGACCCCGGAAGAATCTAAGGAATTTGAAAAATCGATTCTGGGAGACTCCCAATTAAAGGCATACAAAGCCATGGAGATCGCAGGGGAGAAACTCGCCGATAGCCTATGCGCGGAATTCGGAAAATACCTTGGAGCCTCCCCTTCAGTACTTGGGCTTGTCGGCGCGGGGCACAACGGCGGAGACGCGCTCGTTGCTCTTGCGCGCATTTGCAAAAATATTTCCGGCCTAAAGCTTACCGTAGCAATTCCGAAAATGCAAAAGCTGCGCCCCAATACCTTAAAAGCTTTTTGGCGCTTGCAAAACAGTTTTAGCGGAAAAAATCTTGAAATAATAGATATCTCGGAATTGGAGAAAATCGAGGGAAAACATTTCGATTTAATTCTTGAAGGATTGACGGCGATGAGTTTTACCCCTCCAATGCGCGGCGACTTAAAAAATGCAATAATATCCGCAAACAGAATACAAGCGCGCCTAAAAGTATCCGTTGACATCCCTGCGGGCGCCTATACACTGCCCCAATCAACCGTTTTTAAAGCCGATGCGACCTACGCAACAGGAATCGCCAAGACTACGCTTTTTTACGACTTTAACAAGCCGTTTACAGGAAGAATCAGGTATTTGGATATAGGATTCTTCGATTCATCCGAAAATCCTTATAACGAATGCAAAAGAGACTTTATAACCCGCCCAGACGCCCTAGAATTTTTGAAAATCCTGCGACCATCGGCATCTGACAAGCGCGGATATGGACATTTGTTTATTGTTGGAGGATCGCAAAGCTATTCAGGAGCGGTAATGATAAACGCCAGAGCCGCAATACGCGGAGGATGCGGCCTTGTCACGGCGTTTGTTCCTGAACCACTAGCGCCAGCATACGCAGCAATGGAACCGTCGGTAATATGGGTGGGATGCCCGCAAGATGAATCAGGAGCCTTGGCATTGGAGTCTTTTGGACTTATCAAAGCTCGGCTCAAATACGCAAGCGCATTGGCCATAGGTTCTGGACTTACCGCATCGGCAGAATCAACCGCTCTTGTTTGCGAAATTCTAAAAGCATCGGAACCGCTGCCTACTGTTCTTGACGCCGACGCAATCCGCCCGCAAATTCTCGCGGCTGCAACCAACCGCAAACTACTGCTTACGCCCCACGAAGGAGAATTTTTAAGAATAGCGCCTGACACCTCGGATTGCGCCCTCCTTGAAACCTGTAAAATATATGGGTGTGCATGCGCGTTGAAATCGTCTATCACGAGAATCTCAGACGGGAAAAATATTGTCAGGTCCACTCGCGGCTCTCCGGTATTGTCAAGAGCCGGAAGTGGAGATATTTTGGCCGGATTATCCGGAGCTTTAATGTGCAACCCAAACTTGCAATCCCCTATGGATGCGGGAATATGTGCTTCGCAGTGGCTTGGAATATCCGCCGAAAAAGCATTCTACAGCGCATGCAGCGAGGCTCCGCTGGCATCAAGCGACATAATAAAATTTATTTCCTCCGGGCTGTAAAATATTCTTGCCGAAACTTTAAATTATAGTTAAATATATTTTAATATTTATTATGGCAGAGACCTGGAAATCTTACATACGCCTTTGCGCTATACCAGAAATAGGCGCGGTCACGGCGATGCGCCTGATAAACGCATTCGGATCCCCCGAAGGCGTGTTCGCAGCAACTCGCGAGGAGCTGACGGCGGTGGATAAAATAGGAATAAAAACAGCAGATTCCATTATAGAAAATAAAGACCTTATAGACATGGAAAGAATCTGCGACAAGATGAACAGGCTTGGGGCCCGTTATCTGTGTTTCAAGGATTCTAAATATCCCGTCCAACTAAAAAAAATCCCGGATTTGCCAGTAGGTTTTTATTATATAGGCGAATGCGATTTTAACTCTCCATGCATATCGATAATAGGTTCGCGCAACTGCACAGTTTACGGCCAGATTGTTGCCAAAAAGTTCGCTGCGGCATTCGCGCGCGCGGGAATTACAGTTGTAAGCGGAATGGCGCGCGGAATAGATTCCGCCGCACATTGGGGCGCACTTGAAGCCGGAGGGAAAACTATCGCCGTTTTGGGGTGCGGGGCAGATGTAATATATCCCCCGGAAAATGTGGATCTTTACAAACGAATTATAGAAAGCGGGGCGGTTGTTTCCGAATTCCCGCTTGGAACCAGGGCGGATAAGCAGACATTTCCCATTAGGAATAGAATAGTATCGGGCCTTTCCCTTGCCACCATTGTCGTAGAATCGGACTCCCGAGGAGGGAGCCTAATAACAGCACGGCTGGCAGGCGAACAAGGACGGGACGTGTTCGCAATACCCGGGCGCATAGATTCCGATTCCAGCCGCGGATGCAACGCTCTTATCAGAGACGGGGCAACTCTCGCAACCTGCCCGGAGGATGTACTAGACTCGCTAAAATTTTCCGGGCAACTTCAAATAAATTTTCAAAAACCGGCCTTTCAAAAGGGGAAAACAGCCCCTGCGCCCCCTTCCTCAAATGCATCCAAACGCCAAAGCCTCGAACTAGGCGGAGACGAAGCGGCCATATACGAGTGCCTAAAGCAATACGACAGCTTGGAGGCTGACGAAATTTCCGAAAAGAGCGGCCTGCCTATTGCAAAATGCCTCCCAGCCTTATTAATGCTGGAGATAAAAAAAATCGCATCCAAAGACGCCGGAGGGCGCTGGAAAATAAGATAGCCAGATGCCTCCGGCATAAAGCTATCCCGCATTTATTCCAAATTTCCGCTGTCGCCGGTTGAAATCTCCAGCCATTTCAACATTAACAGCTCCCGCTCTTTGCTTGTCAATTTCCACGAATCTCCTGAACATCTCATCCGGCGCGATAAGTTTGAGAGGCAAAGCGCTGAAAATACAGACAAATTAAAGCTCTGGGCAAACCCCAACATAGGCATTGAAAACATAAAGTCGGCCATATTGTGCGCGGTTTCCGAAAGGCCGTCGAATTCGGATCCTATCATAAGCGCAACGGGAATGTCCGCCGGAACGTCGTCTATGCTTCCTGCTCCATCCTTCAACGTGGAGGCTGCAAGCGCGTATCCGCGAGACTTTATTTCAGAAAGCGCCGCCCGCGTATTTTCAAGATGCTCTGCCAACAGCTTTTCCCTGCCCATTCCAACCTTGGAAGGACGGGCTAAACTGGAAGTGTGGCGAATTATGTCCATCCATTTTGAAACTCCCGTATCGACATTCGAACTTATTTTTGCCCTGTACCGGTTCTCAATAATATGAACTTCCTGCAATCCGAATGCATCGCAATTGCGGAGCACTGCGGCAGCGTTGTGCGGCTGGAATACGTCTTCAAGAACCAATATGATTTTGCGCGTCCTAAAATCAAGGGCGCGCGACAGCCGAGCAAAACGCGCGCGTGTCAATCGCCCCGAAAGAACTGCTATTTTTTCAGAAACCGTCATTTTGGAAAATCCTCATGGTTGGGGCGGGAACATAAATTGGGATAAGCGTCCAGAGCAAACGGCTTGTCGGAGTTGCCGCCTTCCAAAAGATAGCGGTCGCAAACCTTTAGAAGGTCATCCAATCCCCTAGCCCTTCTCATGTGGTATAGGAATTCTCCGCGCTCGTCCACGCCGGTTGCTATAAAATTTATGAATTTCTTCAGGCGGGAATCAATATGTTTTATACTATCCTTCAAAGTTAGGCAGTTTCGCAATAAATCGTCAATATATTCGCGCACATCGCACAGCTTGGGGCGGTATATTTCCCGCCCCGACGCCAATTCCTTTATTTGGCGGAAAATCCAAGGATTCCTAACCGCATGCCTTCCGCACATTACACCGGCGCAACCCGTAGACTTAAAAACCTCCATGGCTTTTTCTGCGGAACTGATGTCGCCATTGGCTATAATCGGAACTCCTGCGCGTCCAACGGCGTAGGCCACAGCCCCATAATCCGGTTTCCCGCGGTAGAGCTGCTTTACGGTTCTAGCGTGGATTGTTATAAAATCCGGACTCGCTGAACAAACTGCATCTAGAAGTTCGCCGAAATTATCCGAAGATTCAAATCCTATGCGCATTTTAACGCTAAAAACCCCATCCCAATGCTGCCTGATTGCCTCTGCGATTTCCATAATTTTCTGCACGTCGCGCAACAATCCTCCGCCAACATTCTTGCGGTATATTTTAGGCGCCGGACACCCTAAATTTAAATCCAGCATCCTAACCTGCGGATAAAATTTTAATGCTTCAATCGCCCTCTTTATATGTTCGACATTCTCTCCTATAAACTGCGCGGCAACGCGGGTTTCCGGAGGAGAGTTTAAAATAGTATCCAATATATGCGGCGAAAGTTCAAAATACTCGTGTATCCTGAAATACTCGGCTATGCAAAAATCCGGCGCCCCCCGACCGCACAAAATTTCGATAAATCCCCGGTCGGTGATATCTTGCATGGGGGCTAAAAATGTAACCTTTTCATTTAAGCCGAAAGGTGCAGACATCGGAATCAAACGCCTTTTAATTTCTTTAGCGCCTCGCTCATATCTTCAAGAGTGGACAAGATTCTCTCGGATATAAATATTGGAGCGCCAGCTCGGGCGGCTATTGCAAAAGTGTCGCTTGGACGCCCGTCAACCTCTATAATCTTGCGCCCGAGTTCATTAACCATCTCTACGGTTATCCGCGTGAAAAAAGTACCATCGTCTACATGGTAAATCAAGACGCTTTTGACGGTGCAGTCCAACCCGTCCAAAAGATGGACTAAAAACTCGTGCGTCAAAGGGCGCTCGGCATGATACTCGTCCAAAGCGGCCTGAAGAGCCGTTCCGCGCGTTCTGTCCATATATATTATAAAAACTTTTTTGTCGGCACGCAAAAAAACAGCGTATCCGTACGGGGAAGGACAAACGTCAACGATTTCGGCTCTGACAATATCGTTCATTTCTTTATTTGCGGTCTTTTATAATTGAGCTTAAGGCGCAACAATTAAAATATCGTAAAAAACAAAAACTTTCGACCCCAAAATGCAAAAGAATCGAAAGTTGTTTAAAATTTTACAAATTGCGCAAAATTTGCGCTATAAAATTACTTGGCCAATTTCGCTGCAGCCTTAGCAAGCCTGCTCTTTGTGCGTGCGGCCTTGTTCGGATGAACGATGCCTTTCTTTACGGCCTTATCGACTGCCGAAGCCAACGCCGCGCCCTTCTCTTTTAGAGTTTCTGCATCCTTGCTGGCGGCCGCAGCCTTTGACAAGGTCTTTATGCGACTGCGCACTTGGCGGTTCCGCTCCGTACGTGTAGCTGTTCTGCGAATATCTTTTTTAGATGATTTGTTATTTGCCATGTTTTAACTGCTGCTAATTAAATTTTGAAAATTAAGGAACTAGCAAATCCATACTTGGCAAGCTTGTAAAGCTTTTTTTCAAGTATATTTTAAGTTTAATGCAAATTTCAATACCTAGGATTTAAAATTTAAACGCTAAAAGCGCCACTGCTACCGAAATTTGCAAATTTACTTGCCCTTTTCTAAAATGAAAATATTGCTTAATGTTTATGAGTAATTCCATTTTATTCGATTGGGGGAAATTTTTATTATTCTTTGCAATATCCTCGTCCTTTCTTTGCGCCCAAGACGGCAAAATCATAATGGACGGCTTCGGCGACACGCAGAAATACAACCTGTATAATATCGAAGCAGTAAATGTCTCCGACGATATGCAAAAATTTGAAATAGATACTATTTCTAAAAATATAGGAGGATGGCAAAAAATTTTTGGGACAAAACCCGGCGTTTTGGAAGACGGCAAAAACTATCTAGTAAAATTTAAATACAAGACATTCTGCCCTGACGCCGAAGGCAGATACCCGCAATTTATAGTAAGGCAGGAAAAGGACGGAAATATATTGTGCGACACCAATGTATATAACGAACCTATGTCTCCCAATGGGTACAGGCAAATGAAAATTAAGCTCACCGGAAACTCCTTAAACGGCGAGACGGTTTTTTCAATCAACAGCGTAAACGGAATAAAGATGGCCATAAAGGACTTTTCCATCGAAGAAGGCTTCGGGGAAAGGTTTCTTCCGGCAGACCAAGCCGGAGACCCATATACAAATTTTGGAGAACTTCCAACCGGCGCAAAAGAATTCGATGTCGACCTGCCGAATCCAGAAAAAGAAATTGTCGTCAACGCGGCAGACTTCGGGGCGACAGAAGATTCTCCAAGCATATTGGGCGCCTTAAACAAAGCCTTGGACCACTGCAAAAAAATAGGGGCGTCCAAGCTTGTGCTTCCGCGAGGAACATACAAAATTACCGAAGACGGCTCAATAAACATAGATTCATTTAAAGACTTTACATTTGACGGCTGCGGATCGACGCTGGTTTACCTGAAAAAGAAGGGCGCGAATATGTCTATTTCAAACGGCCTTCGCGTAAAGGTAGCAAATTTAAACTTTGATTGGAACTGGGACGCGGATCCTCTTGCAAGCGTCGTGGAAGTAGTGAATATTTTTAACGACGGCAAAAACAACGGTTATGTAGATTTCAAATTCGTCGAATACGACGTTTTTCCGCGAAAAGACGCCCGCATGGCGCTGATTTCAATGTACGATCCCAAAACAAAATCCGTAGGAATGGAAGGCTCTTTCGACAGGGGATACGAAATGCCCGCAGGGAACAAGCGCAACAAAACCGAATGGGTCGCGGACAATATCATAAGAATCCACCAAAACGGATTGGGCGCATTTAAAAAAGGACAAATGTTCAGAATGCAGCATTATTACTACGACATGAATTGCTGTGTAATGTACAACAACAAGCATTTGACCCTGCAAAATATAAATGTCTGGTCGTGCTGCGGACACGCCTTTACAGTCGCAGGGCAGCAAAAGTACTGGCACTTCGACAATGTAAACATAGTGCGCCCGCCAAATGCAAAAAAGCGCGCAATAACCTGCACCGCAGACCACTTGCACATATCCCACTCGCAGGGATTTTTCAAAATGGAAAACTGCGAATTTTCCCTAGGCGCCGACGACTGCATCAATATGCACGATTGCTCCCTATTTATGCGCCCTTCAGGCGAATATACTATGCAAACCGCTTCTTCTCGCAACGGAATATGGACAATAAGAAAGGGAGCCAAAGTTGAAATAAGGCACGGAGACTACTCTCCAAGCGGAGTCTTTGCGAAGGTTGAAGACATAGTTCCAGTGCAAAACAAAAGGAATTTTTACGAAGTCGTGTTCGACACCCCAATTCCCAAAGAAAAATCCGACGGTTTCATAATATTCAACTGGGAAGACTACGACACGCGTAACATAATAGTGCGCAACTGCTATTTCCACGACAATAGAGCCCGCGGGATACTGATTCTCGCCAGGGATGTCACAATTGAAAACTGCAGATTTTACCATAACGAAATGGGCGCAATAAAAATAGAAACGGGATACACGTTCAATTTGTGGAGCGAAGGCTACGGAGTCGAGAATGTCGTCATAAGAAACAACATATTCGACACATCCAATCCTTTCGACATGAAAAACGACGGCAGGGCTCGCGATATATATATGGGCATATATATGAAAACCGATCCTTCTCTGGAACAAACAATGTACCCAATATTAAACAACATTCTCCTTGAGAAGAACACATTCAAGGACACTTTCGGCTTATTGGCGTTCATAGCGTCAACCGGCAACTTGACAATACGCGACAATACTTTTATAAACGAAACCCCGCGCAAAAAACCGTTCGACTACCGCGGAAATTTTTACGTCACGCACTCCACAAATACAAAAATCGTAAACAACACCTGGATAAAATCCCCCAATGTCCCGAATCCAGGAGTGCTTGTGGACAGAAATACGGTAAAAAGACTCGTTTTTAAGGGCAATAAAGTTGCGGATAAAATACCGCTGGAGTAATATCAACGCCACGCATACTAAATATAGAAAAATAGAGACTAAATCTTCGGCTTTATGAGAAAATTATTTATCGCGCTCTCACTGCAAGCTGCAATATCAATTCAAAACACACTATTGGCACAGCCCACAACCGAAGCAGTCTCTGGGTTCGGAGATTTGGACAAGCTAGAATATAGATTGGACGTTTCAAAATTTTCGGACGACGGACAATCCGTAGATATCGACACCGCAAACTCCGGAAACTGGAGCGTTTGGCTAAAGACAAAAAAAGGCGTTATTTTGCCCAACAAAAATTATATAATTTCGTTCTCATACCAGATATTACCCGGCGCGGACGAAAGATCAAGGCTGCACTTGCTTGTGCGCCCGCTCTCAAAAATAACGCCGGAAGACGACTGCCTGCGCGTCGATGAATCTACCGTCTCTGAAAAGATGAAGAAAGTGGTCTTGTCAGTAAAGACCCAGTCAGCTGGCGACTACGCCTTTCAAATCCATATGGGGGGAAAATTCAAGGCGAAACTAGAAAATTTAAAGATATACGAAGGGTCTTTTGAAAAATTTGTGCCGTTTTCCGAACACTCCGCCCAGTGGAATGGCAAAATAAAAGACCTCCCCACGGGCGCAAAGGAATTCGACGTAGAGCTTCCTAAGCCCCAAAAGGAAATTGTCGTAAACGCCGAAGATTTCGGGGTGACGCCTTTCTGTACAACCGTAAGGGAATCTCTAAATAAGGCGATAGAACACTGCAAAAAGATCGGTGCATCCAAGCTTGCGTTAAAAAAAGGCATTTACTACGTATCTCAAAACGACCCAATAAAGTTTGAAAAAATGGCGGATTTCACGTTCGACGGCGGCGGGTCAACTTTTGTCTTCCACAAAAAATACGGCAGCAATTTCAACGTTAACAATTGCCTGCGGGTCCGCCTCACAAATTTCAATATTGACTGGGATTGGGACAAAGACCCTATCGCCTCAATAGTTAAAATCGAAAACATAGGCAAAGACGCCGACGGGAACTTTATAGATATAAAATTTGTGGACTACGATAAATTCCCGAAACAAAATGTGCGCTTTGTAATAATGACCCCATACGATCCAGTAGCAAAGGCAGTGGGAGTCGAAGGAGGCAAAGAATATAATTTCGGAAACAACGACGGTAAAAACAACCCAAAAAACAAATGGCTTTCCGGCAATCAAATCAGGGTTTGGGTTCGGCAAACCCAGCCATTCTTTAAAGTCGGCGGATATTGCAGGCTTGTCCACTACTCATACGATATGGGATGCATAACCCTCGACAGCAACAAGCATCTTACGATGGACAATATAAACATATATTCTTGCTGCGGGCATGGAATCGCCATCCACGGATCGCAACAATACTGGCATTTCAAAAATTTTAATATTGTAATCCCCAACGACGGGAACAAGCGGCGCTGCATTACCTCCTCTGCCGACCATTGCCATATAATCAATTCAAAGGGATTCTTTAAAATGGAGAACTGCGAATTCTCCTACGGGTGCGACGATTGCATCAATATGCACGACAATTCTGTATTCGCCCGCAAAACTTCCGAATTTGCGCTCACCGGCAAGCGGATGGGCAACAATTTAAAAGTCGGGGACACAGTGGAATTTAGGCATGGAGACTATTCTCCAGCAAATTATACCGGCAAAATAGCCTCGATAAAACTTATAGACAAGAAAAACAATATTTGGGAAACAACTTTTGAGAATCCGCTTCCTGAAGTAAAAGACGACGGTTTTGTGCTTTTTAACCACGACTTTAATACGCACAACATAATTGTCCGCAACTGCTTTTTCCACCACAACCGTGCGCGTGGAATTTTGATTTTAGCCAGGGACGTGACAATTGAAAACTGCCGTTTTTGGCGCAATGAACAAGCGGGAATCAAGATAGAAACCGGCTATACATACGACTTGTGGTGCGAAGGATACGGAGTAAACAATATAAAAATTTCAAATAATACTTTCGACACGGTCAATCCAACAGGAACCCGAAACCAAAACTTTGAACGGGATATATTTATTGGCACTTATTTAAAGAGGGATCCTTCTTCGGAGCACACATCATATCCGATTCTTTCAAACATCCTCATAGAAAACAACACATTTAAAGACACTTTTGGGCTCTGCGCCTATATAGCTTCCGCCGGCAATGTAATTGTGCGCAACAATTCGTTTTACGCCGAAACGCCGCGAGAAACGCCACAAAAATACCGCGGAGGGTTCAGAATTCAAAATTCCGAAAATATAAAAGTAGTAAACAACCGCTACAATAAGTCTCCGCTTTTTAAAGAGCTCGGCGTTAGCTACGACACTCGCACTTCAAAGGGGATTGTCGTTGAAGGAAATACAATAGATTAATACATTACATGAATAAAAGATTTAATCCCCAAAAATTCTTAAAAATTACCCGTATTTTTGCATTCATTGGCGCAACAATCGCCTTGGCGCAAACGGCGCTCTCTGAACCAATAAAATTTTCCCCAACAGAAGATTTAACCATTGGAATAAAGAATCCGGCTATTTCAGACGGAGGAAATATGCTGGAAGGCTCAACATCGTCCGATAAATGGAATAGATGCGTCACAATTGACGGACGAAAACTTTCCGCAGAAAAATATTACACGGTTAAATTTTCCTACCTTCTGCCCCCCAAAAACGACTTTGTCGATAGATTCATATATCTGTGCGTCCGGAAAAAAGGCGATTCCTCCGGCGCGTCGGACTATGTCCATGAGCGCTTTTACGCATCTAGAGACTGGCAGGAGGCAGAAGTCGCGTTTTCAACGGACAAAGAGGTGGCTGAATATGAAATAAGGCTCGATGTCTTCGGAAAAACCGAGGTTAAAATAAAGGATTTATCAGTTGAGTCAACTAGTCCGTTTGTATTCCTCCCCATTGAAACAAACATAAACCCGCTAAAAAACGGATTAAAAAACCTCCCAACAGGCGCAAAAGAATTCGATGTAGACCTGCCTAAGCCCGAAAAGGAAATTGTTGTAAACGCCGAAGATTTCGGGGTAAATCCAGATGCCGAAGACTGCGCAACTAAGTTGAACGCAGCCCTTGAACACTGCAAAAAAATAGGGGCGTCAAAACTTGTCTTAAAAAAGGGTAGGTATAAAATTTTTGAGGAAAAAACTGTCCTAATGGAAGGATTTGCAGATTTTACCATCGAAGGCGGCGGAGCAACGTTAGTGTACCGCAAGCGCAAAGCGAGGAATATGGAAGTGCGAAATTGCCGACGCATAGAAATCCGCAATTTAAATTTTGACTGGGACTGGGAAACGGATCCACTTGGCAGCCTTGTCGAAGTCGTCGGAATGTCCACAGAGTCTCCTGAGAGTTTTATAGATTTCAAGTTTTATGAATACGAAAAATTCCCGCAACGGCAAGTACGGGTCGCAAACCTTTCGTGCTGGGACGATAAATTAAAATGCGTCGGATACGAAGGCGGTAGCGGAATGGGTTTTGAATTTAGGCGCGGGCAAAATAAGCCTAAAACAAAGTGGATTTCCGACAATGTACTGCGCGTATACGCATCTCCGGGGAAACTCTCCGGGGTGAGAGTCGGCAACAAATACAGAATGCAGCACAACTATTACGAAATGGGCGGGATTCTCCTCAGCAACAACACCCATACAACCCTGCGAAACGTAAATATTTTTTCATGCGCCGGGCAGGCAATAGTGTTCAACAAGGCGCAAAAATACACCTACTTAAAAAATGTTTCCGTAGATGTGCCAGAAGGAATCCCGAGGCGACCGCTCAGTTCGACTGCAGACCATTTGATATTTTCCCAATCAGCTGGATTTGTTAAGCTTGAGGATTGCGATTTCGGATTTGGGTGCGACGATTGCATCAATATGCACGACAATTCACTGTTTATGTCGGCATACTCCGAAAAATCTTTGCGGACGAGAAACAACCGCAATGAAATTCTATACCGTCCGGGTGAAACTCTAGAACTGCGCTACGGAGACTTCTCGCCTACGGGCGTTGTGGCAAAAGTCGTGGCTGTGCGCGTTTTGGATGCAAAGAAAAAAATTTTGGAAGTCGAATTCGACAGAAAACTGCCTGAAGAAAAATTCGGAGGTTTTATTCTTTTCAACACAAAATACGGAACGCGCAACGTCATAGTGCGCAACTGCTATTTCCATCAAAACCGAGCCCGCGGCGTATTGATACTCGCAAAGGACGTGACAATCGAAAACTGCCGTTTCTACCACAATGAAATGGGAGCAATCAAAATAGAAACTGGCTACACTTATACCAGCTGGTGCGAAGGATACGGCGTAAAGAATGTGCTTATTAGAAACAACACATTTGACACTTCCAATCCTCTCGGTGTAAAAAACGGCGGCAAGGAGCGCGATATTTACATATCCATTTACATGCGCAACGACCCATCCAACAGCTTTACAGACTATCCAATAATTTCGGACATACTTTTTGAGGGAAATACTTTCAAAGACTCTTTCGGGCTAATCGCATACGCTGCAAACGCGAACAACCTCGCGTTTATAGGAAATACATTTTTAAACCCTACCCCGCGCAAAAACGCGCTTCCATACAGAGGATCCTTCCAATTTTTAAATTGCAGAAACGTATTACTGGCAGACAATGTCTGGATCGATTCTCCTAATATATCCGATGTAGGGGTGTTCGTCAAACCGGGCGAAAAAAGCGAAATTTCTATTTCCAACAATAAAATAACCGTCAAATAGGCATAATTTTCCATGATAAGAAATATACTGGCATCGCTGCTTTTATTAATACCGCTTGTTTCTGTGTCCATAGCTGGCCAATCTAGGCCGTTCAACCCGGATTCAGACGTAAATTACATCTCAAAGCACGCCACCCTAGACAAATCTGCCGCCACTATAAAATTTAAATCTGAACGCGACGGATGGAACCATATGGCCTATCTTTTTAAAGGTTCGTTCAAGCCAAATTCAACATACACAGTTTTCTTCAACTACAGAAATCCGGACGTTCCGGACCAAAACGCAATTCTTCAGTTCTATGCCCGCAATACTGCAAGCGAAATTCCACAAGCAGACTACGCTTCAAAAGACCTGCCTTGGAGAAACAACTGGACGCGTGGGTTTATTTCTTTCTTTACCGACGCCAATGCCGACAAGTACGCGCTAGGAATATCGTCAAAATATCCAATGTCCTGTGAAATAAAAGACATTGTATTGAAAAATGGATCTCCCGAAGACTTTGTACCTATAAAATCTGAATCCCCTATTGAAGTGGACAGGAATTCACTTCCAACAGGCGCCAAGGAATTTGAAGTTGAAATGCCCCGCCCCGACAAAGAGTTGATTGTAAACGCCTCGGAATTCGGACTGGATGAATCCGCAGAAAATTGCGCTACAATCATAAATGCGGCGCTCGAGCACTGCAAAAAAATAGGCGCTTCCAAGCTCGTGCTTCCAAAGGGGCGTTATAAAATATTCGAAGAAACTCCAATTAAAATCAATGGGATGAAGGATTTTGAATTCGATGGAGGAGGCTCGACTTTTGTCTATCGGAAGAGATACTCCGGCAACATGGCAATATCATACTGCGTCCGCACGAGAATCCGCAATTTCAACATGGACTGGGATTGGGAAACAGATCCGCTGGCAAGTCTTGTCAGAGTTGTAAAAGTTGTCCCCGGCGAATATGTGGACTTTGAATTTTACCAATACAAAAACTTCCCGAACCGCAATGTTCGCGTATCGAACATATCAAGCTACGACAGGAAAGCAAAATCCGTTGGCATAGAAAACGGCGCGACCATATCATATGAAATGAAACGCGGCCTTCATACTCCGCCCAAGACCGAGTGGCTTAACGGCAACACGCTGAGGGTCTTTAGCGTCCCCAATAAAACTCCTCTCGAAGCCGGCCAATATTACCGCATGCAGCACAACTATTACGAAATGGGCGGAATTGCCATGAACTCCAACAAACATTTGCGCATGGAGGATATAAATATATACTCGTGTTGCGGACAGGCAACGCATGTAAGAGGCACCCAGCAATATTGGCTGTTTAAAAACGTAAACATAGCTCCCCCCAAAGGCAAATCCCGCCGGCCGATTTCCGCAACGGCAGACCACTGCATGATAGAAACTTCCGCCGGATATTTTAAAATGATAGACTGCGATATGGGATTCGGCGCGGACGACTGCATAAATATGCACGACAATTCACTTTTCACCACAAAGGCGTCCGCAAACAGCGTGCGCACAAAAAGCGCCCGCAATTCGTACCTGTACAACAAGGGAGAAATTTTTGAATTTAGGGAGGACGATTACTCGCCAACCGGATTCACCGCAAAAGTCGCGGACGTAAAAGTGGTCGACAAGGAAAACGGCGTTAACGAAATTTTCTTCGACAAGGAAATCCCTAATCCGCAAAACAGCGGATTCATTCTGTTTAACTGGCGATACAACACAAGCAATGTCATAGTGCGCAACTGCTATTTCCATCAAAACCGAGCCCGCGGAATTTTAATCATCGCGCGCGACGTGACAATTGAGAACTGCCGTTTCTACCGCAATGAAATGGGCGCAATCAAAATAGAAACAGGATACACGTTCAAATCTTGGAGCGAAGGATTGGGCGTAAACAATGTCGTCGTGCGCAACTGCTCTTTCGACACATGCAACCCGCTCGGTGTGCGTAATGAGAATTTCGAGCGCGACATTTTTATGGGAGTTTATATGCGCACAGATCCCTCGCCGATTAGAACAAATTTCCCGATAATAGAAAACGTTCTATTTGAAAACAATAAATTCAAAGATACATTTGGATTAGTGGCGTTTATATCTTCATGCCACAACGTTACGTTTTTAAACAATACGTTTGAAAATACGAAAGAGAGAAAAACACCCCGTCCGTATAGAGGATCTTTCTATCTGAGCCATACTAACAACGTAAAAATAATAAACAATAAATTTATGCTTTCAGACTTTGCGCCCAATCCCGGAATTTTTACCGATAAAGACTCCGTCAAGAACACGGTTGTTGCGGGCAATGAGATTGTCGAAAAAAAATAAAATAAAATAAGGAAAGAAATGAAACTCCCAATTAAAGATTTTGCAGCTTTCATATTTGCGGCACATTGCGCGTTGGCGCTATATGCAGACGAAGGAGACGTCGTTATGGACGGTTTTGGCGAAGGGACAAAATACACTCTCAGCGAGAATCTAGGCAAAATATCCGAAGACGGTTCAACCCTGGAAATAGACTGCAGCAAACACGGTGGAACGGAATTCAACCATATTCTGATAACACGGCGCGGACTCCTAAAACCGGACACGTTCTACACTATAAAATTCAAAGTGCTAATTCCCGAGGAATCCGAATCAAAATATCTTCATACTTTCGTGCGCAACTCAGAAAACTACGACCCCGCCACTGATCTTGGGCACTTAAACGCATCTTTTACATTCGGGAAATACGCTCCCAAAAAACTCGTTTTTAAGACCGGATCTGATGCGGATAAATTTTCATATTTTATAACAACACACGGGAAAGCCGCCGCATCCATAAAGGATTTCTCAATTGTGGAAGGCAATGGAGAGGGATTTGTATCCATAGACGAGAATCCTGAACCATACAAAATAAAGAGAAATAGGCTCCCCAAAGGAGCAAAAGAATTTAGCGTCGAACTTCCAAACAATCCAGACGGTGCCGTCCTGAAGGCTTCTGATTTCGGAATAAAAGCAGGCGAAAAAGATCTGGTTAAAAAGATAAACAATCTACTTGAACACTGCAAAAAAACCGGAGCTTCAAAGCTGGTTTTTGACAAGGGCGTCTACCATATAACAGAATCCGAAGCCATTCAGCTTGTGGATTTAAAAGATTTTGAATTCGACGGAGGAGGCTCGACTTTCGTCTACGATAAAAACGGCGGAAATGTAAACATGTACATAAGATCTTGCGAGCGCATAAAGGTCGGAAATTTCAATTTCGATTGGGATTGGGAAAAAGATCCCCTGGCAAGCGTCGTCGAAGTAGTAGGAGTAAAAAACGACGCTGAAGAAGGATATGTTGATTATAAATTTGTAGAATATGATAAATTTCCGCGCAAAAACCTCCGCGTGGCAAACCTGTCGTGCTACGACCCAAAAACAAAATCAGTCGGGCACGAAGGCGGATTTGGAATAAGCTATGAATTCTTCGCGGGGCAGAACGTTCCCAAAGTCGAATGGCTGTCCGACAACGTCTTGCGCGTATATTCCGACTCGGGAAGAATAAGGCGCGTAAAGCCAGGATTAATGTTTAGAATGCAGCATTATTATTATGACATGGGAGGCTTTGTACTGGATTCAAACCGCAACCTCACCCTAAAAGACGTAAACATCTGGTCTTGCAAAGGGCATGCTTTGGTTATAACTGGAACTCAGAAGTACACCCATTTTTACAATGTAAACATCGTGCGTCCGCCAAACTCTGAGCGAAGGGCAATAACCTGCACAGCCGACCACCTCCATATAGGACGTTCGCAAGGATTTTTAAAACTTGAAAATTGCGAGTTTTCACTGGGAGCAGACGACTGCATAAATATGCACGACACATCAAACTTCTGCGTAAAAATCTCCGACACCGTTGTCCAAACAAAAAATTCCGACGCCTTCCCAATCGGGACCAAAGTGGAGTTCAGGCAGGGAGACTACTCCCCCGCAAAATACATAGCCACAGTTATTGGTTCAAGGAAAGTTGAAGGGCAAAAGCGCTCATATGAAATGGAATTCGACAAGCCCCTCCCAGAACAGCTGTTCGACGGTTTTATAATGTTCAACTTGGATTACGACACTCGCAATGTAATCGTGCGCAATTGTTATTTTCACGACAACCGCGCCCGTGGAATTTTGATTCTGGCGCGCGACGTGACGATTGAAAACTGCAAATTCCGCCACAACGAAATGGGGGCAATCAAAATAGAGACCGGATACACTTTTGATGTTTGGAGCGAAGGATACGGCGTTGACAATGTGGTGATACGCAATAATACATTCGACACCTCAAACCCCCTGGACGTGGAAAACGCCGGAAAGGCTAGGGACATAGTAATGAGCGTCTATATGAAAACAGACCCATCCCTGGAGCAAACAACTTATCCGATATTGAAGGATATATTGGTAGAATCCAACACCATGCGCGACACATTCGGGTTGATAGCATTTATAGCCTCCACCGGAAACGTCACTTTTCTAAACAACACATTTATAAACGAAACCCCGCGAAATAAACCTCTTGAATACCGCGGTGAATTTTTTGTGACCCATTCAAAGCGCACCCGCATAGTAAACAATACATGGGTAAAATCGCCGCATGTAAAAACTCCTGGAGTAATTTACGATAAGGAAACCGTCAAGGGCCTAATAGTAAAAGGCAACAAAGTTGTGGATAAAGTAGAACAATAAAACAGCACGCATATGAAAAAATCTCTCTTGCCATGCATATTAATTTTATCAACCCTGCTTAATTGGGCTTGCTGCCCTAAAAGCGATATTCCCAACCAACCGCTGGGCGGGAAAGAAACGCAAGTATGCAGCGGATTCTCGCAACTTTCGGATTCCGGTGCAAAATTGTCCAGCGGCGGGCAATTGGCTTTAAAATCCCAATCAGATTGGTGGAAGCCAATGTTCGTTGGGAAAAAAGGAATATTCAAGCCAAATACCCAATATAAAATATCCCTTTCCTACAAGATATCATCGCCGTCAAAGACACTCTTAATGCTGGTTCGCGAAGACGGAGATACAAAAGGCATTCGCGATATAATTCATCCAACGCTTCCGCAAAATTCCGATGGCAGCCCACAAAGCTTTGAAATAAAATTTCAAACGCCAAACCGCGACATATCAAAGTATTCTTTGCAACTGCACTCGCTGGGAAAATTTGAAGGATCGTTTGGCGACATAAAAATCTCGGAAGTAGAAGACGCATACTATCCTGTTCTGCCAAACACTCCGAAATTTTGCGGAGACCTAGGCAAGCTTCCAACAGGCTCGGAGGAATTTGAAGTGGAGCTACCCCGCCCCACAGGCGGAGCTGTCGTACACGCAAGGGACTTTGGGATAACGCCATCGTGTAAAGATTTCATAACAAAGCTAAACGCAGCAATCGACCATTGCAGGAAAATCGGAGCTGCAAAGCTGGTTCTCGAAAAGGGAGATTATTATATTACAGAACAAAAGCCTATGCTTTTTACAAAGTTAAAGGACTTCGAATTTGACGGAAGCGGCTCTACCCTCACATTCTTCAGAAAAAAATCAAACAGCATGACTGTATCCGACTGCCTGCGCGTAAAAATAGCGAATTTCAACTTCGACTGGGACTGGTCAAAAGATCCGCTTGGCGCGATTGTCCAAATCGTGGATTCAAAGCGCGACGGGAAAAACTCCTATGTAGATTTTGAATTCGTTGACTATAAAAATGAAACCTATCCTCAACGCGACATACGAGTTGGACATATCTCGCCTATAGATCCCAAAACCAGGTCCATAGGAGTCGAAGACGGCAAGGCTGCATCTTGGGAAATGCGCGGCAAACGCGACGATATTTACCGCAAAAAATGGCTTTCCGGGAACGTCCTTCGCATTTACGTTCCGGAGAACCAAGTGTTTTTTGAAAAAGGCGAACTCTACCGAATGAACCACTATTATTACGACATGAACTGCACCCACATGAGTTCCAACAAGCATTTGACGCTTGAAAATATAAACGTTTTTTCAACCCCAGGGCACTCTTTTGTCGTAAGCGGCTCGCAACAATATTGGCAACTTTTAAATGTGAACATAGCCATTCCGCCGAACAGCCCCAAGCGCCCAACCACCTGCACCGCCGACCACTTCCACATATCCAGGTCTAAAGGATATTTTAAGATGATTGACTGCGACTTTGGCTTTGGCGGAGACGACTGCTTGAACGCTCACGACTGCTCACTGTTCATGCGCCCATCAGGCAAGCGGACTATGCGCACTGTCAACGGAAGAAGCATATGGACAATTGCAAAGGGAGACAAAGTAGAAATACGCCAAGGCGACTACTCCCCCAGCGGCATGCAGGCAATAGTCACAGACATAAAGCAAATTGACGCAAAAAATAAAATTTACGAAGTCACTTTCGACAGAGATATACCAGAAGAAAAATTCGACGGCTTTATATTATTCAACCTGGACTACCAGACGCGCAACGTAATATTGCGGAATTGCTACTTCCACGAAAACAAAGCCCGCGGCGTCCTAATATTGTGCAAAAACGTAACCATAGAGAATTGCAGATTCTTCCACAACGAATCTGCTGCCTTGAAATTTGAAACAGGATACACGTTCAATGTTTGGAGCGAAGGATACGGCGTCGACAATGTTGTCGTAAGAAATTGCAAGTTCGACACTGTAAATTCCCGCAACGGGCAAAATGACGGCAAACTGCGCGACATTTTCATGGGTGTTTACATGAAAACCGACCCGTCGCCCGCAAAGACGCACTACCCTATTCTCTCAAATATAATGTTTGAAAACAACGAGTTTAAAAATTCCGCAGGGCTAGTCGCGTTTATTACATCCACCGGAAACGTAATCTTTAAAGACAATACCATTATAAACGACACTCCGCGCAAAAATGAAGTAAGCTACCGCGGCGGATTTTGGGTAGCGTATTCGCAAAACACAAAAATTGTAAACAATGTCTGGATAGAATCTGACTATGTTCCAAAACCAGGAGTATTCGCGGAAACAAGCACCACAAAAAACTTGCTGGTTGCCGGAAATAGGCTGGAAGAAAAAAAATAGCTGGCATTGTATTTAAAATTCATCCAACGCCAACGATAGTTAAAGCCAAACAAGCCATGAAAAAAAATTTATTCTGCGCATTTGCTGTGTGCGCGCTCTTTTGCGCGTGCGCCCCCCAGATAACCGAACCCATAAAATCCGGCGGAAAATCTACGGAAATCGATCTTTTACATTCGGAAAATGCAAATATAAACAAAAAATTCGCAAAATTCAACGCCGCCGGAGAGTTGGAGATAACCACCGCTTCAAATGGATGGACCCAGGTATTTAAAATGAAAGACGGCCTATTGGAGCCTGAAAAAAACTATACGCTGAAAATTGAATGCGAGCTGGAAAAGAACCAGCCAGAAGACTGCTTCCTGCACATAATAGTCCGCAATTCAAAAAATTTTCCGGCAAGCTCCGACATACTCTACCACAATGAATATGAACAATCGCGCCGATCGTTGTCGTTAGACTTTTCAACGCCGCCAAATTGCGCAAATTATTCGCTTTCCATACATACTCCAAGGCCTACCAAAGCAAGAATATATTCCATCAAACTGATGGAAACCCAAAGGGATTTTTATCCCATAACATCCAATACTGCACGTTATACAGGAAAATTAGGCAAACTTCCAACCGGCGCAAAAGAGTTTGAAGTGGAGCTTCCCAACCCCAAAAACAACATAGAGGTAAACGCAAAGGACTTTGGGTTGTCGCCAAGCTGTCCCGACCCCCAAGATGCCATAAACAAGGCAATCGCCCATTGCAAAAAAATTGGCGCGTCAAAACTTATTGTCGAGCGCGGCACATATTTTATAAATAAAGACGGAAGCATAGTATTCGACGGAATAAAGGACTTAACCTTCGACGCAAACGGCTCAACTTTCATTTACAATAAAATGAACGGAACCAACCTGCGAATAAAAAACTGCGAACGCGTAAAATTCTGCAATTTCAATTTTGACTGGGATTGGGAAAACGACCCATTAGGCAGCATCGTTGAAGTGGTCGCGAATGAAAAATCTCCGCAGCCGCATATCGATATAAAATTTATAGACTATAAGCGTTTTCCCCGGCGCGATGTAAGAATTGCAGTTATGTCGTCATACGATCCCACACGCAAAGCAGTCGGCGTGGAGAACCAACCAAGCGCGGGATTCGAAGTTTTTCGCGGAAGAAATGTTCCCAAGACAGAATGGCTTTCGGACAATGTTCTGAGAATTTACGGCGATGTCTCCCTGCCTGTTGGAACGCTTTACAGAATCCAGCATTCCTACTATGAAATGGGGGGCGTCACGTTAGACGACAATACCAATCTTACGATGGAAAACGTCAATATCTACGGGTGCAGCGGATGCGCGTTCGTGATAGGCGGAACCCAAAAATACTGGCAGCTCGTCAACGTAAATGTCATATCGCCCAAAGGGCGCCCACTGCGCCCGATTACGACCACCGCAGACCATTTGCACATCACCAACTCGTGCGGATTTGGAAAACTTATAAACTGCGAATTTGAACGCGGCGCCGACGATTGCATAAATATGCACGACTGCTCGGCATTCGCGCGAAAGATCGGCGATAAAACCGTCAGAACCCAAAATTGCCCGCGCATATACAATTATTCAAAGGGCGATTTGGTTGAGCTGCGACAGGGAGATTTTTCTCCCAGCGGATTCAAATCAAAAATATCATCAATAAAGACAATAAGCAAAGGCGTGCACGATATTACTTTTGAAGACAATGTTCCAGAACAGCTGTTTGACGGATTTATTTTATTTAATTGGAAATACGACACCCGCAATATGATTCTGCGGAACTGCTATTTCCATGATAATAAAGCCCGGGCGGCTCTCGTCTTGTGCCGCGATGTCACAATAGAAAATTGCAGGTTTGAACACAACGAAATTGGGGCTATCCACATAGAAACCGGCTATACGTTCAATGTATGGAGCGAAGGCTACGGAGTCGACAATGTCGTATTCCGCAACTGCGCCTTTGACGGAGTAAATCCCACAAACCGCAAAATCGGGGGAAAGGTTATGGATGTCTATATGGGGGTTTACATGAAGACCGACCCCACAAGCGAACATACGCAATATCCGATTCTGTCAAATATTCTATTTGAATCGAATACCTTTAAAGACACATACGGCCTTGTCGCAATTATAACTTCGACAAGCAATGTCACTTGGCTGAACAACACTTTTATAAACGAGACTGAGCGCAAAAATAAATTCTCGTATAGAGGCTGCTTTTATATTTCGCATTCGCAAAATACGAGGATAATAAACAATACATACGTTGAAAGCCCATGGGTCCCAAATCCAGGAGTTTATGTGGATCCAACAACTTCAAAGGACATTTTGGTGGCTGGAAATAAAGTCGTAAAGAATAAATAATGCGCTTTGTGCCGCACTACTGCAAATCGCCGCGGAAGGGGAATTTCAATCCGCGGCGATTTTTGCGTCCAGCTCGACTAAAACATGGAAACTATCTCTTTCCAATCCGCGCGTACAACCGAACCAGAAGCCATGCCAACATTGTGCGGCTGGGCGTACAATATCTTGGTTTCCCCCGAAAATGAATCTAGATGCCTTATATGGTCGTCTATCATTACATCCCCGCGGATAAAATCCTTTACTCCGCAAAAAACTATTTGTCGCCAAGATATAAACGGAAAATTTTTAGCAAGCCAAACTTGCTTTTCAAGCAGGCTATTAGGATATTCAGTTGCGGCGGAAACAATCAATATGCGGTGCTTTTCATTTAGGTATTTGAGGGCGTCAACCGCTCCGTCCATAACAGGAGCGCGCTCAAAAAAACCTTTTTGCATAAGGCACTCGCGGTATGAAGAAAAAGCCTTAGACTCGGTTATTCCCTCCAATGCCTTTAAATCGAGCTTTTTACCGGTTGCCCGTTCTTCGTAATTTACAAGTTGCATATATATGTCGGCCAGCACGCCGTCCATATCTATTAATATTTGCTTTTTCATATTTAAATATTGTTTTTATGCGTCGTAGCTTCGCCGGAATTTAAAATGCGGGTCGAGCCGTCGGGGAGTTCCAGCAACAGCCTCCCAGACTCGTCAACGCCCCTAGCTACCCCATTTTCCGACATTCCCAAAACGCTAAAGGAAACTTCTTTGCCTTTTAGCCAGTCAAAACGCCCAAAATTCCGGATTAAATCCGGTTCCGCCAAGGTGCGGGAAGCGCGCAAAACTGATCCTATTACGGCTGCAGCTAGCTCATTTATTGTAAAGTCAGCTCTCGAAACAGATTTTATGTCGGCAACGGTTCCTATTATGTCTTCAGGGATGTCTTTGGCTTCTAGAATGGATAAATCGTAATTTATACCGACGCCAAACACTATGACATGCGGACTACCATTCCCTCCTAATATTAGTTCGGCAAGCATTCCGGCTATTTTTTTGCCTTCGGACGAATAAATGTCGTTTGGCCATTTTAAAAATATATCCGCCGAAAAATCATTGGAAAGCTTTTCGCAAATAGATACTCCAGCGCGGACCGTAAACGACTCTATGCTTTTTGCGGATGGATCAACGGGAACAGCAACCGAAACGCACAAAGTTGCACCCTCCGCTGAAAACCATCTTCTTCCCAATCTGCCGTGACCAGCCGACTGTTTTTTTGCTATCAGCGCAAACGGAGGCGACAATTCACCTGACTTAAGCTTGTCAATCGAAACGGTATTTGTGCTTCCGGCCTCGTCTAGAACCAATATGTCGTTTATAGCTCTTTTGTCCAAGAGCCTTGAAATTTCAAACGCGTCTATATTGTATTCCTTTCCGGCTATCATTTTGAGCAAAGTAAAAATTGCTTTACATAAACGTCAACAAATTATCTTCTAGAAAAATCTTCAATCTAAGGATTTGCTTAACCGGCAAGCAACATTAATAAGAACATGCATAAATTAGAGCCAAATATCCCGACAACATTCACCAACTTTATTGATTCGCCAAATCCATTGATTTCAAAAGCCCTCAAGTATATACGCGAAAAAGGCGCTGCAAACCTGCCCCGCGAAAAAGTTTTTATTGATGGAGACAGCCTCATTTTTAACGGTTTGGTTGACGCCCCCTTGAAACAAAAAAATGAAGCTTTTTTAGAAGCGCATAAGAAATACATCGACTTGCAAATTATCGTCGAAGGAACCGAATCTTTCGGGATTAAAAATATTCGCGACTGTAAAAATGTCAAATTGCCATATAATCCGGAAAAAGACATAGAATTTTTCAGCGACAATTACTCGGAAATCGCCACATTGAAATCGGGGCAAATTATTTTGCTGCCTCCAGAATCCGCCCACGCTCCTCAAATAGGGGAAGGAAGCGTTCTAAAAGGCGTGTTTAAAATAAAAGCCTAAACAAGCCCTCAGGCTCCACAGCTAAGTTTCTTAACGCAATAGGCTTTAATCCTACAAAAAAAAGTGGCGGATTCCAAAAAGAATCCGCCGCTTTCAATTGCGCAAAATTTACATTTTTCCCCAATGCTTTAAAAGGGTCTCGCCAATTACGGACGGAGTTTCAGCAACGGCGATATTGGCGTCGAGAAGAGCCTTTATTTTATCTTCGGCGCCGCCGGAATTTCCTGAAACTATAGCCCCGGCATGCCCCATTCTGCGACCTTTGGGAGCGGTTCGACCTGCGATGAATGCAGCGCACGGCTTTTTGCAATTTTGCTTCAGCCATTCCGCGGCAATCTGCTCGCCGTTTCCTCCGATTTCGCCTATCATTACAATAGCCTCTGTCTGGGGATCGTCGTTGAACATCTTAACGGCGTCGAGATGGCTGGTTCCGTTTATCGGGTCACCGCCTATGCCTATAACTGTACTCTGGCCGTAGCCTAGACATGTCAACTGCCAAACCGCCTCATATGTCAAGGTGCCCGAACGGCTCACCACCCCGACTGTACCGGGTTTATGTATGTAGCCGGGCATTATGCCAATTTTGCATTCGCCTGGAGTAATTATGCCGGGACAATTCGGCCCGATCAGGCGCGATTTGCAGCCCTTTTGCATCAGGCGGGATTTCACTATTGCCATATCCCTAACCGGAATACCTTCAGTTATGCAAATAATTAAAGGTATTTCGGCATCGATTGCCTCCAAAATTGAATCGGCGGCAAACGGCGGCGGAACATATATTACGCACGCATTTGCGCCCTCCTTGCTGACGGATTCCGCGATTGTGTTAAAAACCGGAATTTTCTCGTCGAAGAGCATTCCGCCCTTTCCAGGGGTGACGCCCGCAACTATGTTTGTCCCGTAGTCTAGGCACTGGCGCGTATGGAAAGAGCCCGTGTTGCCTGTGATGCCGCTTACTACGACTCTCGTATCTTTATTAACAAGTACGCTCATTTTCTTATAAATTAAAGGTTAATGTTATTTGTTTTCCGACGCGACGATTTCAACAATCTTCTTTGCGGCGTCGGCAAGCGAGTCTGCGGTAGTCAATTTGATTCCGCTTTCGGCCAGCATTTGCCTGCCCTTTTCCACGTTTGTACCCTCAAGGCGAACTACAAGCGGAAGCGTCAAGCCAACATTTTTGACGGCAGCAATTACGCCGCCGCTATAACGTCGCAGCGCATTATTCCGCCGAATATGTTTACCAAAATACCTTTTACATTCTTGTCTTTTAGGAGAATATTGAAAGCCTGGGTAATGGCTTCTTCATCTGCGCCGCCGCCTACATCTAGAAAGTTTGCCGGATTCCCGCCAAAATGTTTTATGATGTCCATAGTTGACATTGCCAATCCAGCCCCGTTTACCATGCAGGCGATATTGCCGTCAAGGGCGATGTAATTAAGCCCGTATTTGCCGGCCTCGATCTCCTTAGGATCTTCTTCATGCGGATCGCGCAATGCCTGGATTTCAGGATGGCGGAAAAGACCGTTGTCGTCAAAAGCGACTTTTGCGTCGAGGGCAATAATTTTATTCTCTTCTGTCAAAACCAGCGGATTAACCTCGACCATAGAGCAGTCTTTTGTCCAGAAAAGCTTATAAAGCCCAGTTATAACCGCTTTAAACTGCTTTTGGAGCTCCTTGTCGCCAAAACCATAGAAGAACGCCAGTTTGCGAATCTGGAAAGGCTGCAGCCCGATATCTGGATCGACAAGCATAGTCATTATTTGGTCTGGAGTTTCCTCCGCAACTTTTTCTATATCCATTCCTCCCGCTACCGACGCGACAATCGCAACCTTGCTCGTTGCCCTATCCATCAATATCGAAAGATAAAATTCCTTTTTAATATTCTCCGCTTCGGCAAAGAAAATAGTTCCCACAACTTTTCCGGCTGGGCCTGTCTGCTTTGTGATTATTGTATTGCCCAACATTCTCTTGGCTGTTGCGGCGGCTTCTTCGCGCGGAACGAATTTTACTCCGCCCTTGAACCCGTCTACAAAAACGCCTTTGCCGCGGCCTCCGGCGTGTATTTGCGATTTGACGACTACATGGTCGCCTTTTATGGCGGCTATGGCTGCGTCGAATTCAGCTTCGGATTTTGCAGCGACACCGCTTTGAACGGGTACGCCGAACTCTTCAAAGAGTTCTTTTGCCTGATATTCGTGAATATTCATATACTCCTATTTATTGCTAATTGTAAAAACTATTAACATCCCGAAAACATTAGCTCGGGAACAATTTTCTTATGCGCACATAAGCTACTACATTTTCCGGATAAATCAAGCATATTTTTGAAAAATTACGCCATCTCAATCGTTTGACTAAAGAGTTCTTTGTTTCAAAGAAAAGATAGTTGATATAAAATACAACGTTTTACAATTTAAACTTCAGATTTTTACAAACCCAAAGCGGCTTCGATATAGTTTAAGTTCAACAACCTGATTTCCAGAATTAAAATCTTATAGCGTATTTTTTTAACTCTTTACGCTGGTATGACGTATATGAATAAAACTTAACAAGCAGCGCAATTATCCATATCAAGAAAGCGGCGCCCGAGAATAGAACAAAAGCGCTGGGGGTGAGAAACACCGCATGGACTTTGCGGACATAATTTAGAAGCTGGAAGTGCAAGCCAGCCAAAGTGAGAGTAAACCACAGAGCCAATAAAAGCCCAAAGTCAAAAAAGCTTACCGAATTTAAAGGGCTTCCCTTTCTTGGCTTAATGTGGTCACCAAAGTACGATATGTACGCAAACGGCCCGATAAGAACTATATCCACCAAAAATAGCGCCAATGATACAGCCATCTTATAACTGCGCGCAAAAGTTTTTTGCATCGTGTCGCCTATTTCCGGAAATTTTTGAGCCAAGGCGGACAAATCGGACATTGGCGTTATATTGAAATACAGAAGCGCAAGAATGGAAACGGCCACAAAGCACAAGAATATGCGCCCTGTGACAGCTTTCTTTTTTTCCATCCACTCTTTCGACTCTATTTGCATCTTCGGTCAGCCCAATATTTTTTCTGCGGTATCCAAGTCTTTAAAACTCATGACCATTACCGGATTACCGTTTTGCGGCCTGGTAAGAGCATACATGTATTCTATATTCAGGCCTACGTCCGAAGTCCGTTTTAGAATTGATAAAAGGGCTCCGGGCTTGTCTTCCACCTCAACAGCCAAAACATCTATTACTTTGGCAAAAAAACCGTTTTCTTTTAGGGCGGAAATAGCGGTATCGGTTTTGTCAACAATTGCGCGGACAATTCCGTAATCGCGCGTTTCGGCGATTGTTATTGTCTGCAAATTTACCCCGGCTTCCGCCAGCACCTTGCAGAGTTTTTCCAAATGCCCTGGCGTATTCTCCAAAAATACGGATATCTGTTTTATTCTCATGGCTTATATCCTAGATTTTGCGGTTGTCTATTACGCGCTTCGCTTTTCCCTCGGAACGCGGAATTTTATTAGGCTCAACTATTCTGACTTCAATTCTTATTCCCGTTATGTTCATTATAGAAGTTTGAATCTTTTTGCGCAATGCGTCCAATTGCGATATGCTGTCGGTATAGAATTCGTCTGCGACTTCCACTTCTACGGTGACCGTGTCCAAATCCTTCAGCCGCTCCAATATTATTCTATAATTTGGAGTGCATTCTTCCACGCGCATCAGGGCAACCTCGATTTGCGACGGGAATACATTTACGCCGCGAATTATAAACATGTCGTCGCTGCGCCGGCCGATGCGGCGTATGCGGCGGATTGTTCTGCCGCACTTGCACACTCCGGTCATTATTGAAGTGATATCATGAGTGCGGTATCGCAGTATAGGCATAGCCCTCTTTGCCAGAGTCGTTATGACAAGCTCGCCTTCTTCGCCGTCAGGCAGGGGCTCGCCTGTTTCAGGATCCACTATTTCAGGATAAAAGAAATCTTCAAAAATATGAAGCCCGTTCTGTTCGCAGCACTCGCCGCCCACCCCGGGGCCGACTATTTCCGACAGCCCGTAAATATCAAACGCCTTGATATTTGTATTTTTCTGCATAAACTGGCGCATCTGCTCAGACCAGGGTTCCGCCCCAAATATGCCTATTTTCAAGGGCAACTTCTTCATATCCACACCGTATTTTGCAGACTCCTCGATTATATGTATAAAATAACTAGGAGTACAGCTTATTGCAGTTGAGCCAAAATCCCTCATTATCATAAGCTGGCGCTCTGTATTTCCGCCGGAAGCAGGTATGACAGTGCATCCCATTTCCTCGGCACCTCCGTGCAATCCCAAACCGCCGGTAAAAAGCCCATAGCCGAAACAAACCTGCATAAAATCTCCGCGGTTGACCCCGAACATCGCCAAAGCCCTCATGACAGACTCGCGCCAAACCTGCATATCCTCTTTTGTATATCCTACTACAATAGGCTTTCCGGTAGTTCCGCTTGAAGCGTGCAACCTAACAACTTCGCTGGAGGGAACCGCAAACATTCCGTACGGATAAGTATCGCGCAAATCGGTTTTTTGGGTAAAAGGAAGCTTTGAAATATCGTCTATCGACTTTATGTCGGAAGGCTTGACGCCAAGCTTATCCATGCGCCCGCGGTGGAGAGGGACATTTTCGTAGGCGAGCTTTACAATCTCCGACAAGCGTTGGGATTGCAAACGGCGCAACTGTTGAACAGGCAGAAAATCCATCGCGCTCGCGGGATGAAAGTTTCCGTTTTTATCGTTCCAATTATGAGACATCTTTTATTTCGGTTTTAAATTATTATTTTTTTGAAGCGCGTCCAAGCAAAAAAGCTTCTTCATTTGCCTGGTGGAGTTTTTCAGGAAAGAATTTTTTTAGAACATCAAGCCATTTTTCCGCCGGAATATCCAAATAGTTGCTTAGGACTCCAAGCGCGGCAACATTTATAGCCTTTAAGCTCTTAAGTTTTGAAACGTCGAAATCAGCCGGAGAAATGACAACCGCGCCTTCCGCCAGCGAGACTTTGTGGACGTCCGACCATTCAGGCTCCAGGGATAGCAGATAATTGACGCATTTTTCAGGAATCATAGGGCTTATGACTTTTTTACCGAAGCGCACGTCGCTTGAAATTGAACCTCCGCGCTGCGACATTCCGTGAACTTCGGCTTTTTTTACATCGTAGCCGCACTCAAAAAGAAGTTCGCTGAGAACTAAAGAGGCCTTAAGCACGCCCATTCCGCCGAGTCCTGCGATTCTTATATTAGTTACCTTGTCTTCCATAAAATTACGCCTTTCTTTTTGCCAATTGAGCCGCTGCAAGGATGCAAGTCTGCCTAAGGACTACGAGCGTAAGTTCGTTTGTCTTCATTTTCTCGGCAATAAATTCTTTTATTTGAGCGCCCTCGCGCACAGGATTGAAAACTCTTACATTTTGTATTCCGATAGCCTCGGCAACCCGCTCAATAGAAACGGCGTTCGTGGGGGTATGGTCAAGTTTTCTTCCAGTCCCTGGATTTTCCTGCTGGCCAGTCATGGCAGTAGTCGAATTGTCAACCACAACCACGATATGCCCTGTTGGCGGTGGATTGTAAACCATCTCCAAGAGCCCGGTCAATCCGCTATGCATAAACGTGCTGTCCCCTATTACGCTCACGACCTTTCTGGCTTTTTCCTCGGGCAAAACCTTGCGAAGCCCCAATCCCATTCCAATCGACGCTCCCATGCAAATTTGCATATCCATTCCGCTTATCGGCTTCATAGCAGCCAAAGTGTAGCAGCCGATATCGCCAGCCACTATGCATCCCAGCTCGACAAGGGGGGCAAAACTAAACACATGCGGACAGCCTTTGCACAACTGCGGCGGCTTCATTTTTAGAACCGGCTGCGAGTAATCCAAATTTCCGGCTATTTGGGCTTTTACTGAATCTACATTTAATTCCCCAAACCTCCACTTCTCCGCGCGGTCTTCGACGTTTATTCCGGCGGCCTTGAGGTGCGTCGTCATATAAGGATCGCCCTCCTCCACCACAACTATGCGCTTATAGTTCTTAGCGAATTCGGCTATGCTCTCCACGGGCAGCGGATGGCTCATTCCGACCTTGAAAAATCCGGCATCCGGAGCCGCCTCGAGGGCGTGCTGGAACGCAACGCCGTCGGCAATAATAGCCAAATCGCGGGATTTGGAATCTATTATCTTATTGGGTCCCTCTTTATTGTTCCATGCGCGCATATCCGCCAATTTTTGGCGCAGCCTTAAATGCGCTGGCTTGGCAAACCCCGGAACCATAACGCGGTGCGAAATATCTTTGTTAAAATCCGCCACCGGCAAAGGAGCGGTTTCGCCGTCGCAATATTCAACTATCGTGTTGCTATGCGCAATGCGTGTTGTAGTGCGGATTATAAAAGGGATTTGCCAGCGATGGGACAATTTAAAGGCAAGCTTAACAAAATCGTACGCTTCTTGTGAATCGGACGGCTCAAGAACCGGCAGCCCTCCGGCATGCGCCAAAGAACGGGTATCCTGTTCATTTTGGCTGGAAGCCATTCCTGGATCGTCGGCAACAATCGCAACCATGGCCCCTTGAACGCCGCTGTAAGATGCCGTAAAAAATAAATCCTGCGAAACATTCAAGCCAACATGCTTCATCGTAACCAAAGAATTGCTCTCCGCGAAAGCCACTCCCAACGCAACTTCCGCTGCCACTTTCTCATTAGGAGCCCATTCCGCGCTTCCGCCAAGAGCCGAAAACACCTCCAGTATTTCCGTAGACGGCGTTCCCGGATACCCCACTCCAAGAGCGCAGCCGGAATGCAAAGCCCCCAAGGCTATAGCTTCGTTGCCGCTCAATAATTTTCTCTTTATATTTGCCATATCGATTAGTTCTAAAGAAATGAAATTTTTATAAAATCACTTTTTCGCGGATGTTGAAAGCCTTTTTTTAGAGCAACTTTTTGCCGATTTTACGCTCTAGAGCCATTTTGATACGCTCCCGGCTGCCTTCGGAATCCAAGCCGGGCATCTGCAAAAGCCATTCATAAACCGCGCCGCGCGATTCTTCAGGCATAATCGGCTTTGATACAAGCAACTCCTCCAAATCCCGAACAACTTTTTCGGATATTGTATCTATCATTTTTGAGGCAGCGGCAACCCCCGACATTGAAGATGAATATGACGTGGACTCGTCCATCATATGTTCGCAGAAAGCTTTCTTATAAAGCATGGAAGAATCTGCGAGCAAGACTTTTGTGCGGGGATAAAAAGAAGACATTAAATTCCATGGAAGTTTTTCTTCAATTCCGGCACAGTCTCCGCCTCCGCGGAAATCCGTGCGCAAAATCAAAGACGGGATATCCGCAAATTTTGCAAACATAAATTCAACGACCGTGCCGCTGTCAAGCTCGGAGCCGTCATAGTTAAAGACCGCCAAATCGCACTGTATGAGGTTGGTTATATCCTCGTCCCTTATCATCTTTGGGGAAAATTTGCGATTTTCAAAATTCTGCGGCAAAGCGCATCTGAACCTGCCGTTTGACACTCTATAAATCGATTCCGCCAATGCCGCATTTCCAAGCAAATCTTTGTGGTTAAAAAGCGCTCCCGCAAAATATACGTAAAAAAATTCTTTGCCATCATCCATAAATATCCTAAAATTTGACTTTAAAATTCAACTATTTTACGATTAATACTCCTTAAATAAAGGGCAAAAATTTGTAAAACAAAAAGGTATAATAAAATTATGCAATATCAGTTCAAAGCGGAAGTAAAACAAGTATTGGACATAGTAATAAACTCGCTGTACACCGACAAGGAAATCTTTGTGAGGGAACTCGTATCAAACGCATCCGACGCGTCGGAAAAACTGCGCTACGCAAAACTCTCCCAAGACAAAACTCCCGCCGAAGACGAGCTAAAAATTAAAATATCCCTGGACGATAAAGCCCAAACTTTTACAATAGAGGATTTCGGAACCGGCATGACAAACGCCGAGCTTGTTGAAAATCTGGGAACGATAGCCCATTCGGGATCAAAAGCTTTCGTTGAGGCGCTAAAAGAAGCCAAAGGCAATATTAGCGACGGGCTTATAGGCCAATTTGGAGTCGGATTTTACAGCGTTTTTATGGTGGCGGACAAGGTTGACGTTTACACGAAATCCGAAGATTCAACCGGTGCGCACTGGTCGTGCGACGGTTCGGAAAACTTCACAATAGAAGACTTTGAAAAGCCGGAACGCGGAACGAAAATCGTCGCGCATTTGAAGGATGAATACAAGGAGTTTGCAAATTCCGCGCGCATAAAAGGGTTGGTGGAAAAATACAGCGCTTATGTAGAATTCCCTATTTATGTGGGAGACGAAAAGGTAAATACCCACCAAGCAATATGGTTAAAAGCCAAATCAGAACTCTCCGACGAGCAGTATTCTGACTTTTATAAATTCCAAAGCCACGCTTTTGACAATCCTTTGGATTGGCTCCACTTCAAGGCAGACGCCCCAGTTGAACTAAACGCTTTAATATACATTCCGAACGACAACCCAGAACGGCTGGGATTGGGCAAGAGCGAATGCCAAGTAGCCCTATACTGCAAAAAGGTCCTCATAGATCCATCCCCAAAGAATTTATTTCCCGAATGGATGAGATTTACAAAGGGTGTCATAGACAGCTCGGACATACCTCTCAATATATCGCGCGAAAGCATGCAGGACACAGGTTTGGTAAAAAAGCTGGGGCGCGTAGTTCTAAAGCGTTTTATAAAGCACCTTGGAGAGCTATCAAAAAAAGACGCCGAAAAGTACGCAAGATTCTTTAAGACCTTTGGCAATTTTATAAAAGAGGGCGCTGCGATGGATTTTGAAAACCGCGCGGAGCTGTCAAAATTGTTGCGTTTTGAATCCAGCGTAAACGAAAGCGGAACAACTGTAAGCCTTGAAGATTACGTGGGAAGGATGAAGTCAGACCAAAAAGAAATTTACTACGCTTCAGGACAAGATAGAAATACAATTGAAAGCGCGCCTTATGTTGAAGCATTTAAAACTCGCGGATTTGAAGTATTGTACCTCTACGAACCGATAGATTCTTTCCTTGTAGGGAACTTAGGCTCATACGCGGAAAAACCATTCGCCAGCGTCGACTCTGCAGAGTTAAATCTCGGAGACGCTCCTGAAACTCCGAACACTGGAAGCGCGCTGC
>OBAI01000200.1_pt1 | contig 78869 bp, 66 predicted proteins | sample 1517461 | NCBI WGS metagenome assembly OBAI01 (sample SAMN04571696, study PRJEB22368) | human gut metagenome | biome: human gut; material: stool | host: Homo sapiens | place: Luxembourg | collected 2012-06-29
TTAACACATTGGGCATTGTAGAACATTTTTTATTCTCTTTGCCCTCTTTTTTTTCTCCCATTCCACAATCTTTGACGTAGAGCGCGCTAAATTTGGATGTGGATGCACAAATTAAGCTGTTTACCCAGAACGATGTGAGCGATATTGTAACGGAGTTGGTTTCGGATTCCGGCAAGACTCTCACGCTTAGCAATCCCGACGGCGGGGTAGTTATAAATAAAGTCCGCAACCTTAACACAATGACCTTCGATGTGAATATCGTTCTCGCCCAAGTAGCTGATAAAACTATGACGATTGCGATGAAATCGGACAGGGACATGATATTCAACAAGGATATCGTTTACAAGCAGCTTTCCGGAGAGCCTGGGCAATGGGGGCGCTCGATGGATTTTCAAGTAAGATATAGAACTGCTACTGAATGGACTAAAAAAGAGAGCGGAAATATCGTTATAAACGGAAATATCTGTAATTACGACGCCGATAACAATCCAATTCAGCTCACAAAAGGCATAGGGATATTTTCCGATAAGAGTTTGTCGTCCGCAAACCATGAAACTGAAGTGGTTGGAAAGGTTATTTTTTCCGGAGACGGCTATACGATGGGAGGTATGATGATAAGAAACGGAATGGTTGTGGATTTTGCCCGAAATAATGCTGGAGCTGCAAATATTTCAGGTTCGGCAATAGAACTGTACGAAACAAGCACGATAAACTTTGTAAAGGCCAACCAGCTTGCAACCAGCACTTCCATCCAGTTCAAATCTCCCGATTCCAGCAGCAAATACGGCGGAATACTAAACATGATGGGAAATACTGTAGATAATATAAGTTATTTGTATTTTGCCGATTTTAAAAACAACTGCAGTTTGGGCAAAGTGGATTTCGGTGAAAACGATATAGAACAGTGGTTCGTTTTTGAAGAAATGAGGGCTGCTCCGGATGCAACTGAAGACACAGTATGGGGCATGGATTTCTTCAACTTTGGCGAAAACGACCATATTAGAATATTGTCTCTCGACGAATCCCAACTGGAGTTGGCTAAAGATCATATATATTTCAGCAGCCTCGGCGAAAGAGGAGTAGATTACGAGGTCGTAATGGAGCTTGTGGACGGCAATTATGAGTTTTCCTATCAGCTTATTCCAGAACCTGCAACATTTGCAGGAATCGGTGGGCTAATTGCGCTGGCTCTTGCGGCTTATCGCCGCCGTGGTTAGGTTTGGGCAAAACAATATAGTTTTATATAAAAGATTCAGAGTAGATTTGGCTTTGAATCTTTTTTTTGCGCTACTTTGTACATCGGCGTTTGCATAGCATTATTTTACATCTTATTGGGTGCAATTTAAGTTGTTCTTCCGTTCACAATCGCCTGACGTTTTTTTACTTAGTTTACGTAAAACTATTTATTCCAGTGATTAGGATGCAATTATTGCGTTTTCCCATTGACGGCGTCTTTGTATGCGCATAGCGCGCGGGTGCCGTTTTTCTAGATTTATTGTAAGTGCGCCAAGATAGGGTTCCTATTGATGTATTGTAAAGTGTAAATTGTGCAAGGTATTATCTCGCTTGCCAATGGAATAAGGGGAAAATAAAAAAAACCGGCCAAAATAGAAGGCCGGTTTTTTGCATATAAAATGAAAATTATTTCTTAATTTCCCTATGGAGAGTCCTGCGCTTAAGAGAAGGATTATATTTCATCTTCTCAACCTTTTCCGTTTGTTTGCGGAAATTGCGCGTTGTCATATAGCGCGACGGAGATTTGCCTTCTTTGCGCGCTTCAGTGCATTCGATAATTACTATTTCTCTGGGCATAAATTTTTACCTTTTTTGTCTTTAATTAAAAATATCTTTCGCATAATGCCCAAAACGGAATTTCGTTTCAAGCTTATTTTTCCATAAAAATCGGAGCTGAAATAATAGCGTGAAATAAAAATATTTGCGCGGATGCCCAGAGAGGGATTCAATCTCCCGGAAATCCGCCGAATCGGTTTATTTTAAGGGAATATTTTGCGTCAATACACATTCGGACATTTCGTAAACGCCGACGGGTGTAGCGGGTCCGGTCATTGTTATGGAAAAGTCGGGAGCTATTTTAATGCTCAAGTCTCCGCCTTCCATATGAACCGTGATGTCTCCGTCGCACAGTCCCAGCTTATGCGCCACTGCCGCAGCCGCGCTGGAGCTGCTTCCGGAAGCGAGAGTGTATCCGGCGCCGCGTTCCCATATCTCAATTTTGATGTTATTGCGGTCGAGAACTTCCAAGAGTTGGACGTTTGTTCGGTTTGGAAATCTCGAAGTCATATTTTCAATTACCGGGCCGATTTTATGGGCGAGTTCCGCCGAAACCTTTTTCATAGGCAGAACGCAGTGGGGATTCCCGACCGTAGCGCAACAATATTTATATACCGTAGAGTCTATTTCAAATTCTTCGTTTATAACTTCGCGTTTCGGCCCGATTACCGGTATTTTTTCGGAGTCGAAACTAACCTTGCCCATTTCTACGGTAATTTTATTTCCGCCGTCGGATACAACGCAGCTTACGATTCCTCCCAGCGTATCCACTGTAAAGGGGACGTTTTCTTTAACGCGTTTTGAGTCGAAAAGATAGCGCGAGAATATGCGCAAGCCGTTGCCGCTTTTTTCGGCTTCTGATGCGTCGGGGTTTAGGATCCTTAGTTTAAAGTCGGCTTTTTCGGATTTTTCGGGGCCGAAAAGAATTCCATCCGATCCCAGTCCAAAGTTGCGGTGGCAGATTTTTACAACATCCAAACCTTCAGGACATTTTGGGGAGTCTATTGGGTCTAGAACAAGATAGTCGTTGCCGAGAGCATGGTATTTTGAAAATTTCATATTTTTTGCACAATGGAGCAAGCGCCAATTTTTTCAAGTTTTTTTGAAAGCTTGGGCAGCCGAGGATATTGGGAAAACCGGCTTTATTTCAATTAAAATATCAGCCGGCTGCAAGGAGTCGCGCCGCAAAATACGGCTGCGGCGATACACTGTTTAGCTGCATGGCAGTTAGTTTTGCCCGGTGCGGGAATTGTTTTTGCCATGTTGGGGAATTTATAAAATAGCGAAATTCTTGACAGGGCGTTGAAATTGAATTTCCTTGATTGTTTTAATTTCGATATTTTTGCAGCAGGCTTTGCCTGCCGTCTGATTGGAACGATTTTAGATATGACTGACGCCAAAATAATTGCAGGATACAAACTTTCTTATGACGAAGCAATCGAGCTTAGCAAAAAACTCCCGCTTCCAGAACTTTGTCTGATGGCGGATAGGGTTCGCACGCATTTTTTGGGGCGCGAAGTTGACACATGTTCAATAATGAATGCCCGCTCCGGCAGATGTTCTGAAAATTGCAAATGGTGCGCTCAGTCCGCGCACCACAATACGGGTTGCGAAATTTCCGACTACGTGACGGTTGAGGATGCTTTAAAACATGCAAAATATTCAAAAAGCAAGGGAATACGCAGGTTTTCGCTCGTCACTAGCGGCAGGAGCGTTTCTGACGCCGACATAAAAAAGCTCGCGGCGGCTTTTAGCGAAATGTCAAAACTTGGAGGCATAGCCCTATGCGGATCGTTTGGCCTTTTGAACGAGGGGCAGTTTAGAATTTTGAAGGCTGCGGGCATGTCTCGTTTCCATTGCAATTTGGAAACTGCGCCGTCGAAATTTCCGGAACTTTGCTCTACGCATACAATAGAGGATAAGATCCAAAGCATTAAAGCGGCGCGCCGCGCCGGGCTTTCCATATGCAGCGGCGGAATTATCGGCATGGGTGAAACGTTCGAGCAGCGGGTTGAACTTGCGGCGACGCTAAGCGGTTTGGAAGTGGATTCAATTCCCGTCAATATTTTGCAGCCAATAAAGGGTACGCCTTTGGAGAGCCAGCCTCCGCTTCCCCAGGATGAAATTCTTAAGGCATTTGCGGTCTTTAGGCTATTAAATCCTCGCGCGCACATAAGGTTTGCGGGCGGCAGGGCTGCAATAAGGGAACGCCAAGAGGAGGCTTTAAAATCGGGAATAAGCGCAATTTTGATGGGCGACATGCTCACGACGGTTGGCTCTGCCGTGGACGAAGACTTTAAAATGTTGGACAGGCTGGGATATGAATACTGAGGAGATTTTAGCCTACGACCGCGAACACGTTTGGCATCCGTACGCTTCAATGCGCAACCCAATCAAGGTTTGGCAGGTTGAATCGGCGAGGGGCGTAATGCTTTCTCTTGCCGGTGGCGGAGAGGTTATCGACGGAATGTCATCGTGGTGGGCTGTTGCCCACGGATACAACAACGAGCATATAAACGAGGCTTTAAAAAGGCAGATTGCAAAAATGAGCCACGTTATGTTCGGAGGGCTTACGCACGAGGGCGCGGTGCTTTTGGCAAAGCGCTTGATAGAGATTTCGCCGCGCAGGATGCAAAAAATATTCTTTTCGGATTCAGGATCCGTTTCCGTTGAAGTGGCTATGAAAATGGCGCTCCAATATTGGCATTCAAAAGGTGTAAAAAACAAGACAAAGTTCGCGACCGCGCGCGGCGGATACCACGGTGACACTTGGAATGCGATGTCGGTTTGCGACCCTGTGGGTGGTATGCATTCAATATTTTCTGGCAGGCTGCCTATAAATTTTTTCGCGCCAAAGCCTAATCCGGCTTTTGGAGAGCCATGGAACGAAGATTCTATCGGCGGCATGCGGGAAATTTTGCGGGACAATAGGAATGAAATTGCGGCGGTAATAATAGAGCCTATTGTGCAGGGAGCCGGCGGAATGAGGTTTTACCATCCCCAATACTTGAAAGAATTGCGCGCTCTCTGCGACGAGCTCGGCATACTCCTTATATTGGACGAAATAGCCACGGGATTTTACCGCTCTGGGCGGCTCTTTGCATGCGAATACGCGGGAGTGGAGCCGGATATAATGTGTGTCGGCAAGGCGCTCACGGGTGGGTACATGAGTTTTGCCGCGACTTTGGCGAGCGACGATGTAGCCGACACTATTTCCAACGGCGGAGTAGGGCTGTTTATGCACGGGCCAACTTTTATGGCAAATCCGCTTGCATGCGCCGCCGCCAACGCGAGTTTAGATTTGGTTTTGCAGCCCCAAACGCCTCTGAATGTATTGCGCATAGAAAAAAAATTAAAAGACGGCCTTGCCGCGGCGCGCGATATAAAAGGAGTCGCCGATGCGCGCGCGCTTGGGGCGATAGGAGTGCTTGAGATGGAAAAGCCAATCGATATGGCAAAGGCGCAGGAACTCCTTATAGAGCGCGGGGTATGGCTCAGGCCTTTTGGCAGGCTTCTTTACACTATGCCGCCATATATTTCGACGGATTCGCAGTTGGAGCGCATTACCTCGGCGATGGTGGAAGTTGCGGGGTTGATTTGATGAAGAATTTTACGCCAGAGCTTTTGTCGCTTAAGGATGCGGGGCTATACCGCAGACTGGTTCAGTCGCAGGCTGCGGGAAGGTTCGTAGAGCGCGGCGGTGAAATTTTTGTAAATCTAGCCTCAAACGACTATCTTGGGTTAAGCTCCAACACCGCGCTGCAGCGCGAGTTTCTGGAGCGCATTCTTTCGGAAAACGGCGGGCGCTTTCTCATGGGCAGCACATCCTCGCGCCTCTTGGGAGGAAACAACGGAGCATTTTGCCAACTGGAGGATTTTCTTGCGCGCGCCTATTCTGCGCATAGCCCTGAGCAAAAAAAATGCCTGGCTTTTAACAGCGGATACCATGCTAATTCCGGGATTCTTTCGGCTTTGGCTACTTCAAAAGATTTAATTCTTTGCGACAGGCTAATCCACGCCAGTCTCGTTGATTGCCTAAGGCTTTCCAGCGCCAAATGGATGCGATTTAGGCACAACGATATGGCGCACTTGCGGCAAATTTTGAAAAAAAATCGCGGAGAGTACGAAAGTGTATATATCGTGACGGAAAGCGTTTTTAGCATGGACGGCGATATTGCCGATATCGCCGAAATTGTAAAAATAAAACGCGAGTTTGACGCCGCGTTGTATGTTGACGAAGCACACGCTGTAGGCGTGTTCGGAAAATACGGCCTCGGAGTTTGCCAGGAGTTGGGCGTTTTGGGCGAAGTCGACTTTTTGATGGGGACTCTCGGAAAGGCAATAGCTTCCGAGGGCGCGTTTTTAATATGCTCGGAAAATGTCCGTGAAATGCTTGTAAACAAGTGCCGAACGCTGATTTTTACAACGGCGATTTCTCCCATTGCGGCAATGTGGTCGAAATTTGCGTTTGAGAAAGCGATGGGCATGGATTCGGAGCGCTCGCATTTAAGGCGCATATCCGGGGTTTTGCGCAATAGGCTTTCGTCTCTAAAGACGCTTGGAAGCACCCAAATAGTTCCCGTTGTGCTGGGGGAAAACTCCGCGGCAACATCTGTTTCCGAACGGCTTTTAAAACAAAAAATTTGGGCGGGCGCCGTGCGCTATCCCACGGTTCCCAAAGGCGAGGCGCGTCTTAGGCTGTCATTGAATGCGGATATGCCAAGGGAGCTCGTTGAAGATGTAGCCGATAAAATTTTGGAGTGCGCGCAATGAAATACGAATTTGTGAAATTTTGCGGATCATCCAAATTGGTCGCGTTTTTTGGAGGCTTTGCATCGGATGCGAAAATCTTATCCCAAACGAGGCTGCCGCCGGGGGTTGACGTTGCGGTGTTTTACGACTATCGCGATTTGGAATGTGGGTTTGATTTCTCAAAGTATAGTTCGGTGTGCGTGGTTGCGTGGTCGTTCGGAGTTCGGGTCGCCGATATGGCATTGGGAAACTTTCCGGTAAAGGTAAAAATTGCCGTGAACGGATCGTTGTATCCGATAGACGCGAGCCGCGGAATACCTCCGGAAATTTTTGTGAAGACATCTGAAAATTTCAGCGAGGAAAATAAATCGAAATTTTACCGTAGAATATGCGGGGGATCCGCCGCCTTTGAGCGGAATTCGCCTTTGCTCTGCGCGCGTTCCGCCGCTGACTTGAAGCTGGAGCTTGAAACTTTGGGCGCGGAGTTTTCCTCAAATCTCGCCGAAGAAAATTCGCCAGCCGGATGGGATTTCGCAATAGCGTCCAAGTCTGACAGGATTTTTTCGATTGAAAACATGCGCGCGGCGTGGGGTGGAAAACTTCGGGAGACTGAGGGCGCGCATCTGAATTTGCCTGCTTTTGACATGGCTTTTGAAATGCTCGGCTTGAGTATTGGAGGTGTTGGAAAGGCGTTCGAAAAAAATTTGGACGCATACGACGATTGCGCGTTTGTGCAGCGCGAAATCTGCTCGCAGTTGGCGATGGATATAAAAGGCGCGGCGGGGCGGGATTTTTTGCGGTCGGTATCGTCGGTTTTTGAAATAGGCTGCGGAACTGGTATTTTAACCATGGAATTGGATGGCATGCTGCATTCTCCGCAATGGCATCTGAACGACCTTACCGAAAAAATCTGCGCGCGCGCTGCAAAAAAGCTTGGAGGACATCCGTCTATAATAGCGGGGGATATTATGCAGGTTGGGATTCCGAAGAACCTTGATATGGTCGTTTCGTCATCCTGTTTCCAATGGGTAGGCGATTTGCGAAAACTTTTCGGCAAGATAAATGCGTCAATGAGTCCGGGGGGAATTTTAGCGTTTTCAACTTTTGGAAATAAAAATTACATTCAGATTCGCTCGCTGCTGGGGAAGGGATTAGAATATAGCCGCCTTGAGGAAATAACCGAAGCTCTTGAAAAATCTGGATTTTGCGTATTGCATGCGGCCGAAGATTTGCGCCTAGCGGAGTTCAAGTCGCCTTCGGACGTTTTGCGGCACATAAAATCGACCGGCGTAAACGGAGGATTTTCGGAATTTTGGACGCCGTCAAAGCTGAGGGGATTTTCCGCCCGCTACCGCAGCGCGTATCCGTCTGAAAACGGAGTTGTCTTGACATACAATCCCATAAGAATCATAGCAAAAAAGAAGTCTTGATATGCAAAAAATATTTGTAAGCGGAATAGACACAAACATCGGCAAGACCGTAGCCGCAGGATGGCTTGCGCGCAATTTTATGGCGCAAGGCAAAAGCGTCATAACTCAAAAACTTATTCAAACCGGTTGCGTGGGGATCTCGGAGGACATTCTCGCCCACAGAAAAATTATGGGCGTGGGAATCCTTCCCGAAGACTCCGACTCCACCACATGCAAATACGTCCTGCGCTTTCCGTCATCCCCGCATCTTGCGTGCAGGCTTGAAAACGTAAAGCTAGACTTGCGCTCCATTGCCGAAAATACTGAAAAGCTCGCGCGTAAATTCGACGTCGTTATAATAGAGGGCGCGGGCGGGCTTATGGTTCCTTTGACGGAGCACGTTCTTACTTCCGACTATATCAAGGAAAACGATTTGCAAGTTGCGCTAGTCGTTTCCTCCCGCTTGGGAAGCTTAAACCACGCGCTGCTCAGCCTTGAGTATTGCTTGAAAAAGCCTCTAAAGCTCTACGGGATCGTCTATAACACTTATCCGAAGGCTGACAAGGAAATTGAAGACTCTACGCGCGATTACTTAAAGGCGTATCTTGAAAAGAATTTCCCCGGCGCGAAATTTTTAGAAATGGACAAATTGGAGTTTTAATATGCGTGAATTTAAAGCGGCTTTATTTGATTTGGACGGGACTTTGGTCGACAATTATGCGGCAATCCATAAATGCCTTGAGATTTCTTTCAAGAAATTCGGCGTGGAGGCACCGTCTTTTGGGGATGTCTATAAGGCTGTTGGCGGTTCTATATTGATAACAATTCAGAAACTTTTGCCCGAGCAAAAACAGAGCCTTGCCGACTGCATAGGAAGCCATTATTTGAAGATATTTCCGGATTACCTATTTTACGGGCTTGAACCCATGCCGTATGCCCGAGACATTCTTAAGGCCTTGCGGGCGCGCGGCTTTAAGCTGGCGTGCTTTACAAACAAACAGCAGGACGGAGCTGAGACCATCCTGAAAAGCCTTGATATGGCGGGCGATTTGGACGCGGTAATCGGCACAACGCTTAAGTCTGCGCGCAAGCCGTCAAAAGAGTTTTCCCAAGCCGCCTTGGACAGGCTTTGCGTTTCGGCAGACGAATGCGTTGGGGTGGGCGATTCTAAATATGATTATATGGCGGCGGAGGCGGTTGGCATGCCCAGCGCAATCGTTGCAACAGGCGCAGATTCAAGGCCGTGGCTCGCGGAGAATTGTCCCAATTCGCTTGGAGTTTTTGAGAACTTGAAGGATTTGTCTGCGGCGGTTTTTGATATTGCGCTTTAGTCGTTTCGGCGCAATTATATCTTTATATGGATTACGGCGAAACAAGTGTAGAGGGAGTGGTTGAACGAATCGTTTATTTCAACGACGACACCTGTTATTGCATCGCCGTAATGAAGCCGACTTCTAGAACTGAAAAGAAAGAGAGCATTACTATAACCGGCGTAATGCCTGCTGTCCAATGCGGAGAGACGGTGCTTGTTAAGGGAATATGGTCCCGCCATCCGCAGTACGGGGCGCAGATAAAGGTGAGGGAGTTTGAGTCGAGGCTGCCTTCCGGAGTTTATGGAATAGAAAAATATTTGGGTTCTGGGCTTGTCGACGGAATAGGGCCGGTGTACGCGAAAAAAATAGTCGAACGTTTCGGCGAGGATACGCTTAGGATAATCGATACCGAATCTTCGCGCTTGCGCGAGGTTAAAGGAATCGGAGCCGCCCGCGCCAAAAAGATAAAAGCCTCCTGGGACGAGCAGCGGGCTTTGCGGGACATAATGATAGCCATGCGCATTTATGGGATAGGCATGGCAATGTGCGTTCGCATAATGAGGCATTTTGGGGCGGATGCCGCGGAGGTTGTGCGCACCCAGCCGTACAGGCTCATGCGCGAAATCGACGGAATCGGCTTCAAGACAGCGGATATGATTGCCCTCAATATCGGAATTTCAAATGAAAGCCCCGAGCGCATAGAGGCCGGGATTCTCCACCTCGTTGGAGAGTCTGAAGATTCTGGAAATACTTGTATTTTGGGCGGAGAACTTGTTTCGCGCGCGGCCGAAATGTTGGGGGTAGATTCCCAGCGTTGCTTGGCGGCTTTGGATTCGCTGGTAAATTCTTGCCAATTGCGCATAGTCGGCGGAAAATATGTTCAAAGCGCGCAGCAGGATTATGCAGAGAGGCGCATAGTCCAAAACTTGGCTAGGATTCAGAAGTCTCCGTCGTCGCTGCCTCCGATAAAATTTGAAAAAGCCGCAGAATGGGCTAAATCCCGGGCCGGATTCGATTTTGCGCCAGAACAAACAAGCGCAATAATAGCAGCGTTAAAAAACAAGGTAAGCATTATAACCGGAGGCCCGGGAACAGGCAAGACGACAATCTTGCGGGCGCTTTGCGATATTCTGAGGGCAAAAAAATGCCTTCCAGTTCTAGCTGCTCCCACTGGAAGGGCCGCCCAGAGAATGTCCGAAAGCACGGGAGTGGAGGCAAAAACTTTGCATAGGCTTCTGGGGTACGAAAACGGAAAATTTGTCCACAACGAGTACAACTGCATAGAGGCTAAGTTTCTCGTCATAGACGAGGCTTCCATGCTAGATACAAAACTTGCTGCCTCTGTTTTCGCCGCAGTTCCGGATTCCGCCCACATTGTGCTTGTCGGCGACATCGACCAGCTGCCGAGCGTAGGCGCGGGAAATGTTTTAAAGGACGTTATAGCGTCGGAAAAATTTGCGGTCACAACTTTAAATAAAATTTTCCGTCAGGGCGAGCGCAGCCAGATTGTCGTCGTTGCCCACGGCATACTTGGCGGAAGCGAGTCGATGTCAGGTTTCGAGCCGTGCTCTTTGGGGGGCGCAGATCCTTTGCGCGACGTCAATTTTATATCGGCGGAAAATCCGCAAGATTGCATGGACGCTTGCGTGGAGCTTATACGCGATAAAATTCCGTTGTGGTATGGGATTGATCCCATTTCCGATGTTCAGCTGATAGCTCCAATGCACAAAGGCACCGCCGGAATTTCGGCCTTTAATTCCCGCTTGAAATCCGCCCTCAACGACGGCGCAAAACCATTGATGTTCGGAAGCGCGTCGTATTGCGTTGGAGACAAAATTATGCAGACTCGCAATAATTACGACATAGGAGTTTTTAACGGGGACATGGGAAGGATAGTTTCGATATCTCCAGACGGATCATACTTGTCGGCAGATTTCGACGGCAGAAAAATAGAATTGGCAAAGTCTGATTTGGCAGACTTTCAGCACGCCTACGCCATAAGCATACACAAATCGCAGGGGAGCGAGTTTCCGGTGGTTGTAATTCCGCTTTTGAGGCAGCATTACATAATGCTGCAGCGCAATCTATTATACACGGGAATTACGCGCGCCAGAAAGAAGGTGTTTGTGGTGGGCGATCCTTCGGCGTGGGCTGCCGCAGTGAGAAATTCGCGTTCGGTCAGGCGCAGAACCTATTTAAAGGAAAGGTTGAATCCAGATGGGAATAAAAATTTACAATCTTGAAAAGGGAGAGTTTGAAGAGGAGAAAGTTTGCGCAGAGGGCTTTATGCGCTTCCTATACGGCTGCCGCGCCGGAAACTTTCTGGTGTGGTCGCTTTTTAAGCGTGTTTTGTTTTCGCGCTTGTGCGGATTGTGGGCTGATTCCCGCCGCAGTTCAAAGGCGGTTTTAAAATTTATTGCGGACAACAATATCAATACGGACGAAATGCTTTACGCCCCGTCTAATTTCAAGACTTTCAATGAATTTTTTACGCGAGCTCTCGCGGAAGGAGCGCGTCCACTAGCCGATTGCGACGTTTCATTTCCATCAGATGGAAGGCATTTGCTCGTGGAAAATGTTTCCGAAAGCGATACTTTTTACGTAAAGGGGCGTCGTTTCGACTTGGCAAGTTTCTTTGGCGACGCGGCTTTGGCGGAGCGTTTTAGAGGCGCCGACATGCTTATATCTCGGCTTTGCCCGTCTGATTACCACCGTTTTCACTATCCTATTTCCGGAGAAATTGCGGCTAGGAAAGAAATATCTGGATCGTTGTTTTCCGTCAGCCCCATTGCTTTGGTTCCGCGCCTTAGCGTATTGTGGGAGAACAAGCGGATTTTAAATATGATAGAGTCTCCGACGCTTGGAATATGCGCATTTGTGGAAATAGGGGCGACTAACGTCGGGAGCATAATAAATTTTGACAAAGTTGGAGCTTTGGCGGTTAGGGGAGCCCAGGCTGGTATGTTTAAATTCGGGGGGTCTTGCGTGGTCACGCTAATCCCAAAATCTGCGAATATAAAGTGGAATTCCACTCTTAGAGAAATGAGTTCGCAATCCGTGGAGTGCTACTGCAAGGCTAATACCTGCGCTGCGTGCATGGAAAAATAGGCGCAATTTAAGGGCGGGCGCTTATTTTGTTTTCTCTGTGCGCCCGAGTGTTTCCCATATTGCGCGGTCATAGATGCACGGAAACTTACCGCTGAACAAATAGATTCAGCCGCCGTATATTGCAGCAAGCCGGCTTTTTAATTATCTTCCCGGCGCGGCGAAAAAACTGGCGAACTTTAATATAGGCGAGCATGCCCCGTATGGGGAGTTAAAATTTTGCCGCTTGGTTTCGGGCAATCAGCATGGAGGCCAGTGAAGCTGGCGTCCTCCAAGTATGTGTATATGCAGATGAGGAACTGTTTCTCCGGCTAGAAGCCCGTTGTTGATTACTATTCTAAAACCGTCCTTTAGCCCGCATTGTTCGGCTATTTTCGGCGCAGTCAGCATCAGGTGCGAAAGTATTTGCGCATCTTCTGCCGACGCTTCCGAAATCCTTGCTATGGGCTTTACAGGGAAGAGAAGAACGTGCACGGGCGCTTGAGGATTTATGTCGTTTATCGCAGCGCACACGTCGTCTTTATAGACGACTTTCGACGGTATTTCACCATCCAATATTTTTTGAAAAAGCGTTTTCATAAACTGGACTGGAAAATGTCCAAGCGCGCGGTTTTTGCAAACCATTTTTACACGAATAAGATTTCCAAATTGGGAAACGCCTTCGCATAGCGCATCGCGTAGGCTTCAATTAGCTCTATGTTTTCGGCGTAGGCCTCGCGCTTTTGGCGCGAGGCCCGCTTTCCGCCAGCCCTAGCGTCGAGACCGCATACTATAAGCACGGCCCTTTCAAATCCAGAAAGCCGCTTTATTGCGGAGGAAATCATGGGCAGTGCAAACAGGGGGTCGAATGTTGGTTTTTCTATTTCAACAACTTCTACAGCGGCTTCGGGATCGTAGATTTTTAGAATGCTTTTTGCGAAGTCTCCAAGCGCGATTTTTCCGCTCTCCATTTCAGACAAAGCCGCGCAAACGCCTTTTGACGCGCTTGCGTAAAAGTCTCTGCCTGCCGCGCTTCTTGCGGCTAGAAGTCGGTTTAAAACCATTATTTTGTCGGAGTCATCCATCTTCTTTTCGCTTAAAACAGGTTTGGCTGCGCGCCGGAATCGGAATTTGAATACTTTAATAGCCACGGCAGGTCAACGTCTTCAAAGCCGTCAAGCTCGCAGATTTTTATCAGTATCAGAGCCGCAGCCAGAGCGTCGTAAAGGGCGCAATGCCACTTGCGGCGCCGTTCCGGACAGAATTTGGCTGCCTCATCGCAGAGGCGTTCTTCAAGATTCAGCGATTTTACGGCGTCGGAAAGTTTTGCCGAGCCTAGTGTGGGAAAAATTTTTTTAAATAAGGCGCAGGTGTCTATCCATGGATCCCAAGATGCTGATGGCGCGCCTAAAATGGGATTGCTGACAATCCCGGGAGTCGGCAGAGTGGCGCGCAAAAGGGCGTCTTCAACAGGGGCGTTGTGCGAGCAGAAAATTCCGCGCCTTCTAGCCGCGCAGAAAAATTCCATTGAGTCGGAGAACGGCGGCTGGCTTTGCGCTATGGCGTTGTTTATGCCGAAAAATTTGGCGTCGCGCGGCGGAATTTTTGCGAGCGGCGCGCAAATTCGCGTGTGTGCCGAAATTATCGCGCCTCCGTAAATTTCCGCTATTCCGTATTCTACCACTCCGATTTTTTTTGATCCTTCAAAGTCAATGGAGAATATTGGAATTCCTATATTTTTCATCTTGCGCATGCGTATAAAGGTTTTAGATATTACGCCTATGGATATTGAAAGTTTCAAGATTTTTATAAACCAACTTGCGGATTTAAGCGGCGAATATATAGCGTCGGCTTTTGGAAAACACCATAGCATAGATTTTAAAAAGGACAATTCTCCAGTGACGGAGGTCGATAGAAACGTGGAGACAATGATTAGGGAGGCCATATCAAAAAAATTTCCCGACCACGGAATTATAGGCGAGGAGTTTGGCAACGCAAATGAATCTTCCGAGTTTCAGTGGGTTTTGGATCCGATAGACGGCACAAAATCTTTCATATCTTCAGTTCCGCTTTTCGGCACACTGATAGGGCTTATGTACAGAAACAAACCGGTGCTTGGCTTGATAGACCAGCCAATACTAAAGGAGAGAATCGTGGGCGATTGCCAGTCGTGCCTTTTTAACGGAAAACCCGTGGCGCCTTCAAAGAAAACCGACTTGGACGGCATAACTTTGCTAACCTCGGATTCGCGGCATTGCTCTAATATGAAATCGGAAAGAGGCTGGAGGGAGCTTGAACGCCGCGCCGCTATTGCGCGAACATGGGGCGACTGCTACGGATACATGCTTCTTTGCCGCGGCTGCGCGCATGTCATGTGCGACGCCGTTTTGGAGGTTTGGGATTTTACGGCGCTTTTGCCGGCTTTGCAAGGGGCGGGCGTAGCCTTCTCGGACTGGCATGGCGGAGAAAACTTCGGGCACGATGGCGGGCTGGTTGCCTCTTGCACTCCGGAGCTCCACGCGAAAGTGCTTGAAGTTTTGAACGGCTGAGCATGTCGGCTTTATGTATTTGGGGCGTTGGGGTAGACTTAGACGCAATATAAAACAAAATCGAGTTTTGCGGCAACTGCATGGGGAGCTATTAGTGCAGGCGCTTTATGGCGCAAACCGTAATGCATATAGTATTGCTCGGCCGTCGGACGGCTTCCTGCAGGATTTTATGGAACATCTTTTGTCCGCCAAACCCGCGTTTTTTCACTTAACAAACTCGCGCAGGTTTCATATTCGCGAAAATTGTCTATTTCAACGAACGGGCTGCCATAAATGCATTTCCGCATAAAGCGTGCCGGCGCTTTCCGCTTCACTTAAATTGCACGGATGTTTTTAATGCTGGGCAGCGCGCAATTTAATCTTCATTTTAATTAATGCCGCCTAGCAGACAGATGATAATGCAATTTGTTTAAAAATATTTAAAATTATTGCATATTTAAAAGGTTTGCAACAGCGAACACTTCGCCGAGATTATATCATGTGCCAGTTTCCTTGAAGGTTATTTCTTGCTACAGAGCACCGTTTTTCGCGCTGGTTTATTCTCAAATCCGGATTTGAGTCCGCATAGGGCAATCTCTATTTTTAGTCATTTGAGCTTATAAGGGCACATCTAAGACTTTCAACGCAGAGAATCCAATCTGTTTCTTTGTTTCGCTATGTTGGAAGAAATTAAACCGCCAAAGGCTGCGGATTATGCGGGAAATTACATTAGCGACATTGGATCGACGTCCAAAACATCGTCGATATCCTCATCCATTGGGAATTTCTTTTTAAGGCTTAGAATAGCCGCTACAACCGGTTTTACCGAAGGGCAAAAATACCATATATGCCATCTGTAAAAATCCTCCGACTTTTCAAGCGGGGCAGGGGACGGCCCCCTTATTTGGCATATGCCTTCAAGTTCCTTTTCGGCTGCGCGCGCAAACTGCTCAGTGTAAAATGCTAGTTTTTGTTCGCTTCTTGAACGGAAAATCTGCCTTATTAGCCGCATTGCCGGAGGATAGGAAAACTCTGTGCGGTTGCGCAATTCCTCTTCCAAAAACGAGTTCATGTCGTCCCGTTTGGCATATTGAATCGGCGCGGATTCAGGCTTTAGGGTTTGTATTACCACTTCTCCGTTGCCGTCGCCTCTGCCAGCACGGCCGGCAACTTGGACTATAAGTTGGTAGGTTTTTTCGGCGGCGCGGAAGTCCGGCATGTGCAGGCTTATATCGGCGTCTATTATTCCTACGAGCGTCACGCGGGGGAAGTCTAGGCCTTTGGCTATCATTTGAGTTCCGATGAGAATATCCAGTTTCCCCGCCCTAAAGTCTCCCAGCACTCTGCGGTAGTTGTCGCGCCGGTTCATGGCGTCTCTGTCCATTCTTCCGACTCTTGCAGACGGGAACATTTGTGCGACAATGTCCTCTACCTTTTGCGTCCCGTGCCCGCGCCATCTAGCTTTTTCCGAGCCGCATTTTCGGCATCTCGACGGCGCTTTTGCTGTATAGCCGCACAGGTGGCACTTTACGATATCCTCGCGCCTGTGCCAAGTAAGGCTTATCGAACAGTGGGGACATTCTTCAACATTGCCGCAATCTGGGCATTCAAATATTTTCGAATATCCGCGCCTGTTCAAAAAGAGAATCGTTTGCTCCATGTTGTCTAGGCGTTGGGCTATTTTCTCGCACAATATCCGCGAAAGAACCGTTCCGGGTTTTTCGCGTTTCATATCGGCGATAAATACGCTTGGGAGTTTTCTCCCGTCGATTCTATTTCTTATTTCAGAGAAGAGATACTTGCCGTTTTTTGCGTTGTATAGAGTCTCCAATGCCGGAGTCGCCGATCCCAATACGCACGCGCATCCGCACAATTTTGCACGCAGAACAGCTATATCTCTGCCGTTATACCGGGGGTTTTTATCTTGTTTGTATGCTGTATCGTGTTCCTCGTCGACAATTATAAGCCGCAGATTTTTTACTGGGGCGAATACGCAGCTGCGGGCGCCTACGACAACGCGCGCCTCTCCGCGGGCTAGAGCGCGCCAGGCGTCCAGCCTTTGTCCGTCGGTCAGGTTGCTGTGCCAAACCACTAGCCCGCAGTCTCCAAGGCGGCTTCTAAGCCTTCCAACTGTTTGCGGGGTCAGCGCAATTTCCGGAACGAGAAACACGCATGAACCGCCGTTTTCTAGCACGCTTTTCATTGCGCGCATATAGACTTCAGTTTTTCCGGATCCGGTGACGCCGTAGAGCAGGCGCGTCTTAAACTCTCCGGATTCTATGTCTAAATTTATGTCGTCTAGGGCTTTTTGCTGCTCGCCGTTTAAAATATGCGGAACGGGCGAGACCAGCTCCGCGGACGACAAATCGTCGTCGAATGCAGATCTTACGACTTCCCTTGCTTGCTGTTTTATGACTCCTTTCTTTGAGAGGGCGTCTATTGCCTGCGCGCCAACTCCAGTCATTTTTATCAGGGCTGATTTTAAAATCGGCTCCTTATAATTTTTTAAAAAGGAGCATATTTTAGCCTGCTGAGGGGCGCGTCGGGAAAGTTTTTCAAGCTCGTCGGCGCCGGGAAGTTTTACGACAGATACTTCTTTTAATTCCAGAGCGCCTTTGCCGGTTCTTACTATTGAGGGAATAAGGCTTTCAAAAATAGCCTGAAGCCCGCATCCATAATATTCGCGCATCCAAAGTGATAGCTTAATAAGGTCTTGCGTAAGCACTGGTTCGGGCTGGACCAAGGCGTATATTCTTTTTAGGCTGAATTTTTCTTCGCGCTGCGGCGGATTGTCGCAAATTTCCATTACAACTCCGGTTGCAGTAGACGAGCGCAGGGGAACGCGCACCATAGATCCCTTTGATATTTTAGGCTCCAATTCTTTAGGGACAAGGTAGCTTAGTTCCTTGTCCATGCCGCTGAAAAGGGAAATTTTTGCAATTTTTAGGTTCATTTAGTTTTAATAGCGCCTCCGTTTTCGGCGGCGCTTTGCGCCATAAGATATTCGTTGCATATGGCCAGGGCGGCTTTTAAGATATCGTAATGCAAAAGAGTGCTTAGCTCGATTGAATCTCGCAATGAAGTTATGTCGAATACTGTTTGGGGCAGTTTATTAAATTTTATTGAAGTGGGAATAAACTGTTCTATGAATTTTTTAGTTTCTAAAATAGCTATAATTTCTGAGTTGGTATTGTCGAATTCTTTTAAAGGCCAGTTTTCAATTACAGGGCCTTTTATTTTTTTTAGGGCATCCAAAAGGGCTGCGCGGGAGTTTGAAACGGCTTCAAATCCTTTGGCTGCGGAGATATAAGTCTTGGTTTCGCCTGCGATTTCAATAATTTCAAATCCTTCCGCAAATTCGGTCTTGAGATAGTTTCCTTCAATCCCCGTGCAAGATAATGCGGTTTTATAATGCTCTTTTATGTCTTTGATTGAGCGTTCGGACGCGTACACGGAAAGCGCGGTTCCGGCATCGATTATGCAGGCTCCGGTACCTTTAAATAATTGGCGCGATTTATAGATATCGGCGGGAAGAAGCTCGTATTGTGCGGAAAATATTTCTCCGCCGCCGTATGTTCCAGATGCGGGATTTATTTTTGTGAGAATTGTGACGGCGGCGTCTTGAGGAATAAAGCGCGATTCGTCAAAGGTTCTATCGCGGCAAGGCATAGAATTGAAAAATCTCGCAAAAGGGCTTTTGGGTTCTGCCTTTAATTTGCATTTTAGATTTATAGATTCTTCGCTAATTCTCGCGGAAACTTTTATCGATTCTGCCTGATTTAGCAAGTCTTCAAAACTTTTAAAATCTTCTGGAAAATCACAGTCAGGATATAGCGTTATTGAAAAATCTGCAATTTCAACTTGCCGCGCGGTCTTAACAGCGTATTCCCAATAATCTTTTATATTTTCTCCTTCTGGAAATGATTCGCCGAGAATTAGCCAGCTGTCGGCGCGCATATGCGGAATTTTCATCCTGTCGGCGTATCGTGATATTGCGGATGATTCATCCGCGCAGACGGCGGCTACGCGGAAGATTTTTCCGTCCTTTTGATAATATAAAACCGCTGCGCAGTCGTTTTTTGACACGCCTTCAAAAAAGGGGTATCCGAACGGAGCGAGCGCCAGGGCGGCAGCCATCTCGACTTTGGGGTCTGGGTAAGTCTTTCTCAGCGCGAGGTTTAATTTTGAAAAGAGTTTTTTAGGAGGACATGTTTTAATTATAGCGCATGGATATTCGGATAGTTTTGCGCCTTGGAATTCCTGCGCGGAGAAAGCCAACAGGCAGGGCAAAAAGGCTAGGATTGCCAACAATTTTTTCATCCAGATTAAATTTCTTTTTTGGGATCGGCTATGTCTCTTAGTACATCTCCAAGCAGGTTGAATGCAAGCACTGTTGCAAATATTGCAAATCCCGGGCTTAAAAGCCACCAAAATCCCAACATTAAAACTTTTGTGTCGTTTTGCGCCTGCGCCAGCATTAGCCCCCATGAAGCCGACGGCTCCTGTATGCCCAGCCCCAAGAACGACAGCGCGGCCTCGCCCAAAATATAAGCCGGTATTGAGAGGGTGGCGCTTACGATTAAATAGCTTAGGACATTTGGAAGAAAATGTTTCAATATAATTTTAAACGCGGGTTCGCCCATGGCGCGCGCAGCTTGGACATATTGGTATTTTGACAGCGAAAGCGACATTCCGCGTATGACTCTTGCCGTTCCAGCCCAGCCCAACAGCGACAGAATTATGACAATCATAAGGTACATTTGCGCGCTGTCGAAATGGGGAGCAAGCGCAGATCGCATAGCAAGCAAAAGATATAGGCCGGGAATCGCCATCAGGAATTCTACGAATCTCATCGATATGAAATCGAAAGTTCCTCCAAAATATCCAGAAAGCCCTCCGACTACGAATCCTATCACCATGGTTATTGCGATTCCTATGAAACCTATGCTTAGAGAAATTCTCGCACCGTATAAAAGCCTCGAAAACACGTCTCTGCCTGTGGCGTCGGATCCCAGCAGATATATGCGTGCGTCGGGTTGTGGCGATTCTAGTTGGAAAAGGCGCGTCTTAAAGGGAATCTTTCCGAAAATTTTGTAGTCGCTGTTGGGGTTAGGAGCAAAGAATTTTATTTTTAAGGCTTCTCCTTCTACCGGTTCGTATTTGGCTATGCTGGGGTCGACATTTTGGTAAACTTTTGCCCAGAATGATCCGTCTTTATAAAATATTGCAGTTGGCGGATGGAACGATTTGTCGAGGCACTGCTCGGTGGGGTCATAAGGAGCTATAAATGGAGCCAGCAGCGCCGCGAAATAGAAAAGGCCCAAACATACCAAAGCCGCTGCTCCGCGCCTCGAGCGCAACACTTGCGGCAGGAAATTCTTGCAAAAGAATTTTGCCGCCCATGCCAGCCCGGCAAACAGCAATGCGACCAATACAGCCAGAGCCGCTCCGCCGACCCAGAGCGCGGCTGTCTTTATCGAATCGAAAAATTCTTCCGATGCTTCCGAAGCCCACGTCAAAGCTGCAATAACCGATACTATCGATATAAAGAGTGTTGCTAGTTTCTTGTAGGGAACTTTTTCATTGTCCAGCCGTATGCGCGGGTCTGCAATCGCAAGCAGGATGTCCGCCAGCAGTTGTCCCGAAACAAGCATTACACAGCCCATTACTACGCCCGCCATCACGACGTATTGGTCCTGCTTTACGATTGCGAAATATATAAGCTGCCCCAGCCCCGGGTAGTTCATTACGTTTTCGACAAGCAACGCCCCCGAAAGCAGCCCCGCGAAAGCGAATCCGAAAGATGTCACAATGGGATTTATTGCATTGCGCAAAACGTGTTTAAACATCACGGCGTTTTCCGAAAGCCCTTTTGCGCGCGCTGTTGTGACAAATTCAAGTTTGGAGTAGTCCAGGAAATTTCCGCGCATAACCCGCATCATTGAGGCGATTCCACCTAGGGACAATACTGCTGTAGGCAATGCCAAGTGTTCTATATAGTCGGCAAATTGCATTGGGCGCGGCATGAAGTCGTGCAATATCGAAACTTGTCCGCCAGTCGGGAACCATCCTGTCACGGCCGCAAAAAGAACCGCAAGCAGCGCGAGAAAAAAGTATGGTATGCTAAGGGCCGCGTATGCCAGGAATGCGCTTAGTTTGTCGAAAATAGAGTTTTGGCGCACTGCAGCCAGGACGCCCAGCGGCACTGACACTACATATATCACAAAGGTGCTTGCCAGCGCCAGCCACAGGGTTGGAAAAAATCTTTGCCCTATCAATTCAGAGACAGAAATTTTATAGCTCCACGAATATCCGAAATTCGGAGCCCCGAAATATATTAGCGAATGCTTTTCGCGTTCGCTGTCGGGCAGGAGCAGATTTGTCTTGACGGGGGAAACTCCGTTGAGCCATCGGCCGTACTGTATGTACCAGGGCTTGTCCAACCCCAGCCTGATTTCCTCCTGCTTTACTATTTCCGGGTTTATATCCTTTGAATTGCGGGCTTCGCTAAGGAAGTCTCCCGGCGCGAGATACATTAGCAAAAACACCAGCATGCTTATTCCAAGCATCAGCGGGATGAGCGATAGCATGCGTCTGGTTATGAATCTAAACATTTTACCGCGGGTAGAATGGATTGTCGGTTAATTATCTTCTTCGTCCAAATAAAGCTCGTCCAAGTTCCAAATTATGGAGCCTATTGGCGGAACCTTTACGTTTTTCCATTTTTTTGAGATTCCGGAATAGCTCATAGGAGTTGTAAGATATATTAAAGGAAGTTCTTCGGAGAAAATTTCCTGCATTTGCCATATTAGCTTCTTGCGAGCATCCGGGTCCATTTCCACCTCTTGGCGGTCTATGATTTCGTCAACTTGCCTTTCCCATTCTGTGGCGGGTGAAGTTTGGCGCGGATTCCATACGTGGAGAAATCCGTCGGAGCGGTAAATCGCCTTTCCTCCCGAAGGATCTCCGCCTCCGGTAAAGCCCATCATGGCGGCTTCGTAGTCGAAAGTATTGTCGATTTTAGATATTATCGTGCCGAAATCCATGAATTTTAGCCTTACTTCTATGCCTATTGCCTTCATGTTTTCGACAAATGTCGTGGCCGTCACCGTGGAATTTTGCGAGCCGTCAGCGACTATAAACTCAAAATCTACCGTATTTCCTTCCGGATCTACTAGGCGGCCGTCCGCGCGGTATGAAAACCCAATTTCAAGAAGAATTTTTCTAGAATTTTCCGGCGAGTATTCGTATTTGCGGACATTTGGATTATACCATTTTTTGTTTGCAGGGCTTATTATTGTGTCCAGTTGCACAGCGCGCCCGAACCATACGCTTTTTATAATTCCTCCGCGGTCGATTGCGCCCATTATTGCCTGGCGAAATTTTTTGTTTGAGAACCATTTGTATTTATGCGGTGCCAAGAACGGAGTTCCGTTTTCGTTTTTTCCGGGATTTTGATTGAACCACATAAAGAATATATACGGGCTTGCCCCGCGTTCGTATATTTTAAAGTCGTAGGTTTGGGCGTAGTCTTTAACCCACGCATAGTTGTTGGCCTCTATCGACGAGGCGTCGCATTGCCCTGTTGCAAAAAGTATGGTTGCCGTATTTGCGTCGGCTACAAATTTATAAATTAGAAAATCTATATAGGGGAGGCGGCTGCCGTTCTTATCTGCTCTCCAATAGTGCGGATTCGGCTGCATTACAAGGCGTTCGCCAGGCTTGTAGGAAAACAGCATAAACGGGCCCGACGATATTATTTCGGAGGGAGAATTTATAGCTGTTTGCGTCGACCATTCTTGTTGGAAGGTTCCGTTTTTTACTGAGTCGCGGAGTTTGTGCGCTGGTAGGATCTCAATAAATCCTATGTCTATCATAAACGGCGCATAGACTTTTTTTGTCTTGAATTCCACGGAATACTTGCCGACTTTTCGGAATTTTATCGGCTCTCCGCCTATCGTGTACTGGCCCGCATAGCGCGACGGATATCTAAGCAGGGGTTTCCCGGTCTTTGAGTCAAGGACTGGATTCCCGTTAGAGTCCAATTGCGGGGCGAATATTGTTTCAAATGTAAATATTACATCGTCTGCGGTAATATCTGCGCCGTCGCTAAATTTTGCGCCTTCCCGCAAATGGAATGTGTACGTTTTTTTATCTTCGGAAATTTCCCAGGATTTTGCCAGCGCTGGAACTGTCTTGTCTTCAAATGGGTCGTATGTAACGAGAGGTGAGAGCATCATTGAAATGGCATTCGATGAATACGTGTCGGTTGCCATTAGCGGGTTGAAGGTTTTTGGCTCTTGCGATTCGGTAAGCACAAAAACTCCGCCATATTTGCCTGGATTGCATTTTGATATTTCAGCGTCTTTGGGCAGAGGATATTTCCCGCGCTCTATTTGCGGAGGTTTTGAACACCCGAAAAGAGTTGTCAATAACGCCGCCGCGCAAAACAGCGTCGCCAGGCTCTTGCGCAATTTCTCAAGGCTGGGTGTTTTCATCTTTTATTTGCGGGCTATCTTTTTGTTGTTCCGGCTTGTTTTCGTCCATGCCTTCGCCCTTGGATTCAGACAGCTCTTTTGCCCCTGTTGTTCCTGAAAGATTTTCTTCCGCCGAGGGTTCGCCTTTTGTGTTTTCGGAGGATGCCTGCTCTAAAGGAGTTGAGTCATTGCCGTCGGACGGCAGAGCCGGCGCATTGGAAGATTCTTGCGGATCGGATTGTTCTTGCGGAGCAGGTTGCGCTTCGTTCAGGCTCCAGTCCGGAGCCATGAAACTGAGGTCGGGTTTGTTAAGTTCCCAGTTTGGCGAGAAATTCGGGACGGGTTTGGCTAAATTGCCGTAATTAATGTAGGAATCCAATGCGTAAGCGCTTTCTTCCCCGTCGGGCATTTCGTCGTAGGAGGCGTATCCGTACTCTTCGGGGGTCGGATGTATTTCGTTGGGGTCATAGTCGTCGGGCAGGGAATAGTGGGACGTGTCTATGGAAGGATCTATTTCGGATTCCTCTGCTTCAGCTTTTTCTTCGGCGAGCCGCTCCTTCGCCATCATTTCGACATATTCCTTGCGCTCGCGCTCGTCGCGGAGTTCAGCTAGCCTTTCGGCTCTTGCTTCTCTTGCTAGCTTTTTGCTGCGGGCTCTTTGGCCCAAGAAAAGCGTTATTTCATACATTAGATATAGCGGAATTGTAAGCGATATCTGGGTAAGCGCGTCGGGAGGTGTCACCACTGTCGCAAAAATCAGGATTAGCAGAAATACTATACGCCGGTTCTTTTTCAGCCATTGTACATTTAAGACTCCCAAATAAATCAAGATAAATTCGAGAAGCGGCAGCTGAAAGGTCACTCCGATTGCGATTGTGACAAAAATCACCATGCTGTAATACGATTGCGCGTCTGGGAACATTTCCAGCTGCATTCCCTGCGAAAGCCACGACATAAATGCGATTCCCATCGGCAGTATAAAAAAGAACGCAAAGCATGCGCCTACGCAAAATAGTATGATAGCCGCTATTACGCCGGGTCGCAACATTTTAAGCTCTTGGTTTGTCAGCCCCGGCGCTATAAACTTCGCGGCAAGATAGAATACCACTGGCAGCGACAAACCCAAGGCGCCTAGGAATCCGACGTAAAAATAGACCACAATAGGCGTAGCAAACGACATTGAGCGCAGTTTAATGTCGGAATACCAGCCGTCTTTTTGGGCGCTTTTAAAATCTTTAAAAATTTCAAAAGAGTCGTCTTTGGGGACGATGTAATAAGGTCCGTCTTTTTTTGTAGTTTTACCGTCTTCGGACTTCATCTCCAAATATACGGGCCCCATTTTTTGCTCAGAAATAGGGGTCTTTTCCTCTGAGAATGACTCCCATGCGGCCAATTTTGCTTTTGCGCTGTTTAGCGGATACAGCATCAATGAGTTGAAGTAGCCGAACCCAATCAAAACTCCGCAGAAAGCTATGACGAATACGCCGATTGCTTTGAGTATGACAAAGCGCATTTCCTCGAGATGTTCGAGGAACGTCATTTCCGCTTCGTCTCTTTTTGGCATAGTGGTTTTTCGACCTTTATTTCCCGAAATTAAGCGATGCGCAATTTGCGCTTTTTAGAGAGTTCTTGGCAGATTGCGTCAAAAACCTTGTTGACTTCTTCTGTCTGCAGGGTTTTTTCGCTCGACCGGAAAGACAGCGCAAACCCTAGGCTTTTAGAGCCTTCGGCCACGCCCTTGCCTTCGTACGAATCGAAAATGGAAAGGTTTTCCAGCTCAAACGATGCCCCCTTAAGCTTTTGTTTTGCGATTCTGGTTATCTCGTTCGCAATTTCCGATGCCTTCTCGTTTTTGTCGGCTATTATTGCTATGTCGCGTACGGCGGGAGGAAACGCGCTGAATGCTTTGAATTTTTCGGCTCCTTTTTTGCGCCCGGCGACTTCAGGCCTAAAGGATATTTCTCCGGCCAGTACGATTTTGTCTATTCCCAATTCGCGCAAGTGCGCCACGCTTACCGCGCCGAAATTGACGCAAAAACCTTCGCGCTTTTCGGAACCGCATGCGGCAGCAAATCCGCTCTGCCATAGAGGAGATTCAAGCTCGGACAAGTTTAGGCGGGAAGCGTCCACTCCCAAGACCGACAGCAAGTCGAAAGCAATTTTCTTAGCCGTGAAAAAGTCAGGCGCCTGGCGGGATTTCCAGTTGCGCCCGCCGCAGTCGGCTGCGATTGCAAAGGCGGTTGACGAGTATTCGTTTATTTCCCCGTTTTTGTCGGCCTTGAAAATCTTTCCGTTTTCAAAGAAGCCATAAAAATCGTTTCCGTTGGACAAGTTGTATTTTACAACGTCCAGTATTCCGTCCAACAGCGACGCCCGCAAGCTGTCTTGGTCGCTAGTAAGCGGGTTTGCCAGTTTCAGAAAATCCGAGTTGGAATGGATTTTTGCCTGTTTTTGGCTGTCTCTTAGAGTGTAGTTTTGGCACTCGTTTAGCCCTATTGAAGACAGATAGTTGGCTGCGTTGCGGTTGTATTTGAACAGGGGATCGTCATCGCGCAGCAGCGCGGCGCAATTCAAGTCGGTTTCCGGGATTTTGTCTGAGCCCCATATGCGTACGAATTCCTCCACCAAGTCTATCGGCCTGTCAACTTCGCTTCTAAATGAAGGCACGGTTATGCTCCATTTTTCTTCGCCCAGGTCCTTGACTATAAAACCGAGCGACGAAAACGCCTTTGAAATATCGTCTTTACCGACCTCAAATCCAAGCCTGTCGATTATATACGCGCGCGATATTTCAATATCCCTGTCTCCGCGGGGAGCGGCGCCAACCTTGCAAGTGGAGCCCACAACCTCTCCGCCGGCAGTTTCGAGGATCAGGTCGACTGCGCGACGGGACGCGTCCAGCAGCGCCTTTGGGTCAACGTCGCGCGCAAAGCGGTATGCGGCATCGGTTGAAATTCCGTATTTGCGGCTTGTGGCGCGTACGTTGCCGGGGTTGAAGTAGGCCGATTCTATAACGACATCTTGGGTATCGTCTTTGACTTCGGAATTTAGGCCTCCCATCACTCCCGCAATGCCTATGGCGGAGTCTGCGTTGCAAATTAGCATGGCCTCGCCGGTAAGCTTGTATATTTTTTCGTCTAGAGTCTGTATTTCTTCTCCTTCGCGCGCTTGGCGGACAATTATCTTGCCGCCTTTTAAGAGCCTGGCGTCGAAAGAGTGCAGGGGCTGTCCATATTCCATCATGACGTAGTTTGTGACGTCTACGACATTATTGATTGATCGCAGTCCAACAGCTTCCAATTCCCTGCGCATCCAATCGGGGCTTTTGCCGATTTTTACGCCCTTTATTGAAACCGCCGTGTAGAGCGGGCAGTTGGGAGTTTCCAATTTTACTTCATTTAGAAATCCTCCGTCGGGAATCTCGACATATTTAGGGGAGTATTTCAGCTCTGGATATTTAAGTTCTTTGCCGAAGCGCGCGGCGAGTTCTCTTGCTATTCCGATATGGCTGAGGCAGTCTCCGCGGTTTGCAGTAAGCTCTATTTCAAAGACAGTGTCGGAATCTGTAAATACATCGTTAATCGGCGTTCCTATTTCGGGGCGGTCTTTAAGAATCAACAATCCGCTGTGGTCGTTGTCCAGCCCGATTTCCCTGCCGGAGCACATCATTCCGCAGCTCTCGACTCCCCGAAGTTTGGATTTTTTTATTTCAAAGACTTTGCCGTCGGGCGAGGGAAGCTTTGCTCCGACAAGCGCCACTGGAACTCTGTCGCCAACTTTGTAGTTTGACGCCCCGCAGACTATCTGAAGGGGCGGTTCAGCCTGGCTTACTTTTACGCTGCAAACTCCAAGATGGTCGGAATCTGGATGGTCTTGGCGGCTTAGAATCTCGCCGACCACTACGTTGTCGAGCTTTTTTAGCCCGTATGTCTCAATGTTTTCGACTTCTATTCCAAGCATTGTGAGGGCGTCGGCGATGCTTTGGGGGTCTATGCCCGACAAGTCTACATATTTATTCAGCCAATTTAAACTTACTTTCATTTTAAAAATCTTTCCTTTGGGGGATTCTTATCTGTTGCCGAATTGGCGCAGAAAACGCACGTCGTTTGTATAAAAGTGGCGGATGTCGTCTATCGAGTGCATAAGCATTGCAACGCGTTCAACGCCCAATCCAAAAGCGTATCCGCTATATGCGTCCGGGTCTAGCCCAACATTTTTAAGCACGTTGGGATCCACCATTCCGCATCCCATTATCTCAATCCACCTGTCGCTGAGCTTCCCGAGGTCCGAACTCATAAAGTCGACTTCAAAGCTTGGTTCTGTAAATGGGAAAAAGCTTGGGCGCAAACGCGTTTTTGCGGATTTGCCAAATAGATTTTTAAATAGGTAGTCCAAGGCCGACTTTAAATCAGTCAGGCGGACGTTCTTGTCTATGTAAAGGCATTCTATCTGGTGGAAGTTTGCCGAGTGGGTCGCGTCGACCGTGTCGCGTCGGAACGCCCTGCCGGGAGCGAGAATCCTTATGGGAGCTCCCTCTTTAAGCATTGCGCGTATTTGCACGGACGACGTATGGCTGCGTAGAAGATAAAGTTCGTCTGCGTGTTTGGCAACGTTTCCGGATTTTGCGTCACGCGGCATAAACAGGGTGTCTTGCGCGTCGCGCGCGGGGTGGTCGGCGGGGGTATTTAGGGCGTCGAAGCAGAACCATTCGGTTTCCAAGTCGGTGGCTTCGGCTACTGTAAATCCCGCGCGCTTAAAAATATCGCATATCCGGCGGATTGTGAGAGTAAGCGGGTGAAGGGTCCCGGCGGGAGCGTCTATATTTGGAAGGGTTATATCGGGCTTAGGTCCCAAAGCCGCCGCCATTTCTTCATTTTCTATTCTGGCGTAGGCCGCGGCTATCATGGGTTCAATCTTTTGCTTGGCCTGGTTTATAAGCTTGCCGGCTATGGGTCTCTGGGCCTTGTCCAAGGTCGGGATTATCTTCATCAGCGCGGTAAGCGTTCCATTGGGACCGGTTATTTCGGCGCCTATGCTTGCGACGTCGCTTTTTGTTTTTGCCAGAGGCAGAGAATTTTCGGCTTTGGCTAAAATTTCGTTGATTTTCGTTTCCATGATAAAATTTATCCCTTGAGTGCGACCGCTTAAATTTGTCTTGCGTAAGTCGTCTGTTTTAAAGGAATCAAGCAAATTTCATCGGCGCAAATACGCAAGCTTTTTTTGTCGTTTTTGGGGCGGGGCGGGGGTATTGCTGCATTGGGGAAAACCGAGCGTGAACAGTTGCGCCCGCATGCCGGGATGGTGCGTTTTTTTATTGAAAGATTTTTTTTAGTCGGCAAAATTTTTTCCGCTATGACGAAAAAATTAAGTTTACTAATGGTGGGTTGGCTTTTTTTTGTGCTTGCTAATTATGCCGGCGCTCAAGAGGCTAAAGAAACAAAAGTTATAACATATCCAGCGCCCGTTACCGAGAAAGTTTTATCTACATACACGGTCACGGTAAACGGAAAGCCACTTGATATCTACAAGGCGCTTTCGCCAAAGTTTGAAGGGGGGGAATATTATTTCACCTATTTCGATTTTGAGGGGGTTGTAGATGTTAAAGTGGTTTCGCGAAAGCCCATGAAAAAGGCAGAACTCTTCCCGGAGATATTCAAGGCCGAGACGAAGGACGGAGTTGTTTCTTTCAAGGCGGACAAGCCGTTTAAGGTTGTTGTAATCAGAAACGAGCGCAGAATGCCTTTGGTTATTTTCGGCAACGCAATTGAAAAGGATGTTCCGTCAAAGGACGATCCCAATGTCGTTTATTTCGGTCCCGGCCTGCATATACAGGATAAAATAGACTTAAAATCCAACCAGACTCTTTACATAGCCGGCGGAGCGGTTGTAAAATCCGTTATAAACGCCAATGGCGACAATATAACAGTTTGCGGCCGTGGTATTTTAAGCACAGACAACCGTGAGCGGTTTTACAGCGGGGTCACAAATTTCATAAAGTGCAAGAATCTCAAAATAAGGGATATAATAATAAAGGACACTATGAGCTGGTCGCTGGTGTTCAGAGACTGCAACGGCGTTCTTGTTGAAGGGCTAAATATTTGCACCGGGCGAATGATTAACGACGACGGCATAGACATATGCAACTCTAGCAATGTTGTTATCCGCAATTGTTTCGTGCGCGCAGAGGACGACATTATTGCGATAAAGGGAATGGCTGGAGATTTGCCGTGCGAGAATATGGTTGTTGAGGACTCGATTCTTTGGACAGACTCGGCCAATACTTTCCGAATCGGGTATGAATGCCATACTCCTGCCATGACCAATCTTAAGTGCCGCAACCTTTATGTGCCTTTTTATTCCGAGTATGTTGATCCGGAGGCTTACTGGTCGCATGCCATAATATGGCTGCAAGCCACAAATGAAATGCCAATGACGAACATGCATTTTGACGGAATCCACATCCGTTCCAACGGGGAGGATATGCCGCTTATGATTGCCAATCCCCGCATAACAAATTATAGAGGAAGCAAAACAGCCGGAAGGGTTGCAGACATCACAATAAAAAATGTAAAAGTTACCGGGAAAAAAGGCGCTTTTAAGGGTATGATATACGCAAAGGGCCGCGATGCCGAACACGACGTTAAGAACATTACTCTCGAAAACATAAATTATTTTGGGGAAAAGATAAAACAGGATTCCCCTTCGGTATTCATTGGCGAGCACACATCTAATATAGTGGTTAAATAGCAGATTTTATGGGTTTGGCAGGGCGCTTTTATTAGCGAGCGCTTGCTGCGAATTTCGGTTCGGTATGCGAACCGCCGTTTTTATATGCCGGAAGTTTGGAATTTGGCGGCGGTCGAGCATGTTTAAGGGCTTGGATTATCGCCGTTTTTATGCATCAAGGCGGCGCGGTGCATAAGTCTTAGATGCTTTCTGGCAAAACAATGCAAATTGCCCGAAGAACCTATTTTTTGTAGGCTTGGAAATAGCGGCTTGGGATAAAGGGAAAAGCTCCGCCGTTTGAATTTTTTTATATTGGAAATGCCACGCGCAGAATGTGCGGTAAAATTTTAAAATTTGGCGGCGGATGGCAAAATATTGCGCATTTTTTTGTCGGAGGCGGGACTGCAGCTGCGGCTCATTGGATATTGCGCGCATATGGAGCAGGATATTCCTGTTTTAATATAGCGGTGAAATCGTCTTGCCGGGCAATTTTTTCACAAAATGCAAACAAACTCAACAATCCATTCCCGTCGGATTGTTAACCGCTTTTGGTAAATATTGCTGAAATCCGGTAAAACCCGATTTTCCGGATACCTATTTTTTCCGCTCTATAAATTTCTTCATAAGCTGCGGAGCCGCTAAAGCTACATCCCCATGGTTAAATCCTTGCAGCTCGTGGAATTCAACGTATGGAGATGTATTCATTTTTTTTAGGACAGCAGCTAGAAATTCGTTTTCCTCCACTCTCTCCGGAAATTCAATGCGCCTGTCTCCAAGTATCAGGCAGACGGGCGGAAGCTTGTTTTCAACGTGCCATAAAATCGCGTTTTCGTCTATTCTTGGAGCGTATTGCGCGCGTTTGTCTCCCATATCTTTGCGCACTTGGAAATGCGACGTCGCCTGGCCGCTTACTAGAAGGAGTCCGGCTATATCTAAATTTGACATTTTGTATTTTTTTAGGAAATCCGGATTGAATCCAACCATTCCGCTTAAATAGGCGCCGGCAGAATGCCCGCCTATGTATATTTTATCTTTGTCTCCGCCGAATTTTTCTATGTTTTCAAAAGTCCACGCAACCGCCGCCGCGGCGTCTTCAATCGCGGTTGCGGCTTTTATCCTTGGCGATAAGCGGTAATTTGCCGTCACAAAGATTATATCCAATTCCTTTATCAGCTTGGGAAAGTCGGATTTGTTCCCGGCTGTTATCCCTCCGCCATGAAACCAAACTATTACGGGAAGTCTTTTTACGGGCTTGTTTTCCGGCGCGTATATGTCAAGTTTACAGCGTTCCAATATGTATTCATCCGAGCTTTGCGGCTGGTATGGGATGTCGGATTCTATTTTCTTTAAGGCTGCGCCGCAGTCAACAACGGAAACTAACGCTAGAAGCAATGCTATTATTCGTTTCATGGAAATTGCATTAAGACTGTTGAGGGCGCGGTTGCGGAGGCTGAATCTGCTTGAAGGTGAGAAGCCGCGAGGCTATGGGAATGTCGTTTACGACTATCTGAAGATCGTAAGTCCCGGGGGATTTTATTACGAGGTTTTGAATGAAGAAAATAAGTTCGGGAGCGTCGAGCGGGGTGTTAAAGGGAATTTTCCCGGGGAGTTCGCAGACAGTGTCGCCGTTCGTAGATTGCAGCCGTATTTTAAAATCTTGCTCGCCGTTGCCGTTTGTCATTGAGGCGAAAATATAAAATTGCGGAATGACATGCGGATATTTCGTAGCACCCACCGTATTGAAAAGGTTTACAAGAGTTTTTTTTCCGGTATGGGCGTCTGTTATGATTGAATCACAGACTAGCAATGCCAAGGCTATCGGAGTTTCAAATGAATCTTTCATTTCATCAATATGCCATCCGCGCTCTTTAATTTAAAGAAAAATTTGCTTGCGGAGGAATTTTTTTGCGCCAAACTGTATTTTTAGGAAAGCAATGATTATGCACTAACCCATGCGGAAGTATGAAACGCACTAAATTAAACACAAATTTAGACGACGAATTGTCATTGAATCGTTCAAGCGTTTATCAGGAATTTCTCGCCGAGCGCGAGGAAATTTTGAAGCACAAGTGGTTGGAGTCCGAAAAGGCGGGGCACGATATCGGTTACGAGCGCGCCCTATTGGATTGGATAATAAACCATCGTGAAAAATGGCGGTCTGCGCACCGCCGGAAGCGGGCGTGAATTGATTGGACGGTTTTTTCTAATGAATGCACTCTTTTAGGGAGAACTTTACTGGCGCGTTAACGCGCCTTTTTGTTTTTGGCTTGGAAAACTGTCTCCTCTTTGCAAAGTCTAGTTCTCATTGTTGCAATGTTCCAAGAAGTAGGCGTTTGGTTTCATTGCGATAAGCGCATTGGATGCCATTTCTCCCAAAAGAAGCGACGTTTGCTTTTAGAAATTTTGCGCGGAAGTTTTGCTTTAGGTATTGGGTTGTCGCCGGTTTTCTTGCTGAACGCAGTTATAAAATCGCCTATCAGTTTTGTATTCCCGCTTTTGCGGTGATAGAGGAGACATATTTCCCAAAATCTTGCGGGGCGGCTTTGCCGGAGGATATGTCTTTTGACATCTCAATTACAAATATTTCCATTTGCGACATTTTTTTCCCGGGTCTGTCCGGAATGTTCTTTATTATTCGCTCGCACCACTGGGCGGCTTTTTGCGTGTTTTGCCTTACGCCGGACCCAGCCCAGTATTTCCAAGCCAAGTGGGCTTGGGTTGATATGTCGCTTTTCTCCGCGCCGCGTTCATACCATTTTTCGGCGAGTTCGTAGTCTTGGGGAAATCCGTCGTTGCCTTCGACATAGTAGTTGGCTATTTTAAAGCAATAGCGCACGTCAGTTTCGGCGAGCTTCTCAAAATAAAACTGGGCTTTTTCGGGATTTTTGGGGAGAAATCTACCTTTTGCATACATTTGAGATATTTTTTCCATAGCCTCAATATTGCCTTTTTCCGCAGCCTGCTTATACCAGTATATTGCTTGGGCGCGGTTGCGTGGCAGGCCCTCTGTGCCTTTCATATATTTTTTTGCTATAGCTTCCATGGCGGCGACATTGCCTTTCTTTGCGGCTTCTACTTCCATTTGCGCGAATTTTGCCTGCCAGATTTTAAGCTGTTCCTCGTTTTTCAAATTTTTGTATATTTCTATCAATTTGAGAATCGCCCGCCCGTCGCCTTCTTCGGCTGCTTGGGAAATCCAAAAAAGGGCTTTTACTTGGTTCTTTGGAAGAAAAAATCCGTACAAAAATGCGTTTCCCAGCACCCATTTATCTTCGGCCTTTCCGTTTGCGGCGGCGAGTTCGCGCCAATAAACGGCCAAATCCATATTGCGTTCGACTAGTTTTCCTTCGCCGTAGAGATATCCGAGGTATGCCTGCGCAGCGGGAATATTTGCTTCGGCTGCTTTGGTTAAAAGCCCAATTGCCTTTTGGGGGTTTTTTTCAGCTCCGTTTTCTCCCTTTGCATAATACGTCCCAAGAGCGAAAAGCGCGTTGGCGTCTCCTGAAGCAGCTTTAGATTCAAGCTCGCTCAGAGTTTCGGCGCCTGCAGAGGATAATATTGCTATGGCTGCGGCAAATATTGCGAGGGCTTTTTTCATTTTTGATTGGGTTTAATCTGTTGCACGGCGAGATTTCCGCTTCTGCCGGTAAAGGGAGTCATTTTGATTTCGCACACAGGCAGGGAGTCGCGCTGTTTTGAAAGTTCTTCTGCCAAGCCGGACAGGGAGAAAAATTCTACTCCCATGGCTCTGGCTTGGGCGAGGAATTCGTCGAACCAATCCAAATATGCCATTCCCTCTAGTTCGGAGTGGATTGTCATAACGTTGTATTGGTTTTTTTCCATCCTCTTGAAGTGCATATGCGCTACGTCCTCAAGCTCCGCATTTCCAAGAACTTCGTCTAACGTAAGCAAGGTTGACGGTATTTGTATTGTTTTAAATGTTTTCCCCCCCATGGATGGAATAAATGGAGTTTCTCCACGGGTGTCGGATGCGTACAGCAGGTTTGATTCGTCTTCTATTTCAAGCGCGTCGGGGGATATTTGCCATCCGGGGGCGCCGCAGCACCGGGCGGGAAATCCAAAAATCTTTTCAAATTCGGAGCGGGCGGCATTGAATTCCGCTTCAATTTGGCTTTTCCGCATGTCAAATATGTGGTCCTGCCATTTGAAGTGGTCCCATGAATGTATTCCGCATTCGAATCCGTCGCCTGCAGCCGCGCGCATTTGGTCTGCGCATAGCTTTCCGATTTTCGGCGCCGGCAAAAGTGTTCCGTACAGAAGAGTTTTTAGTCCGTAGTTGCCGGCAACGTTCGAGCGCAGGCATTTTTTCAAAAATCCCGGCCGAAAAATCCTTCTTAGCGCTTTTCCAGTATTGTCGGGGCCAAGAGAAAACAAAAAAGTTCCGGGAAGGGAATACTTCCTAAAAATTTTGCAGAGGCTTACGACGCCTTCGCGCGTTCCCCTGTAGGTGTCGACATCAACTTTTACGGCGAGTTTCATTTATTGCTTCCCGTATTGCTCAAGCTCGTAATCCTTATTCAATAAATGGTAGTCCAAGGTAAGCTTGAGCGCCGTGCGCAAATCGGTTGTTGGATTCCAGCCTAGAACTTCCTCAGCGTGTTTTACCGATGGCATTCTGCGCGGCACGTCTTGGTATCCTTCGCCGTAGTATTCTTTGCTGGATACAATTTCGATTTTTGCGTCTTTTGCCTTTTGTGCGAAGTTTGGATATTCCAGCATTAGCTCTATCAGCATATCCGCCAATTGTTTTATTGAAAATTCCATGTAAGGGTTGCCGATATTGAATATTTCTCCGTCGGCGCAGCCGTTTTTATTCTCGAGAATTTTCAAAAGGCATTCGATTCCGTCGTCGATGAACGTAAAGCTGCGTTTTTGGGCGCCGCCGTCGACCAGCTTTATAGGCTTGCCGTTTAGTATGTTGTGCGCAAACTGCGTAAGCACCCGCGACGAGCCTTCTTTTGGGGATGTAATATCGTCCAGTTTCGGCCCTATAAAATTAAACGGCCTGAAAATTGTGAACTTTAGGCCTTCATGGTTGCCGTATGCCCATATCACGCGGTCTAGCATTTGCTTTATGCACGAGTAAATCCAGCGTTCTTTTGCGATTGGCCCCAAAACTAGCGGCGAGGAATATTCGTCGAAATTTTCGTCAGGGCACATTCCGTAAACTTCCGAAGTGGAAGGGAATACGATGCGCTTGCCGTATTTTGCGCACAGTTTTACTATGGCTATGTTGGATTCGTAGTCTAGGTTGTAAACCCTGAGCGGGTCGCTCACATACATAGCCGGCGTTGCGATTGCGACCAGCGGCAAAACGACGTCGCAGTTCTTCACCGCATCTTCAATCCATTCCGTTTCTGTCAGGACGTTTTTTTTGAAAAACTTGAAGTTTGCCATACCCAGGCAGTGGGAGATTTTATTGTCTCCCAAGTCTACGCCGGCAACTTCCCAGTCGGTCTTATTGAGGATTTTCCATGCCAACGAGGAGCCTATGAACCCGTTTACGCCAAGAATCAGAATTTTTTTTGCCATGTTTACAATAAAAATGCGGGGGGTTGTGCAAGGCAAGTTTATTTGCCTAAAGATTTAAATATGACTCGCGACTGGAATACGGCGACGGTTTTTCCTTCCGTCGAAAGCCTTACGTCGCAAACCGCGCTCTTTGCATCTTCGGCTGCTATCGAGGCGGTAGCTATAATTTCCGCATTTTCGGGTGTCGGCGAAAGGAAGTTTATCGAGGCGGAGCTGCTGATTGCCGCGCGCGATTCGGTATTTGTTGCCAGAGCCGCTGTGTAGTCTGCCAACGCAAATAGGAATCCTCCGTGGGCGATATTTACGCCGTTTAGGAATTCTGGCTTTGCGGCTGCGCGCACTTTGGCGTATCCATATTTGGATTCGAGTTTTTCAAATAGTAGAGTTTTGGCTAGTCTGTCGTTGTCTGTATTTAACATATCGATTGTGTATTTTTTATTGCGCCGGAGTTTTAACAAGAAAAAAAACTCCGCGCATTTGCGCGAAGTTTTTTGCTGTAAAATCCAGCATGTCGCATGTGCGGCAAGATTTGAATCGGCTTTTGACGGACTAGCGAACTACCCTTGCCGAACCCGATGTTTCGGCGAGTTTTTTGACCTCCTCCAATCTGGCGGTGCTTGTGTCTCCAGGGGTAGTCATTGCCAAAGCCCCGTGCGCGGCGCCGTAGTCCACCGCAAGCTGTGGGTTTTGCAGCTCCATCATTCCGTAAATGAAGCCCGATGCAAAGCTGTCGCCGCCGCCTACGCGGTCGAATATCTCAAGCCCGGGGCGTTTTTTTGACTCATAGAATTTGCCGTCTGCCCAGCAGATTGCGCTCCAGTCGTTTACGGTTGCGGTTTTTACGGCGCGCAGGGTTGTTGCGGTTGCTTTGAAGTTGGGGAATTTTGCTACGGCGTTTTGAATCATCGCCTTAAACGCGTCCACATCTATTTTTGAGATGTTCTCGTCCAAACCTTCCACTTTTAACCCCAAGCATGCGGTAAAATCCTCCTCGTTGCCTATCATAACGTCGACATATTTTGCGATTTCGGAATTGATTTCAACCGCGCGCGCTGCTCCGCCGATGTCAGCCCATAGGGAAGGGCGGTAGTTTAGGTCGTAGGATACTATTGTCCCGTACTTTTTGGCTGCTTTTGCCGCTTCCAAAACAACTTCGCCGGTTGTTTCGGATAGCGCGGCGAAGATTCCGCCAGTGTGGAACCAGCGCACTCCTTGTTTCCCGAAAAGGCAATCCCAGTCGATATCTCCGGGCTTTAACTGCGATGCGGCGGAATTTCCGCGGTCGGAACAGCCCAGAGCCCCTCGGATCCCGAATCCGCGTTCGGTGAAGTTCAGCCCGTTCCTAACTTTTCTTCCGGCGCCGTCCGCCTTTACCCATTTGACAAAATCCATATTTACGCCGCCTTGGCATATAAAATCTTCAATCAAATAGCCGACTTCGTTTTTTGCAAAAGCGCTTACAAGCCCGGCGCGGAGCCCGAAACATTTTCTGAGGCCGCGGGCGACATTGTATTCTCCGCCACCTTCCCACACCCTAAATGAGCGGGCTGTCCTTATGCGGTCTTCGCCAGGGTCGAGCCTTAGCATTACCTCGCCGAGCGATACTATGTCAAACTTTGCGGATTCCTTTGGCTTTATTTCCATATCGAATTTCTATGCTGTTTAATTTTGTGTTAATTGGTTCGTTTGTTTGAAGTAGGCGTCCGTTTTACAGTTTCATTGTGCTTTTCCTTATCAACAGCTCGCCCTCTACATTTAAAATTTGCGGTTCGACATTTTCCGAAACAACATTGAAACACTTTTGGGCAAACAGTTTTACAGGCTGCCTAAAAGACGTTATTGAAGGAATGTAGTTGGCCGCGGCGGATATGTCGTCAAACCCGACTATTGCGACATCCTCTGGTACGCGGACTCCGCATTCGTAAAATCTTTTTATTATTCCCATGGCGATTGTGTCGGTTGCGCACACTATCGCTTGCGGAAGGTTTTCTCTGCCTTTGTCCATCAGCGCGCGCGCGATGTTTGTGCCAGCCTTAAAATCGCTGGTTTCAGAAGACACAGGCAGGCAGGAGTAGTCGCACCCAAAGAATTTTGCAGCCTCCTCGGCGGCGTCGCGGCGCATGTGGTGGGCGGCTAGCTCGCGGCTGGCGTAGGCGATTTTCTTTAGCCCTAAATCTTTGGCTAAATGCCCGAAAATTTTGCGCATCGCGTCTTGCTCGTCTATCCCTATTGCCAGGGTCAAATTTGGATGCGTTCCATGCCCGATCCGCGCTATGGGCGTCTCTTTGAACGCGTCGGTCCACGATAGGTCTCCATAGGAGCCCAAAATTACTATGCCGTCTACAGAGTGCTTGTACAGCGGAAGCAGGTCGGAGTCTTTAGGCTGGCGGTTTAGAAAACCCACTAGCAAAACAGAATAATTTTGCGCGTGGGCAAGCTCGTGGAGCTCGTTGATTACCATCGCAAAATACGGATCTAAAAAATCGTAAACAACCAATCCCAAAGTTCTGCTTTTTTTCCCTTTTAGCGCAAGCGCAGCGGGGCTTGGAACGTAATTAAGCTCTTTTGCTACGCGGATAATGTCTTCTATCTTTTTAGGGTGTACGCCTATCTTATGCGCTTGTCCGGATAATACTCTAGATACAAGCGATGTAGATACTCCTATGCGTTTTGCAATGTCTTTTTGGGTGACTTTCATTTTTTTTTCTCTTATTGAGCAATTTTTAGGGGCGTATGAGCATAGCGTCAAATCTTTGTTTGCGCAGCAAGATTTGCTAAAAAATAGGCGAAAATGCTTGACCTATACTCAAACGATTGAGATTATTTCGTCAATGGAAAAATTTATAAATGACGACTTTCTTTTAGAAAACGACTATTCGCGCGAGTTGTACCACGACTATGTCGAGAAGCTTCCGCTGATAGACTTTCACTGCCATTTAGATCCTGCCGAAATATGCACGGACAAGAAATGGGATAACATAGCCCAAGTTTGGCTGGGCGGCGACCATTATAAATGGCGCGCTATGCGCAGCGACGGCGTGGAGGAAAAATATTGCACTGGAGATGCTTCGGACAGGGAAAAATTCCAAAAGTTTGCCGAGGCTATGCCGCGCATGCTGCGCAATCCAATGTACCATTGGAGCCACCTAGAGCTTGCGCGGTATTTTGGAATAGACGACGTTCTCCTTAGCGGAGAGACCGCAGAAGACGTATGGAACAGGGCCAACGCCGTTTTGCGCGGAGGCCTTTCAGCCAGAAAATGCATGGTTCAAAGCAATGTAGAGGCTGTTTGCACTACCGACGACCCGACATCTGACCTAGAGTGGCATAAGAAAATAAAGGAAAGCGGATTTCAAATAAAAGTGGCTCCGACTTTCCGGCCGGACAAAGCCTTTAACATTGGCGGAGAAGAATACATAAAATATTTGGAAAGCCTGGAGAGGGCATCAGGAGTGGAAATCAAAACTTATGACGACCTTCTTACTGCCTTAAAGCGCAGGCACGATTATTTCCATGAAATGGGCTGCCGCGTATCCGACTATGGCGTCGATACGATTTGGTACAAAAACGCTTTTCATTACGAGATTGAGGACACGTTTAAAAAGGCAATTTCCAGCAGCGAGCAGATAGCTCCTGACGAGATATTGGCGTTCAAATCGAATCTTCTTTTAGAGTGCGCAGCGATGGATTACGACCGCGGGTGGGTGCGGCAGCTCCATATAGGACCTATGCGCAACAACAACACAAAGATGTTCCAGAAGCTAGGTCCGGACGCTGGGTTTGATTCAATCGGGGAGTCTAATTACGCCCGTTCTTTGTCGCGCCATTTGGACAAATTGAATACGGCGGAAAAATTGGGCAAGACAATCATCTATAATATAAACCCTAAAGACAACGAAATGATTGCCTCAATGTTGGGCAATTTTCAGGATTCCGAGTGCGCCGGAAAGCTTCAGCTGGGAAGCGGATGGTGGTTTATGGACAATATGGACGGAATGCGCAGGCAGATTGAGGCATTTTCGCAAATGTCGCTTTTGGGCAGGTTTGTTGGAATGCTTACTGATTCCCGCTCTTTCTTGTCTTACACGCGGCACGAGTATTTCCGCAGAATACTCTGCAATATTCTTGGTTCAGAAATGCAGCGCGGAATTTTGCCGCGCGATATGAAGCTCGTAGGGAGTCTTGCAAAAGACGTTTCTTACAACAACGCCAAGAGGTTTTTTAATCTTTAGTTTTTTGCGCCGCAATGCCGGATAAAGCTTCTCTGGCCGCGGCGCAAAAGTTTTGCGCAATCGATTGCGCGTTAATTTAAAGTAAAAAAATAAATAAGGAGTATAGGCACAATGGTAAAGATAGGAGTAGTAGGTTTGGGGCCGATAGGCGCTTTGCACGTCGATAATCTCATGGCGGGAAAGATATCCGGAGCGGAATTAAAATGCATATGCGAGCAGCGTCCGGTTGATGATCCCAAATACGGCGGCATAAAGATTTATAAAGACATAGACGACATGCTTTCCGATGGTGGGATGGATGCGGTCATAATATCAACCCCTTCATTCACACATTATCCGCTGGCGGTTAAATCCCTCAAGGCTGGGTTTCATACGCTTGTCGAAAAACCGATGGCTCTCTGTACGGCGGACGGCATTGAAATCGAGGAGGCCGCCAAGAAAGCGGGGAAAAAGTGCGCCATAATGCTGAACCAGCGCACGACTCCCCTTTACGCGCGCATAAAAGAGCTTGTAAAAAGCGGAGAAGTCGGAGAAATCAACCGCATTTCGTGGACGATGTCCAACTGGTACCGCCCCAATATTTATTTCACATCAAGTCCGTGGCGCGGAACTTGGAAGGGCGAAGCCGGCGGGGCTCTCATAAACCAGTCGATTCACAACATAGACATTTGGGCGTGGGCGTTCGGAATGCCTAAGTCGTTGCGCGCGTGGTGCAAATACGGGAAATACCACGATATTGAAGTCGAAGACGAGGTCGTATGCAGAATGGAGCTTGAAAACGGCTCAAACGCAACTTTCATAACCTCCACAGGCGAATATCCTGGAGCGAACAACCTTACTATAGCCGGCGACAAGGCTTTTTTGGTCGCCGAAAACGACAAGCTAAAAATAGTCCGCTACAAGGATGGTTCTCTGCGTTCCTATACAAATGGCACGAAATATATGTTCGGTTCTCCCGATACAATAGAGACTGTTGAGGAGTTCGACGGCAAAGGGCCGCAGCATGTTGGGGTTGTCCAGAATTTTGTCGACGCAATAGAAGCAAGGGCTGAGCTTGACTACGACATTTCCCAAGGCCGCCTTTCTTTGGAGCTTGCCAATGCCATGCTTATGTCGTCGTGGCTGAACGAAGACATTTCTCTGCCAATAGACGACGAAAAATATAAGCTGATGTTGGAAGACAAAATAAAGAATTCCAAATTGCGCGAACATCCGCGCACCGACGCTGTCGTTGACTTCAAAAAATCCTTTAAGTAAATCCCATGAGCAAACATAAGACAGGATACGACTATGTTCCCGACGGCGGGGCGCGCAGGGTTATAGGCCCGGGAGAGCTGAAGTTTGCCGCCGCCGGATTGGACCACGGCCATATTTACGCGCAAACCCAGGGTTTGATAAATGTCGGGGCTGAGTGCAAGTGGGTTTGGGATACCGACAGGGGGCGCATAGACGCCTTTTTGCAAAAGTTTCCCGGCGTTCCGGTTGCCGATAGTTTGGAGACTATTCTCAACGACCCTGATGTAAAGCTCGTCGCAAACGCCGGCATCCCCGCGCACAGGTGCGACATGGGGCTTAAAGTTTTGCGCGCCGGAAAAGACTTCTTTGTGGACAAGCCGCCTTTTACGACGCTTGAACAACTGTCACAAGCGCGCAAGCTTGTCGCCGAGACTGGTCTTAAATATATGCCGTATTTCGCGGAGCGCGTCCACAACGAAGCAGCGGAAAAGGCGGACGAATTGATAAAGGCTGGAGAAATTGGCAGGGTCCTGCAGGTCCTAATTCTCGCTCCGCACAGGCTGTCAAAATCGGCGCGCCCGGGTTGGTTCTTCGAGCGCGAGGAATACGGCGGGATATTGTGCGACATAGGCTCGCACCAATTTGAGCAGTTTTTGCAGTTCACGGGAACAGACAAGGCTGTTATAAAAAATGCAAGAGTCGCAAATATGAACAATCCAGACAAGCCCGGTTTGCAGGATTTTGGCGAGGCTCTCGTCGAAATGGAGGGCGGCGCGTCGGGATATTGCCGCGTGGATTGGTTTACTCCGGACGGGCTTCCTGTCTGGGGCGACGGCAGGACTTTTATCTTGGGCACCGAGGGCTATATTGAAATCCGCAAATACATAGACTATTCGCGCGAGGGCAATCCTCCGCAGACTTTATACATGACAAATAAAGACGGCGTGAAAATGATAGACTGCCGCGGAATAGGCTTCCCGTTCTTTGAGAAATTTGTTCTCGACGTGCTCAACCGCACCGAAAACGCCATGTCGCAGGAACATGCTTTTGCCGCCGCCGAGCTTGCTCTAAAGGCTCAAGCTTTTGCGGAATCCGGCAAATAGCCAACTTAGACCCATAATTCGCACAAACATTTAAAATAATAAAACAAAAAGGAACGCAGATGAGCCAATCAGTTCAAAATCCACAAGTAGAAGCGCAACGTCAGCAGATTGTTGCGGCAAAACAAAAAGGCGCGCTAGCCACGCTTGCGACGTTCGTAAAATTTTCTGGTCCGGGATGGATGCAAAGCGCAACGACGCTAGGCGGGGGATCGCTTGCCAGCGCTCTCTATTTGGGCGTTTTAGGCGGCTTCGGATTTATGTGGCTGCAGCCGTTCGCGATGATTTTGGGCATTATAATGCTTGGAGCTATAAGCTACGTCACTCTATCAATAAACAACCGTCCGATGCAGTCGGTAAACAGCCAGATAAGCCCAATATTGGGATATGGCTGGGCTTTGGGGTCTATGTTCGCGTGCTTTGTTTTCGCAATGCCGCAATTTGCCCTAGCGGTGGCGGCTGTCACGCAGAATTTTGAGCTTGTAAAGGACACGCAAACTACCCAGATTATGATTACGGCGGTCGCTTTTGCGATTGCGGCTATTATGGTTGCAATGTACGCTGTCGGCGGCAAGGGTGTCAAAATTTTTGAAATACTTATAAAGCTTTCGGTTGCGGCTATCGTAATCTGCTTTTTCGGCGTGGTTATAAGCCTTACGGTAAGCGGAAAAATCGCGTGGGATAAAGTTTGGGCTGGATTTATTCCCAATTTCTCCGTGCTTTCGTCGCCTTCGCCCGATTTTATGGAATTTATAAATATGCTCGATTCTGCGGGCAAGGATTTTTGGTCTAACATGATTGTCTCGCAGCAGCGCGACGTCGTAATTTCGGCGGCTGCGATGGCTGTAGGCATAAACATGACTTTCCTTTTCCCCTATTCAATGCTGAAAAAAGGATGGAACAAGGACTTCCGCGAACTTGCCATTTTCGACTTGGCAACAGGGCTTTTTATTCCGTTTTTGCTGGCGACAAGCTGCATTGTCGTGGCATCCGCCTCGCAATTCCACGCGATTCCCGCCGACGGCCTTTCAAATTCTTCAATAGTGGACGGCAAATTGGTTCCGGCTATAGTTGACGGAAAAAAGGTTGAGCCTGCAAAGAATTTGGTAAAGCCCTATATAGCGCTTTTAGACCAGCGCATCTCATTTAGCATGGGAGCCGCAGAATTTGCCAAGCTGGATTCCGCCAAAAAAGACGCAGCGCGCAACGCCCTTTCCAAAAACGAGCGCGACATGGCTGCGATGCTTGTAAAGCGCGACGCCTCCAACCTTTCCGAAACTCTCGTTCCGCTTGTCGGCGACAAGGTTGCCCGTTATATTTTCGGGTTCGGCGTATTGGGAATGGCGTTAAACGCGATTCTAATGAATATGTTGATTTGCGGCGTAAGCTTTAGCGAAATCATAGGCAAGGGCGGGCATCCCAAGTGGCAATTTTTGGGTTCGATGCTTATTGTTATAAGCGCGATTACCTCGCTTTTCTTCGAGGGCGCAAAAATGTGGCTTGTGATTTACGCTGGAGTAATTGCGATGGTTCTCTTGCCGATTGCGTACGGAGCGTTCCTCGTAATTATGAACAGCAAAAAAATCATGGGCGACGAAGCTCCGCGCGGTTGGGGCAGAATTTGCTGGAACGTTTTGATGGCGTGTTCTGTTGCCGCAAGCTCCATTGCCAGCCTATGGGTTCTATGGAATAAACTTGGGGTTGTAGGTCCAGTTTTGTTCGTTCTTTTCCTTTTGGCTGTGTTTATCTCCAACAGATTTATGAAGAAGGCAAAGTAAAGATATGAAATCGCTTTTCGATATAAAAGACAAAGTTGTAATAGTTACGGGCGCGACCGGCGTTCTCGCCGGAGCGACCGCGAAATATCTCGCCCAAAACGGCGCAAAAGTCGCATTTTTAGGCAGAAACAAAGAAAAACTCGACGAGGCCCGCAAGTTTTGCGAATCAAATGGGCTTTGCGGCATGGCGTGCGAATGCGACGTTTTAAACCGCCCGGCTCTCGAATCGGTGCGCGAAAAAGTTTTGGGCGAGTGGGGCACCATTGACGCCATTGTAAACGGCGCGGGCGGAAATCAGGCTGGCGCTGTAATCCAGCCCGACCAAAGCTTTTTCGATTTGGATGTGGAGGCGTGGAATTCAGTTTTTAAGCTCAATTTGCAGGGAACTATTTTGCCGATAATCGTATTCGGGGAAGTCTTTAGGGAGACTAAGAAGGGGGCAATCGTAAACTTCTCTTCAATGACAGCACAGCAGGCGGTCACGCGAGTTCTCGGATATTCTAACGCAAAGGCTGCAATCGACAACCTCACAAAATGGCTCGCAGTTGAGTTCGCTAAAAAAATCGGTTCGGGAGTCCGCGTGAACGCTGTTGCCCCGGGATTTTTCCTCAGCGAGCAAAACAGGGCGCTGCTGACAAATCCTGACGGCTCGCTTACCTCCCGCGGCGACGATATTATAAAAAATACGCCGTTCGGGCGTTTCGGCGAGGCAGATGAAGTTTTTGGAGCGGTTCACTATCTTTGTTCCGACGCATCTAAATTTGTGACAGGAACTGTATTGCCTATCGATGGCGGGTTTTCTTGCTTCTCGGGCGTTTAATTTGAGGAAAACAATATGCAGGCATTAAAGGAAGGTTTCCGCTGGTACGGCGACAACGATCCCGTAAGTTTGGAATTCATACGGCAAAGCGGGGCAAAGAGCGTGTATAGCTCCCTCCACCACATTCCGTACGGCGAGTTGTGGACAGTGGAAGAAATAAAAAAGCACCAGGCAAAAGTCGCCGCCTTTGGAATGGAATGGGATGTCGTGGAATCCCTGCCAGTCACGGAGGCTATGAAGTTGCGCAACGGCGATTACCTGCGCCACTTTGAAAACTACAAACAAAGCCTGCGCAATTTGGCAGAGTGCGGCATAAAGAAAATAATATACAACTTTATGCCCGTTTTGGACTGGATTCGCACGGACTTGCACTACCGCCTCCCAGACGGCTCGCGTTGCCTGCGTTTTGACCCTGTGCAATTTGCGGCTTTCGACCTATTCATCCTAAAGCGCAACGGGGCAGAGGCTGATTATTCAAAAGAGACTTTTGATAAAGCCAAGGCGTATATAAACTCTCTCGACGCAGACTCGAAAAAAGCTTTTGAGCGCTCAATAATAGACGTTTTCCCTGGGTGCAAAATGGGCTTGGAGATAGAGGATATTCGGGCTATGCTAGCGCGTTATGACGGTTTCGACGCAGCCAAGCTGAAATCGCATTTGCACATGTTTTTAAACGAGGTAGTCCCGGTCGCGGAGGAGTGCGGCGCCATTTTGGCAATCCATCCGGACGACCCGCCTTTCAACGTATTAGGGCTTCCGCGCATAGCTTCAAGGCTGGAAGATTTCGAGGATATGTTCTCGGCTTGTCCAAGTCCGGCAAATACGATTTGCTTTTGCACTGGATCTCTAAGCGCCGGCAAGCACAACAATTTGCCAAAAATGATAGACGCCCTTGCCGACCGCATTTATATTGCCCACTTGCGCAGCACGCAGATTGAGCCTGACGGCAGTTTCTTTGAGGCGGGGCACCTTGAAGGAGGCGTCCCAATGGCGGAAGTCGTCTCAAAGCTGCTTAAAATTCAGGACGCAAGGATTTCTAAAGGCGGCGAGCAAATCGTGTTTCGCCCCGACCACGGGCGCGATATGGCAGACGACCTCAACAAGCCTTACACCGATAATCCAGGATATTCCTATATAGGAAGGATGAAAGGGCTCGCAGAAATCCGGGGTCTCGAAAAAGGCTTGATTTACGGCATGCAAAAGTAGTCTTTTGCGCGGAACGCTTTAGCTTGTTTTTTAGCAAGAACGGGATTTATCAAAGCTCGGCAGGCTTGGAAAATGGTTTTTACGCGTTTTTTTTGCCAAAGCGCAAGATTGCGGTATTCTTGTAAAGCACAAGCAAGCCTTTCCAAAGCGCAACAACGGTTTTGCAGCAACCAACCTGCATTTGCAAATCGCGGGAACGCTTTTGCGGGGATAAAACCTCGCAAAAGTACAACAAAGCAAGCTGTGTTCCGCAGAGCACAGCTATGTCAGGGCTAAGAATTTGATTTCCTATAATGGGTTGGCATGCGCAAAATCCGGGCAATGTCTCTTTTGCAATCAAAACTTTTTGCAAAAATTAAAATCGCGCAGGAAGGGCAGCCGCGCGTTTTTTTGGCTGCAAGAATTTCTTCTTTTGGGAAATTAGAAGAAACGGCACACTATTGCTTCTTGAGAAAATCCCGAAGAGCGTCGCATACGTAATCTTGTTCCTGGCGGGTTATCGACGAGAAAATAGGAAGTCTAAGCATTGTCGCCGCCATACGCTCAGCAACGGGAAGTGAAACGTCAGAACATCCGAGCTTTTTTGCCATCGGGCAGGAATGAAGCGGGGCATAGTGGGACATCGCCGATATCCCGCGCTCTTTCAGATGTTTTTCAAGGGCTGATTTCCTCTCCTGGGTGAAGGCGTCCAAAAAGAATATGTGGGCGTTGTGTCTGCAGTATTCAGGAACCTTTGCAAGGGCGATTTTGCCTTCCGCATCCAAATCTTTTAGTTGAGCGTAGTAATAATTCCATGCATCGACTCGCTTGTCAGTAAGTTCTTGGGCTATTTCTAGCTGCGCAGCCAAAAACGCGGAAATTATTTCAGAAGGTATGTAGCTGCTGCCGTAGTCTACCCAGGTGTACTTGTCTATTTTACCCTGAATGAACTGCATTCTGTTTGTTCCTTTTTCGCGGACAATATTGGCGCGCTCAATTAGTTTGGGGTCGTTTACAAGCAATGCCCCGCATTCTCCGGCTATCACGTTCTTTGTGCTGTGGAAGCTCAGCGAACCTAAGTCTCCGATTGTGCCGAGATGGCGGTTCTTATAATACGCCATAAACCCCTGGGCTGCGTCTTCCACTACGCGTAAATTATTTCTGCGCGCGATGTCGCAAATGGCGTCCATCTCGCATCCAACTCCGGCGTAGTGGACAGGAGAAATAGCCTTTGTCCGCGGAGTTATAAGCTCTTCTATTTTTGATTCGTCAATATTTAGAGTCTCAGGCTTTACGTCGCAAAATACGGGTTTTGCCCCGCGCAGCGCGAAAGAATTTACGGTGGATACAAATGTATAAGTCGGAATTATTACTTCGTCGCCGGGTTTTATATCGCAAAGAATTGCTGCGATGTCTTGGGCGGATGTGCAGGATGTGGTTAAAAGAGCGGCTCTGGCAGATGTTGCTTTCGATATTTTTTCCTCGCATGCTTTCATGAAAGCTCCGCCGCCTTGTAGGTATCCGCTTTCCATTGCATGGCGTATGTTGTTTAGCTCGTTTCCGCTCAGCGGTATTTTGTTAAATGGAATTTTCATCATATTGGTTTTAATTCGCAGAATTTATATCCAAATAGCCCTTTAGAAAAGAAAAAAAGCGCGCGCAAAAGCGTAGGCGCGATTCTATTGGCGTGCCGCAGTTAAACATTCGGGCATCGCGCCTTTAGATTAGTCCAGTCCGGCGCTCAAATGCGGGCCCCAATTGAATATAAAATAATTCTCTTTACAAATCTTGCGACGTTTTAATAATGCTTCCAAATATAGTAAAGATGAAAACAGCATACATAACTTCGATAGTAATCGCCTTGCTGGGCCTTTGCTCCCAGGCGCAAGCAGCTGATCCACAACCTAAAGATCCTATGGCATGGAATAAAATAGAGGTCTTTAAAATTAACAAAGAGGAGCCCTCTGCGTTTTTTATCGCCTATCCGAATTTTGAATCAGCGGCAAAGCCCATTTCAATAGACGAAATCGAGCATATATACGATACCGACAGCTACAAACTTCTAAACGGAGAGTGGAAGTTTTTGTTCCTTAAATCGGTGTCCGATGTAAAAGACGACTATTTCTCAAAGAATTTCGACGACTCATCGTGGGACGATATTGATGTCCCGAATTCTTGGCAGTCTAAAGGATACGATGTCATATTCTACAACAATACGAATATGGAGTTCTTTTACGACGAAAACGGAAAGTTTCGCAAAGAGTTTGCCAGCCCGAAAGAATCCGGAAAGTACGCCGAGGCAGCGATGCATCCTTTTATTCCAGAAGGCAATAGGCAGGTTGGCGTTTATCGCCGTACTTTTACGATTCCGGAAAATTGGGGCGGGAAGAATGTCTTTATCCGGTTTAACGGAGTCCGCACGGGTTTTAATCTGTACGTAAACGGAAAATTTGTCGGATACAGCGAAGATAGTTTTACGCCGGCTGAATTTAATATAACAAAGTATTTGGATAAGGGCGAGAATTCCATTGCGGCCGAAGTTTTCAAATTTACGACGGGCGCATATATGGAAATGCAGGATATGCCGCATATGATGGGCATAATTCGCGATGTCGTTCTCATAGCTCGCCCCGGCGTTTACATCCGAGACTATTATGCCCCCGCGACTCTTTCCGGCGATATGAAATCGGCGGAAATCGATTTTAAGGTATGGTTGAAGAATTCTCTGCCTTCCGCCTCCAAAGGCGTTAAACTCCAGGCCTATATACTCGACTCCGCCGGAGCCATTGTGGGCGGGAAGCCGCTATTTGAAAAGGCTGTCGGTGAAATTCCAGCCGGCGGCGAGCTAGAGGTTTCTGAATCGGCAAAAATCGACGGATTTAAACTCTGGAGCCCCGACTCACCTAATCTTTATTACGTTGTGTTTAAATTGTCGGATTCCGGCGGCGCCGAGCTTGAGTCTATAAAGGCGGATTACGCCTTTAGAAAGTTTGAGATCAAGGGCAGGCAGTTGTTCCTAAATGGAAAACGCTTTATAATAAAGGGAACAAACCGCCACGATTGGTCCCCAGACAAGGGCAAGGCAAACGATTTTGCGTGGATGAAGAAGGATGCCGAGCTGATGAAGCGCGCAAATATTAACGCCGTGAGAACATCCCATTACCCTAACGATTCTAAATTCTATATGCTCTGCGCGCGCTACGGATTGGCTGTGTTGGACGAATGCAACCAGGAAATGCACGGATTTATAAAAAATCCGCCGCTCGACAACGACAATTTTATTCCTCCAAGCGTCGACCGCATGCGCAATATGGTCTTGCGCGATAGAAACGTGCCGTGCGTCATTATATTTTCGCTTGGCAACGAATCTTCACTAAAACCCACGCGTGGTCACGAAGCTATGGCAAAGGCCGCCAGGGCACTCGACAGCCGTCCAATCCATTCCGAGCCAGAATGCCGCGTAATAAATGACGGAAAGGCGGGGGGAGTTTCCGACTTTTTCTCTCCAATGTACGGCGGCGTGGATAGGATGAACAATTATTTGAACGACTTAAAAAACGAGAAGCGCCCGTACTTCTTCTGCGAATACGCCCATGCTATGGGAAATTCTATAGGCAATTTGAAGGGCAAGTGGGAGCTTATCCGTTCCAACAAAGACTCTCTAAACGGGGGGTTTATCTGGGACTGGGTTGACCAAGGCGCATATTTGGATTGCGCGGACGGCAGCGGAAAGAAATTTATATCCGACGGCCGCGATTGGAACGGCGAAAAACGCGCCAGCGCCCAAAACTTCTGCATGAACGGCATCGTGTTTGCAGACCGCACTTATAGCGCGAAATATTTTGAAGTCCAAAAGATATACCAGGATATTCAAATAGACGATATCGATGCAGCTAAAGGAAAATTGAAAATATCCAACGAGTTTTTAGCTACCAATACCGATAACTTTACGCCGGTAGTGGTTGTTGAGCGCAACGGCGAACCAATCGCAGAAAAAACGCTCGACGCCATAAAGGTGGCGCCGGGAGAGTCGGCCGAAATACAAATAAAACTGCCTGAATTTGACGCGTCCCAGCCGGGAGAGTATTTCTACACTTTAAAATTCCTGCGAAACCGCGGATCAAATTTTGCAAAAAAAGGCGAAGTTGCAGCCCAAAACCAGTTCTTCATCAAAAAAGTCGATTCCGGAAAATCCCCAAGGTTGTCTTCCGCGCCTAAGTTTTCGGACGAAAATGGGAAAATTACGGTTGAAATTGGCGGGGGCGGAAAGGTCGTTTTCGATCGCAAATCTGCGCGAATGGAATCGTATTCGATGTATGGGAAAGACATAATAACGTCTCCCGTGGAGTTCGATATTTCAAGCGCGTTTATAGACAACTTTGTGCGCGGGCCTTTGGCTAGAGACTTTGCAAAATACGGCCTAGATAAGCTTATGCTTAAAGATTCGTCGTGCTCCACCGAGATTGACGGAAATACTTTAAAGGTTTCTTGCTCTCAACTTTGGGCGACGGACGTTGGCGACGGATTTAGGCTGAAAGTGGTCTATTCAGTCCTTTCTAGCGGCGCCGTAAAAGTGGATGCGCGCTGCATAAAAATAAACGATACCCCCGCGGATTTGCCCATCCCAAGGCTCGGTCTTAAAATGGGAATATCAAAGGATTTTGACAAGGTCGAATTTTTCGGGAAAGGCCCGTTCGCAAATTATTCCGATAGGCTTTATGCAGCGAACGTCGGCAGGTATGAATCCAAAGTTTCCGACTGGTATGAAAACTTCTCCCGCCCGCAGGATACTGGAAACCGCGAGGATGTCCGCTGGCTGTCGCTGCGCGACAACGTTGGGTGCGGGATATTGATTGCATCTTGTGGAAAGCCATTGCCGATGTCGGTTCTGCCATACACCCAGGCTCAAATTGCCGGCGCGAAACATCCTTATTTGCTCCCGGATTCCGACGGAACGGAGTTGCGCGTGGCATGGAAGGTCCGCGGAGTAGGAAACGCCGCTTGCGGCCCGCGCACGCGAGAACAGTTCAGATGCAAGTTCCTTGGAGCTGCAGACTGGTCTTTTGAGATAATTCCGCTTGCTTCAAATTCCGATGCAGGCAAGGAGTATCTTGCGCTTCCAGAGTTTGATTCCAAGGTGGTTTTCGAGCCCGTAATGAAAAATGTCGACGAATCAATGTATGCGCGCAAACTATCGGGAAAAAATATATCCAAAGGGGCCAAAATCTCTTATAGCTCTACCGACCCCAAGTGGGCGCCAAAAGCCGACACAATGCTTACCAGCATGTCGGGCGAGTATTCTTGCCACACTTTCCAGGAGGACAATCCTTATTTGATTGTTGATTTGGGCGGTGAGCGCGAAGTATCCGGCGCAAAGATTTACAACCGCACAAATACTATGTCGGAACGTGCTATTCCGCTTGTAATGCTAGTTTCAAAAGACGGTAAAAATTGGGCGCAAGTTTGGAAAACTGACGTGCTCCGCCCGGTTTGGACAGCCGTTTTGGATTCTCCGCAAAAAGCCAGATTCGTAAAGATTATGGTTGCCCGCAATAGCATATTGCACTTGCGCGGGGTAGAAATTTTCGGAAAGTAAAATTTAATTTATGTTCAAGCCGCGCTCTTTTAGGGCGCGGCTTTTTTATTGTTTAATATTGGCTGCAGCCAAAGAAGACGCGATATTTTACTGTGCTAGAATTTTCTTAGCTTAATAATAGGCGGATCTTATATATCTATGACGCAAACTAAGCGGACATTTCCCAACTTCCATTAGAATCTGCAAAAACTTTCCGCTATTCCAACTTTATGCGGATTTTATACCGCTCTGAGCTGTTTCATAACCTCGCGCCGCGGACTATCGCCAAATAGGCGTTTGTATTCCCGATTGAACTGGGTTGCGCTTTCGTATCCGACCCTGTATGCCGCTGTGGCGACATCGGCGGAATCGCTTAGCATCATCTTTCTAGCCTCTTGCAGCCGCAGGATTTTTTGATACTGCAACGGGCTCATGGCTGTCATCTTTCTAAAGTGCTTGTGAAAAGCCGATGTGCTCATATTGGCAATGCCGGCGAGATTCTCTATCTTTATTTTGGACTCAAAATTTTCCATAATCCAAGTTATGGCTTTTGCCATTCGGCTTGCCGGGCTGCCAGCCATTGACAGATGCATTAGCCGCGAACCTTGCGGCCCCGAAAGAAGGCGGTATATTATCTCTTTTTTTATCATGGGCGCCAATACTTGTATGTCTTGTGGGTAATCTAGGAGCGATACCAAGCGGCAAACGGCGTCCAATATAGGGAAATTTACTTCTCCGAGGGCTATGCCGCGATGAAGAGAATTAGGCTGGGATATGTTAAAGCCGCTTTCTATCATTACTTGCGCTATTTCTCTTGGGTCGAGTTTAAGTTTAAATCCGTAATAAGGATTTTCTTTGGACGCGCGTATTACTTGCGCCATAGTAGGAAGATTTACGGAGGCGATTAGATAATTGTCGGCGTCGTACACATAGCTTTCGCCTGCAAGCGTTATAAGTTTGGCTCCCTGCGCTGCCATGCATAGGCATGGCTCGTAAATTAAGCATGCAGGTTTGTTTGGGCTTGATATGCAAAACACTGATACGCCAGGAATGATTGTATCAAAAATTTCTTTGCCATTGGTGAATCGGGCAATTAATGATTTTAGTTCATCGCGTTTAGATTCAACCCTATTTCTATTGTCGTTCACAGATTTCATAGCAAAAAAGATGGTTAATTCTAGCTTTCTTAAAAGCTAAAAAAATTATAATCATAGTCAACTAAAAATAGAATTAGGCAATATGTTTAAAGGATCAGGCTGACGCAATTTCGCAAATTATGGTAAATTTCAAGAACTAAAAAAATAAGTATTAAATATATTTGATATTCGAAATTGAGGGATAAAACAAATGAACATAATAAGGTTTTTTAGCTGTTTTATTATTGCGGCTGCGCAGGTTTCTGCATTTTTTTGCGCCCAAACTGCGCGTGGGCAGGACGCGCATAAAGAGGGGCTTAGAGGAAACTTGGCTTTTGAAAATCGCAATAAACTTTTCTTAGGCGAATGTAAAAAATCGTCTTTGGACCCGGAACTTTACAATATAGCAGATAAATTTATTTACGGAGATGTTTTTGAAAGCGGTGTATTAAACCGCAAGCAGCGCGAACTAATAACTATTGTGGCGCTTGCGGTAAGCCAATGCTATGGGCAATTGTAGGAACACGTGTCGGCGGCATTGAATATAGGGGTGCCTGCTTGGGAAATTCGCGAGGCTGTTTACACGATTTCCCCCATAATTGGTTTTGCAAAGGTTTTTGATGCGATGGATGCCGTAAACATAAAATTTAAAGAACGGGGGATAAAATTGCCGTTGGAGAATTTAGGGACGGTTTCCGAAGGGGAAAGATTTAAGAAAGGACGCGAAATTCAAGCTCCAATTTACGGCGACAGGACAAAAAATATCGCATACGGGCTTCCTAGGAACTCAGATTACATCCCGAGGTTTCTTACAGAGGTATGCTTTGGAGATTTTTATACCAGACAAGGAATAGACATTAAAACACGCGAGCTTCTTATATTTTGCGCTTTAGTTTCCCTTGGAGGCGTAGAATATTCTATTGGATCGCATGCAATGGGGAATTTGAAGGTTGGAAATTCAAAGGAGGTTTTAATTGCGGCTATAATACAATGCGTGCCTTATATAGGATTCCCAAAGGCGCTTAATGCGTTGCGAATAATAAAAGACTCTGAATTCTAGCTGTTTAAAATAAAACAGAAATATAAAAGGGCTCAGTCTTATTCCATGCAATGTAAGTGACTGTTTCTGCAGGACTTTTACAAGGCGTTTTATATTGGATAATTTTTCTTTAACCCATCGCATATTATTTGCCCATAGCAGTGAAATTGAAATCCAATACGCCGCCAATTAAAAAATTATTTTATATAGGAATGGAACTTTCTAGATTTATTTAAAAAATTTTTAAAATGTATTGACAAGACAGGATAAAAAAGCAATAAAGGTTCGCATTATTTCAGTGATTATTGTTCAGTAGCTCAGCGGTAGAGCAGGTGACTGTTAATCACTTGGTCGCAGGTTCGATCCCTGCCTGAACAGCCACTGAAAAATAAAGGGTTTGCAAGCGCAAACCCTTTTGTTTTTGCGGGTTTGCGGGCGGTTTCACTCTTTCTGTCTGTTGATTTTTGCCACACATTTGGATGCATTTAAATGCAGGTGGATGCCGTGAAAATTTGGCTACAAATTTGGCTACAAATTTGGCTACAAGATTTTCCATTTTACCCATTTTTTAGACCTTTTTTGCATGCTGTTTACTCCTGTTTTGTAAAAAAAAGAGCCATTTTTTTGGCTCTTTGGGAACTCTTTTTTTTGAAGGTAAATATCGATATAATGAATGATAGATTTATTGTTGATGGATGCATTGTTTTATAATGTTTTTATAATATACACGTATCTATTTAACATTAATAAAGCCGCTTATTATTTAGAAAGCAGTGCGTGCGGTGAACCTCAGCTTTTTTATAGGAGCCTGCCTTTGAGAAGTTGTAATGTATTAGAAACATTATTTAAATGTATCTTCCTTTTATGATATTCAAGTTTTAGGCAAATTTTAGAACGCCTGCTTTTTATATTTGTATTGAAAATACATTAATTTTTAAAATTCAAATAGATGCATGATTTTTTATTATATAAGGAAAAATAAATTTTGCCTGCCTGGAATTTTGTAGGATGAAAGTAAGAGTGATGTTTTTGGCTATTTTATCTGTAGGTGAATATTATGCCGAATTTCTAATGGACGGTGGAAGAACTGTTCGTTTAAGAAAGGACGATTTTAAATACGGGAAAAAAAATTCTATAATTGTCGACAGGGAAATAGCAGATGAAAAGAAATTAAAATGGAAGTTGTTGTTTCATATCCCTCCCCGCATAGAACCGGTTTATGGGCAACTTTGCATAGATGAGCTTATATTTAGACCAGAAAAACGCGGTTGAGAAACTTTCAAAATTAAAAGCCGGAGCCCTGTTTATGAAAATGGGAACTGGCAAGACGAAAGTTGCCTGCGATTTAATACGTTTAAAGCTAAAATGCATAGACGTTATCATTTGGATTGCTCCGGCTTCTTTAATATCGTCGGGCAAATATGTTGGCGAAATAAAAAAATGGAGCCGCGGATTTTTTAACAAAATACTTTTTTATACCACGGAAAGCATTTCAAAAAGCGATGAAAAATATTTTGAAATGCGCGAATTTGCAGGAATTCAAAAGAGTTTTTGCGTTGTCGACGAAAGCATATTGATAAAAAATATGTCGGCATTAAGGACGCAGAGGCTTCTAAACGACTACCATTTGTTCGATTTCAGGATTATTCTCAATGGAACGCCTATTACTAAAAGCCTTTTAGACTTATATGCACAAATTTCTTTTCTTTCGCCCAATATTCTCAAAATGACCGAACGCCAGTTTGCGGACAATTTCCTTGTGTATTTTTTTGACGGCCGCGATCCTTTCCCATGGCGTAGATGGTCTAAGCCCGCCAATGTCGAAGCTCTGGTTGAAATCATAAGGCCGTATATCTTCAACGCAAATTTAAAGACAGACTGCCGCATAAGGGTTTACAATAGGGAATTTGAATTGGATTCCGTTGAAAGGCGCAACTATTCGAATTTTAAAAATGCGTTTCTTGACGGAAAATATTTTGTATCTTTTTTTACGGTCGCGCAGAAATTCCAGCGCGAGTACAGCTTGAAATGCAAAGCTAAGTTCGAGGCAACTCTTAAATTGGTTGGCAAAATTTTGAAGCGGGGAGAGAAGGTGGTTATATTTGTGAAGTTTGTAAAGGAGGCCTTCTTATTAAATAAAGCTCTGGGAGGCCTTATTTATATAGGAACACGCAAAGACGATCTCGGCAGGTTTGAACGCGAAGAAAATGTTCTCGTATGCACTTACGGTGTCGGATGTGTAGGATTAAACTTGCAGTCTGCCAACAACTTGATTTATTATTCGCACACATTTAACTTCAAGGAAAAGGAACAAGCGAAGTATCGTGTCTACCGCACGGGGCAGACGAAGTTCGTACGCGTATATAACATGTGGGTTTCTACTGTATTGGAGGATATAATACGGTACAGCCTTTCGCGTAAACGCGATCTTTTGCAAAATGTTGAAAGAGTTATAACCGCAGAGGAGGCTATTGATTTTTGAAGAAATATTTAGACAAAAACGTCTACCAAGCGTCCAACGAGCGAATAAAGTTCGTCTTTGACAACTTTGGGAAAATTTACGTTTCTTTTTCAGGGGGGAAGGACAGCTCGGTATTGTTGAATCTTGTTGTCGATTATATTCGCAAAAAGCGAATTAAGAAAAAGGTTGGAGTTCTGTTTATAGATTTGGAGGGGCAATACTCTATAACAATAGATTTCATAAAGGGCATCTTTGCGGAGTTTTCCGACGTAGTAGAACCTTATTGGTGTTGCTTGCCGCTTACTTTAAGAAATGCGGTCAGTGTATTTCAGCCATTTTGGACATGCTGGGATTTGGATAACCGCGACAAATGGGTGCGCGAATACCCGGATTTCCCAAATTTAATCACAGAGAAAAGCAACCCGTTTCCGTTCTTTAAAAAACAAATGGAATTTGAAGAGTTTGTCCCCGAATTTGGGAAATGGTATTCAAACGGGGAAAAAACGGCTTGTCTTGTGGGGATAAGATCCGACGAAAGCCTAAACCGTTATAGAACCATAAAAAATTTGTCAAAATCCAACTTAGGCGGAAGAAATTGGACTACAAGAATATCCAGAAACCTTTATAATGTTTATCCAATATATGATTGGACCGTTAAGGATATTTGGGTCGGAAACGGAAAAATGGGATGGCGATATAATAAGATTTACGATTTATTTTATAAAGCGGGAGTTTCGCTGGCTTCTCAGCGCATATGCCAACCGTACGGCGACGACCAGAGAAAAGGACTGAATTTGTACCGAGCAATAGAGCCGGAAACTTGGGCGAAGCTTGTAAACAGGGTAAGCGGCGCAAATTTCGGCAATATATATTGCGGGAACCGAATATTGGGATACCGCAACGTGAAACTTCCCAAAGGGCACACATGGAAGAGCTATTGCAAACTTTTGCTTGCTACGCTTCCCCTAGAGCTATCGGACCATTATAAGAAAAAATTTAAGCGCTTTATTTTATGGTGGTATAGAAAAGGTTCGCCGGTAGATAATGAGAGCCTAAAAATTCTGCCGCCCGAAGCCGTCATTACAGGCAGAAAATCTCCTTATATGGAGACAATCGTGCGTTATAAGAAAATTCCGGATTTTTTGGACAACGGCTTTGAGCAAAAAAAATTAGCTCCCACGTGGCGTCGCATGTGCGTATGCATTTTGAAAAACGACCACCTTTGTTCCAGTTTGAGCTTTTCTCAGACAAAATTACAGCAATTACGAATGAAAAATTTAATGGAAAAATATAGAAATTTATGATTGTCCCACGCAATAGCCCCGTTTATAAAGTAAAAGCCGTTCCTGTAGAAAAGATACAGGCTAACTCGTATAATCCGAATAAAGTTGCCCCTCCGGAGATGAAGCTTTTGTACGAGTCCATAAAGGAGGACGGTTATACCCAGCCGATAGTTTGCTATTATCTGAAAGACGAAGATAAATATGAAATTGTCGACGGATTCCACCGGTACCAGATAATAAAAATCCACAAAGACATATTTGAGCGCGAAGGCGGGCTTTTGCCGGTAGTTGTGATAGACCGGCCGATAGAGGATAGAATCGCATCGACAATAAGGCATAACCGGGCAAGGGGAACGCACGACGTTGATTTAATGTGCAATATAGTTGCAGAACTCTCAGAAATAGGGAAGTCCAACGCTTGGATATCAAAACATTTGGGAATGAGCGCCGACGAAATTTTGCGTTTAAAACAAATAACCGGCATAGCGGCTCTCTTTAAGGACGGGGAATTTTCTTCCGCATGGGAATAGCGACTAGGCTTGGTTTTATAAAAGTCGACAGGGGCGGCTCGGCTGTGGAATAGCTGGTTTATAAAAAAGTTGCGGCATGGAAGTTTTTATATTAATAATGTAGACAATCCTTATATAATTTATAAATTTTACGCTATATTTTTCTAGAAAGGTTTTTATATATGAAAATAACAAAAAAAGTCTCCGATCTGTTGAACGAGCAGTTTTATAATGAGCTCTATGCCGCCCATATCTATTTTGCCATGAGCGCGGCTCTCAGGCATTCTCCTTATCAAGGAATGTCTAAATGGATGCACATCCAAGCTAAAGAAGAAATAGAGCATGCAATGAAAATATACGAGTACTTAATCGAAAGGGGTGTGGAATTTAAGACAGATTCCATAAAGAAACCCGAATGCGATTCTTGCGGTTCTCCCCTTGATATGTTTAAGGCGGCTTATGCCCACGAACAGAAAGTCACCGCTCAGATAGAAAAAATTTGCGATGCAGCCGACGAGGATAAAGACAGGGCAACTTCCGATTTCTTGGCTTGGTTTGTCAAAGAGCAGGTAGAGGAGGAAAGCAACACCCTGAAATTCGTTCGCGGATTGGAATATGCCGGCGACGACAAGAACCTGCTTATAGGCGTGGACAAATGGGCTGGAAGCCGCGCCGAATAATAAAATGATGCGAATTGTAAACGCCGCCTTGATAAAGCGGCGTTTTTTTTGCATTTTGTAAAACTTGCGTATGAGTAAATGCTTGCGCCTATAAATGCATTGACAAAAGCCAAGCCATAGTGGACATTTAGACGCGTTCCGCATATGCCTTTGCTTGTCTTATTGCTGGCAAGGAGAAATGAATAGTCCTACGTATTTTTTATGAAATTTTTTATAGTTGCGATTTTTTGCGTGTTGGCAGCCGATGTGCTAGCGCTGGTAAATCCCGAAAAAGTATATTTGGTGGTAAACGACAACGACCCGGATTCGATGTCTATCGCGCAGACTTATTGCAGATTAAGGGACGTTCCCATGGAAAACATATTGGTATTTTCTATGCCGTCGTCAGGTTTTGTATCGCGTAAAACATATTTTGAACAAGTCGAGTCTCCAATCATAAGGAAACTTATAAAGAAAGGGGCAATTAAGGCTATTGATACCGAGTCTAAAGACGCTTTCGGGCGCGAGATTTTTATTCCTTCGGAAATAAATGTAGATTTTCTAATATTATGCAAAGGCGTTCCCTGGCAGTTGGTGCGTTCCCAGCAGTCTCCGTCGGGGAAAAAATACAGCATGCAAAATACGGACGCGGCATCCGTAGATTCAGAGCTGTCCGCTTGTTTTATTCCCCAAAAAAATTTTGATTTTGCGTGTAAAAACCCGCTTTTCAAAAACTATAAAAACGACGGTTTGTTCAAAGCTGCGCAAATATTGAGGGTCGCCCGTTTGGACGGGGTGTCCAAGAGCGAGATTATCAGCGCCTTGCGCCGGACTGTAGACGCCGAAAGAAACGGATTGAGGGGGCGCGTATATATAGACCAGTCAAAGTACTCTCCTCTGGGGGATAAGTGGCTGGAAAAAGTAAAGCTGCTTATGTCTGAACAGTATTTCGACGTATCCGAAAATCCGGATAGGGCTCTTTTCAGCTATTCCGAAAGATTTGACGGAGTTGCGGTTTACTTTGGCTGGTATACCTACGGAGCATACGGCTATTTTAAGGAGAAAAATATGTCTTTTGCCGACGGCGCTATAGGTTGGCATATATATTCGTTTAGCGCCTCACAAATGCGAAATCCCGTTTTTTGGTCGCCGACTTTTGTGAGGTTGGGCGCCGGTGCGACTGTCGGGAATGTCCACGAGCCTTTTCTGTCTATGACCCACCATGCGGATTTATTTATCGAGGCGCTTTTGGACGGTAAAACAGCCGGCGAGGCGGCGTACGCTTCCATCCCGGTTTTAAGCTGGCAGAATGTTTTTTTTGGAGATCCGATGTATCGCCCGTTTTTGGTTTCTCTGGAGGAGCAGGTGGAGAGCTTGGAAAAAGGGAAATTTGACAAATACTCGCAGTATGTCGTGGTGCGGCAGATGAACAAGCTTATGAAGACGTCTTCCCGCAGCGAAGCCGAGGCTTTTGCCAAAAGATTTATAGGCAATCTGCCCGACGATGCTATTCTATTTAAATTCTTTGAGATGCGCCTTAAAGACGGCAATTTGCCGGATGCTTTAAAATACGCCAATATGATTTTTGAACGCGATATTTCAGAAGACGCATCGCGCATAAGCATATTTATGGGAACTGCCTGTTTGCTTTCATTTAGAAAAGGAGAAGCGGCGGTTCTTGGAATGAAATTTTGCGAACGCCTATTGGATGCCGACATGGATTCGGATTTCGGCAGGCATATTGCGGCTTCGGCTAGGCGCATATCCCAGATAAATCCTGGTATATTGCCTTCAGAGCGGATGAAAAATCTATTTGAAAAGGTTGACAGGCAAATCGCGGAGGAAAAGGCGGCTGCCGAAAAAAGGGCTGCTGAAAAGAAAGCGTCCGAAAAAAAATCCAACAAGAGTTGACTTTGGAAAATTGATTTTCTATCGGCTTTTCTCCCAAAGCGCCGGTTTTTTTATTTCCACAAAGTCGGATTCGCGCATGCTTATTGCAAAGATTGCGGCGACCGCGTATTTTGAGCCTTTAGGCGAAACTTGCGATATTGACATTTCCTTGTCTTTAAAAGAACCGAGAGGTGGAATGCGCAGGCGTTTCTTTGACAAAAGCCTCCCTTCTTCGCTGTAAAAAGACAATTCAATGTAGAAAACAGCTCCGATTTCCAAATTCCCGGACACTTTTATATTGAAGGAATATTTTTTGTTTTCAGAAATTTCGACTCTTTGGTATAAATACGCAGGCAGCCAAGCGGATAAAGTCAAAGCGTTTCCGGATTTTTTTATTTTTAAATTGGCATTATCCGATTTCCGCGTTTGCCATAAACTGTTTCCGCCAGAGAATGCGCGCCTGAAGTCCGGTTCGCCGAGCATATTTTTTGCGTATTCCAGGCGGCGGCTTTCCATATTTTCGGCTAGCATTTCTGATGGATCCATATAGTCTAGCTCGTCCCAAATTTTGAAACTTGCTTTGGGATATTTTGTGTTTTCATAGTATCTTTTTATGTCCAGCTTCTGGATGGCTTTGGATATTTTTACCGCTTCTATAGTGTCCAGAATATGTTCTTTGGGCGTATTGGAAATGTTGTACATCCAGAGCTTTTTTTGGAGCCGGTAAGTGTTGGCCAGCGATTTTGTGACGTCGAACATCAGCCTAATTTCTTTTATGCGGTCTATAACCATAGGAGATTTTGCACCTTTTTCGGCGAGAGCCAGTTTGGCCTCCATGCGGTCCAAGCTTTCTTTCGGGAATATTTCCGCCTGTTCCCAGCGTTTATAGAGCGTAAGCCACATAGGGCGGTCGTTTCTTTTGTTCCATTGTTCCTGGGCGATGTCGAAAAACTCTTTAATGTGCTTGGATGATTCGCCGTAGTATGAGTCGAAGAATTCATTCTCGAGCTTTTCAGTGTCTAGCGATGCGTCCGTAAGAAGGTTTGATAAAAGCCATATTTTATGAGCGTCGTAAGCCCAGTTTGGGAAAGATTCGCAAGTGTAAAAACGCGCTCCGGCATCGAAAGCGTTTTTTATGGAATACGCTATTTGCTGGAATGTATTGCGGGGAATGAAATATGGATTGCCGTAATTATAGTCGTATATTCCAAAAAACTTTGTTCCGGAATTGCTCCATTTTTTTAGAAGTTCGGTATTTGCAGACATCTTTTCGCTTGAGAAGAAATTTCCTCTGTCTTCGCAGAGATAGACTATTATATTGTCGGCTATTTTAAAGGATGGCGGATTTTCAGTGTACAGGTACGCAAGAGAATATACGAATTTGGAAGGGTATTTTGACCTTATAAACTTGGATATTTCGTTTACAAAGGAAAAGACTAGATTGGAGCAATCCATATATCCGTTTGCGGTGAATCCCCTCTTTAACCGTTCCGAATACGGAGTGTTGTCAAAGTCGGACGAATCTGCCGGTGTCAGAGAGAATATTCGGGCTTTAGGATTTTCCGCAAAATATTTTTCGGCATATTCTTTTACAAACAGCCTCATTGCACTGTTTGCAAAATCAACTTGAACCCGGTTGCTATGCGGTTGGAGCTTTCCGTCTATTCTTGCCATCCAAGCGGGGTGCAGCGCGGCGGTTTTTGCGTCTATAATTTGCGGCATTGAGTGGTTTGAAGACGTGAAATCGTCTGAGTTCCCGATTAGTTTCGCGAAATTTTTGTCGGCGAATAACCCTAGGTTGCGTCCCTTGAAAGACGGGTTGACTTCAAAATTTCCCGTTCTGATTTTCAAGTATGCAGGGCGGGGAATTTCCGTGCCTATTGGGCCGGGAGCCAAAAATTTAACTCCGCAAAACTTTTTTAGGAAGAATCCAACGGCGTTTATTGCTGAATTATCGCTTGGATATAGTATATGTACGGAATTAGGGTATATTTTAAACTTAAAATTCAGCGTTCCGTCAATATTTGCCGTGTCGGGAGTGAGAATTTTTGCGTCGTTGTCTTTCCTTATAAAGATAGATGTTCCATTGAAGCCGTTTTTAGGGATGGAGGAGGAGATGGAGATGTCGCTGCGTTTCGACATCTTGCCCAAGATTTCTTTTAGAATTTCTGCCGCCTCTTTTTCTTCGGGTTTTCCGTCTATTACAATTGATAAATTTGTTTCTCCGTCCGAAATTATATCCGCAAATTTATCATTCATTCTTTTCGGGGCGCCGTGCAGCAGCGCGCATGAAAAAAATGCAATCATTGGCACCATACAGCTTGCAGCGCGGATACTGCCGCGGAATTTACCAATGATAAAAGCGCCTATGTATTCTAATGCCATTTCCTTTCGCGCACTATATTGAGCGGTTGTTCCGTATTTGCGGTTTGAATGTCGGAACGCTTAAGAACTTTTACTATGGTGAGAAAGGCGATTTTTGCGTCTAACAGGAAGGATATGTTTTTCACATAATTTATGTCGTACGAAAATTTTTTTTCCCAAGTGGTGTTGTTTCTTCCGTTGATTTGGGCAAGCCCTGTGATTCCGGGACGTACGCTATGGCGCAGTTTTTCTTCTTCGGTATAATACGGCAAATATTCTACAAGCAATGGCCTAGGCCCTATAAAAGACATATCGCCCTTGATTACGTTGATGATTTGAGGGATTTCATCAAGGCTCGTTTTCCTTAGGAAGGCGCCGAGTTTTGTGAGCCTAACGCTGTCGGGTAACAGATTTCCATTGCTGTCTTTCTCGGATGTCATTGTGCGAAATTTCATCACGCGGAAGATTTTTTCGTTTTTGCCCGGCCGGCGCTGCGTGAACATAACGGGAGACCCCATTTTAATTCGCACCGCCAGAGCAACCGCAGCGAAAACAGGGAATAGGCATACAAATAGCAGTGAAGCTGCTATAAAATCGATGATGCGCTTGAAGAAACCTGCGTAAATCTTCATTTATTAAATTGTTCCCGCGTCGACGCAGATAGTTTGCCCTGTTATGGATTTTGCCTTTTCGGAAAGCAGAAAAGCGACCGTTTCGGCAACTGAGTCCGCCGAAGTTTCGGCTTTCAGCGATGTTCTGGCATATATTTTTTCTCGCTGCTGCGCGGTTAATTTTGCGCTCATTTGCGTCGACATAAATCCCGGGGATACAACGTTTGACCTTACTGATTTTATTCCCCATTCGCGCGCTATGTTTTTTGAGAAGGCTTCCAATGCGCCTTTGCTTGCCGCATACATTGAAAGGCCTTTGTATCCCGTGTGCGCGCTTACGGAAGATATGTAAACTATCGAGCCTCCGTTTGAATGCAAAAGCGAGTGTCTCAAAAAGTATTTTGTTAGAATCATGGGGGAAAACAAATTTGTTTGGAACATGTTTTCCAGTCTCGCCAAATTCATGTTTGTTGCAATATCGTCGTATGCGGAGGCTGCGTTGCTTACAAAACCGTCCAGCCGCACCGATGCGGAAATAAAATCCGGAGCGAATATTTTAGAGCGCGCAATTTCGGGCTCGGACAAGTCAGCCGCTTTAAATAAGAGATTACGGCTAAACTTTTGCTCCAATTTTATAATGTCATCAGACTTGGTTCTGCTTACAGCGTAAATAGTATCCCCGCGCTCCAGCAGCTTTTCGCATATGGCAAGTCCCAAACCGCGCGATGTTCCAGTTAACAATATGTTCATACGCGTTTAATTTTTCCTGTTCTAGTTAGTCGGATTGAGTCGGTAAAGCTTATTATTCTTGGAATTTTGAATTGTGGCAGGAGTTTTAGAAGGCTCGTCCGGATATCCGATTCCGAGACTTTGGCTGCTGGAATGATGGATATTTCCGCGCAGAGTATATTCCCCAAGAGCGAGTTCGGCTTGCCGAATACTATGGCTTCGCGCACGCCGTCAAGGCTTTTTATGGCGTCTTCGACTTCTTCGGGATTTACCTTGTATCCTCCGACATTTATAAAGTTTCCAATTCTCCCCGTAAATCTAAAAGACATTTTATCTGCATCGGCAAATTCCACCGCGTCTCCCGTCTTGTAAAAATCTCCTGATAGTGGAGTGTCGTCTGAAAGCGCCAAAAGAGATTTATGGATGGCAAGTTCACCGTTGTCGATTTTAACCAAGCCTTTCAATCCTGGCGGGATTTTGAATATATCCGCTTCGGACGCAAGTAGGGCTCCTACCTCGGTTGAAGCGTAAACATTTGTGATTTTTGCGTTGGGAAAAATCTTGGATATTGACTCATATAGCTGCTTTGAAGATCTTTCTCCTCCAAAGGTTGCGCGCTCTACATTGGGAAATATTTTTACACAGGGAAGCAGCAGCCTGTAAAACGTTGGGGTTGCGGAAATGTGGGTGATTGCGCGTTTTTCAATTTCAGAATAGATTTGGCTTCGAGTTTTCCCAAAGAGGTTTACGCATGTGTTTTTGTTAAAAAAAGCCTGCAGCAATACTTGTATTCCAGCCATATGGGAAGGAGCGTAGCAAAATCCCCATTTGTCTTTTGCGTGTTTGCCGCCTATTTTTACATTGCGGGTGAGCGTTTTTATTGTGTGCAGAGCCCGCTTAGGTCGTCCGGTAGTTCCTGATGTGTATATGTATATTTTTGAAGAGGAAGCCATTACAGCGTCCAAAAAATCTTCTATTCCTTCAAAAATTCTTTTGGATGGGGAATTTTCTTCTTCTTTGTTTGGATTGCTTTTTAAGCCGTCCGGCAAAATTTCCAAATCGCAAGAATTTGCGATTCCTGAAAAAAATTTTTTTGAAAATTCCAATATGCCGACTTGCGGAATTTCCAATTTCCCAGAGTGTGCGCCGTTATTGGCGCAATCAACAAGGTCTTCGTACGTGAGCGCAATATTGTCGTCTATTATGAATTCCAAATTATTTTCCTCCGCAAATTTGACTTTGAGGCTTGGGCGGGCTGTCTTTAAAATCCGCGTCCGAAGAAGCTCCGATAAAGTCGGGACTCCACTCCAGAACGCACGAGCCCCACGACAGTCCAACTCCAAATGCCGACAGCAATACTTTGTCTCCGGGGTTTACTTTGCCGTTCATTATAGCGTCGGCAAGGGTTATTCCCACAGTCGAACCTCCTGTATTTCCTACATCGTGGAGCTTGAAATGCATTTTTTCAGATGGAATTTTCAATAATTTTGCAAAACTTCTAATTATAAGTTCGCTAGCCTGGTGGAATACAAACAAATTTATGTCGCCGATTGACATCCCGCTCTTTCCCAGCACTTTTCTTACTGATATCGGAACGGAATTTATTGCGAATAGAAATATGTTTCCGCCGTCCATAAACATATCGTCGAGAGAGCGCACCGCTCCAGACTTGTCGGCCTTTTCTACCGCCGTCTCGGGGGATGGGGGCTCTCTGAGTCCGCTTGTCCGGCGTATTAAATCTTTCCAGCCGCGCCCGTCGGTTCCAAAATCGAATTCTTTAAATCCGCCTTCAGAAACTTCCTCAACGATTGCCGCCGCCGCGCCGTCCCCAAATAGAGGCGCTACGACATTGTCTTTGGGATTGAGAACGCGCGTGGGCGTGTCGCCTGCCAGCACAAGCGCGCGCTTTGCCATCCCCGACTTTATCCATGCGTTGGCTATTCCCAGTCCATAAACAAATTGAGAGCATCCCAAGTTTACGTCGAAAGCTGCGCAGGAAGTAGGCAGACCAAGCTTGTTTTGAATTATGCAAGCGGTTGTCGGCATTTGATAGTCGGGCATTTGTGTTCCGAAAACAAGCAGGTCGATGCTTTGTCTTTCCACGCCCATTGCGAAAATTTTTTCAGCGGCGTTTATTGCAAAATCCGAAGCGCATTCGTCTTTGCCGGCTGAGCGCCGCTCTAAAATTCCTGTGGTGGGGAGGATTTTATTTATATAAGCTTCGCCGAATCTTTGCGCCAAATCGGAATTTGTAATCTTGTTTTTAGGCAGAGAGTAGGCAAGCGCTGTAATACCGACTTTCATGTTATTTGAGATTCAGCTTGTCTTTTACATCTCTTATGTTTTCGACAAGTCCGGTTTCAAAGATATCTATGCCAAATTCGGCTTCAAGCTTGACGGTAAATTCGGCAAGATCGAAGGAATCGAAACCAAGGTCATCGCGCAAAGATGTATTTTCTGTAAAAAGAAAATCCTCTTTAATTCCTTTGTTTGCGCGTATTGAAGCTATAATGTCCTTTATTTTTTCCATATTATCAGGTCTACTTTCTCAAACGCAAAGGTACTGCTGGGTTCCCAAAAGCGCTTTCATTGTCTTTAATTTTTAAAATAACAGTAGAGCCTATTCCAACTTTCGCCCATTTCCCGATTTCAGAGTTCGGAATCATTGATACGTGCGAGGCCAAAAAAGCGCCTTCACCGACTTTGCAGAATCCTGTAATATCGCAAAATCCGCTTATTGTGGCAAAATCGCCTATTTGGGAATCATGCCCGCAGCCCGTGGCGACGTTTAACATTGCAAATCTGCCTACCGATATATCGCAGGTAAGGGATACCCTCGGGCAGATTATGGCACCTTCCTGTATTGCTACGTTGGATCCGATATAGGCAGTCGGATGTATAAGAGTTTCAAACTTTGCTCCGCGCGCCAAGAGCATTTCAACTTTTTCTTTTTTTATTTTAGGCGTTCCTATTGCGCATACCAGGGTGTCATCTGGGGATGGAAGATAATTTTCCATCGAGGAGATTATTTTTGTTTCGTATTTGTATCCTTGGAGGGCGTTTGGATTGTCGTCTATAAACCCCTTAATTTTCCAAGGCTTCCCGGAGGATATGCAGTCTTGCACATATCCGAATATTTCTCTTCCCAAGCCTCCGGCTCCTACTATTATTATGTTTACCATATTATTTGTGGCAGGAAAATCCGCCGTCTATTATAAAATTTGAACCAGTAACCCAGCGCGATGCGCCTGATATAAAATATTGCGCGACATAGCATATGTCGTCTACGCTGCCGTACCCCAGCAAATATTTTTTTTCGTCAGTTTCTTTAAATTGGGGGTTTGATTTCAGAAAATCCGAAGTCATTTCCGTCTCAATCATTCCCGGGGAAATTGTGTTTACGCGGATTTTCCGCGGGGCAAATTCAATTGCCAGATTGCGTGCAAATCCAATAAGAGCCGCTTTTGAAGCGGAGTATGCGGCGAGCCCGGCCGCTGGAAAAACGGCGCTTACCGAGGCTATGTAGAGAATTGAGCCCCCTTTGTTGATTTTTTTGCCTTTTATAAGCTGGCGGGTCAAATTTGCGGCCGCCATGAAATTAGTTTGGACGACTTTTTCAAAGTTTTTTTCGTCGGAGAATTTGAATAGGCATCTTATGTCTATTCCGGCGCAGTTTACGAATCCGTCCAAGTTGCCGGCGCCTTTGCATAGGAGCGTTATGTCGTCCGCATTAAGCAAATCTGCCGCTATAAATTTGTGGTCGCCTTTGGGGAAGGACTTTTCGATTTCTTCAAGTTTTCCGGAATTTCTGCCTGTAACTACGACGGACGCCCCGCTTTTTGCAAAATGAAGGGCAACGGCATACCCTATTCCGGACGTGCCCCCCGTTACCAAGACTGTTTTGTTTTCCAAGGAGAAAGGGTTGTTCATGGAAGTTGTTGCTTTTTTGAAACTACATTAAACAATTCGCCGAGGTTTTTGCAATTTGATATTTCGACAGGAGAAATTATAATACCCAATTCCGAACTTATTGCCGCCATTGTAGACAATAAAGCCAAGGAATCCCAACAATCAAGCTTGTTGAACTCTGTATACGGCGTCAATTCCAGCTCCTCAAAGAAGTCCACGTTTGATTTCAGCAACTTTATAAAATCATCCATAAGATATAGAAGTAATGGAGTTTGCATTGTTTTTTGCAACTTTATTTTTGAAGCCGCATGCGGGGATATTCGTATTTGTTGTATAAGATAAACCTGCCGGTTTCTTTTAAGACGCGCGGCGCGCAAATTCTGTTCCGGTTTTGGAAATGGATATTCACGCGCTGTTTTAACGGCGGAGATTTTATGGTGCCGCGCGGATATCACATGACGGTTTTCGGCTTAAACTTTTTATATATTCGCGCAAAGCGCGTTTGTTTTTTATCGACAGTTCGCCAAAAGAACGTAAGATGGGCTTTAATAATATGGTTAAGAATATATTGAGCTTTTTTTGTATCGCGGCGATGCTTGCCGGAGCGTATTTCGTGCTTTACGACTGGAATGGAGCGGTCGGAGAAGTTGAATTGATTAAGCCCGAAAAGCATTTGGAAATCGCCATGCCTATGGATTTTGACGGTTTAAAAGGCCGGGATATTCCTTTGGGAAACACCGAGGAAGTAACGCGGGCAACCGAGAAAATTCTTGCCGTGAACGAATTTCTCAACCGCGAATATACTTTGCCGGACGGCCGCAAATTTTCTGTTTATATCTCTTATTGGGCGCCGAAAAAAGAACCCGTACGCGTTGCATCCACACATACTCCCGACCGCTGCTGGGTACGTAACGGATGGAAAAACGACGATTCTAAAAAGAAGCAAAACGAAGTTTTAACTGTGGGAGGGAAACCTCTCATGCCAGCCTATTACCGCGAATATACAGTGGAAAATATGGGAAAATCCTATAGGCGCTATGTGTGGTTCTGGTTTATAGTGGACGGAAAACGCTACGATTATAAGATGTCGGACAATTATGCGCCAAGTCCTATAATGTATGTGAAAAATATGATTGAAGACGCCCTGCAAGGCTCACCTGAGATGTATTTTGTGAGGATAGACAGCGACGTTCCGCTTGCGAAATTTTTAGGCCAAAAAGAATTTGAAAGCGCTTTGGTTAAACTTGGCGAGCTTACTCTGTTTGAAAAAAAGAAACCCGAAGGAGAAAAGTCCAAATGAAAAATTCCGGCGAAAAGTCTTTAAAGCTGTCGTCGCTGCCATTGGCTCCAAAACTTTACGCCGCCGCGTACATCGGAATGGGAGCAACATTGTGCGTGCTTTTGTCGTATATTTGGAGCAACAGGCTCGATTACTCGTTTGGATATCTCGTTCCGATGTTTGCTCTCTACATAATTTACGACAGATCGGGGAAAATAGCGAATTATTTTTCAACCCCTCCTGCTGGCGGCGGAAAATCGTCAAAACTTGCGGCTGTTTTTTGCGATTTATTTTTCGGGGCGATGATGTTGTTCGGCTTGTTCGGGTATGTTTTTTTTGCTTGGCTTTTTTATTTGTCGCAAAACCGGGGGACGCCGGCTTTTGTAATCACATTTTGCTTCTCTTTCGTGTCGCTTGCAATGGCGTATTTCGCGTCTGAAACGGATGTTGCTGGCAGGAGAAAAAATTTGCGGGAACGCCTTGAATTTATTTCGTGGTTTGTGTTCCCGTGCTTCATATGGATTGTGGCGGTGCCGACATTCGGGGCGGTGGAGGAGAAAATAAGCCTTATATTGTTAAGCATAGTAGCGGACATCGTGTACCATTTAATGGATTTCCTGGGCTATATAGTTACTCTAAGGGGCAATGTAATCGAATTTCCAAGCGGTTCTGTTGGAGTTGCAGACGCGTGCAGCGGAATTAGAAGTTTAACAGCTTGCCTTTTTGCTGGAAGTTTTTTGGCGGCTGCTATGCTGAATAAGCTTTGGAAAAAGATAGCGTTAGTATTGCTTTCTATGGTTTTTGCATTCTTTAACAATATATTGCGGGCATTGTTTTTGTCATTCTGGGCTTATGAAAATGGCGCTGACTCAATCGGCGGATTCGTTCACGACGCGGCTGGATATTTTGTGCTCGCAATGACGGTTATAGGCTTGTTGATAATGGTTGCCATATTTCAAATAAATCCCGTGCCAAAAGAATTTCGCGAGCCTCGGAAATAATGTTTTGGTGGATATTCCACTGTAAAGCAAAATAAAATTAAAAAAATGTGCGGAGACATTTTAAGCCTCCGCATATTTTTGTTAGAGCGCCTTTTAAGGCATCTAAGCCTCTGGGCTGCCACTTTGCTGGAACTTGTCCAAAAGAGGCTGGAATCCGCTAATATCAAGTGTCTCAAGCTCTCCGTCACTCAGCTCCACAACTTGGTTTGGCGATCCTATGGGGTTTCCCGAATCGTCGAACAAGTCGCATACAATTTGCATGCGCTTAATTTCTATGTTTAGATTGTCGTTTATTTCTACTTTTTTCATATTTTATTTCAGTTTTTTTATTTCTACAAAAAATTCAACGGTCCCTTGGAATGTGGATGTTGGAGTAAACCGAATCCGTTTATATTCATTCCCGTTCCAATACGTCCCAATTTCCGTCCAATTTATCGGGATAGTTTTCCCCCGGTCGAAAAAAGTTGTGGAAGAATCGTCGCCTATATTAAATTGAGCTTCCGAAGTCGATTTTGCGCATATGGTAAATTTGCAGTTTGCCGGAATCCATGCCTGGTCCTTTACAAGGAAAATTCCGTTAGAGGAGGCTATGGACCATATGGCTGATGCTGCTACTGAGTAGGCGTGCTTGCTATTCGGTACATACGTTTCCTCTTGCAGTACCGCATGGGTCGCGTTGGCTGAACTATCCTTCCATTGAACTTCATTAATGTCGTTGTCCAAGGACAAAAGAGCCTTTTCTTCCATTGTGGCATTTAACAGTTCTGCCGGAGTTCTCTTATGGTTGTAATAGTCTTCGGGGGTGTAAAGCGAACCTTCCTGGCTTATGTCAAAATTGAATATTTTTATAGAATGCAGGCTAGTATCGTCTTTAGCAAAAGAATTTATTTTCAGTGGAGATGTGTTTGATATGTCACCGGAAAAATTTCCGTCATACGACAAAGATTTTACCGGCGTGAGCATTATCCCGTCTAAAAAACATTTCATATTTTCTATATATTTGTCTTTTGCCGTCATTACTACCGAGTGCCATTTCCCGTCGCATGGAAATTTGCTTTTCTCGAAGCTTAATGCTGATGCGTATCCGGTATTGCAGTTTGTTCTAAACAGAAATTTTATGAGTTCGCCATTATTTCCGCATAGAATATTGAATCCGTTCACGGCGCTTCCGACAGCCGAGCTTTTGTCAAAAAAATAATCTCCGTTTTGCCAGTCAGCCTTTCTTTTATACGAAAAACAGATGCTAAAAGGGACTGAATCCATCCCTTTTACGTCTACGCTGATTGTACCGCTTTTCATGCGGACACAAGCGAAGTCTTCGACAATTTCTTTGTTGCGCTCTATTTCTCGGGATAGATCTACGGTTTGGGAGGCAAGCGCTGAAACCTCGTCCGATATATTTTCAACGTTGCCTGCTATGCTTGCAGATTCGTTTTTTGTGCAATATAAGTTTTCCGCCTCGGCGGAACTTAAATATTGAGAATGCTCATGGACGGCAATTAAGTTGTCAACTTCCGAACTGCTGTATGTTTGGATATTTTTACGCGCTTCGGATTTGTCGGACAAATCTAACAGATTGTCCTCCTTTGCCAGAAATAATGATAGCGCAGCGTCCTTTGTGAGGTAGATTTCAGGAGGCAAGCGATCTGCTTCTCCGGCGGATAGGTATGATTCTTCGATTTCTATCCAGCCTTGGGAGAATGTAGAACGCATGGCGTCGGCAGATAGAGATGATATTTTCATCCATTTAAATCCTGAATCCATGTTCGTATCGTTTTCGTCCAGTATAAAAGCGGCGTTGCATTTTCCGGTATCCAATTCCTCCGCTTCAACGCTTTCTATGTCCGAGGCGGTTGCCGTTTTTTGAACCAAAAGAGATGCGGTTCTCGGCTCGGGGGCATTGGGAGCGCCTATGTCGAAAATCTCAATGTTTATAGTCGAAATTTTTGAGACATCTATTGGCGTTCCGTTTTCTAATAGGGATACGTCAAACCGTACTGCGTCGCCGCGGTTAAACCTGATTGCCTGCCTGTTTAATGCGTTCATCAAAGGAGCTTTTCTGCCGATGTCAGCGGCGATTTTTATAACGTTTAATATTTTTGTTTTGTCTGGGTTGTTTTGCATATGCGCTTATCTTATCTTAAATGCAGGTTTGGGGCAATTCAACTTTGGGAACTTTTGAAAAAAAACAAAAAACAGAATTTAATTAAAAAAAAATGTTTCTTGTAATATGAAAATGTTTGGGCATGATTCCTTTTTAGAGGGACAAACTGCTTTGTTTTCAAATGCGAAGAATATATTTTACAGTGGTTTTTATGCTGCTTTTAGTGCTTGCGCTTGCAGCTTATGCCCTTTGGGGTGTTTTTCACCATGGAAGTGCGGATGAAGACAAAGCGTATGCGATGCTTTTCGACTCTGCTGGAGAATCAGATATTGCGCTGCTAAAGGAAATTTTGCCGCGCATAAAAACGTCTTGGTGGCGCGAGTATGCTTTATCGAGAATGTATGCAGCCGATGGCTCCGTTTCCTTTGGAGATGCCGTAAAATCTTTAAAGAACTCCGAGTTCGTTGCTTATTTGTACGCGGCAAAGTCTTTGAAAAATCCGGAACTTACTCCTGGAGGACTTAATTTGTCTGTGCGGGACTTGTTTTGCGTAGATTTTTTGAAGAAGATATGGTCGGGAGCGGAAATTCGAGATAGCGATATTAATGGATTTGCGCTCAATTTATTCCCTGGCGGAGATAAATTGAGAAAGTCTTCATACGGCAACCTGTTTTTGCGGGAGATCATAAAAACCCGAAGATTCGATTTGATTCCGGTTTTCAATTCGGCATTCAATTACGACGTCCTAAATCTATCGCTATCTCTTTGTAGGTTGGGGGCGAAGGCTGAAGATTTTCGGGATGTCGGAAAAAACTATGCTCACCTTGTATCTATGTTATATTCCAGCGCGGGCGCAATGAGCGGCGAAATGAAATCCAGCTTGAAAAAAAGAATATACAAAGATTTCGAGTTTATAAAAAACGGAAGTTATTTGTGGCGCAAGGCGTTGTTGGCGCAGGCTCTGTACAATATAGGCGAAAAATCAGCCGCCATTGCCGTCTTCGACGATTTTTACGCTTCCGTAATGAAACCTCCCTTAGTAAACTATTATAACCGCCAAGAAGTGCGCAATATGGCGATAAAATTTGCCTTGCAAAACGGATTGGACCGCATGGCGACCCGTTATATAGCAAGTGCTCCGTCCAAAGAATTTAGGATGAAGATGCTCGCAGATTATTCCTTCATAATGTCGCAATATTTGGGAATTGATAAAACTTTTGAAATAATAAACACTTTCTCCAAATAGATGTTGTTTGTTGTTTCCTATCCAAAAAAAGTATTAGTAAAATCTTTGTTTGGCAAATTTTAAACCATGTGAGGTAAATGTTGTTTTTCCAAAAACTCTGAATGCGTTCCCGATTTTAACGGCATATTTGTTTGCTTAGTTCTGGTGCGCTGATGCGCGCTAATAATCATATTGACAACATCTCTTTGCGGTTGCTAGTGTACTGAACTGTTTTTCAATTATAGTTAATGCGCGTTTGCGCGTTTAGTTTTAATACAAAGAGATCTCATATGAAAGACACAATTAGGTTCTTAGAGAACAAACCGTTTATAACATTTTTGCCGTTTCTTATTTTTTATTGTATTTTTGTAGCATGTTCAAGTTATAAATATGACATAGGCGACGCGCCAAGGTATCTCCAATTCGCCGATAATTTGTTGCACGGATTCTACTCAGATCCCCAAAATATAAATTTATGGAACGGCCCCGGATATCCGCTGATTTTGGTCCCGTTTGTTGCCCTTAACCAGCCTTTGTGGGTAATAGCGACCGCTAATGCGTTTTTTATGTATTTTAGTGTCGTTTATGTTTATAAGGCTGTTTACTTATTTAAGAAAACGGCATTGGCATTTTGTATGGCTGCTCTCTGGGGATGTTATTATCCGGCGATAGCGCATGTTCCTGCAATTATTACGGAATCATTTGCTTTCTTTCTGATATCTCTATTCGGCTATTGTGTCTTGCAATATTCGAAATCTCCTAGCGTAAAGCGGCTAATCTGTTCTTCCGCGGTATTGGCATTTTTGATTCTCGTGAAAGTGGCGTTTGCTTATGTCGCGGTTTGCATGTTGGCTATTTCGGTTTTCCTATGTTTGGTTAAGCCTCTTAGACTGGAAGTCGCAAGATATGCGTATGTTTGTTTGCTGAGTCTGGTGTTTTGCATCCCATATTTGGTTTATACTTATTCTCTAACGGGAAAGTTTTTCTGCTGGGCGACGTCTTCTGGGGCTCAGTTAATATGGCTTACATCGCCGTATCCAGACGAGTTGGGAGATTGGCTATTCGTAGACTGCAAATCGAAGAATCCCATATTGACAAAGGACGACTTTGCAGAATTGCTTGAAGGTTCTGACAGGATGGAAGCAATAAACAGGGTAAATTGGCACTTTTTATATTCAAGACATAAGGATTTCTATGACGCAACTAACAATATGTCCCAATTGGAGGCAGACAAATATTTTAAAGAAGTTTCGATTTCAAACATAAAGGAAAATCCTTTGAAATTTCTAAAAAATTACGCTGCCAACCTTACAAGAATATTCTTTTATACGGGATTTTCCGATTTGAGCATAGAGTCTAAATGGTACAAAGGGGTGTATACATTTCCAAACGCCATTTTATTCTCTGCTATCTTGGCGGCGACAATAATCACAATCATACGATTTAGAGGTTTTGACACGACGGTATTAATGTTGGCGATTACGTTTTTTGTCTATCTCGGCGGAAGTTCTCTTGTGGCTGCGCTGCCAAGGCAGCTTTCTCTAGGTGTTCCGCTTGTCATAATATGGGTAGGGTATATTTTAGGCAGGTACGTAAGGTTTGTAAAAGGCGATTAGCGACTTTTGAATACCCAGATTTTATTCATGCTGAATGACCAGAGCGTGACGCAGAAAATCATAGGCAAAAAAGAAAGGTTAAAGCTTTGCGTTTCTGTAAACCATGCCCTAAAAAATTCGTAGGATGCCCCGAAAGAAACTTGGCTGACAATATATGTCACAAATGCGACAATACAGAATTTGCCTATGTCGTCAAATCCCTCCCGCTTGCGGAAAACCCAAAATTTGTTTCCCAGGTATGTAACGGTCATTCCTGAAAAATATCCTATGGTGTTGGATAAAAGCGGGCGTTCGTTAAATATGAAAAAAACTGCAGCCGCAACGGAGTAATGTACGATAGTCGCCGATACTCCAACAATCCCAAATTTAAAAAGCTGGGGTATAAAGTTTTTCATATGCAGATTGCAGGCTAATCGTCAGCCTTCTTTGACATATATATTAAAAGAAGGTTAGATCCCGTAAGAAGAGGCGCAACGGCAATCGGCGCGAATATTGCCCCCATGTCGGGGAATCCTACTATCAATATTCCGGTGATTATCAGCATAAAAAGCATCGCCGCCAGAAAAAAGAATAGCGTGTCTTCTTTCAAATTGACTAAAATGCGCGTTAGCGTGTTCAGCTTGCCGTTTCCATGGGTCCGGTAGAGAAATATGGATATAAAAAACGACTCGAATCCACCTATCATTAAAAGCAGCGATATTGTAAGGTGCGGTGTGAAACTTAATAGAAAAAGAGACAGAAGCACGAAAATATACGCTACATATTCGAAAATGTGCGCGGACTCCGAAAGGATGAAAAGAAGGTGTCTCATTCCGTCTCTCCAAGTCTTTAAATGCGGGCTTCTGCTGCGCTTGTCGCGCCGCAATCCCGACGGAATTTCTATTATGGAAGCCTTGTTTTTTAAGGCTTTTACCAGGAGTTCGCTTGCAAATTCCATCCCCATTCCTTTTATATTCCATTTTTCGTAGGCTTCCTTGCGGATTAGCCTGAATCCGGAATTGCAGTCGGATAAGCGTCCGTTGAAAAAGATGTTTATCAAAAATGTTAGAACGGGAGTCCCCAAATACCGGTGCAAGAACGGCATCGCCGATTCTTCTATTTCGCCCTTTAACCGCGATGCAATAACCATATCGCAATTTTTTTCTTTAGCGGTTTTATACATATCCTTAATGTGCGAAACAATATAGCTTCCGTCGGCGTCGGAAAAAGCCACGTATTCTCCTTGCGCCGCGCCAAAACCTTTTTGCAGGGCCGCACCATATCCTTTATGGATGCGCTCTTCTACAACTCTGCAGCCTTTCGACAACGATATATCTTTGGATTTGTCGGTACTACCATTGTCGGAGACAATGATTTCATATTTGATTCCACTGCCATCAAGGGCGTTATTTATTTCGTCGATAACACCTCCTATGGTTTCCTCTTCATTTAAGCACGGTATTACAAAAGAAAGATCGACGTTGTTTTTGGTATCCATAAATAGAAATGCGACTACAAAAGAAATCAAACAATCAATAAGCGGCAAAACGCTATAAGGCTTTAATCACGTCATACTATTCTAGATGTTTTATTGTTGTCAAATAAAATACCTGCGCTGATTAAAAGCCTTTTTGCACTGTGCCCCAAATTAGGACAGTAAGCTAAGGGAGTAAATTGACTTGGTTGATGTTATTGTCGATTGTGTTTATTGATTCAAGATTAAATTTGTTCGTATCGCCCCCATGGGGGCGGCGGCGACTGCTTGGCAGTTCGTAGTTCAACGCCGAGTGCGGTCGCTCGTTATTGTACTTTTCGCGCCATTTCTCCAGATCCTCGCGCACGCTCTCGAACTCGACTCCACGCAATATCTCGTTGCGCATCGACCCGTTGAAGCTTTCTATCTGCCCGTTCTCCATCGGCTTCCCCGGACTCGTAAACTCGAGCGTTATTCTATGCTCTTTGTTCCACTTCTCCATAGCTATAAGATATGCGGCGGCGGTTCTTCGGACTTCGGGCTTTACCAGTTTTTTGAGTTGATGTCCCGAAGCATTGTGATGTCGAGCATCTGGTCGGCGACTATGCGCTTTAATTGTGCCTTCTCTCGCTCGAGCTCTCGAAGCCTTTGTATGCTCTTGGAGTCCATACCGCCGTATTTTGCCTTCCAGCGGTAATACGACGAATCGTTGACCCCGTACTTGCGCAGCGTATCCGAAACGTTGTTCGACACCTCCGCCTCCTTGAGTATTTGCGTGATTTGCTCTTCCGTGTATTTTTTGCGTCTATTGCCCATTTGATTTGCCTTCCTATTTTGCAAATCAATCTACCCCTTGCAAGTCTGTCCTAATTTTCGGGCACACAGGAAATCCAATGGTAGTAATGTTTAAAGCATACATTTGAATAAGAGAATCTTACTTGAATTTCATTTGACAAAAGTTGGCAGAAAAACTTAGAATTATATTAGGAAAAAGAAAATGAAGTTATTGCGTTTGCGTGTAATGACTGATGCAAATTGCGATAGCTTTTATGCCAAAACTTTAAAAGAAACTAAATCATGAAAAAATATTTGTTTTTGATAACATCATTTTTAACAGCTCTTGTTGCAAGCGGGGCAACTTATTATGTTGTTCCAGGTGGTGCGGGTAATAAGAATGGTACATCTTGGGCGAATGCGTATGCAGATGTGCAGACAGCGATTAATAGAGCGTCGAGTGCTGGCGGTGGCGAAGTATGGATTAAGAAAGGCACATACAAGCATGGTTCTGCAATGACGATGAAAAATGGTGTTGCAATCTATGGTGGTTTTGCTGGAACAGAAACATCGAAAGATCAACGTGTAGCCGGCAATACAACATACCTTGATGGAGAAGGTAAGTATATAGTTTTCGTTAATAGTTATACAAAGTTAAATCCGCTTACCAATAGTGCAAAATTAGATAATGTAACAATTCAAAATGGGTATGCGAGTTTTGGGGCAGGAATGTGTAACAACTACGCCAGCCCAGAAATCACAAATTGCACCTTCTCCAACAACACTGCTTCTTATCGCGGCGGCGGGATGTATAATGATTCCTCGAGTCCATCGTTGACAAATTGCACGTTCAGTGGCAACAGTACAAGATCCGGCGGCGGGATGGATAATGATTCATCCTCGAGTCCCGTATTGACAAATTGCACCTTCAGTGGCAACAGTGCTTCAGATTACGGCGGCGGGATGTATAATGAATATTCCTCGAGTCCCGTGTTGACAAATTGCACCTTCTCGAACAACAGTGCAAGATATGGCGGCGGGATCTCTAATTCTTCCTCGAGTCCGGTATTGACAAATTGCACGTTCAGTGGCAACAGTGCTTCAGATTCCGGCGGCGGGATGTATAATTATAATCATTATTCCTCGAGTCCATCGTTGACAAATTGCATACTCTGGGGAAACACAGCGTCATATAGTGGCAATGAAATCTATAATTATAATTCAACCTGTGACCCAACAATAGATACATGTATAATAAAGGGTGGATA